>Ga0326728_10016787_pt1 | contig 14840 bp, 10 predicted proteins | sample MB3enrmetagenome_FD_207602 | JGI IMG/M metagenome (GOLD analysis project Ga0326728, IMG submission 207602) | Lab enriched peat soil microbial communities from McLean, Ithaca, NY, United States - MB31MN | ecosystem: Environmental > Terrestrial > Soil > Wetlands > Peat | place: USA: New York...
GCCGAGCGCCTGGATCTGGGCGGGCGTGTCCCCCATCTGCTGGAACAGGAGGGTGCGGCGGTATTGCTCGATGGAAGTGATCTCGGTGGTTTCGGGCAGGCCGGTGGAGGGGTCGATGACCTCGTCGTTATTGGCATCCAGCACGGGGGCGATTCCGCCCAGGAACGAGAACGTCCCGCCGTAACCGGACGGGGCATTGGACTGGGTGCTCTCGCGGCGCAGGCGCACTCCGAAGCGGATGGTATGCGTGCCGCGGGAGAGCGAGGTGTAGTTTTGCAGCTCGTAGTGCTGCGCCGTGCTGTACGAATTTCCAACCTCGTTGCCGCCGCCGGTAAACGCTCCGGCCACGCTGATCTGCGGAAGGGTGTTACCGAGGGAATCGCTATAGGAGCGGGTGTACTGGAAGCGGGTTTCGTTGACCGCGCGGGGGTTGAGGATGGCGGTCTCGGTGAGCATCAGGTTCTCGTTATTGCTGTTGGAATTGTAGGCGGTCTGGGCATAGGGCGCCGGCAGGGTAGTGCCGCCAATGCCGGAGTTATCACGATAGCCGGTGGAATACTCGAAGCGGGCCACCAGGGTGTTGTTGGTGCTCAACTGGTAGTCGACTCGCGGGCCGATGGTGGTGCGCACGTTGGGCGTGACCACGGCGGTATCGATATTGTTTTGCAGCAGAGTGGTGGGGTTGAGGTAAATGGCGTGGACGATGGCGTTGTCCTGGATGTCGCGCCGGTTGAAGTCCACGTAAAACGAAGAGCGATGATTGATGGGACCGCCGAAGTTGCCGCCATACATCTGGTTGGAGTAGTCCGGCTTGTTCTGGACGAACGGGTTGCGCGAGTTGAAAACGCCGTTGCTCTCATTGAAGAAGACGCTGCCGCGGAAGGTGTCGCTGCCCGGCTTGGTGAGGATTTCGATGCGGCCGAAGCCCAGCCGGTCGTACTCGGCGGAGAAGGGATTCTGGTTGATGCGGATCTCGCGGATGGATTCCTTGGGAGGCAGATTGCCGCCGCTGAATCCATCGATATAAATCTGGCCGCCGTTGGGACCGGCGCCGGGACCGGCCAGGGCCTGAAGGGCATCCGCCAGGTCGTCGGGATCGTCGGGCAAGGCGGCTAGGTCCTCGCCCTTGAGCACCAGGGCGGTAGCGTTGTTGTCGGGCTCGACGCTCAGGTGCGGGCCAGCCTCGCCCTGGACCGTGACTTCCTGCTTCTCAGCGGCGCTCACCTTCAGTTGAATGGGAAGCTGGACGGTGCTTCCAGCGGAGATGTTCACCACGCGTTCGAAAGGCGAGAAGCCGGGGAAGGTGACGCGCACCGTGTATTGGCCGGTCAGGAGACCGGCAAACAGGTAGCTGCCATCATTTTGCGTGGGAACCGACTTCTGCACGCCCGTACCGGCGAGGGAAACCGTGGCGGCGGGAATGATGGCGCCGGAGTCGTCCGTCAGGACGCCACGCAGGGTCCCGGTAGTCTGTTGGGCGGGCGCGCTGAACACCGTCAGCGCGGCTGCCAAAAGCATAAAGCCGATTATTCGCAAGTTGAACATGTTAGCCTACTGAGCCCCCTCACCGCCGCCGCCGCCGAGATTCCAGCCGCTCATGATGTCCCGAGTGGCGTTGGGAGAAGCCGTCAGAAGAGGCTCGACACCCGCCAGGAGCATCACGGCGGTGACGCGACCCGGATCGCTTCCCTGGGTAGTCGAGACCATGATGGCGTCGCCGCGTTTGAGTTCCGAGAGCGGCAAGGCCGGCAGACGATCGAGCATCTGCCCGATGTCGCCGCCACCGCCACCGCCGCCGCGCTGACCAGCGAAACCACCGGGACCGGCCTGCACGGTGAATTGCCCGCCAGCGGGGCCGTACCGCCTGGCCAGCATCTGGGCGGTGGCATCGGGGAGCTTTTTCATGGTGGTATCGGGAATCACGCGGAGGGTCAGGGATTTCTTGGAGGCCAGGTCCTTAATTACGATTTCACCGCTGGCGGGGTTGATGGAACTGATGGTCGCCGCCAACTGGCGCCAGGTACCGGAGAGCACCTTCTCAGCCTTGACCGAATTGCCGTCCGCGGTTTTGTCGCCCAGCACGCGGACCTGATCTCCGACCTTGATATCGGCGAAGGAACCAGGCTTGGCGTCGCTGAACTTAGCCGAATCCGGAGCATAGCGGAGAAACTCGGTCTTCTCGGAGGGATCGACGGCGAGAGACTTCTGCCCGGACTTGATGGTGAGAGTTCTGGCGGCGGCGTCAATGGCGGTCACGGTTCCGCTGGCGCCGCGCTTCTGCCAGTCCTCCCGCTCCTTGTCGGCAATCAAGTCAAAATCCGCCTTGGTGCGCACCACCAGAGAGGTGGCCTCGAAGGTCTTCTGATCGGCGGGCCCACGGTAGAATGCCACCACGTGGTCACCCACGCCGAGACTGGACAAGGCCATTTTGGTTCCCTTGGTGACGTCGTTTTCGCCGGCCGGCACGTGCAGGATGAGGGTCTTCTCGGTGGTGGTGACAGCGATAGCGTCGCCTTTATCGCTCTTCAAAGAGACCTGATTGGCCTGAGCGTCGACGGCGGTAACCACGCCGGCCACCCGGCTGTGCGGGGCGGCCGCGCTCTGCGTGGATTGCGTTTGGGCAAGAACCCCAGCGGGAAGGGCAGTCAGAAAAGCCAATACGGCGGCCCCAAAAAACTTCATACGTCTCCCCTAAAGTATTTCGGTAGTGAACACAGGAGGGGCGCTGGGCCATTCTGGAAGGTTACACACCTGAGGGAGCCTGGGGGCAAAGCAGAAGGGAACGGGGCAAAACTGAGGGGAGCACACTGCCGTCACTGGGTGGCCGCGCAGGCCGCACGGCGCTACGCGGCTTCCCAGCGACTCATAACCGGATAGCGTCTTCAGCCCGTCTTGGTGGTGTCCTTGGGGGGGGCCTTCTTCGCCTTCTTCGCCTTCTGTTTCTTTGAGGTGTCCGACTTGGTGGTGTCCTGCGAGAAACCCACGGCCACGGTGCCGAGAGCCAGCGACAAGCCAAGCATCAGCGTCATCAGCTTCTTCATTGCGTATCTCCTTTGGGATGGACGAACTTTTTCGTCTGCGGCCATCATAGCGAACTGCACATGAACAGCGGCTTAAGCCGCAATTAAAATCAATTCATATGGTGAATCCAGGCCTGGCGTGGAGTGAGATATTTTGGAATCAACGAGTTAACCTCAACTACCGCTCCATGCTTACGAGTGATTCCGGGCTTCCTGCCGGGCGCCGGCGGACGCCCGGCGAAACGCAATCGCCAGCTTATGTTTGCAGCTTGGCCCAAATTCCCTCTATTGACCTCTTCGCTTGGCGACGATTAAGATCATGGGTAGGGGCGTACAGTTGAGTTCGATGAGACCAGACGTGGCGCTTACCGCGCGGCATCGGGAAATCCTGAACTCCATCGTCTGCGAATACATCGAGACGGGTGAGCCCATCGGGTCGCGCACCATCTCCCGGCGCCGGAGCGAGGCGCTCAGCCCGGCCTCGATCCGCAACGTGATGGCGGACCTGGCGGAGGCGGGCTACCTTTCACAGCCCCACACGTCGGCGGGACGGGTTCCCACAGAGAAGGCCTTCCGGTACTATGTGCGCTCTCTGACGGTCAAACGGGTGGCTTCGGCGGAGGCCGAGCGGCTGCGGAACGAGTTCAGCTCGCTGGACACGGTGGGGGCTTGCGTGGAACGGTCGAGCCATATCCTGGTGGAACTGACGAGCAACGTGGGAATCGCGGCGGCGATTCCGGCGCTGGCGCAGGAGCTCGACCAGATCGAGCTGGTGCCGCTGGCGGACCGGCGGGTCCTCATGATCCTGGTGACGCGGGATCACATGGTGCGCAACCGGGTGGTGGCGCTCAATGAGCCGGCCTCGGCGGAAGAGCTGGCCTCCATCCGCAATTACGTGAACCAGAGTTTCAGCGGCTGGCAGTTGGGCGAAGCGCGGCGGGAACTGCTGCGGCGCATGGCGGAAGAACGCGCTCTCTACGACGTGCTGATGCGCAAGCTGCAATGGTTGTGCCAGAAAGGATTGCTGGAAGCGGACACGCTTCCGGAGGTGCACATGGAAGGCGCTTCCAACCTGCTGGGGCTGGACCTGCACCTGACGCGCGAGAAGATGCGGGAGCTACTATGCGCGCTGGAGGAAAAGCAGCGGCTGATCGAGCTGCTGGACCGGTTTCTGGAGCTGCCGCCGGGGGAACTGGAAGTGCGCGTCGGCCTGGAGGAAGCGCACCCGGCGATGAAAGACCTGGCGCTGATCGGCATGACGGTGCGGATGGTGAGCGGGCGGCCGGCGAAGGTGGCGGTGCTGGGTCCCATGCGCATGCACTACGAACGCGTGATGGCGGCTGTGTTGCAGACCAGCCGGGCGCTGGAGAGCGCGCAGTTTTAGGGCGGGGCCATGGGTGCACGCCGAACACGCGCGGCCGGGGCAGTGTAAGCTAGTATTAGTGGACACCCAGAAGCCGGACACGAATCTCTCCGACGTGTCTTCCGACGAAAACGTTCCGGCCACCACCGTGGAGGGACAACTGGCGGCCGCGATGGCCGAGCGCGACCGGCTGGCGGCGGAGAAGGCCGATCTCTACGACCGGCTGCTGCGGGCGCGCGCGGAGTTCGACAACGCGCGGCGGCGGGCCGAGCGGGAGCGCTTGGAGTTCCTCCAGTTCGCCGCCATGGACCTGGTGCGGGAAATCCTTCCGGTGCTGGACGATTTCGAGCGCGCGCTGAAGGTGGAAACGGGGGATCGGGACTACGCCAAAGGCGTGGAGCTGATCTACCAGAGACTTTATGAAACCTTGAAGAGGATGGGACTGGAAGCCATCGAAACGGAGGGAAAGCAGTTCGACCCCAACCAGCACGAAGCGGTGCAACGGGTGCGGACCGTGGAGGCCGAAGACCAGGCGATTCTGGGCGAGTTGCAGAGAGGCTATAATTTCAGAGGAAAGCTTCTCCGGCCCGCATGGGTGAGGGTCGCGGTGAGGCCGTAACGCAGTGAATCCCGTGTCGAAGAGAGATTATTACGAGGTGCTTGGTGTCGGCAGAGAGGCCGGCGAGCAGGAGATCAAGGGAGCTTACCGCAAGCTGGCGATGCAACACCATCCGGACCGGAATCCCGACGACCCCACGGCCGAGGAGAAGTTCAAGGAAGCTTCGGAAGCCTATAGCGTGCTGAGCGACGCCCAAAAGCGCGCGGCGTACGACCGCTATGGGCACGCGGGATTGCAGGGAGTGGGGACGGGCGGATTCAGTCCCGACGTGTTCGCGGATTTCGGCGACATTCTGGGGGATTTCTTCGGCTTCGGCGAACTGTTCGGCGGTGGACGGAGGCGCAACCGGGCGCAACGCGGCGAGGACATCCGCTACAACCTGGAGTTGGGCTTTGAAGAAGCCGTGTTCGGGATGAGCGCGGAAATCCAGATACCGCGGATGGAGCTGTGCGACCGGTGCAACGGCCTGGGATCGGAACCGGGCAGATCAGCGGCCACCTGCCCGACGTGCCACGGTCGGGGGGAGATTCTTTACCAGCAGAGCTTTCTTTCGATCCGGCGGCCGTGCAGCACTTGCGGAGGATCGGGGAAGGTAATCCGCCACCCGTGCGGCCAGTGCGGCGGCAACGGCTACCGCGAGGCGCAGCGGAAGCTCAAGGTCAACATCCCGGCCGGGGTGGACGACGGCACGCGGCTGCGGCTGGGGAGCGAAGGGCAGCCGGGCGCCAACGGCGGGCCTCCCGGGGATCTCTACGTATTCCTGAAGGTGAAGGAGCACGCCTTCTTCGCGCGGCACGAACACGACCTGCACTGCACCATCCCGATCAGCATCGCGCAGGCGGCACTGGGAGCGGAAATCGATGTGCCCACGCTGGAGCAGCCGCACCGGCTCAAGATCCCGGAGGGCACGCAGACGGGAGCGCAATTCCGCCTGCGCGGCAAAGGCGCGCCGGTGCTGAACGGCAGCGGCCGGGGAGATCTCTACATTCACGTCGACGTGAGGGTGCCCATGCGGCTCACGCGCGAACAGCGGAAGCTGCTGGAGCAATTGCGGGACACCCTGCCGGCGGACAATGCCCCCGCCGAAAAAGGGCTGTTCGAGAAGGTGAAAGACTACTTCATGTAGGGAGGGGGCATGGCCGGCCCCTGCGGCGAGAGTTGATTCAACTGGGCGGCGGGACAGCCGAAATCGCGCGACACCGAATCCTTCAATAGCTGAGCCAGGTCCCGGCGCCCGACACGGAGATACAGCGGGATGGTCGAAGCCGCGGCGGCGCAGGTGTGCCGGCGGACGATTGCGCACGAGGGGTTGAAGGCCGGGCCGTGGGGGCCTGGCACGGTGGCACAGCCCTGGGCATCGAGACCCTGCCGGTAGAGACTGATGAGGCCCTCTCGCAAGCGCATGTCGGCCGTCGCAAGCGTGCCCCGCAGCAGGGCGACCGCGGCTTCGTCGGCACGGCCGCCGGCGAGATATGCGTTAGACAGTTGCCAGTACCTCTGGGCATTCAGCGGGTCCAACTCCAGGGCGGCAGTGGCCGCATCCACGGCCTTCGACGGGTCGTTCAATTTGAGGTCAGCATCGGAAATCGACCGTTCGAGATCGGCAAACCTGGCCTGATCGGGTTGGGGATCTCGATGACCGCGCGCCCGTTCGGTCTCGACCAGATGCTCATAGGTCGCAGTCATAATGGTCTTCGAGCGGAGGAGCAACTCGAGCGCCCGGTGGTAAGCGCGCAGATTTTCCGGCGCGGCCAGTGAGTCGCCTTGGGTGATGTAATAACCGCTCGCGCGGCGATAGACCTCGAAATTATTGCGCCAGTCCGGCACTGAGTCGAGAATCGCGAGACTCTTCTCGGCTTCGGCGATGACACGGCCGATGTGGGCATGGGTGGCGTCGGAATCGTTGAGCGCAACAGCCAGCGCCATGTGACTCTTGAAGCTATGGGGCGAAGTCCTGGCCGCGGCAGTCATGAGACTGAGATCGTCGCGCCAGTCGGAATTGCGCGCCCATGTGCGGGCGGCGAAGGCGGCCACAATCAGGCACAGGGTGACGGGGGCCAGCCTGGCCAAGCGGGCGCGGCGGCCGATAGCGTAGAGGGCCAGGACGACGCACACAGCCAGCGCGATGGAGGGCAGGTAGAGAAAGCGTTCCGCCATGATGGTGCCAATGGGGAAGACCAGGTTGGAGGTGGGAAGGAACGTGACGAACGCCAGGCCGGCGAAGAAGAATACGAGGCGGTTGATCCGGAACATCAGCAGCGCGGCGGCGGCCACCGCGGCCACCACGGTCCACGCCAGCCAGTCCTGCGGGCTGCCGGTTGCGAGGGGGATCTGCGCGTAGGAGTAATCGCAGGAGAGATGAGCGGGCCATATGAGAAGCGCAAGATACCTGGCCATGACCTTAATAGCGGTGAGCCTGGCCGTCCAGAAGCCGGCGCCGGCGAGCGGGTTATCGCAGAACGGAATCACAGGCGCCAGCAGGTTCGCGAACACGGCTGACCGCGCGCACCACATGGCCAGGAGCGCCGGCGAGACGGCCAGACACCCCAGAAGAAGCGCTCCGGCGCGCCGCTTCCCGTTCCACCAGGCGAGCTCGTAAAGCGCGATCACGCCCAGAATGGCGACCGCGCTTTCCTTGGAGAACACGCCCAGCGTGGTCACGGCCATCAGACCGGCCAGCCAGGCCCATCGGCGCAGGCCCTGGGCTTCGGCGCTCTTCAGGTACATCCAAAATCCGCTCAGCAAGGACATGCCCGCCAGCAAATCGGCGCGACCGACCATATTGGTTACGGACTCGGTGAGGACGGGATGGACGGCCCAGAGAGCGGCGACGAAAACCGCCGGCCACAGCTTGCGCATCAGCCGCAGCGCGAGAGCGTAGACCAGCAGGACGTTGCCGGTATGCAGGAAGAAATTGACCCAGTGGTAGCCGGCGGGCTGGTCGCCGTTGCCGAGGATGGAGTAGTTGAAGAGATAGGTGAGGGTGGTGATGGGACGATAGAGGCCGCTCTCGCCGTAGGGCCACCAGTAAGTGTGGCGGAGAATCAGGCCCATGTTCTGGGGGGTGGCCTGGCGGATGCGCGTGTCATCGAGAAGGAGGCCGTGGTTGTCAAGAGTGAAGCCGGCGCTGAAGGAGTTGGAGTAGGCCAACAAGATGACGGCCGCGAGCGCCAGCACCACCAGCAAGTGCCGCAGGAGCGGCGCCGGGCTTCGGGGGCCAGGCGAAGGATGGCTGGCCGGCGGTGCAGCGCCGCGTTTCTTAGGGGCCTTCATGAAACCGTGAAGGTATCAGGTTAACAGACAGCCGCGGCGCCGCTCGCCCCTCCATCGGTTATTCCGGCCGGGCCGGGGGGTTTACCAGGAAGGCGAGATTATTACGAGCGCTGTGTATAATAAATACCAATGACGGCGGCTACCGTGGAGGCGCCTGCTCGCTACCAGTTCAAGCCGGGGCCTTACAGCAGCCACGCGCTGGTGTTGAGGGAGTTCCCGCGGCAGGGCGACGGGCGCCGGGTTCTCGACATCGGCTGCGCGGGCGGTTACCTGGCGGAGATGCTGGGGCAGCGCGGTTTTTGCGTCACCGGCATCGACTTGCCCGGCACGCCGCACCCTTCCGGCATGCATTTCGTGGCGGCGGACCTGGAGCGCGGCCTGCCTGCATTGGAGGGCTCGTTCGACTACATCATTTGCGCCGACGTGCTGGAGCATCTGCGCGAGCCCGAGCGATTGTTGCGCGAATGCCGGGAGCGGCTGGCGCCAGGCGGCGCGCTGATCGCGTCGCTCCCCAACAGCGGCCACGCCTATTTTCGCGGGCAGGTGCTGATGGGGCGCTTTCCGCAGCATGATCGCGGGCTGTTCGATCGCACCCACGTGCAGTTCTACACGTGGCGCGGCTGGGTGGATCTGCTGGCCCGCGCCGGGTTCCTCATCGAGACGCTACACTGTTCGGGTGTGCCGGTGGGGCTGGCGCTGCCAAAGTGGCAAGGCTCGGTGTGGGTGCGCGCGCTGGAGCGTCTCTCCTATGAATCGGCGCGGGTGTGGAAGAACCTTTTTGCGTACCAGTTTATTGTCCGCGCACGGGCGGAACGGCTGACATGAGCCCTTCAAAACCCAAGGTGGTGGTGGTGATGCCGGCGTACAACGCCGCCAAGACGCTGCACCTGACCTATGCCGACCTGCCGCGGGACGTGGTGGACCTGGTGATTGTGGTGGACGACGGCAGTTCGGATGAAACCACGCGCATCGCCCGCGAACTGGGCCTGGAGCTGTTCATCCACGACCGCAACTACGGCTACGGCGCGAACCAGAAGACCTGCTATAGGGAAGCGCTGCGAGCGGGAGCCGACATCGTGGTGATGGTGCACCCCGATTATCAATACGATCCCACGCTTTTGCCGGAAATCATCCGGCCGATCGAGGAGGGCAGGGCAGACGTGGTGCTGGGATCGCGCCTCATGGGAATACACCCCATACGGCAGGGAATGCCGTGGTGGAAATACTATTCGAACCGGTTCCTGACGACGCTGGAAAATATGGTGTTCGGGCTTCGGCTTTCGGAGTACCACACGGGTTATCGCGCATTCCGGCGGCCAGTGCTGGAATCGGTGAATCTCCAGATGGATTCGGACAAGTTCATCTTCGATCAGGAAATCCTGGCCCAGATCGTCAACCTGAAGATGCGCATCACCGAAGTGCCGGTGCCAACCCGGTACTTCGCCCAGGCGTCGTCTGCATCGTTCTTCCAGAGCAGTGTTTACGGGGTTTCGATCCTATGGCTGCTGGTGCGGTACCTGCTGCACCGCGGCGGCATCGTCCACCAGCGCCAGTTCGACAGCCTGGAGCGCCGATACCACAGCGCCGCCGAGATCAAGAACCAGGCCCACTGACGTGAAAATTCCGTTGAAACTGTCTTACCGGAAGGAAATCCTGCTCGATTTCCTGCTGGTGTTCCTGTACACGGCGATGCTCATCCGCCCGTACTTCAAGGCCCGGTACACGGATAAGTGGGCCTCCATCGAGAGCACGTTTATCGCGGATGCGCGGTTCCTGAGCGAGCACTGGCCGCATCCGCAGTGGCAGCCGCTGTGGTACGCAGGGACGCGCTTCGACTACATCTACCCGCCCGCGGTGCGCTACGGCGCCGCGGCAATCTCCAAGGTCACGGGGTTCTGGCCGGTGAAGGCGTACCACTTTTACGTGGCATTCTTTTATGCCGTGGGCATAGCCGGAGTGTACCTGCTGATGCGGGTGGGAACGAAGTCGCGCGGGTTCGCCTACCTGGGCGCGGTGGCGACGTCTTTGATGTCGCCGATATTCCTGTTCATGCCGCGGTTCCGGGAAGACTCCTGGATGTGGCAGCCGCAGCGGTTGGGCGTGCTCGTCAAGTACGGGGAAGGGCCGCACATGAGCGCGCTGGCGCTGATCCCCATCGCCCTGGCGTTCACATGGCTGGCGCTCGAGAGACGCCGGCCCTGGGCGGTCGCGCTGGCCACTGTGTTCTCGGCCGGGGTAGCGGCCAACAATTTCTATGGCGCGGCGGCGCTGGCGGTGTTCTACCCCATCCTGGTGTGGAGTCTGTGGATCACGCGGCAGGAAAAGCGGATTGTGGCTCCGGCCATCGCCATTCCCGTCCTGGCCTATGGGCTGACGGCCTTCTGGCTGGTGCCGTCGTACTTCCAGGTGACGGCGGAAAACCTGAAGTACGTTTCCGAGCACGGCACCACCTGGTCGATCTGGGTCGCGGTGGTGGTGGCGGTGGCCTTCGCCGTCTCGACCGACAAGTTCGCGCGCGGCAGAGCGGAGCGCGCGTGGGCCGTGTTCATCGCCGGGTGCGTGGTATTTTTCTCGCTCAACGTGCTGGGCGGCATCTACTTCAACTTCCGCATTTCGGGCGAACCCATACGCCTCTTGCCGGAGCTCGACATGATCTACATCATGGCGGCCGTGCTGATGCTCGAATGGCTGTGGGACCGGCCGGGCATCGCCCTACGCGCGGTGGTGCTGGTGGTTGCGGGCGCGGCCTTCTGGACCACCACGGGTTATATCCGCCACGCCTGGCACATGTTTCCGCTGTGGCCGGATTACCAGAATCGCGTCGAGTACCGGGTAACCGACTGGCTGTGGAAGAACATGCCGGATGCGCGCGCGTACCCCTCCGGGTCGGTGCGCTTCTGGTACGACGCGTGGCACGACCTGGCGCAACTGGGCGGCGGCTCCGACCAGGGCCTGCTGAACGGCGAACTGGCGCCGGCGCAGTGGGAAACCGCGCTGGGCGCCAAGCCGGAGCCCGCCATCCTGTGGATGCAGTGCATGGGGGTGGACGCGATCTATGTGCCGGACCAGCGCTCGCAGGAAGTGTATAAAGATTTCGAGCATCCGCAAAAATTCGCGAGGGTGCTGGCGGTGCTGTACGACGATGGGCAGGGCAACAGGCTGTACAGGGTGCCGCGGCGCTATCCCGCCCGGGCGCGCGTGGTGGAGACGGGGAAGCTGAATGCCCTGAAGCCGCCGCGCTCCAACGACGACGTGGAGTACCTGGGGGCGTACGCGGACGTCATCGAGAAAGGCCCGGATGCGCCTCCCACGGTGACGCGCGACGGAACCGACGCCATGCGGGTGCGGGCCAAAGTGGAGCCGGGCGAATCCATAGTGGTGCAGGAAAGCTGGGACCCGGCGTGGCAAGCCTGGGCCGGCGGCAAGCAACTGCCGGTGCGCAAGGATGTGATGGGCTTCATGGTGGTGGATGCACCGGCGGGCGACCAGGAAATCCGGCTGGTATTCGCGACACCTCTCGAAAACCGCGTGGGACGCATGGTGACTCTGGCCACGCTGCTGGCGCTGGCCGGGCTAGTGGTGTTCAGCGGGCGCTGGGAGCGGTGGTTGTGAAACTTTCGCGCCGGCGGGAAATCCTGCTCGACGGGTTCCTGCTCTTTGCGCTCACGGCGGTCCTGGTGGGGCCGTACTTCAAGGCCAAATACACGGATAAGTGGGCCTCCATCGAGAGCACATTCATCTCCGACGCGCGGTACCTGGCGGCCCACTGGCCGCATCCGCAGTGGCAGCCGCTGTGGTACACGGGGACGCGCTTCGACTACATCTATCCGCCGGCGCTGCGTTACGGAACGGCGGCGATCTCCCTGGCGACGGGCTTCTGGCCGGTCAAGGCGTACCACTTCTACACCATTTTTTTCTACTGCGTGGGCATCGCCGGGGTGTACCTGCTGATGCGCGCGGCATCCCAGCGGCGCGGTGCGGCCTGGATGGGAGCGGCGGCCACAGCGCTGATGTCGCCATCGTTTCTGTTCATGAAGGAAATGCGGGTGGACTCCGGGCCGCTGCTGCCGGTGAGGCTGGGGGCGTTGATCAAGTACGGCGAAGGCCCGCACATGACGGCGCTGGCCCTGCTCCCCATCGCACTGGCCTTCACTTGGCGCGCTCTGGAAAAGCGGCGGCCCGGTGGGGTGGCGCTGGCCGCGATATTCTGCGCGGCGGTGGTTTCCAACAACTTCTATGGCGCCACGGCACTGGCGATGTGCTACGCGGTGGTGGTGTGGAGTTTCTGGGTGACGCACCGGGATTTTCGCATGGCGCTTCCGGCGGTTGCCATCCCCGCTCTGGCCTACGGGTTGACGGCATTCTGGCTGGTGCCTTCCTACTTGCGGATTACACTCCGCAACATGAAGTACGTTTCCGACGCCCCGACGGCATGGTCCTTCTGGGTGGCGGCGGCGGTGGGCGCGGCATTCGCATTGGCCTCCTACCGGTTGGCGCACCACCGGCCGGCGCGGACCTGGGCGGTTTTCGTGGGCGGGTGCGTGGTGGCGTTCTCGCTTGACGTGCTGGGCAATTACTATTTCAATTTCCGCGTGGCCGGCGAGCCGGGGCGGCTGGTGCCGGAACTGGACATGGTTCTCATTCTCGGGGCGGTGACGGTTCTGAAATGGTTGTGGCGCTCGCCGCGACGGGTGGTGCGGGTGGTAGCGGCCATGGTTGTAGTGGCGGCGTTCGCTACCACGGGCCGCTACATCCGGCAATCCCGAAGAATATTGCCGATGTGGCCGAATTACACGGCCCGCGTCGAATACCGGATCACGGATTGGCTGTGGAAGAACATGCCGGACGCGCGCGTCAACCCGTCGGGCTCGGTGCGATTCTGGTTCGACGCCTGGCACGACCTGGCGCAACTGGGAGGCGGATCCGAACAAGGCCTGCTGAACACCGTGGCCCAGGAGGCGCAATGGGAAATCATGGGGGGATCGAATTCCCAAGCCGCTATTCTGTGGTTGCAGGCCTTGGGTGTGGATGTGATGTACGTGGCCGGTCCCAATTCGGAAGAGCCCTATAAGGACATCCACCATCCCGAGAGATTCGCCGGGGTGATGCGGGTGGTCTACGACGACGGCCAGGGTAACGCGCTCTACCGGGTTCCGCGCCGCTACGCTGCCCGCGCACGCGTGGTGGAAGCGGCACGACTGGAGGCGCAGAAGAAGCCGCGTTTCAGCGACGACGTGGAGTACCTGCGCGGCTACGTGGAGGTGGTGGAAAATGGGCCGGATTCTCCGGTAACGGTGGAGCGCGAGGGGCCCGACGCCATGCTGCTGCGGGCCAAAGTGAGCCCCGGGCAGGCCATTCTGGTGCAGGAGACCTATGACCCGGCATGGCAGGCGTGGTCGAACGGCCGACGCCTGCCTCTACGGGCGGACGCAATGGGGTTCATGGTGGTGGAGGCCCCGCCGGGCGAACAAGAGATCCGGCTGGCTTTCGTAACGCCAGTCGAGAACCGGGTGGGTTTTATGCTAATTGGAATCACGCTGCTGATTCTGGCGGCGCTGATGGCACAAGCAATCCGAACGAGGAGAGCCTGATGCGCCGCCAGGCTGTACGCACGCTGGCGGCTGGCTTCGCGGTGGCGCTGGTCAACATAGCCCTCGTCTCGCCGCTGTTTCGCGTGGAATACACCGACCAGATGGCGTCGATCGAAGCGTCCTTCATCAGCCTCGCCCGCTACATCCTCGATCATTTTCCCGACCTCCAGTGGTTCCCCCTCTGGTACACCGGCGTTCCCTACCAGAACACCTACACGCCGCTGCTGCCTTTGAGCGTGGCGGCGCTGGCGGCCGTGGCGCGCATTCCGCCCGGCCTCGCCTATCATGCCCTCACGGCGGCGCTCTACTGCCTGGGGCCGGTGGCGCTGTTCTGGCTGGTTCACCGGCTGTCGGGCAGCCGCACGCAGGCGTTGTTCGCGGGACTGGCCTACTCGCTCTTCTCGCCCGCCTGCCTTCTGATTCCCGAGGTGCGCCACGATGAACGTCTTTTCGACGGCGTTCGCCGCTTCCAGGTCCTGTTCGAATACGGCGAAGGCCCCCACATCGCCTCCATCGCGCTGATGCTGGTGGCCCTGGTGTGCCTCGACGCGGCGGTGCGCAAGGGCGGCCTGTGGCGCTGGCTCCTCTGCTCCGCCGTCCTGGCCGCGACCGTGATGTGTAACTGGTTCGGCGGATTCGCCCTGGCTGTGTTCGTGCTGTGCTACCTGCTGGCGCGCGGGCGCGGATGGCTGCGGACGGCGGGCGCCGGCGGGTACGCCTACCTGCTGGTCTCTCCCTGGATTCCGCCTTCCACCATCGCCGTGATCGCTTTCAACGCCCAGTTCGCTGTCGGGCGGTTCCCGTTCACCCCGCACCATTGGCTCTACGCCTACCTTTTTGCGCTGGTCCTGGCCGGGCTGGCGTGGGCGCTGGGCCGCGCGCGCGCACCGCTCGAAATCCGCTTCGCAGTGCTGCTGGCCGCCAGTTTCACCGGTGTGGTGATCGGGTGGTACTGGTTGCGCATATCAGTAGTC
>Ga0326728_10016788_pt1 | contig 14840 bp, 11 predicted proteins | sample MB3enrmetagenome_FD_207602 | JGI IMG/M metagenome (GOLD analysis project Ga0326728, IMG submission 207602) | Lab enriched peat soil microbial communities from McLean, Ithaca, NY, United States - MB31MN | ecosystem: Environmental > Terrestrial > Soil > Wetlands > Peat | place: USA: New York...
CGCCGGTCCCATCTTCCAGAGATTCAAGTTTGGATTGGCCCCCTCATTTTTATCGTAAACAGGATTTTGCACAAGCAGGAGCTTGACAGCACCGTGTTTGTGTATAAAATATCGCGGTCTCGGGATAGCACGATGGAAATCCCGGCACGAAAGAAGAGGAGATTCTATGTTATCGAAAGGGTTAGGAATTCTGGGGATCGTGTTGGTGCTCGCCATAGTGCCTGCCCTGGCGCAGGTGCCGAGCAAGCCTGTTTCGCCGCAAGCCGCAACCGTGACATCCGCGTTCCAGCATGGACCGATGAAATTTCACCGTGTTCGTCCCGACGCCACGGTTGAGAGCGAAAACTGGAGCGGTTACGCTGTGACCGGATCTTCGTTTACGAATGCCAAGGCCTCGTGGACTGTCCCCACCGTCAACTGCAGCAAAACCCCGAACTCTTACGCCGCGTTCTGGGTGGGCCTCGACGGATACTCCTCCAGCACGGTGGAGCAGACTGGAACCCTGGCCTATTGCAACGGCAGCAGCGCCGAGTATTACTCCTGGTACGAATTTTACCCGGCAGGCATGGTGGAAATCACCAGCGTTCCGGTATCGCCCGGCAACCACGTGTATGCGCAGGTGAGCTACAGCAGCTCGGAGTTCACCGTCACCCTCACCAACGAAACCACGGGAAAGTCCTACAGCAAGAGCTCGAAGGTTTCCGGGGCGAAACGGTCGTCGGCGGAATGGATTGCCGAAGCACCATGCTGCACGGGTTCCGGCGGTATCCTGCCACTTGCGGATTTCGGCACCGGTTATTTTGGCGAGGACTACACGGATGTAAGCGGCACCAATTACGCGACCGACAGCTCGACATCGGGGACGATCGGCGCTTTCGGCAGCGATGTGCAGGAGATCATTATGGCCAGCAGCAGTGGCGTGGATGAAGCGGTCCCGTCGGCACTTAGTTCTGACGGCACCAGCTTCACGGTAGCTTGGGATTCTGAGTAGGCGGGACGGCGGCCCAGATTCTGGGCCGCCCTACTCTTCAGGGTGGGCGCGTGGCCGGATCCCTCGTTCATCGTTCATTCACACTCTTAGAATCTGTCCACAAACTGTTGGGTTTTGAAAGGTACGGGCTTCAGCCCCCGAGGGGCAGCACGACTTGCGAACCCATCCCCTCAGCGGCTGGAAGCCGCTTCGTTTTGTGGCCTCAACGGACGGGCTGAAGCCCGTCCCCTTCAAAGCGTGCGTTTTTGGACAGGTTCTTACGAAGACCTCGCTCAAACCGCTTGGGCGGGGTCTTTGCCGGTTGTCGGCTCGACTGACTGCAAACTGCGGACTCACGACCACCGCCAGACCCGACGTGGGGCCGTGACATCCGCTGGTTCACGCAATGGCGAGAGAGCCCAAATCCTCGATTTTCCACTTGCAACCGACCGGTCGGTCGTTTACTATCACCAGAACTCGTCAGTGCAACCATGACGAATGGACAGGATCTCTTGCGATTCATTATTGAAATTCCGAGGGTGCGTGTCCGTTGCGGTGTGGGGGAAGCAGTGAGCTAAGATACAATAAACCGTAAACGCTCCCGAATCCCACCCGCCAGAAGCGCTGGCACGGTGGGTTTAGTTTTTTGGGGAGCAAGCTGACTTCCAGCAGAGACGCGGCTCGCCGCGTCTCCCGCTGCGGAGTAAGACAAGACAAGCCCCTTCTCTATTTTTTACGGTGCCGCCATTGCAATACGGATTGGCACGGAGGTCTTATGACGGATCGAGAAACCACGGCAACCGTGAGCAAGGACAAGCCGACAACGACAACGAAAACGACAGCAAAAATGACCGGCGCCAGCATTCTCTGGGAATGTCTGGAGCGCGAAGGCGTGAAGCATGTGTTCGGTTATCCCGGCGGAGCCATTCTGCCCGCCTATGACGCGCTGAAGCACAGCAAGATCCATCATGTGCTGGTGCGCCACGAGCAGGGCGCCACCCACATGGCCGATGGCTACGCCCGCGCCAGTGGGCAGGTCGGAGTTGCGGTCGCCACCTCGGGCCCGGGCGCGACCAACATGGTTACCGGAATCGCCACCGCCATGCTCGATTCCTCGCCGATCGTCTGCATCACCGGGCAGGTGGGCAGCAAGCTGATCGGATCGGACGCGTTTCAGGAAGTCGACATCACCGGCGTGACCCTGCCGATCACCAAGCACAACTATTTGGTGAACCACGCGAGCGAACTGGCGCAGACCATCCGCGAAGCTTTCTATGTGGCGCGCTCCGGGCGTCCAGGGCCGGTGCTCATCGACATTACTAAGGATGCGCAGCAGAGCACCTGCGAGTTCGACTGGGACGCGGCCAAGCCGCAGCTGCCGGGTTACCGGCCCGACTTATCGCCCGCTCCCGAGGAGTATCGGCAGGCGCTGGAGTTGATCCACAATTCGAAACGCCCCGTAATCCTCGCCGGCCACGGCATTATCGTTTCTGGGGCCATGCGCGAAGTGCGCGAGTTTGCCGAACGCGCTGGCATTCCCGTCGCGCTCACGCTCCTCGGCCTTGGCGCGTTCCCGGCATCGCACCCGCTCAATTTGGGCATGATGGGCATGCACGGAGAAGCTTGGGTGAACCATACCATCCAAGAAGCGGATTTGCTGCTGGCCTTCGGCATGCGCTTCGACGATCGCGTTACCGGCACGCTGAAAACTTACGCGCTCAATGCGAAGAAGATCCACATCGAGATCGATCCCGCCGAGATCAATAAGAACGTCAAGGTCGACGTTCCGCTGGTCGGCGATTTGCGCGAAGTTTTGCTGGAATTGTTGCCGCACATCGAGTCCATCGACCGCAGCGCTTGGATGGATGCGATCGACAAGCTAAAGGGCGCTTCCGCCGTGCGCGACATCCAGAACCTGCCCGACAGCGGCCATCTCTATGCCGCGCACGTCATCAACGATTTGTGGCGCGAGACGCGCGCCGGCAACACCATCGTGGTCACCGACGTGGGCCAGCATCAGATGTGGGAGGCGCAATACTACAAACACGAGCGTCCGCGCTCGCTGATTACTTCCGGTGGACTGGGCACGATGGGATTCGCGCTGCCCGCAGCCATCGGCGCCAAAGTTGCCTGCCCCGACGCCGAGGTCTGGGTGGTGGTGGGCGATGGCGGATTCCAGATGACCATGTGCGAACTGGCGACGCTGGTGCAGGAAAAGCTGAAGATCCATATCGCCATCATCAACAACGGATATCTCGGCATGGTGCGGCAGTGGCAGGAATTTTTCTACGGCCGCAACTACGCCGCCACTCCCTTGCTCAATCCGGATTTCGCCAGACTGGCCGAGGCTTATGGCATCCGCAGCGCGACCGTGTCGAAGCGGAGCGAAGTCATTCCTACGGTCGAAGCGGCGCGAGCGCACGATGGCCCGATGCTGATCAATTTCAAAGTAGAACAGGAAGACACCGTCTATCCGATGGTCGCGGCCGGCGCTGCGCTGCACGATATGATCCGCCGCCCCAGCCCGATAGTCGAGACGGCCGAAGATGAATAATGCGCTTCGGGCTGCGAGCTGCGAGCCGAACCGTGTCCCGGTTGCTCGAAGCTCGTAGCTCGTAGCTCGAAGCCCAGCAACTTGAAACTGTCCCGTCTAACAGGAACACAAGACGAACAAACCTATGCTGAACACATTCATGGTCTACGTCGAAAATAAACCGGGTGTGCTGACCCGCGTGGCCTCGCTGTTTCGCCGCCGCGCTTTCAATATCGATTCGCTCACGGTCGGACGGACGGAAAAACCCGAAGTCTCGCGCATGACGATCACGGTCGACGCCGACCGCGACCAGGCCCGCCGCATCGAAGCGCATCTCTACAAATTGGTGAACGTGCTGCTGGTCGAGAACATCTCCAATCAGCCGGCCATCGTGCGGGACTTGGCGATGATCCGCGTGGCGGCCACGCACCAGGCGCGCTCCCATGTGCTGGAGCTGGTCAATGTATTTCGTGCGCGCGTGGTCGATGTCGCGCCCGAATCGTTGATCATCGAAATCACCGGCACGGAAGACAAGATCGACGGACTGCTCGAAGTGCTGCGTCCCTATGGTGTGTTGGAGATGGTGCGCACCGGCATCGTCGCCATGCGCCGTGGCGGCAAAGCTGCCGACGTTGCCTCCACGGCCGAAAGTACCGCGCTAGGCGTGGCCAGTGACGATGTTTCTTACTCGGTGTAGCGGCGACGCGCTTGCGCCGCACCACTAACTGTGGCAAGGGCTCCGTTGCATGGACGACGAGGCGTAGGCGTACAGAATCACCGCGACAGCGAGAAAAGGAAGCGCTGGCGTCAAGCCGGTGATGAGGCCCACCCCCAGCGCCGACAGAATCCCCAGAAGGGGCACGACTAACGCCGCAGTTTCTGGCCAACCCAAACGTCTCATAACACTGACACAGACGGTAAAGAACATTAGGTCGCCTACGCCGATGACTCCGACAAGCTCCCCCCTCAACCGGAATGAGACGGCGAGAAACTGGAGAAGCGCCAAACCGTGGTGGGGATGTTGGGCTTGGCTGGCGATCCACCGCGTGGGACCAGCATGCATGGAGATAATGTCTACGATGGCAGCGGCGGTCAGGAAACTCACGAGCGCGCTAACGGAGCCGAATAGACGGCCAAGGAGCATGCCGGCGAACAGGCCGACCGCGAGGACAAAACAGTTGGTAACTACAAAGTTAGTGGGAAAGGCTGTAAGCGCCAGGATGCAGAATGCGATCAAAAGAAAACCAATGCGGTTCTGTTTGGCGGTGGACAAGAGGGCAAGCAACCTTGCGCCCCAGTACTCCAGCAAGCAACTTGCGGCGACCACGAACGTCAGCAGCAAATAGATGAAGGTGCGGTGCACGAAGCATCCTCCCTAACCAAGGCTCGATTTCGGAATCCGAGATATCCATTATCTACAGGAATCGAGCGTGTCGCGCAACCGAATCGCAATCGTCAGACGATGGCGCCCGCAGCCGGTTCGGCTCCTCCCGTTAGGCTCCCGTTCTCCAATTGCTTCCGGAGTCTCTTCACCAGTTCGTACACCGACTCCAACTTTTCGGCCGCCGCCGGCAAGCCAGGAGCTTCCAAAGCCAGTTCAATGGAGAGCAACAGCGCCGTGACCGTGCCATTCAGTTCGTCGTAGAGTTTGCCGATGGCCGCTTGCCGCGCCCGCGCTTGCTCGCGCTGGCGGCGCTCGAGGGCCGCACGGACCTCGCGCACCAGGCGCTCCATTCCGCTGATCCCAAGATTGACCTGCACCGGAATCGCGGCGCCCAGGTGCTCGATCATGGTCTCGATTTCATCCGGCTCGGTTTCGAACAAGTACTGATCGAACACGACCGCCCGGTAGCATTCCGCCCGTAAGAATGTCGTGGCCCGGGTCAGAGTTTCCGCCACTGTGACCCCCTCGCTCGTCGCCTCATGCAGCGCCCGAGCGCATTCGGAGGCTCGCTCGCTCGGCGTCACCAGAAGAATCATGCCGAATTCTTCGCAACTTCCGGGCCAATCGTTCTACCCTGAAAACAAAAGAGTTGCGTGCGCGGCCTTGCGCTGAACTCCCGTTCTGGCACAAGCGCTCGGCCCCCACAGCTCAGTTTTGGGATTCAGGGGAGTGCGGGACTTGCGATTGGCAATTTACGTTTTGTAATCTTGATGCCAGGTGAGCCGCCCGATCCTCCGTTACCAATTACCAATCGCAAATTACAAATTCACAGCGACTCATACTCCTTCAGCTTGCGGTACAGCGTCGTCTTGCCAATCCCCAGCAGCCGCGCCGCCAGCATCTTGTCTCCGTTTAACTGCGCCAGCGCGTTCATGATCGTCTGTCTCTCCATCTCCGCCATGGGCACGATGCCGCCATTCGCCGGCTGGCTTATCCCCATCGACTCGGCGGGCGCGCCGTAGAGCTGGGTGGGTAGGTCGCGGAGTTGGATTTCGTGGGCGCTGCTTAGGGCGCAGGCCCGCTCCAGCGAGTTTTCCAGTTCGCGCACATTGCCCGGCCAGTCGTAATTCAGCAGCGCTTTGAGCGCCTCGTCGGAAATCGTCTTTTCGTTTCCCGCCTCGCGTCCGATGCGCTCCAGAATATGCGCCACCAGCAGCGGGATGTCCTGCCGGCGCTCGCGCAAGGGCGGAATCCGCAGCGTCAGCACGTTCAGCCGGAAAAACAGATCGCGGCGGAACGTGCCATCGGCCACCGACCGCTCCAGGTCGCGATTGGTCGCGGCCAGAATCCGCACGTTGATGGGAATGTGCTTCACGCTTCCCACCGGACGAATCTCCTTCTCCTGGATCGCCCGCAACAGCTTTGCCTGCAAGTCGGTGGGCAACTCGCCAATCTCGTCCAGAAACACCGTGCCCCCTTCGGCGATCGCCAGCAGCCCGTCTTTGGGATTTGTCGCACCCGTAAAAGACCCGCGCACGTGGCCGAACAGCTCGCTTTCGATCAAGGTCGGCACCAGCGATCCGCAGTCGACCGGAATGAATGGCTTATTGCGGCAAGGCCCAGCGAAGTGGATCGACTTCGCGACCAGCTCCTTGCCCGTGCCGCTTTCGCCCAGAATCAGCACCGGATGCGCGCTCTGTCCAGCTTTGGCGATGATGCGGTAGAGCTTCTCCATCTCCGGTGCGCGCCCAACGATGTTGCCGAACCCCTGCCGCGACTTGATGGTTTCTCGCAGCACGCGGTTCTCCGTCTTCAGCCGCAAGTGCCCCGCCACTCTCTCCAGCAGCAGGCGCAGTTCTTCCATGCTGAACGGCTTGGTGACGTAATCGTAAGCGCCCTCCTTCATCGCCTGCACCGCCGACCGCACCGTGCCATACCCGGTGACCACGACGACCAGGGCGTCGGCGCGGCGCTTTTTGATCGCTTGCAGCGCTTCCAGGCCGTCCGCGCCGGGCAACCGCCAGTCGAGCAGCACGGCGTCCGTGTTCGAACTCTCGAGCAAGCGGTAGGCTTGTTCGGCGGATTCCGCCACCTGCGCATTGAATCCGAGCGACTGCGCCACCTCGCGGCAGGCTTCGCGGATGGCGCGGTCGCTGTCCACGATCAGCAGGTTTAGGAAATTCGCTCCCTCGGTTTGCAAAGGTTGGATATGGTTCTGGATATGGTTCTGGCTATGGTTGAGGACGGCGGCGTTCGTTGCGCTATACATGGTGTGCCTCCTTTGCGGTGCGAAACTTCACGAACTCAAATTTCACGAACTCAAATTTCACGATCGGCGAACGGTTTTAGCAATGCCCTGCCGAGACGGGGCTTGCCCCGTCCGCGAAGACGCCGCAGCCGCAGCATCGAGCGCCGGAAGTAGCACTGCAATCGAGGTGCCGCGTTCCGGTTCGCTCTCGACCTCGATCGTCCCGCCCAATTCGCCGGCGATACGCGCCACCGTCGCCAGGCCCAGCCCCGTGCCTTCTCCCGGCTTCTTCGTGGTGAAGAAAGGCTCGAACAGCCGCGCCCGCGTTTCCGCGTTCATCCCAATGCCGTTGTCTTTTACCGCCAGCGAAACCGCGCGCCGCGCCTTCCCCGCCTCGGCGTTGGCGGGAAATTTCGCGGCCCGCGCGCTCAACCAGATCTTTCCGCCCTGCGGCAGCGCATCGCGCGCGTTCAGCACCAGGTTCATCAGAATCTGCCGCACTTGCGCCGGATCGGCGAGCACCGGTCTGGCGCCGCAGTCGAGCGCCGGGTCGAGCGTTACGGCCAGTTCAATGCGCTCGCCGATCAGCCGCCGCAACAGGTTTTCCGTGGACGCCACGACTTCGCCGATCGAAATCGGGCGCGGCTCCGCAACTTGCTTGCGGGCGATGGCCAAGAGTTGCTGCGTCAGCGCCGTGCCCTGCTCGCCCGCCATGCGGACCTCTTCCACATGCTGGCGCATTTCGTTCCGCGTCCCTCCGCCGCTGGCCAATCCACCGCTTTCCAACCCCACGCTCAACAGGTCGCAATACAAGAGGATGCCGGTCAGCAGGTTGTTGAAGTCGTGCGCGATTCCACCCGCCAGCCGTCCGATGACTTCCATTTTCTCGGCTTCGCGCAGATGCTCTTCCACCCGCTTGCGCTCCGTCGCATCCCTGAGCATCGCGATCAGGAACGCCGGTTCGCGGCAAGTGTCGCGCCCGAGCGACACCGTCAGATGTCCCCAGAATTCGGACCCGTCCTTGTGCCGGTAACGCTTCTCGATTTCAAATCCGTCGCGCTCGCCCCGTATCAACTCGCCCAGCAAGCGTTCGTTGGGCGCAAGCTTGCCAGAAGAAGCCTTGCCAGAAGAAAGATTGCCAGAAGAAAGACGGTCGGAAGAAAGACTGCCGGGAGAAGCTTCGCGGCCAACTTCCATGTGGAGCCCGCGCCGAACTTCCGGATAGAGCATGTCCGCCTGCGCGCCGGTCAGTTCCTCTAGGCTGTAGCCCAGCATTCTGCCGAGCGCGGGGTTCGCTTCCAGTATCCGGCCATCGAGTTGACAAATCCCGATTCCAACCGCGGCCCCTTCAAACATCGCCTGGAAGCGCAGATCGCGGCCGTCATCGCGCACCGCTGGAAACTGGGTCATGACGTTCATCGCGACACCTCCTCGTAAGATCCAACCCGCCGCCCGACCCGTCAAACATCTGTTTGCGGTTCGGAGAAACCGCAAGAAAATGCTGGTAGCCACGGCCCATCGCGATTCCAACTTGGGAAAAAGCCGGAGCAATTTTTCCGCGAATGAACCGTGCCAAACCTGATTAGGGAAAGATTAGAGTGAAACCCCATCGCCGATAAGTGCGAGCCATCACATCAATTTGTGATGATTTCGGGTGGCAATTCTGGAGAAAATGGCAAGGCTTTGATCGGAATGGAGACGAAAACGAGGCGAAAGGAAGATGCCAGCGCCGATTTCGAAATGCCAATACGGCAACCCCAGCCGCCCCAATATGGCACTAATGGCTCACAAGCGAGTAACGACCTGGGCGTGACCAGCGATACCTTGTCTGGATGCAGCGGCGGAGCGATGCTTGTTAACTAGGTGCCGCTATGACTTGGCTCGACAGGGCTCCCGACGCTATTACGGTTGCCGTGCTGGTGGGAATTTTCGCCTGTCTCGAGCGCCACGTTCACTCCGCGCGGTCTCGCCTCTGCAAAATCGCCTGGTTCTTGGTATTCATTCACTTTTTCGCCGAGCTCTTCGAGCCCGCCAGCGGACCGGGCAACCCGACTCTGATGGCACTCGATTGGGGTTCACTGCAAGCCTCCGCCGTTGTATTTCTGGCCTCGCTGGCCTCGGTGGTCGAGGACCGCGTTAAAAGATTCTGGCTGCTGTTCGTACTCGGTGTCCCATCGGTGGCTTTTATCGCTTTGGACTCCTACGATTTAAGCGTGCGTTGGCCTTTTGTGCTGTGTTTGGTAGTTTGTTTCGCCGGCGGAATTGCTCAGTTTTTCTGGTACAACCCGAAGGCGTCTGTCCCTGCGATCATAGTTAACTTGTTCATAGCAGGGACCGGTATCTGGGCAATTCACGCTGCCCTGCGCGGTTCGACCTACCCTGGCTATACAGCCCTCATGGGACTTGGCTTCGGGCTGCCCGCGGTGCTGATGTGCCGTAACCACTGGCGCGCCTCCCCTGGCGTTCTTACGGTAACGGTGGGTTTCTTTTTCTGGGGCGCTGTGTTCCCGGTGGGTATGCTGACCGACTACCTCATCCCCCAAGTGCACATACCGGCTGAGATTTGGAACGTTCCCAAGATGTTCGTCGCCTTCGGCATGATCCTAACCATCGTCGAAGACATGCATCGCACAGACCGCGAACTGAACCGGCAGATGCAACGCTTCTCTTCCATCACCTCGCAATTGCTCAGCGGGGCCACCGTGGATTCCCTGTGCGGTGAGATCGCCACCGCCTTGACCGAGGTCACGAACTTCCGCGTTGCCGTGATTCACCTCAACGATGCCGGACGCACCCTGCGCGTCGCCGGCGCCAGCGGCCTCTCTGCATTCGCGCAGGGCGAGTTGTATCTGAGAGCGCGGCAGTGGACGACCGAAGATATTAAGGACGCTTGCGCCCAGGGGAGCATGATCGGCCATAATTCGTTTCTGCTCTCGAAGGCGAGCGCCGCCAAGTTCAAGCCCGTAATGAGTCCGTTGGAATATGCGCCGAATCCTTGCTGGAACACCGGCGATGAGTTGCTGATCCCCATGCGAGGGACCCGTGGAGGCTGTCTCGGATCCATCGCCGTCGCCGGCCCCAGGCGCGTCGAGAAAGTGAGTGCCAGTCAATTGGGACGCATCGAGTTGTTAGCGGCGGACCTCGCCGTCGCGCTCCAACTGAAAGCGTTGCAGGAACAGTTGTCCCGCTCCGAGAGACTTGCTTCCTTGGGCCAGTTGGTCGCCGGAGTGGCCCACGAGCTGAACAATCCCTTGACTGCGGTGTTGGGATACGGCGAGCTATTGGGCGATACCATCGCGCCCGGCGTCGCCCGCAGCCGCCTCGACAAGCTCGTCAACGAGAGCCGCCGCATGAAACGAATCGTGGAAAACTTGCTGCACTTTTCCCGGCAGGCGCCCAGAGAGCGCGGATTTGTGGATTTAGCGCCCATTGTCCATGAGGTGCTGGCCCTGCGCGAATACTCCACCCGCTCCAAAAATCTGGAGACGATCGTCGATATCCAGCCCGGCTTGCGGTCCGTCGCCATCGATGAAGGTCAGGTCCGCCAGGTCCTCCTGAATCTGATCAACAATGCCATCGACGCCGTCGAGGTCCCGGAGGCGGCGAGGAAACGAATCACTGTGCGGGCTTACGAGCGCAGCGGAACAGCGATCCTCGAAGTCGAAGATACTGGCCATGGCTTCGTCAATGCGAGCCGGGCATTCGATCCCTTCTACACCACCAAGCCGGTCGGGAAGGGAACCGGCCTCGGCCTGAGTATCTGTTATGGAATTGTCAGGGAACACGGGGGCGATATTCGCATCGAGAACCTGTCCGAGGGCGCTCGCGTCACCGTGGAACTGCCTCTGGAAGACGCGACGAACCCTGCATGTGACGCACTCGCCTCCGAGCGGGATGCGCCCCAGGGTGCGCCCAATTCCCCGCGTGAGAGCGCGCAAGCCAGGGCCGCCACGACCTCCTGAACCGTCCGACTGCGGCGGAACACCATTCCATTCGCTTTGCTGCCCTGGTTTCTGCCGCCCGTATTCTTTAAGGAACCTCATGATCAAGTGTGGCGTGGGCGCCCTCGCCCGCGAAAAAGCCGCGTATTTATAGTGCTGTAGGGTGCAACGAGTTACTTGTTCAGAGATTCCTTAAAATTGCCCGGCGCTTCACAGGCTGCGGAAAAACTCCGGTTTCGTATCAGGTCATCGCTTTAGCTATGACGTAAATTCTTTGTAATCAAAGGCCTTTTAGGGGCTGGATGGCGATTATTGGCTTTTCCCGCAGTTTATGAAGCCCGTACCCTACAAAAACCCAACAGTTTTTGGACAGATTCTTAGGATGTCAACCGAGCCAGGTTATTCCAGGCGTCTCAGACAAGATTTGCCGGGGGACTTGACATTCTGGTCTATATATGTAGACTTAGAGTTATGAAACCCGTTCGCTCCTCCCCACAAACCCGTTTGCTGATCGCCTCCTTGCTCGACCGGCCCGCCGAATGGCGCTACGGCTACGACCTCTCTCGCGAGACCGGCCTCAAGTCCGGAACGCTCTATCCCATCCTCATGCGCCTGGCCGAAAAATCCTTGCTCGAGACGCGTTGGGAAGAACCGCCCGGAGACGGCCGCCCGCCGCGCCATCTCTATCGTCTGACCGGACTCGGCCAACGCTGGGCCCGCGCCGAGGCGCCGCAACCCCGCCCCAGCCGCGCTCTCAAACCGGCCTACGGAGACGGCCAATGACCGCCACTCTGGCAACCCGCGCCATGCAGACGATTCTTACCCGCGCACTCCGCCTCTATCCCCCGCACACCCGCGCCTGGGGCGAGGCCATTGTCGCCGAATCCGATTCCATCACCGAATTCACCACCGCGTTTTCTTGGACATTGGGAGGACTTATGGTTGCATTTCGCGCATTCTTCTCGAATCTAATCCGCCGTCCAGCGGCGAACAACGAACCGGCTCTCCTCGGGCCGCCGCCGCTTCCTCCGCCGTTGCCCTGGAAGCTTGCCCTCGTGTGTTTGGCGATTGCAGGCGGGCTGCTATTCGTCCCAGATCTCCGCCAGGGCCTGAGTGTTACCTTCTCTACTTGGCGCTCCCAATTAAAGCTATCGAACGATACCGCCTTGTGGGAGAAGATCGCGCACGAAGCCGAAAGCAAAGGCGAAGCCGAAGCTATGGCGTTCGCCGCCATGCGGCTAGGCCAAGATAGCGCTCGCTTTGACGAGGCCGTGCGCTTGGCCGACCACGCCGTCGCCAAAGATCCCAGCCTCACCTGGATTTACTACTTTCTTACGCTGAACATGAGAGCCCCCTGGTTCCACGCATCGCCGCACCCCGAGTTGGCCCAGCGGCTGCAAGAATGGGACCCTCAAAACGCCGCACCGTATCTTGCCGAAGCGGAGTATATTGCCAACGTTCACGTTAACGATCCGCAATGGCGTAAGAGGTATATCAGCTTAGATACGCCGCTCTCGCAAGAAGATCTCGTTCGTCTCCGCGCACGCGATCCCCGATGGCTCGAACTGATGGCTCGTGCTTTTGCGGCGCCAATGTACAGCAATTATTTCGACCGGCGATTGGATTTTGATCTCCAGGTCATGCAGCGACTCGGAGTCATGAATCCGCAGCGTGCCATGACTACCTACCTGGATGACGAGACGACCCTCAGTTTTTTTTATTTACGGGAGTATGCTGCCCTGCGCATTGCTCAAGGCGAGGAGGCCGAGCGTGCCGGTCAATGGGAAAACGCCGCTAGCGAATATTGGTCCGTTGCTCAATTCGGTCGGCATGCACGTTTAGGTGGCATATCTGGTTATTTTGATCGCGACATAGGTTGGTCTTTGCAGGAGGCGTCCTACAAACATCTACAGCCGGTTCTATTCAAGCTGGGACGTGTACAGGAGGCCCAAGCCGTCGTCGATGCCGCGCAATTGCAACACGTAGAGAGAGACGAAATGCACGGACACGTACGATCGGAGTGGCAAAGGCTACTCACATTTTCTGTCGTGAACGCCCTCTTCATTCATAGCTGCGCGATTGTGTTAGAGGCCTCGTTTCTCCTGATGGTGGTGATAATAGTCGCGTTTGCCTTGCGCCGCGCCCCGAGATTCGTCCGCTTCACTCTGACCTACGCGCCGCCGCCGCTGCTGCTGAGTTGTATAGGCCTGCTCGGCGCTTATCATCCCTACGCCGAATACTATAGGTTATATCTGGCCTACCATCCGGCGCGGGATTTTGAATCGGTTGTGAATTTCCTCATGCTATGTGATGTTTCGCAAAACGGCACGATCACCCCAGTCCACTTCTGGTGGGCCATCCTCGCCGCCGTCGGCGCAATCGGCATTTGGCTGGCGTCAAAGACAGTGTGGAGGACAATGCGGCAGCAGCACGATTGAACTCCGTGCTCCCGCTATCGGGTTGTCAGGGTCACTAGCGATTGAATCGAAGGAATGGGAACAATGGCTGGCAGTCCAGCTTAACGCGGGCTATTCTTATCTTGAATATCGATGGTTTCCATTCACGCTCTATTCGGGCGGGAATATTCCGCAGCGGAGAAGCTCATGCCGTCCCATCCCGGCCGCATCGTCATTCTCTTTCTAACGTTCAACCTCCTCTGCGCCTGTGGCCACCCGCCCGCGGAAAACTCTTCGAGCTCCGCCGCTTCCGAAAAGCTGCCCTTCGATCGCCGGCCGAACACGGCCGGCATTACGCCCAGCCAGTCGCTGGTTCCATCCGCCACGAAACTGCCCGAGGGAACGCCCATCCCGATTCGCCTCGCGAACGAGCTTTCGAGCGCGTCGTCTCATGCTGGAGATACGTTTGACGCCATCGTCGACGAGCCCGTTGCCATCGATGGCCAGATTCTCGTTGCTCGCGGCACGCCCGCCACCGGCCGCGTGCTCGAAGCCAAACCTTCCGCAAGCTCGCTCGGAAGTTCTCTCGAACATTCTCTAGAACCAGGTTATCTGCGCATCGTGCTGGTGAGTTTGAACGTAGGCGGCCGGTACGTCATGATCGAGACCTCCAGCATCTTCGCCAAAGCCGGCTCGCGTGAAGAACGAAACCCAGCGCCCGGTGCGGCTTCTGGCGCCAGACAGAAAGATAGCGGGAAAGAGAAGAACGGGGATATCGTGCTCGGCAAAGACCGCCGTTTCAGCTTCCGGCTTGCCCAGAGCGTCGATCTGCAATAACTCTACCTTGCGCCAACCTATGCTGCAGCTTGAGCCTCTTGCATCAATCGCGCGTTCTGCCGTGAGAAGGATCTCTGGAAGTTGCAATGTCGAGGTCCACATGCAGGTGTTGGTCGGGATCTTTTGGTAGAACTATGCCGGACTGGTAACAATTTCCATCCGTGTTGTAGTTAGTGGAGCAGCCATGCGCGAAACCAGTTCGCTTCGGCGACTGAGAAAATTGCCAGACTTCCGCAAAGGAGATGCCGCTGGAGTTCGGCAAGAGATCCTTCCTTGCAATGGTGCATCCGGGGGAGGGTGGACAGGCGTCGTTGACGACCCAGTATTTTATTTTTCTTCCCCCTGCATTTTCCCGAATGTCTTCGGCGGTCACGATAGAGGAGCCGGAACCTTCCCTGAAAACTATGCCCGAGCAGTACACACCCGCTCCAAAGTGCGCGGAAGTTACTCCATCGACCCAGGCATGAAGATAGTCCCGTTGTTGCGGGAGGAGACGTCCGCCTTGTTCCTGGTCGAGGAAGATGATCGTCT
>Ga0326728_10016789_pt1 | contig 14840 bp, 16 predicted proteins | sample MB3enrmetagenome_FD_207602 | JGI IMG/M metagenome (GOLD analysis project Ga0326728, IMG submission 207602) | Lab enriched peat soil microbial communities from McLean, Ithaca, NY, United States - MB31MN | ecosystem: Environmental > Terrestrial > Soil > Wetlands > Peat | place: USA: New York...
ACTTCTTACGCCAGCTCAAGCGCCACAACAACCGGGACTGGTTCGCCAAGAACAAGCAACGATATGAAGAGGTGGTTCTCGACCCGGCGCTGCTGTTCATCAGCAGCTTCGGGTCGCACCTGCACAAGCTCGGCCCGCATTTCGTCGCCGACCCGCGCCCCACACGCGGTTCGCTCTTCCGGATATACCGCGACACCCGGTTCTCGCCGGACAAGCGCCCCTTCAAGACGCACGTCGGCATACATTTCTCCCACGCCAGCGGCAAGGACGCCCATGCGCCCGTGTTCTACCTGCACCTGGAGCCGGACAACTGCTTCGCGGCGGCGGGCGTCTGGCATCCTGACAACAGTGCCCTGACGAAAATCCGCATGGCAATCGTCGCCGAGCCCGAGCAGTGGGCGAAGGTCGGGCGGAAGGTGGAGCTTGAGGGCGACAGCCTGAAGCGGCCGCCGCGAGGATTCGACCCAAATCAGCCGTTCATCGGGGACATCAAGCGGAAGGACTTCGTGGCTTCGGTCGGGCTTACCGAGGCGCAGGTGTGCGGCCCCATGTTCATGCGGGATTTCGCTGCCGCGTGCCGGTCGATGCTGCCGCTTGTCGAGTTCACGACGAGGGCTCTGGGGTTAGAGCCATAGGTTCTGTTGCTTGTCTGGTCACGGATTGTCCCATCGCTGTTCCCGGCTTCTCCGTCACGGCACTGAACTCCACCAGATATGCGGATTCCGGGCTGAGGCCACGATTCAGAACAAGTTGGAAGTTCTTTGACCTTAAGATATCCTGAAAGGCAACAACAGGGGGAGTCTAATGGATATCACGCTGCAGTGGGTTGGACCATACAGTTTCGGGCACTTTGGTGAGTTAAGGCAATACCCTTACGCCGGTGACCCTCACGTCTACGTGCGTGTCCAGACTTTTCATTCGAGAAAGATTGCGGGGGTGGGCAAGGCTGCCAACTTGAGCAGCCGCATGAACGAATACCTCAGAGATTTCCTCAGTCGGCAATACTACCTGAGCGACGAAATGCAAACGCAGAACGACCGACCAGCAGGTGGTCCCGAGGGAGAGGGATTGGCTGTTTTTGACTCCATTGATGAATGGCTGGGTACCGCTGTGGCGGAAGTAAGAGGGTTTAGCTTTTTCGCTGCGCCTTGCGAACATGAAAACTTGGACTATGTCGAGGCCGAACTAATGGACCGCCTCTGGAACGCGGCAGAAAGTTCGAAAGGACGCATCGTGCGTGACAACTGGAAAAAGGAAAGTAAACTGCATCCAGGGGAGTTGATTCTAAAATATCAATTTTCGACGCCTGATGCTAAGGGAGTTTCGGAATTCATCCCGGAGACGCCTGTTCCAGTGCCCGAGGCCAAGCGTACTGACCCTGCAAGTTCCACCTCCCGGACTGGACCGGATGTTTATACATACTCAGCACCGGGGATGCCGATGTGCCCAAAGTGTGGGCAGCGCCCCGCCATCTTCTATTGCTCAACCCATCAGGCCGCGGTGTGCCTCGAATGCGTGGCTAAGCACGACGAGCCGGGAGAGTGTGTTTATCTCCCCGCATACCGGGCACCGAAGCTCGCCGCTGGGCAAGCGACAACATCGGGACCGGCCAAGCCGCCGAGCGGAGGCAAGCCCCGAAGCATTCTTGGCATCGACTAAGGAACCGGCGAGCGAAAGAGGTGCGTATGCTCGACACGTTGCTTCTAGGCTCCGTCGCCAAGCAGTTGATGACCGCCGATGAGGTCGAGGTTGAGGGCAGGCGGCTCCCCGTCCGCCGCACCAGCCGGCAGGGCCTCAGGACCGTGACCTTCAGCGTGGAAGGTCTCCTGTACGCTGCCATCGAGCGGAACCCCGGCAAGCCGAGCCGCTGGGGCGAGCTTGCCCGCAGCGGGCATCAGGTCGTCCAGTTCAAGGATGTCCAGGCGAACAGGTTCGTGGCGGTGGCGGTGGACGGCGAAGCGAAGGAATACGGGACCGGAAAGAAGCGGGGCCAGCCTGCCGCCGGCCGGGATTAGCACCCTCTCCATAGGGTCAATTTGATGCTGTGGCGCCGAGTTTACCTCGCCGAATGGCGGCGTAAAGCCGCCTTAACACCAAATTGACCCACTACCCAAAGTACCCTTGCATTTCCACCCGTGGCGTGGTTGCATCCTTCATTCAGTTCTTCACTCTGGGCTAGGAGGAGCTCATGAGCATCAATCGAACCAAGCGTGCACGGAACATCATTGCTGCCATCTCCGCTGTTCTCTCGCTATTCATGCCCGTGCGGTTGACACCGCAGGAGCAAGCCACTGCGACCAGCGCGGTTCCCCAGGCCGACACCTGCACGGTGGATGCGGACGGCACGTCCCACATCACCCGCGTGGTCCCGCTGCCGCAGACCATCAGCCCGGAGGCGCAGAAGTTCATCTCGCAGGCGGCACCGTCAGGGCCGGAGCCCACGCTTGCCGAACGGCGTGCGTCAACCGATCGATTCCGCATTGGCCGGGCAGAGGAAGCACGCAAGCTTTATCCCGTGGACATCAAGGAGGAGACAATGGGCGGCGTCCGATGCGACATCATCAAGCCGCTCAACCCCCCTGCCGCCAAGCGCGACCGGGTGCTCATCAACGTGCACGGAGGCGGTTTCAACTCCGACTCGGGTTCGCTCGTGGAGGGGATTCCCATCGCCAACCTTGCTGCGACTACCGTGGTTTCGGTTTACTACCGGCTGGCGCCGGAATACCCGTTCCCCGCCGCGGTGGACGATACGGTGGCAGTTTACCGGGAGCTGTTGAAGACGTATAAGCCGGAAAAAATCGGCTTGTTCGGCACCTCTGCCGGCGCCATCCTTACCGCCGAAGTCGCTGCCAGGCTGCGACGCGACGGCCTGCCGCTTCCCGGCGTCCTGGGCATCTTCTCCGGCACCGGCGACATGAGCCAGCCGGGAGACTCCCAGGCTCTCTATACCGTTCGGGGATTCGGCGGAAACCTCCGACCTCCGACGAAGAAGCCGCTCCTTGCTCCTTACGTCGGCGGCACGAATCCCAAGGAGCCGGTGCTGTCACCGATTTACTCCAATCTGAAAGGATTTCCCCCGACCCTTTTCATTACCAGCACCCGCGACTTGCTGCTCAGCGGCACAACGGATTTGCATCGCGCTTTCCTGCGCGCCGGCGTGGATGCCGAACTCGTGGTGTTTGAGGCGCTGCCCCACGCCTTCTGGTATGACTATCAGTTGCCCGAGACCAAGGAAGCCCTGGACATCATGGCCCGGTTCTTCGATAAGAAGCTCGGAGAATAGCGAACTTACAACTTGAGAAATATTCTGTGCCGATGGAGGAAAAGCACAGGTACCAGAACACCACCAGAATGGCGCAGTGCTGGGCCAAAGGGGCCCGGGCTCCGACGAACTGAAAGCCGCCGCTGAAGGGGCAAACGACGCCCGACTGGCCATTGAGTGCGATGGCGACCGCCGCCACGGCCCAAACAAATGAGTGGAGGATGCGCACCGGCAACATGTGCTCGACCGGCTGGGCTCACGTCCAGCCATGCCTTCGTTTTCGCAAGTGACGACTGTATGAGCGACCTTCCCTCCCTAAACTCCTCCCGTTAGACCAGCCGCATTGACTCGGCCCTAAACACGCCGTAAGATGGCACCCGACGGCTGGTTCCTCGCATGATTGGCAAGACCGTTTCCCACTACCGCATACTCGATATGCTCGGCAGCGGGGGCATGGGCGTGGTGTACAAGGCCGAAGACACCAGCCTAGGCCGCCCGGTTGCCCTCAAGTTCCTGCCTGAAGAACTCTCTAAGGACCGGCAAGCTCTGGAACGATTCCAGCGTGAAGCCCAGGCAGCTTCTGCTCTCAATCACCCCAACATCTGCACCATTCACGACATCGATGAATACCAAGGGCAGCCGTTTATCGTGATGGAATTGCTCGAAGGTCAGACCCTCAAGCATCGCATCGCTGGCAAGCCGTTTAAGACGGACGAACTGCTCGGTGTGGGAATTCAGATTGCCGATGCGCTGGACATTGCCCACTCGAAGGGGATCATTCATCGCGACATCAAGCCAGCGAACATCTTCGTCACAACACGTGGCCAGGCGAAGATCCTGGACTTTGGCTTGGCCAAGCTGGCACCAAGGCCCAGGCGGGTGGCGGAAATGGAGGGAGCCTCCGCACTGCCCACCGCCTCCATCGAGCCCGAGCATTGGCGTCACGCATGACCAAGAAGGCCGTGTCGTCCTGTTCCAGACCTCAGCCCCTGCTTGAGGACGGATAGGTGTTCGGGGTTGGCCATCGTGATCCCTCCGCGAACTACTATCGTACGCGTCCTGTGAACCCACCTTCCGCGATTGAAGTTTTCGCCTGATACTTCTCCGATGAGGTACCAACGCGGGCAGATAGGCAGATCGGCAGTAGGAAAAGCCCCCACCTGCCTGTTCGCCTTTTGACTTGCATTCCTCTTCACTCGCCACTAGCCACTATCTACTAACCACTGTTCTTCCCAGCACTCCGGCAATTGCGGTGACCTGTTCCACCAGCGTCTCAAACTGCTCGGGGAAAAGCGACTGGTAGCCGTCGGAAATGGCGTGGTCGGGGTCAGTGTGGACTTCCACGATCAGCCCATCGGCGCCCACCGCCACGGCCGCCCGGGCCAGGGGGATCACGTTGTCGCGCTTGCCGGTTCCGTGGCTAGGATCGACGATGATAGGCAGGTGGGAGAGGCGTTTCACCGCCGGAATCACGCTCAGATCCAGGGTGTTGCGTGAGTGGTCCGCAAAGGTCCGCACGCCGCGCTCGCACAGAATGACGTTGTAGTTTCCCTCGGCCAGAATGTATTCCGCCGCCATCAGGAATTCGTCCAGCGTTGCAGACATGCCACGCTTGAGGAGCACGGGAAGTTTGGAGCGGCCCACGCGTTTGAGCAGGGAAAAGTTCTGCATGTTGCGCGCCCCCACTTGCAGGGCGTCGGCGTATTTTTCCACCAGGTCGCAGTTTTCCGGATCGATGGTCTCCGTCACGATCATCAGGCCGTACTCGCGCCGGATTTCCGCCAGGATTTCCAGGCCTTCTTCTCCCAGGCCCTGAAAACTGTACGGCGAAGTTCGCGGCTTGAACGCGCCGCCCCGGAATAGGCGGGCGCCGGCTTGGCAAACGCGCGCGGCGGCGGCCCGTGCCTGCTCGCGATTCTCAACAGCGCACGGTCCGGCGATGATGGCCAACTCCCGGCCCCCGATGGTCACTCCGCCGGCCGATGGGCCAATATGAATGAGCGAATCCTCCTGCTTGATTTCGCGGCTCACCAGCTTGTAGGCTTTGGAAACGCGAATGGCCTCGGCGACACCCGGCAGGCTCTCGAATTTTTCCGGCTCCAGAGGCCCGCGATTGCCGGTGATGCCCACCGCCGTCCGTTGCGCGCCGGGCATGGGGTGGGCGCGGTAGCCCATGGACACGATTTTCTCACACACGCGGCGAACGTCTTCCTCGCTCGCCTGCGGCTTCATGACAATCAGCATGGTAACTACCTTCGTCCGCTTGCTTAGCCCTGCTGGCAACAATCGCCCGCGAAGGGATTCCGCGCCGGTTTATGAACTTTCAGCCGGGCGACGACGAAACCAGGCCAGGTTCGAGAAATATCGCCGACCCAAGCTTCCTTAAAATGACCTCCGACAAGCTGCTTCGGGAGAACTCCAACGGCTGCGGGGACTGTATCACTCCGATTGTGGGTGGGCAAGATGACTCAGCGGGTGGCATAGAGAAAAGCTGAATACTGGCGTTCGGCCAGGAGCTACCCTGCGCAAGCAGAGGCGATTAAGCCCGCTCCTTCTTCCTTGCGGCGCGCCCGAGTGCCCTGATCAACTGAACGATGTCGCTGGCACGAGCACCTGAACCACGAGCTGCCGAGCCTGATCGTAACAACGAATGATGTAAACTGGTATGCATGAGCATCAAGACCGTGAGTAGCCGCGAAGTTTACTGTAATCCCTGGCTCCGGGTGCGCGAGGACCAGTTCGAGCGCAGCAACGGCGTTCTCGGCATCTATGGCGTAGTGGATAAAGACGATTGCGCCATCATCATTCCCCTCGATGGCGACACCATCTATCTAATCGAGCAGTTCCGCTATACCGTGCAGGAGCGCTGCCTTGAGCTGCCCCAGGGTGGATGGGAAACGTCCGGCGTCGATCCCGAGGAACTAGCGCGCGGAGAACTGCGGGAGGAAACGGGCTTGGTCGCCGCCAGCATGACCCGGCTCGGGGCGATCTGGATCGCTTACGGGTTCGCCCACCAGAAGCAACACGTTTACCTCGCCACGGGCCTGGTACCCGCCAGCGCCGACCCTGACCCGGAAGAGCATGATCTAGTTCTTAGAGCCACCTCGGTTGCCCAGTTCGAGGAGATGCTTCTCAACGGAACCATCCGCGACGGCTGCATCCTCGCCGCCTGGGGCCTCTACAAACTCTGGAAAGAGCGGGATGCCTTTGCTGAGGGGGCTCAGAGACTGGACGGAAGGATGTAAGGAACTAGAATCGAAGGAACAATACACAGCAATCTTCCGTTTCAAACCTGGAAAAGAAGCATCGACTGACTCAGCTCGAATCGACTCGCAATGATCTCCAATTTCACGACAGAAACGATTCGCTTCCCTCGCTCGGAGTCCCCCTCCTTCCCGAGTCTGTTTAAATAGGCATTAAGAAACCTTGACAAGTCCGTGGCCAACTGGAAAGTCATTGCGCTGGTCAACGGCGCTATCGAAGCCGTTTCAGGCCCGGCTGCTCGCGGCCGGCCGAGCAAGCACGAATTCCTTGTCTGGGAAGGAGAAGCCGCTGACAAAGCTGAAGCCCTCAAATGCGCGGAGAAGGCCGATCCCAGGGTTGACCTGGGGTGGATGCGCATTCGCTGGGTTCGGGAAATCGGATGAGTTGCAGGGCGACTATTATGACTTACCGAAATGGGGCTTTATGTTTTCTGAGACCCCTCCGCCCCTGGCCAATCCCCCTTGAGGCGTGCTTCTGATCGGCATGTCACACTGGGCGACACCCCCCCGATCCTCGCTGCGTCCTCTTAATCAACCCGAGGGTTCGTGATGGGGTGGTAGTACCAACGTGCCATTGCAGCAGGAGGTCGTGAGGGACATCTTGGCATCATGGATGAGCGAGACTTTCCCCTTTGGCGGTCAGACTGGCGGTGCGCGCCATCCTCTAAATAGGGCCTGACTATGACGAGCACACCGCAAAGGTCACTCCGTTTGTTCCGCTTCGCCGGGATTGATCTGTTTCTCAATTGGTCCTGGTTTCTGGTCGCTGTGTATGAAATCCAGAGCCGGTCGAAGAGTTATTCCTCCATCACCTGGAACGTGGTGGAGTATCTGGCGCTGTTTCTCATTGTGATGCTGCATGAGTTCGGCCATGCACTGGCCTGCCGGCAAGTGGGAGGAACGACGAATCGCATCGTGCTTTGGCCTCTGGGAGGAGTGGCGTACGTAAACCCGCCGCAACGGCCCGGCGCTACGCTTTGGAGCATCGCGGCAGGGCCGCTGGTGAACGTGGCGTTCCTTGTCATCCTGTCGCTGCTGGGAACGTTGAACCGGTCGACGGGGTGGGCGGACGCGATCCCCAATGTCCACCCGTTGCTGCGGACGCTTTGGTTCATTAATCTGGGCTTGCTGATCTTCAATCTGCTGCCCATCTATCCGCTGGATGGCGGGCAGATTCTTCGCTCTTTGCTCTGGTTTGTGCTAGGAAGGGCTCGCAGCTTGATGGCCGCCACCGTGATCGGGTTTGTCGGTGTGGCGGGGCTCATCGCCCTTGCCTTGTGGTTGCAATCCGTCTGGTTTGGCATTATGGCTGCCTTCATCCTCATGAATTGCTGGGGGGGATTGAAGCAAGCGCGAGTACTGCTGCGCCTGGCCAAGCTGCCGCGCCACGAAGGGTTTGCCTGTCCATCGTGTAAGACCGCGCCCCCCATAGGCAGTTATTGGAAGTGTGGCAAATGCGGACAGCCCTTCGATACCTTTCAAACGCGCGCCGTCTGCCCCAACTGCGCCGCGCAGTTTCCTGTCACCGTTTGTTTGGACTGCCGCGTCCTGAATCCGATGGGTAGTTGGATTGTCCCCACCGCCGTGCCTACCAGTTGAAGTTGCCCCGTTGGGCAACCCGCCTTTGGGTTCCGCACGGGGTGCTGCCAGCCTTCCTGACAGGGCATCAATAAGACCTTCTCCATTATTCTTTTCAATTGACGGGCTGGGACGACCAGCCGCAGACAAGGCTGAAGCCCTCAAATGCGCGGAGAAGGCCGACCCTAGGGTTGACCTGGAGTTGATGCGCATTCGCTACGAGCAGGATCTTAACAAACGCTAGGATCTCGCTTTGTAGTGACCGTATTACCACGATCATGGGCGGGCAAGATGATTCTGTGATTTTGGGAGTGCGGCTCAGCTAACGAAGAAGTTTAGCGGTTTGCCATAGAGGCGAGAAAGAATCTGAAGTTCGATCACGTCTACCCTGCGTTCCCCGCTCTCACATTTTGAAACGAACGATTGCGGGCGTCGCAGCCTGCGAGCAACCTCGACTTGGGTGAGATTCGCATTACGGCGGGCCTGCTGAAGCCGTTCCAAGAAGACCCGGTATCTCTGGCGATAGGCAGCATCCTTCAAAACGACTTGAATTATTGCAAGGCATCATCGTATATCCCAAAGTGGGATATACTGCCGTGTCCGAGTGGCGGACCATACGCTCCGGCTGTAACTCGCGGGCGTGCGTACCCAACGCTAACCGGCGCGGGCGAAGTCTGTGAGAGTGGTGGGGGGCCAACGAACCCCTTTTGGACGGACCGGGATCCGGCGGACCGAGCGCCTCGGGTGCCCAAAGGGCACACCTGCTGTACTAATGATCTCGTGATGTTCTCCATGGCGGGAATCCATGACTGTCCGTCCTTCCAATAAGTGATATCAAGGGCTTCCGAATGTCGAACCGCAACGAGGCAAATATGAATGCCAGAGCACTGCTCGCCTCCGTCGTTGCGGACCTTCGTGCCATTCCGGTAGGGCTTTCGGATGATGATTCTCCACTGGCTGATCCGTGGGAAGAGATAAAGAGCCAGGTGCAAGAAGAACTATCACCGTACTGGCCGGCCTACCTTGACACCATTAAGCAATGCATCGACGGGGCAGTCGCAAGACTCGGGTCAGCCGAGTTACTGGCCCTCTCCTCCGAACTTAAAGTGCCACCCGAACAAAATTCGAAGATCAATCGAGTACTGCTGATACGGCTTCTCGCAAAAGCGAGGAGGGAGAAGGTGAGATATGCGCCCTTCGACTCCGAATACATGCACTACACACTCGGAGGGATATCTATCTACGCGCAGATCACCGAAAAGACCGGGATGAATACCTGCCAGGTTCTCGCCTACTCAACTGCTGCCCCATTCGGTGAGCGCGGCGAGACCGACCTCGCCGCGATCGACAGCATTACGGATATACATTTTATTACTGCCGACGACTTCGAGAAGGCGAGGCGCTTGAACTGGCCAGACGACTGGGAATAGGGCCACGCAATCTATATCATCAACGGTGCCAGTCTTACGGGAGGAGCATCAGGATGAAGCCGCATAGGCGCAATAGGGCAACGGGACCAAATGCTGAGGACATAACGGCAGTGGAAATGGCACAAGAAGCCGACATAAACCCAAAGGCTTTCCGCCACGCACTGCGAAGAAAACATTTGTCTTGGCATCACCACAATGCGCGGTGGACGGTTCGTCGAGGAAGCAGAGAACACCGAGCGATGAAGCAAGTCTTGGACGGACTGATCTCAGACGCTCGCTCTTGACAGTGATCCCGGTTGGGTAAGCCCAACTTCTTCCGGTACACCGGAAAACTCAGAAAGGCCCTTTGTAGCCTCCCCCCCTTCGGCAATGCTGGCCGTGTCCTGGCTGAGCCGGATCGGCAAGAGGTTTCGTACTCAATTAGGGGTGAGCCATTTTTGCAAGCGAAAATCATAGGGGGTTGGATACTCAATCATTAGGCCCCATCTAAGTGGGAATGTCCGGTGTTTCGAAATGGATTCCATCCCAATTGACACCAGCACAGAAACTTTCGAGATGTTGCAAAATCATAGATAATTAAGGTGTTGGCTAGGGCCGGGTTCCCTTTAGGCTAGTGTAATGCGTCCAACGCTTCTTTACATTTGGCGACCTTCGTCAGAATGCGTTCGACAGGGGCACTCCAGACGAAGATGCGGGGATTTTGGTTATGGCCACGGATGTAATCGCCGATGATCTGAATTAACTCCTTAACGTTGTGAAACGAATCGCGACGCAGACGTTGCTGGGTAAGATTGCGAAACCAGCGTTCCACCAAGTTGAGCCAGGAACAGGAGGTTGGAGTGAAGTGCAGGTGAAAGCGCGGATGGCGGCGCAACCAACGCTGGACGTCGGGATGCTTGTGCGTAGCATAGTTGTCCACGATCAGGTGCAAGTCCCGTTCGCGCGGCGTCTGCTGGTCAAGGCGTTTCAGAAAGCGGATAAATTCTTGGTGCCGATGTTGCGGCATGCAGTCACCGATGACGGTGCCATCCAGGGTGCTCAGCGCGGCGAACAAGGTGGTGGTACCGTGGCGCGTGTAGTCGTGGGTCAGGGTCCCGCAGCGGCCCGGTTTCAAGGGTAAGCCGGGCTGGGTTCGGTCGAGCGCCTGGATTTGGCTCTTCTCATCGACACAGAAGACCAGCGCTTTGTCGGGTGGATTCAGGTAAAGGCCGACCACATCGGTGAGCTTTTGAACAAACTGCGGATCCCGGCTGACCTTAAACGTCGAGACCCGGTGGGGTTGCAAACCGTGTTGCTTCCAAATGCGGCGAACCGTCGCTTCGCTGACGCCTTGGGCTTCGGCCATCATCCGCGTGCTCCAGTGGGTGGCGTTGGGAGGTTGGCGGTGCAGCGTGGCTTCGACGATGGCGCCCCGCTTCGCGTCACTAATCGGAGGGAGGCGGCCGGGACGGGGAGCATCCTTCTCCAAGCCCGAGGTACGCAGCGCCAAAAAGCGCTCGCGCCAGAGTTGCACGGTGGGCCGCGAGACGCGCAGGCGAACGGCAATCTCTTGGCTCTCCACCCCCTCTGCGGCTAGCAAGATGATCTGGGCGCGCTGCACGAGGCGCTGAGGCTGAGTTCGGGATCGGGCCCAGGTCTGCAAAGTCATATGCTCCCGGTCGGAAAGAACGATCGCTGTGGCTCTTCGGCTCATGACGGCAGGATATCCGAAGGCCATCAATAAGTAAAGCTATTTATGACGCACTACACTAGAAGAAGCTGGTTAGGATCAGCCGGATCAGTGCTCTGCCCTGAGGCCGAGCACCTTCGCGATGCGCCCCGCCAAACCCTCGGCCATCCACTGGAAACCGAGGTCGTTTGGATGTGTGCCGTCCACCAAGCCATCCCCCCGCGACGGCCCAAGCAAGTCCGTCCCTTCGATGATTTCGAGGTGACGGTCGCCCGCAGCGATCCGTGTGGCCGCAACCTGACGGATCAATTCACGCATACCCTCAAGCCGCGCATCTCGGGACCATGATTCGTGAGCGGCATAGATCGGCGTGATAAGCAGAATCGGAGTTTCTGGTTGAGCGTTTCGGATGACTTCCAAAAATGGTGCGTACACCTGGGTGAGCGAATCCACGGTGGGGTTATTCTGCGCAAAATCCAGCACAAAACATGAGGCGTTGATGCTCGCCACGGCGCGCCCCAGTTCGGGTTCACCCATGCCATTCCCCGAGAACCCGAGATTGACAAAGTCCAGGTTGAGCATCCGGCCAAGAATTGCCTGATAGCTCATGCCGGGCCGGCTGGCGCAGCCGCCCTGAGTGATCGACGTGCCGTAAAAAACGACTGGTTCGCTGACCGCGAAAGGCTTGGCCGGTTGCACGTGAGCTTCCCCGTCCAGCCCGATTCCCAAAACCTTCACGGGCATGTAAAGAGGCAAGTAAAGGGTGATCTCGCGGTCGATGCGTGGCTGGTCCTTGAAATAGGTATATTCGCTTGTCTTTCCTGCCTTGGCATCTTGGTCGGCAATTGCTGTTCCCCGATACACGCCGTCCGCATACAGATCCACTCCCGTTTGCCCGAAAGCGTGCATATTTTTCATACTGGGCGGCCCCGGATACTCAAGCCGGATAGCCAGAATGGAAGTATTTGTGCGGAAACGAATGCGGCCTCCGCTTGGGGATTGCGCGAGTTCCCAGACCGGTTGGCGATAGGTGTCTTTCAGTTTAGCCGGCAGGCGAAAGAGTTCGCCGCCGTTTTCGCCGTACCAAGGCAGCCCGTCCATTTGAACCTGCGAGCTAGGGAGCGGAATCCAATGAAGCGGCGCGTCGGCAGCCACGAGCGGACACAGATGGGCGGCGATTAAAAGCGAAAACGTCAGAGCTTTTGCATTCATGATGGCGACGACTATACCAGAAGTTGCCGGACGGGTCTCAAGTGCCTTGCTGCATAAGCATCGGATCAAATCATCAACTGTACCCCGCGGAAATCTTGATGCATGACGTTGTCGATTCTTCACGCGTCTTCAATGCTCGGTGCTTCCAGATTCGGCCCACAGCAATCTGGATCTCCTTCCGGCCCTTCGGTAAGCCCGAACGAGATTATTAGCCTCGGTAATATTCTGTTCATTGGCCTTTTCCGGTACACCGAAAAAGCCGAGAAGACCTAATTCTCTTAAGGAAAACCAGAGTCAAAAGAAATGACACGATTTTGATGCCATAGAATCGTAACATCCACCCCGTCCAGACGCAGTCAGCCTGGAGCGATTTTAAGGGGTTTTGGGGACGATCTGGGAAGAATGGGTAACTGTGTGGTTGTCGAAGAGGTCCTGACAGCACTCGCCGAACCAGCCAGGACCAGCCGAGCTGACTGCGATAATCTGGGTCGCCACAGGTTCGGCTGTATCCCAGCTTTCGTGTGCTTCAGTCAAAAATGCTGCCTCATCCATAATAAACAGCGCCGGATGGTACTGTCGCATCCGATCCCCGCCGGACGGAATCGCCATGATCGAGGAGTCGTTCTTCCAGGTCAGGAGGTCCCCCGGCATGTCGGCAGGCTTCTTTATGAGGGGATGCAGAATCTTCAGGCAGTCGTCCTGCTGCTCCCAAAGCGTAAGGGCGTACCCAGAGATTCCGGACCCGCCCACCAAGTCTATGGACTTCGCCGCAATCTCCGACTGCACGATGATCTGTGAACCTGGGTGCCACTGCGCCAACCAAACCGCGTACCCCATCACCGCCCACGAAATCATCATTTCCCTGGACTTGGGAATGAACAGCCGGCGCGAGGTCCTCATCATCTCAAAGACCGTGGTGAAGTACGGCCAGTCCGGGAACCTCACGTAGCGCCGCAGGGTAGAGTGAAATCAGCCGCGCTGCGCGTGGTCATCGCCAGTTCGAATCATCGAAGCGGCTGAGGTCAATATCGTCTTCGAGTCTCCCCAGCGTAATGATGGCGAAGGTAAAGACCTTCGTCCCTTCATGGAGGTGCCCGCCGAACGCTTTCTTGTCATCGGTCATGGTGATGTGCGCGTGGATTCGGCCGCCGAGTACGTAGCCGTTCACTGCGATCAGATCCATCGGCCCCGCATGTTCGCTATAAGCCAGTGTCGCCGGAAGCGTGGTGTTGCTCACGGCGTGGACGTGATAGCTGGTGACTGACCCGACGCCGCTCAGGATCACTGCGTTCTTGATCTTCTCGTCCTTTACCGCCTGCTGCAGCCCCTCCAAGAGGTCAGTATTGTATTTCAAACGGACCACCACGACGCCTTTGATTTCGGTGGAAACGCTTACTACGGCTGGCGGCGCTTGCCCTGCTGCAATCATGGGAATCCCTGCTAAGACGAAAATCGAAACTCCCAGAAGAGTCGTGTTTTTCATTATTCCCTCCGCACGGAGTAGGTTAGGCGAAGACAGGACCGGAGACAATGGTTGGTGGCCACAAGGGAGTACAGCCCTTCCGAGCACCTCTGCCAGATTGTGCCTGGGAAACGCCCTTCCACGCCGGAATCCAGCCGGCCACAAAGCCCTGCCCCAGCTGACGGCTAAGCAACGAGATCATTCGATCTTGAGAATGCTCGAAGGAAGCATGATTCTCAGAACTTTTTTGAGCCGCTTAAACTGGGTTTCGCTCGCCTGAAATCGAATCTGAAACGGTTCCGGTGGCCGACACATAATCTCCAAACGGAAGAGGCCTCTCTCAAGCTCTGCTCGTCTTATCCTGAAATGCCCCGAAAGAGTCCGTAGATGGCTTTCAACATAGAGCCGCCCATGATCGGGTGATTCGAATTGGCGCTGGACCAGAAAGTAACTGTCATCACTGTCTTCGTCGTCAGCAAACGACACCTGGAAATACTCACCGCCAGATTCAGCCACCGAAACGTGTTTGAGGAATAAGTCCGTCATACTGCTTTCCCACGAGGTATTGTAGTACCCTCCCGAGAGAAATGATAAGCCGCAATCCCTAATACGCCGATTCCAAAGCGCCGGCGCCTTGCAAGGATCGAATCTCCTGTTGCCAAGTCTCCGAATACACGATCCAGGAGTTGAGCGACGTCGCTCTACCCCACGGCGCTTCTCGCCAGTAAGGGCGCCATCTTGCCATATGGGGACCTCGGGGGAGCCAAGGGTTACACTTCTACCAGTAGGCCAAACCGTAAAAGCGCCTCACGCATTCAAACTCCCGAGATACGGGGTTCGGGGCACCGAAGGGGACTTCCTGGGCGTTTGGTGGTGGGAAGGGGATTTCATGACAGTTATTGGCGTTGTTACTTCTCGAGGGCGGAACTGCTCCGATCAGGCGAAGTCCGACCTTAGGAGCATG
>Ga0326728_10016790_pt1 | contig 14839 bp, 12 predicted proteins | sample MB3enrmetagenome_FD_207602 | JGI IMG/M metagenome (GOLD analysis project Ga0326728, IMG submission 207602) | Lab enriched peat soil microbial communities from McLean, Ithaca, NY, United States - MB31MN | ecosystem: Environmental > Terrestrial > Soil > Wetlands > Peat | place: USA: New York...
CGCGGTCCAGGGGCTTTTTGGCGATCTTGAGTTGCAGGAGGATCTGGCCGCGATGGTGGCCCTCGTGGGCGAGCGCGTAACCAAGAAAAGCCACCGGGCCCAACTTAACGCCCTTGATGTGCCCGGTGCGTTCTGCTTGGGCGAACAACTCCCCCATGGCTTCACCGGAGTCGATAAGCGCCTGCCGCAGCGTCGCCCGGGGAGCCGTTCCGCCCGGAATTTTGTTGAAGCTTTTCGCCAAAGCTGGCGCGCGGCGCTCGAGCCAGTAGAACCGTGCCATGTGAATGTGCACAAAATAACTTGCCACTGCCCTACCCCGCGGGAGGATCGTCGCCGCCAGTTGCTCGTCGCTCAGAGCGTCGAGCAACAACAGGTTGACACGATTATTGGGATGCCAAGTTTCGGCGAGAGCGCACTGAACGGTGGTCTGGTCTGCCATAGGCCTCCTGAAATTTCCTGGAATTCCGGCGCAGCCGGCGGCGCCACGAAAAAGTTAGGAAGATTCCCGGTAAGCAGATTAGCACGGTTTGTTTCTGATGCTTGTCCAATCGAAACGAGGAATTCATCGAGTTTCGGGGGGAGTTCGCCGCGGCGGGGTCAACCCCGTCGGGGTTGCGTAATTCTGTGCGGTCCGTTATCCACAGGTTAAAACCTGCGGCTATTCACCGTTGGCCCCTGCCGGGGCCATTTGGACATGGCTGTGTCAAAATGCCACACATTGGGCCGGGGCGCGGGCATCTTGTCCCTTGGAGCCCCTCTAACAGCTTGATTTCATTGGGCGAAAATAAATATTCACAGTCGTTCCAACATTACCCACCCTCCCATTTTTATCTGATAGCCTAGTAGATTTAGCTTGCGGACGAACCGCCGGCGGCGCCGGCGGAAACCGAGAACCGGGCCTTGGCGCCGCATGAGGGCGGCGTTCAGCAAGCTCGCCCGTCACCGACGGGCGTCTCTCGAAAAAGGAGAAATCACATGGCTAGCCAAACCGAAGATGTGACGGCTGGGCAATCGCCTACCACCAATCAGCAATCACAAATCACCAATCAAAAATCACCAATCCCTAGGAAACCTACCGGTCCGCGCACGACGGAGGGCAAGAGGCGCTCGAGCCAGAACGCGCGCAAGCACGGCCTCTACTCAAACGCCAATTTCTTCTGGGACGCCGCCATTGCGCTGGGCGAAGACCCGCGGGACTTCGAGCGTTTGTTGAAGGGCTTGGTCCTGGCGCGCCAGCCCGCTGACACCTTGGAGATGGTGCTGGTGGAGGACATCGCGCTGCTGGTCTGGAAGAAAGCCCGCCTGGACAGGGCGGAAGCTGCGGTGCAGGTGTGCAACCTGCAAAAGCACGATCTGGAGCGGCGCAAGCAGTTCGTCCAGGTGGGCCGAGACATCAGCGACGCCCTGCAATCCGAGGTGCGCGCAAAGGGCCTGCGAACCAGGCTCGATGCGCCGGGTAAATTCGAGCAGATTCTTTCCATTCTGGACATCCTGGTGGAGATGGTGGAGAAGAACGATTTCTCCTCCAACATGAAGGAGTTTCTGCGTGGCGTGTACGGCGAGGAACCAACCCTGCGGGGCGCCGGACTCTACAACAACTACTTCAAGCTGTCGGAGATGCAGGCGGGCAGCCAGGAGTTCGAGGATGCCAAGACCTTGATGAGGGCGAGACTGGCGGAAGAAATCTCCGATGTGGCGCAGGAATACGAACTCTTCCTGCATGAGCACGTGGAAAACACGCGCGCGGCACGCATGGCCGCGACGGCGCCCTCACATGCTCAGTGGGCGGCGATCATCCGCCAGCAGAATGCCCTGCACCGGCAATTGCAACAAAAGATTCGTTTGCTGGCCGAGATCCAGGAGAAGCGGAAGAGAGAAGAAGAGCGCTTTCTGGATAACTGCGAAGCCTCCTTGCGACGGAACCCTTCGGACGGCCCGCGCGGGGGCCGGCAGGCCCCAAACCGAAAAAAGATACTAAATAGAGGGAACGAACCTAAGACTTTACTGAAAACAGACGAGTTAGCTGATACAGCCCCCTCAAAACGAACTCCTTTTTGCCCAGGAAAATCAGCAATCGAAGCGAAAATAAGGGGTATTTCAATGCAAGAAGCGACAGACGATGCCCTTGAGTCTGCTGCCCACCGGTGGGCGCCAGCCCGGGCGGGTGTGGTGCAGGGTCGCCTCAAAGTCGGGGCGGAAGCCCTCGGAAAAGCGAAGCCTTTCCACATATCAGGCGGCAGAGCCGCTTTGCGAGACTACCCCTCGGGGACTTTGGCGCGCCCCTGTGGCAAGGCGGACGCGATTTGTAGGTACGCGGTTCGCTCAAGGGGGAATAGGCGGAGAGCCAAAGAACAGGTCTGCGCTACGGCCTCGCCCCGGAGCGGGCTCGGATGTGTTATGGTAAGCAGGTTAGTGAAGAGGACAGGATTCAGGAGTCAGGATTCAACTGACAACTGACTACTGACTACTGACGACTTTGAGATGTCGCATCGGGAGACGGGCGAAAAGCGCGAGGTGGTTTACGGCATTCATGCTGTCATGGAGGCCGCGCGCACCCGCCCGGTTGACTACGTGCTGGTCACGCAAGGCCAGCACAACCCACGCGTGCAGGAGATTATTGATGCCTGCCGGGCTCACGGCATTGGCCTGCGTTTTGCTCCCCGGCCGGCGGTGGAGCGCGCGGCGGGTAACACGCAACACCAGAACGTCGTGGCGGTGTGCACGCCTCGAACCTATGACGACATCCAAACTCTTCTGGCACATTCCGCGCGGCCCCTGCTCGTTGTCCTTGACGGGGTGGAAGACCCTGCCAACCTGGGGGCCATTGTGCGCACAGCGGTGGCAGCCGGTTGTGACGGGATTGTGATTCCGCAGCGCCGCGCCGCAGGAATATCGCCCGCCGTGGCGCAAGCTTCGGCCGGGGCGCTCGAGCACGTGAAGATCGCCCGGGTCACCAACCTGGTACGCACGCTGGAGGAGATAAAAGAGCGCCGGGTATGGGTTTACGGATTCGAGGCCCAAGCCGGGAAGTCTTATCTTGATCTGGACTATGCGCAGGGCTGCGCGCTGGTGTTGGGAGGAGAGGGGGCGGGCTTGCACCGCTTGGTGCGGGAAGCGTGCGATGAGCTGGCGCATATCCCCCTGCACGGCCCCGTGCCGTCGCTCAATGTTTCCGTGGCAGCCGCTGTGGTGCTCTATGAGGCCCTGCGACAACGCGCGTGAGAGCCGACGGCCTGCAACGCCATGGCGCATGCGCACATCTTAAGAATAAGCGAGGCTTTGCGTGAAGGAGCGAATGCCTATGAATTCTACTTCTGCTTTTCTAAGGTCCGCCTTAACCCTGGTTCTCGCGGGTGGTTTTTGTGGTCTCATCCTGTTTCCCTCTGCCCGCGCCCAGGAGGGAGTAGCCGGCGATAACCCCGTGGTCTCGAAGCCCAAGCAAGAGCCGCCTGCTGACACCAAATCGGCCAAGATGGAGCCGCAGATTCGGGTTCAGGCGAACCTGGTAACCGCGCCGGTGACGGTGATTAATTCCAAAGGCGACTTTGTTTTCGACCTGGAGCAAAAAGATTTCGAGGTTCTGGACAACGGTGTGCGCCAGCGCATTGAACAGTTTAGTCTGGAGCAGCACAAGCTGCAGGCGGTCATTGTAGTGGAAGCCAACAGCACCTCAGAGCCGCTGCTCGGCGAGGTCCGCCCCCTCGGTCCGGTTTTCTCCAGCCTGATGCTGGGGCCACAGGGAGAGGCTGCGGTGGTCACTTACGGCGATCAGATTCGAGTTGTCCAAGAATTGACCCAAGACAGCAATGAGCTGGAATCCGCCCTGCGCGGTCTCGAGGCGCGTGGCAGTTCGATGAATCTAAATGACGCCTTGGCGCGCGCCATCTCGCTGCTGGAAAGCCAGCCGAAGGAAAACCGCCGAGTGATCGTAGCTTTCTCGGAAGGCCATGACTTGGGGGGCGAAACCCATAAGGAAGAGGTCGTGCAGCGCGCCGTGAACGCGGGGATCACGATCTACGGTGTGGGATTCAGCCCGGGGCGCGCGCTGCTGGCCAGGCAACAGCAGGCCCCCCCGCCGAACCCCATAGACATAAACATGGGCCGACCAGCAGCTCCGAACCAAGCTCCATTACCCTCGAACGTCGAGAACAACTGGCCCGCGACCGGGGAAACGCCGACCTTGCCGATCGTTCCGCTTATCCTGGCGAGCGGGGAAATGGTCCGCTCCGTCGTAGTCAAGAGCTCCCTGGAGTTCTATGCCGGGTACACGGGCGGGGTGTGTTATGCGCACTGGTCAACGAAGGGGGTGCAGGACGAGCTCAACCGTATTGCCAGCGAAATCCAGAGCCAGTACGAAATCGCTTACGTGCCTCACGCGCCGCCCGGCGAGAACGGTTTTCACCGCATCCAAGTGCACGTGGACCGAAGCGGGGTCAAAGTGCGGACCAAGGCAGGCTATTTCTTAAGCGGGACCAGTCCTTAACAGCCGAAACGCGGAATTCGAAACTCGAAAATCCATATCGGAGTCATCCCCGCGAGAGGAGCAACATCCGTGGCGAACGCGCCTCACGGAAATGACGACTGCACGGGTCGGCTTCCGAGTTTCGATTTTCGAATTTCGATTTTCGGTCCCCTTACGAGTAATCCTCGTAGGGCATCACCTCGACACGCTTCCCTGATTTCAGTTCGATCTCGGCAAGATAAGGGCGCATCGAACGGGGATCAACTCTCAACACCACCACCTGAGTCACGCCCTGCTTTTTCGAGACAATGGTGAAATATTGATTTTGCTTGCCCACAATCAGAGTGTTGGGGTAGGTCGTCCACTTGAGCTTCAGCTTGCGGACGCGGCGGCTCACATCGGGGCGAAATTGCATCAGCGTAATCGTCGAAAAAGGCATAACCACCGAGCCCCCAGGGCACTTGAAAACCAGACTCTCCATCGTGACTTCCAACTTGCCGGCACAATCTATTTCGATTTTCTCGGTCCCGCCCGCATATTGAAAAATTGCGTCCCTGGTGGGTTCAATTCCCAAAGCCGCACTGGACGGAACTAGGACCATGAAGACCAGGGGCCAGATCTTCCGGGTTCGTTTTGCCCAATCTAATTTCATTAACCGTTTGCTCCACATGCATCACGGGCCACGCCGGCAGTTCACTTCCGGCTCACTTCCCAATTCTAACTCCGGATTACGCTTTGGGGGAATATTTCTCTCGCGGCCACGTCATGCAGCGCCGGGCCTTCACTGCCCGCTCGGCAAACGCGTGCCTGCTTGGGAGGGAGCTTTATATACGGGGACGTCAACCTCAAGATACCAGGGAACAGAGAGCGCACCCCAGCGCGCCGGCCGGAACGACCAGCGCTCGATGGTCTTCCTTGCCCCTTCAAACAGAGAGGGAATGCCTCTTAGGAATGCCGAATCGATCACTTTGCCTTCTGCGTTTAGCAGCAAGCGCAAGCGCACTGAAGGATCAGTGGAGGCTGCCTCCTCCGGCCTCGCCAATACTTCGGGGGGTTTGACTTGACGGCGGAAGTCGGATTCCGCCTGCGTGGGAGCGAGATCCATATTCTTTATCCGCAGCGTGAAATTAACGTCCACCCCAGTTTCGAAAGAGGTGGAACCACCCTGTGCCACATACGGTCGGTAACGCCACATTCGAACCCTGTCCAGCACGGCCGCCGCCAGAAGGGGGTTGCCGCTCAGCACGTGCGCCTCTACCACCGAACCGCCGGCGGAGACCACTAGGCGCACGCGAACTCGGCCCTGAATGTAGTTCACCTTGGCCAGGGTGGGATACTCCGGAGGGGTTTGATCCAAAAGCAGGCCTGTTGCTTTTTTGGCATCCAGGACCGGGAGTCGCTGCTCTCCCTCAGCACGCTGCGCCCAGGCGCGCGGCAACCCAAGAAGGCAAAGCAGCGCGATGCTCATGCCTTGCAAGTAACGCCAGCCCGATTGGTGTACGCTAGCCATCGGCCTCAAAAATGACCTGAGCGACAACGTAACGGTCCGAGTGTGAAATCGATACCGCGGTGCGTGTTACTCCCATGCGGCGGGCAATTTCCTCTGCCCGACCCCGGAGGATCAACTCCGGCTTGCCGCTCGGCGAGTGAGTTATTTCCACGTCCACCCAGCGTACGCCCTCACCCCAGCCGGTCCCCAAAGCCTTAAATGCCGCCTCTTTGGCCGCGAAGCGGGCGGCAAGCCGCTCCGCCTGGTTCTTGAACTTCCCGCAATACGCGATCTCCGCGAGCGTGCACACGCGCTTGGCAAAACGCTCGCCGTGCTTCTGGAGAGCTTCCTCGATGCGAGAGGTCTCCAATATATCGACGCCAGTTCCGACAATCATGGCCAAGAAGCCAAGGGTTGCGCCGGGCTCAGCGCGCTCTCTTAACCGCGCCGGTCGCTTTTTTGTGGTTCGCCGCGTGCTCGTAGGCCCTGACGGTGAAGTAGATGGCCTTGTCGAAAAACTGGCCTAACACGCGCTGGAGTTCCAGTGCCTGGTAAAGGTCCACGGCAGAATCGACCAGGCCGGCAGCCCGAATATAATCTCGCAGATGATACTTGGTCAAGGTGAGAGCGCAAACGACCTCGCTCAGGGGGATTCCCTCGACCTCGCGTTCTTTTCCCAGCTCGGTGTAAGCTGCTTCGATATCCTCCTCCGCTTTGCTGCTCAACCACAAGCCGAGATTCTTGTACACATTGTAGGTGCGATCATGAATCGCTTCCCGGGAAAGCCGGTGGTAAGCTGCCGTACGCGGGTTGGACTGAAGATTTTCGACCAAGGCACGCGTAAGCTCATCTGCGTGTTGCTCGATCATCCGGACCAAGCGATCAGATAACATAGTCTTCCTTTCTGTCAATTCGCAGATGGCTGCCTTGATGTGGTCAGATTCAGCGTAGCAGAGGGGCGGTTAAAGTTCAACCCGCCGCGCCACCTGGGGACCGTGTGGGGTGTGCTATATTCGGGTGTTGGCTCCTCCGGTTTCACAAACCGTTTTGCGTGGCGGGCTAGCCTGGATTGAGCACCCGCTCATCGGCCGTTATTCTTGGCTGGTCCATGCATTCAGTACCCGCTGGGGTGGGGTGAGCCGTGGTCCGTGTGCGGGGCTGAACCTCGGATTCACGCCGGGCGAGCCGCGCGCCAGGGTGCGGGAAAATCGGGAACTTTTCTTTTGGCAGCTTGGCGTGGAACGCTTCGCACTGGCTTCGCTCCGGCAAGTCCATTCCGCCAGTGTCTATCAAGTTCGGCGCGCAACCTCCGGCGGACTCGAGTACCGCTGCGCCGGGAATCGACTGCCTGAACAGCCAGGCCTCGCACAACCTGCAGGGGATGCGCTGTTGACCAAGGAGGCTGGCATCCTGCTGTCGGTGAGAATCGCCGATTGCCTGCCCGTGCTGCTGGTGGACCCGAAACATCGAGCTGTGGCGGCAGTTCATGCCGGGTGGCGCGGCGCGCTGGCGCGCCTGCTGGAAAAGGCTGTAGGGGAGATGCGCCGCGTGTATGGTTCTCACCCTGAGACCCTGCTTGCCGTGCTGGGCCCTTCCATCCGCGCGTGTTGTTATGAAGTGGGGGAAGAGGTGAAGGAAGCGTTTCAGGGGCGCTTCCCAAACGCGGATAAGTTCTTTCGCAAGGTGTCTAAACCCCCTGCCTCGCATCGCCAACAACGCCCGCTCTCCTTCTTGAATATGCAGCCGCCGAGCCACGACTCCGCCTGCGCGCCTCCCCTTCATCTTGACCTGATTGTCGTTGCCCTGGATCAGCTCCTGTCAGCAGGGCTTGCACCTCACCATGTCGCCGTGGTGGACTTCTGCACGGCCTGCCGCACGGACCTCTTCTATTCTTATCGCCAAGAGGGAAGCCGCACCGGCCGCATGCTAGCGGTCATCGGAATCTGCCCGAAGACACGCCGGCGGGGAGCGCTCAGCTCGAGGCGCGAATCGGCGCCCTAGGGTCGCCGGTTCGCATTCCTTCCAGGTGGAGCTGGCCGCAGGCGGCGCCTATATCCTGTCCCCGTGAAATGCGAATGTAGGCTGGAATGTGCCGTTCCGTCAGGAGGCGCTGAAAGGCTAAGACTCTCTCGAGAGGCGAGGGGCGATAAAGAAGCTCGGAGCCGGGATTGTAAGGGATAAGGTTGACCTTGGCGCGCATTCCTCGCAGCAGTTCCGCCACGCGCACGGCATCCGCGTCCGCATCATTAAAGCCGCGCAGAAGGACGTACTCGAAAGTCAGCAGCTCGCGCGGGCGCAACGGATAGGCGCGGCAGGCGCGCATGAGTTCGCGGAGCGAGTATTTTCGGTTTATCGGCATCAGTTCGGTTCTCTGTTGCTCGTTCGAAGCGTTGAGCGAGATGGCGAGCTTCGGACGTCTCGGGTCTTGGGCAAGGTCGCGCACGCCGGAGACGACGCCCGCAGTAGAAATCGTAATGCGACGAAGCGGAATGCCAAAACCTTGAGGGTCCGCGAAAATCCGGATGGCTTTCATCACTTGGGCGAGGTTCAGAAGCGGCTCGCCCATCCCCATGAAGACCAGATTGAGCCTCGAACGGGGGGGAATCGCGTGGGCTTTTGCCACCGCCAGTACCTGTCCAAGAATCTCACCCGCAGAAAGGTTGCGCTTGAGTCCCAAAAGCGCGGTGAAGCAAAATCGGCAGCCCAACGCGCAGCCCGCTTGGCTGGAAAGACAAAGCGTGATCCGCTCTTCCTCGGGCATATACACCGTCTCAATGGCGGTGTTGTCCTGAAGACGCAGCAGGTAACGGGCGGAGCCATCCTTCGATATGAACTCGTCCTGGACCTGGGGATAGGTGATTTCATAATGAGCCGCCAGGGCTTCTCTGAAATCCCTGTCGAGGTCCGTCAAGGCGGCCACATCCCTTTCCCGACGGTGGTAAAGCGCACGATAGAGCTGACGACCGCGATAAGGCGCCTTCCACAGCGACTGCGCGAGTCGTTCCAATTCCTGGCGATCAAGCCCCACGAGGTTATGGCCTGAAATTCCGGCGTTCATAGGATGCCCTGGTCTTAAGTCATGCTATCATGCTGACCGGAGCACCTCAAGCCGTTGCTTCGAAAACGTCAGGCTAGGATTGACGATGTGTAAGGCGTGGCTGCCACGCAGGGGCAGCCAATAAGGGTTGCCAAATGGCGCCAGTGATAAATAATCCGTCCAGACGCTTTTTCCCACAGGGGTTTTGATGAGCCCACGCAGGGCCAATCCGGAACTGGCAGATCGTCGTCGCGAAGCTCTCGAGAGGGCTGGCTACGCGGAAGTCCTGGAGCGGGGGATCGAGGCTACGACGCTGGATTCCGTAGTGGCCAGGGCTGACTCGAGCAAAGGGGGGGCTCTCTATTATTTCCGGACTAAAGAGGACCTCCTCTTTGGCATCCTGGAGTGGCTGCTCCGCCAGTTGAACCGCAGCTTGGACGAGGTTGTCGATACTCAGGAACCGGCGCGCATCCGGCTCGTGGCCGAGCTGGAAGTTCTGTTTCACAGCACCGAAGTCAATCGCAAGCTTTATTTGGTTTTCTTCGATTTTGTCAGCCGCGGCGCACGTTACGAACGCTTTCGTAAGCTCTTTTCAGAGTTCTTCGAGAAGTGCCGGCAGAGGGATAGGAGAATCGTGGAAGACGGAATCAGAGAGCAGCAATTTCGCCGGGTCAACCCGGCGGATGCGGCTTCCACCATTCGGGCGCTGGTCGACGGTTACTGTCTCCAGTGGTTAATGGAGCCTGAGAACGTATCGGTGGAAGTTTACCGCGACCGCTGCCGGGCGGCGCTGGGCGCGTATCTCTTGCGTTGACCCAGGAGGCGTGAGGAGTAAGCGTAGCGCGGGCCTTTCTTGTAGGTCCGCGTCTCTTCGCGCCCTCCAGCGCTCACCGGCTCGGTTCAGAATTGCCCCCGCAGACGGAAGGCAGTGGGCAGTGCTTTCCCCTCTACCACCGGCTGCCCGGCCAAGAACACCTAAACCCCTATTCCTCAAATCAACTCTTTCCTACGAAGCTTCGCGCGTCCGCCAGCAGCTGTGTTTCTGCAGGTTTAAACGCGGTGCAGGCGCCATAGAGGTGTAGTCGCCGCTGCGACCTAATTGACCCGGACATTTGATGTGCTAATGAGAGAATCGCGATAACGATGGGATATCTCATAGCGATGCACATCGTAACACCTAGGTCCGGACAGGGGCGCCGCCAGGGCGGGTGCGGAGCTGATGCGGGTCAGGGCGACCGCCCAGTCCAACTTGGTGGCGTTGTGGTCTGCCCAAGTGATGGGGAACGATCGGGCATTCTCGCAACCGCTCCTCTCTCCGATCGCCCTTCGCAACTCCCTTAGGGATCTACTTAAGCGTAAGACTCAGTTTCCGTCCCGCGTACTGCACGCGTTTATCACTGGACGCACTGGTCCCTGCCAAATGGACCGTGAACTGGCGATTCGCAATCATGCCGGGATATGCCCCCTTCCGTTTCCCGATCGACAAGGCATGCAGCCCGTCGTCCCACCGGAACGAAATGGTCGCACGCGCTCCGTTTTCATAGGCATAATTCACGCCTTCGTCTTCGTACAGAGTGAAGGTGCCATCGGCGCCTGGGTAGATACGGAGCTCGAGCTCTCCGCTGCGGTCCTCACCGGTATACTGCTGCACGGGACCCAATGGGATTATGCTGCCCGCTCTGACCAGCAACGGAATCTTGGCAAGCGGTGCGTCCAGCGCCGTGGTGTTTCCTCCGCTCACCTTCTTCTCCGTCCACCAATCGAACCAGCCACCCGGGGTGGCTGGCGCATATACCGGCCACTCCTGCACTCCCGGTTGCAGCACCGGCGCTACCAGCAGAGAGGGGCCGAACATATACTCGTGGTTCTGCGTCAACGCGCGCTCATCGCCGCGGAAATCCATCACTAGAGGACGCATCAGGGTTGAACCGCGGAAGGTGATCTCGGCCGCCTGGCTGTAGATATACGGCAGCAGTCGATACCGCATTTCCAGGTACTGGCGGGCTTCGGCTTCCACCTCGCTGCCGTAGCGCCATGGCTCCGTGTTCGTTTGAAACCCGTGCACGCGCATCAGCGGGGAAAATGCGGCGAACTGCAGCCAGCGCAGGAAACGCTCATGATAGGCGGTGTCGGTGTATTGTCCCACGCGCGGGCGGAAAAACCCTCCGGCATCCGTGGTCCAGTAAGGCAGTCCGGTCACGCAGTAATTCAAGCCCGCAGCAACCTGGCGGCGAAACGTCTCCCAGTCATTCCCGATGTCGCCCGACCAGACGGCGGCGGCGTACTGCTGCTCGCCCAGGAATGCGCTTCGTGTCAGGATGAAGACGCGCTTGTCCGGGGCGTCTTTGCGTTGTCCTTCATACACGGTCTTCGTGACCAGCAAAGGATAAATCAGGCGGAAACGGTCTCCCGGGCCGGCGAAGGTTGTCTGCCCGGCCAGAGCATCGTTTTCCGGCTCGGTGGCATCCTGCCACCAGGCGTCGATGCCGAGAGACAACATGCGGCTGGAGAAGTTTTTCCAATACAACGCCCTCGCCTCCGGATTGAAGAAATCCACCCACTGCGTTCCGGGCAGGAAAAAGTTCCTTTCAGCAAACTGCTTGCCCACGGTAGAATTCGGCTCGATCCTCGACCAGACGGAAACCATGAGCTCCGCATGGAGCTGCTGGTGCAGTTGCCGCACCAAGGCTGCCGGATCCGGATAATGTGCCTCGTCCCACTGCATGGCATTCCAGCCATACTTGCCCCAGTACTGCCAATCTTGAACCATTACATCCATGGGCAGTTTCCGCGCGCGAAATTCGCGCGCGTTTTCGAGAATATCGTCACTCGATGTGTACCGTTCCCGGCATTGAATGAAGCCATATGCCCAGAGCGGAAACAGCGGCACTTCACCAGTCACTTTCCGGTACGCCGCGATGATCTCATCGCCCGTGGAGCCTGCAAATACCACGTAATCGATTCCGTCCGAGACCGGCGACCGAAGTGCGGTTTCCGGCGCGGAAGGCCGCCAACTGAGCGAAGGCTTATCGTTCATCCCGCCTTCGACGCGCACGTGGTGTTTTCCCGCTTTCAGTTCCAGAAACCAGCTTGTCGTCGGCGGCAGCCAGCCATTGGTCAAATCCACGACTGTGGTGCCATCGATTTCCACGTGATAGCGTCGCGCCATCGATTGGCCCACGTCCAGCATCATGGCGTACCGCCCAGACGCGCCGGCTTCAAAATCCCCAATAAACACGGCAGCGGTGCGCCCCACCGTACGGGTACCTTCTGTCGTCGTTACCGCATCAGAGGTTGTGTTGCCGAGAGTTTCGCGCATCAATGCCAGCCGATTATCCGTAGGATTCAGGTCCGTGAGTCCGTAATTGTGCCAGAGCAGTCCGTAGCCCTTGCTGGAGAAGAGGAATGGAATCGAGATTTGCGTATTGACCTGAGTAAGGCGCCTCGGAAGGTCACGAATATCCAGGAACCCGTCTTGAAACTGGCCCGAGCCGAAAATATGTTCGTCGGCCGGCGACCGGAACCGGTCCTCGGCAATCAGCGTCGGTTGCCCCTGAACACTCGATGGCCGCACGCTCCGCCCACCGGGCAGTTCCTCTAGCAAAAGCCGGCCTTTCGCATCCGAAAAACGAAGCACACCCGCCTTACGATCGAAGGTCGCCGTCAGCCGCGAGGTAGTCAGACTGATGGAAGCCTCGTTTCTGTGCACCGAGAAGGGTACATTCGTCGCCTGGTGAAGCAACACCAGACTTGCCGGGGCGACCGTCGATGCGGGGGCGCACCTGACGCGCAAGGCGCCATCCGCAATCGGAACCACAGACAGGTTCCCACAATCGGACTGGACAGCCAAGCCGCGTTCTGTCGAACCCTGGCCTTGCGGAGCTGCAAACGCGCTCCAAGGAAACAGCGCGGGCATCAGGACCAGGACAAGGATAGATTGGAATGTCAATCGCATAAGTCGCGCACCCAGAGGGTTGATCTTAAACACGTACGCGTGGTTTTGGCGTAGAGCCGGATCAGTTCCTCGGGATTCCAGTTTTCCGCCCGCCAGATAAGCTCGCAACGATTCCCAATTAGGCCGAAAGGGACCCGTAATCGGTCCGCCGGCAAAATTCCCGTCCGAGTATGCGTTCTGCTGAGGCAAAGCAGTCTTGGCAGCCGCAAGCAGGCCGACGCTGCCCGCAATAAACCTTCTCCGGCCGAAGCCGCCGGTTCCACGATTCACTTTGAAACCGCTCCTTTCTTCGAGCCTCTTTGCCAGCTCAGTCCACAGAACCGGCGCCACGGGGACCTCCACCCGGTTGTCGCGGTCGCAGGCAGTCTGATCCTAACACCATTGAGCCAGAATTTCCGTTTTAGCTCCCAACAGTCCGACACTATACATCCCTCGAGGGGCTCCAGCGCACTATTTTTCGTTGGCTGGGTCCAGGGGCACGGGACAGTGCCCTGTCTACCCCCCCATCGCGAGTCCCGAAACTGCTGACTGCGACCTTCCCATCCGCTCTTATCAGACACCCCTCCGTCCCTGGTGACTCCCGATCGATTTCCCGGCTGTCACAGCCTCGGCTATCCCACCGGAAGGGACAGCCCGGCCATCTGCAGCAGCATACGGCCAAACAACCGTCTCGTCAGGTGGCTCTTCGCCAGTAGTAGCCAATAGTAGCGCGCGTGCTTGATGAGCCGTCCACCGGTCTTGACCAGCCTTTGCTGTAAACTCGTTAGGGACCAGTTGCTGATCCTGTGCGGCAATGCCAGCCGCCGCCACACGTTCCCCAGGTTATAGGCGATCAGGCTCAGCCAAAGCCGCGCTTCATTTGAACGGAGCCGATGGCAACTCAGCCGCGTCATCTTCACCGCCTGCTTGCCTTCTTTGATCCACTGCTCCGCCGTTCCCCGTTTATTGTAGAACCGTACTACCGCCCGGCTGTCAGCCTCCAGTTGCCGGTCGATCTCAGGTAACAAAAGCTCATCCCAGCCCTCGGCGATGTGCACGTTACCGGGCCGCAATTTCCCAGCCAGACAGTCACCCTCGCGGATGAACAATAGCAGGGGGTGGTAGCAGGTGGATTCGAAGTGACCGTTGTAGGCCTGTTCTCCTGCTGACCGTCAACCGGAATCTCGGTCGAGTCCATGCCCAGCACTATCCGCTGTGGCGTATCGATGGCCTTGGCCTTGGCGATGAGTTCGCGATTGATAAGGGCCAAGCTACGGAAGTTGTTCTCCTCGGCCAGCATCTCGGTCTCAAAAGTCTGCAAGCGGGAGGTCAGCGCCGCACCACGATCCCATGTTTTCTCGGAACCGATCAACCGGAACGTAGGATCTTGCGAGACTCGCTCGGAATCGTAGCCATCCTCATAGCCCGCGATGCGGCTGTCGACGGACTGGCGCAACAGGTCCGCCAGCGGAAGCTGCGTGTTCTTCCCGCGTCGTGAGTCGGTCAGGTGCTGGGCGACGAGATCACCGAAGCCCAGACGTTCGTCCAACTCACAAACCAGAATCAGGCCGCCGTCGGAAGTGACCCGCGATCCCTGGAAATCGATTTTCAAGGAGCTGTTGAAAGAGAGCTGAAATGGCTGGTTTTGTTTCTCACCCAAAGGGTGCTGACCTTCTGAACATATTCAGCACGTTGAGACCCATATGAATAGAGGCGTCGGAGATCAGGAGGGACCTAATAGGCGAGGCTCAAATCGGAAATGTGGGCTAATAACATTGCGTTGCCGATGGGCCGTGTCAAGTCATTTAAGAATGTAACCCGAGGCCAAGATGTTGCGCCGTCTAAAATGTAACCCTCCTCTGTTGGCGGTTCGATGGAAGCTTGGGGATCAGACGCGTTTGTGCGAGGGCGTAAATC
>Ga0326728_10016791_pt1 | contig 14839 bp, 8 predicted proteins | sample MB3enrmetagenome_FD_207602 | JGI IMG/M metagenome (GOLD analysis project Ga0326728, IMG submission 207602) | Lab enriched peat soil microbial communities from McLean, Ithaca, NY, United States - MB31MN | ecosystem: Environmental > Terrestrial > Soil > Wetlands > Peat | place: USA: New York...
CTGGGACACTTATCGCAGCTCCGGCCCATTGCTCACGCTCATAGCTCCTGATCGGCAACGCGACCTCATCCGCTCACTGATCGATATCTATCGCCACGAGGGCTACATGCCTGATGGACGCAGCGGAAACGTTACTGGCCGCACTCAGGGTGGCAGTAACGCCGATATTGTCATCGCCGATGCCTACGTCAAAGGTCTCAATGGGATTGATTACCCCACCGCCTTTGAAGCTATGCTAAAGAACGCATCCGTTCCTCCTGCCGATCCGCAGAAAGAAGGCCGCGGCGGCATCCTGGACTACAACGCCAGAGGCTATCTCACCCTGGCCGACGAGCGCTCCGGCTCGCGCACCGTGGAATACGCTTATGACGATTTTGCTATTGCAGAAGTCGCTTGCGGCCTCGGTCACCCCGCTGAGGCCAAGCTGTTTGCCTCCCGCGCCCACAATTGGGAACATCTATGGGACAAGGACCTCACCGTGGAAGGCTTCAAAGGCTTTTTGCGCCCTCGCAAGCCTGACGGAAATTGGGCCGAACCGTATTATCTTGTACGTGGCACCTGGCCTGATTTCTTATACGAAGGGGACATCTGGACTTATTCGCTTTATGCTCCGCAGGATGTTCGGAAACTGATTGCCATGGCGGGGGGCAATCAGATGTTCGTGAACCGTCTGGACAGCATTTTTTATCGCGAGCACTTCGATGTCACCAACGAACCCGGCTTCCTCATTCCCGTTCTTTACAACTGGGCCGGCCGGCCAGACCACACCGCCGAGGTTATTACCGAGCTTCTCGAGAAAGCCTTCACCGACCAACGCACCGGCATACCGGGCAACGATGACTCCGGAGCTATGTCCAGCTGGTTCATCTTCCAGTCCCTCGGCTTCTATCCCAATGCCGGGCAGGATTTCTACCTGATAGGTACCCCAAGCTTTCCCGAGGCGGATATCACGCTCGCTTCCGGAAAGACGCTACGTATCCTGGCTCGTAACATGGACAGCGAACATATCAATCGCTTTATCCAGTCGGCAACGCTAAATGGAGCGCCGCTCGAAACCTCGTGGTTTCGCCATAAGCAGATCGCAGATGGTGGAACGCTTGTGTTCACCATGGGCTCGGCGCCCTCTAATTGGGGGACTGCTAATCCTCCGCCTTCCATGTCCGATGCAGTTTCGCCACTCTGCGCTGCCGCGCAGCCATAGCTATGGTGGGAACCGAGATGGTTTACTGATTCGGCCCAAAGAAATGCAACACTCCCTCCCACCCATTCCGCAAAAAAGTGCGGAATAGATGGGGCACAGCGTTTCAAAACTTCTGGGCCGGATCATTAATCGAGCACTTGTGTGTGCAGGCACAATAAAATCCGGGGTTCAAGGTTCGAGCAGTTGCTCGCTCCTTAAACCCCGGATAACCCGCGACGCTATCGAAGTCCACTTACACCTGAATACGTATCACCGCGCCGGGTAAAGGAATTTCACCTAAAATTCAAGTTTCATGGATACCTGTCCGGTGCGCGCACCCCCAAAATCCGATCCGCGGCCGGAAGTAATCATCCCGAAAGTCGGACTCGAGATATTCAGATTGGGATCGTTCAGGTTGGTGTGGTTCAAAACATTGGTAAAGGATCCTTCGGCGCGAAGATGCACGCTGCTGGTAATTTCGATTCGCTTGCTTAGGCCGGCCGACCAGTTCACGGTTCCCGGTCCAACGACGTCGCCAACGCTCTCATTGCCGAATCGCCCGATAGGATTCGAAGTGTATCCAACGCCGCAAGTATGGCCGGCATAGGAGCTTGATGTATATCCGCTATTGCTGGGGCATGCAAATGCCATTGGATTGAGCCACTGGGCCCTGGTCCGGTTGGCCGGAACAGCGCTTTGTCCTGATACGCGATCGGGACGTTGATTGAGCGCGTATAAGACTCCCGAGCCTGTTCCGGAGGGATCTGCCGTGCCGCCCGGAATATACGCTGTCATGTAAGGACCAGTTTGCAGAACGAAGATGCTGCTCAACTGCCAACCGCCTACGATTGCATCTTCAGCGCGATTCATGTTTGCGCCGAAGCTGCGGCCGCGTCCCACTGGAAGTTCATAGACCCCGGTGGTAATCCAGCGTTGACGGCGAGTTCCATAGACGTTGCCGTAGTCCAGTTTCAGATTGTGAATGTAGGAGGCGTAGTTTCCGTTTTCTCCCACGAAGCCGGAGGCTTGCGTCCCCAGATTGTCCGCGAGATTCTTCGCCCAGTTATACGTCGACTGGAAGGTGAGGCCATGCTGAAGGCGGTGATTGACTTCGACCTGAAGAGCGTTATAAAACGCCTGTGCGCCGGTAAGGCGATCGTTGATTGCCTGCCAGTTGGGAAATGGACGGTCTGTGAGAGGGCGCGACAAGGCCTTTGTCGTGCTCGAATACGTCATGTCGTTCTCATTGGCCGCCCAAACCAGATCGTCAGTCCTCATTCCGATGTAGGAGACGCGCGTCCCCATATTCCCCCGGAACTCGTGGTCGATGGATAAGTTCCACTGCATGGAGTAAGGATTTTTCCAGTTGATCTGATTGGCTGAAGTAAAGCTGGCAGTGCCATACTGCACCGCCGGCAGACTCGATCCTGGACTCGTCTGCGGCCATATATACGGTGGATAGTAGGGCGGGCCTTGCAGATTGTTATAGGTGAGCGTAGCCGACTGCAACGTGTCCGTCATGGCAAAGAAGCTGTCGCCAAGCAAGGTTGTGTTATAGATGCCAAATCCCGAGCGAACGGCTGTCTTATCGTCGTTGAAGGGGCGCCATGCCAGGCCGATGCGTGGCAGAATTCGATCCTTCTGCGCTTTGCGAAGGCCGCTGGGCAGGCCGGCCTGACTACTCGACAGCACCGGCGTGCAGGCCGCGTAAGACGTGGTGGCTGGCCCATAGCCGCATGCATCGAACTGGGCCAGATAGGGCGCATCCAACATATTCGCGTAACCGGCGGGATAAATCACAGCTCCGGTCGACGCAACGCTGGGATCGAAGTTGCCGATGGTTCCCGTCGTGTCGTGCATGGCCGGGTCGTATTCATAACGAACGCCGAAGGAGAAGGTAAGCTTGGGCGCTATCCTCCACTGGTCTTGACCGAAGGCCGAATAATACACCGTCGCTCCTTCATCCCTTGGAACCAGCGAAAAGTACTTGGTTTCTACCGGCGCCCCGGTCAGGTAGTCGGCAAACTGATATGCGGTGCTGGTTAATGATGTTCCAAGAAATGCGCCTTGATAACCGCTCGTATACAGACCGTAAAACGGAAACACTTCCGCGGTATTCAGCCCATTATTTCCGAGTGTGGATACAAAATTCAGGGAACGAATGTCTCCGCCCAGCTTGACCGTGTGCCGGCCCTTGATCCAGGTCAGGTTGTCATTGTATTGATACAGGTGGCTCTGCGTTGTTTGATTGATATTGCCGGCAAGAAGCGATGTAAGGTCGCCGGTAAAGTAAACCTCCGTCCCTGTCGTAGTGTTGACGGGGATGCTTGAGGAGACCGCATTGAAGCCCGCCGAGGTTGTGTATGGCGCTCCATTCAGCACGTTGCGCAGGCCATTTTCTTCGGAGGTTAATCCGAACCGGAATTCGTTCAGCAGGTTGGGCGTGAAGTTATAAATCAGCGAACTGGCCAGAATTCGATAATTGTCAAACTGCGTAATCGACGCGATGTTCAAATCCTGCGGTTCGAGAAGAGTGAGATCCTTGAAGGTAAACCGGGCAAAAGCCAGCATCTTCGGACTGAAGCGCTGATCGATGCGGGCGTCGAACTGTTCTGAGTTGTAATCGGAGGCGCGGTTTTGAACGTAGTTGTAGCCCGCGCCGGCTTCGGCGGCCGCAATGGTGGCGTAGGGCGTGGCGGTCGGGCTGCCCCCGTAATTTGCTCCCCCTGTCGGGAACAGCGGCAGAAACGGTTTTGCCGAGCTGTTAATGGCAGTGATCTGGTTGAAAGGACTCAAATAAGCGCCACAAAGGGGGTTGCCCGTCGTAAAGTAACAGGATTCTGAAGCAGGATTGAGAAGCGGGTAGGCGGTAAATTCCGAACTGAAATCGCCCGTCAGCATTTTCGACGTGGGAACCAGATCCCGAATCGTCGATTGCTTGGGAAATAGGAAGCCTTCATAGGTCCCAAAGAAGAAGGTTTTTTCGCGGCGAATGGGACCACCCGCACTCACGCCAAAGTCGTTGCCGTTTTTTGCGGGCTTGGTTACCTCGCCGAAGGCCGTCGCATCGAGGGCGCTATTCTGGAAATGCCAGAATGCCGCTCCGTGGAACTTGTTTGTTCCGCTCTTGGAGATGGTCGTGATCTCGCCTGCCTGGCCGAATTCCGCATTGTTATTCACTCCATCCACGCGAATCTCCGCAATGGACTCCGCGGAAGGAAAGGCATCGAGGAGCGGAGTGTTGGTCCTTACATTCTGCGTTGAAATACCATCCACGGAAGCTTCCGTTTGGGAAGGCTGTCCGCCCTGCACGGAAAAGTTTGTGTTCGGAGTTCCATTCGCCGTCGGCGAAGGAATGCCCGACGCTGTATCGGATTGCACTCCAGGCAGCGCCTGCAAGGCGTTCACCGGACTGGTGCCTGTGCCGTAGTAGTTCACGGGAAGATTCGATACATTTTCCGCATTGAGAGAGGCTGAAATGGACGCGGTCTCCGTCTCAATGGCTCCGGCGGAATCGGCGTTCACGGTGACCTCTTGCTGTGCTCGACCGACCGAGAGGGTCACATCCGCCCTGAGTTGTTGACGGGCAGTGAGTTGAAGACCTTCAAGCATCTGGGTCTCGAAGCCTGCCTTGGCCACGCGCACCTTGTAGGTTCCGGGGATCAGCTCCATAGCCTGGTAGTTTCCGCTGGAGTCGGTTCGATATGCCGAAGACACCCCTTTATCGACGTTGGTGACGACAACCTCTGCATTGGGAATCAAAGCCCCGGTTGTGTCCTTAACTGTGCCGAGGATGGTTGATTGTGTGGACTGCGCCGGCAACTGCGATGCCGTCAAGCAGAAAAGCAGCGCCAGAAAACCATAAAATCTACAGCGGAAAAGAAATCGCACGATTACCTCCGAAATGGAATACGCGAGGAGCGTATGCCGCAAATGGTGACACCACAATATGAGCATCGCTCGTCTTTTGTCAAGTAAATTTTTTGTATATTTTTGTGGAATGCGATCTTCAAGCCTGCGCCCGGACTGCAAGCGAGTATGAAGATCCGCCGCCGCAACTCAAATAACCGGGTGGGCGAGGCGGGTCAAAAGCGGCAAATTGAAGCCTGAAACAGAGAACATTTGGTCACCGGTTATCGCGGCAATGTGGGCTGCTCAAGCCTTGAATCCACACAGGTTCGCGGCCCTGTCGCCGGGTTACATCGGGCTGGTAATCCACTGGGCAGAGCTACGACGTATCCCGACCATCGGGCGGGCTCAAACTGGGGATAGTCGGTGCTGACGATTTGGGCGCCGCTGTTCAGGGCGTTGTCCCGGCGGCGAGTCTCGTTGGCTCGCGCCTCTACCGTGTCGGAATCCGCCTGTACGCGAACCAGATACCCCTGGCGAACCAGCGATGCTATCCTGGCCGGGTTGCCGTCGTTTACCTCGACAAACGCGGCATCTGGACGGCCCGGCGTTGCGTTCGTAAAGAGAATGCGTCCGCGCAATCCGAGATGCCCTTCCAGGTAAATCGAACCTACCCTAGCCTGATCCATGAGAAAGATTACCTTGCCGCGCGCCTGCGCCAGGGTGGGCCAGCCGCCTTTCCGCACTGCCTTATTGAGCGTGCGATGATGCCCGCGCACCTGATCTGGCGTGATCATTTCGCCCCTTAAGAAGACCGATCGAATCTCCGCATCCAGCGCATCGAAGGTGGCCGCTGTGTATGGCTCTGGGATGGTCCAGGGAATCTTGCCATTCGGAATGTCCTGCTTCGTCTCGACCAAAATAAAGATGGGGATGTGATCCGGATGGGCTTTAGACCACGCGCGAACGATCTGCAGGCAAGCGACGAATGGCTGACAATTGCTCACAAAATCGATGTCCTGGATGTGCATGACCTTGAACCCGGGCTTCAGCAGGACGCCGCTAGGATACGGATCTGGGTCGGCGGGCAACCCAGCCTCCGTAACCATTGCCTCACCCAGCGGGTGCGCAAAGCGGCCTCCCTTGCTGTCAGCGAAGATGTCCAGTTCGATCTGCCGGATTCCGTGGTTCAACTGAGTATCAAGATCAGCGTGCGCATACTCAAGTGTCGCAAATGCCTCAGAATCTCTTTGCCGTATCAGTTTCGCGATCCCCGGCAACAGTCCAGCGTGGTAGCTGTTATGGGTGCCGATCACCTGAATCTGATTGATCCGGATTGAAGCGTCTGGATCGACACCCCGCGCGACTGTCTGCGCAAAGGCGCACGTTGCGATCATAGAGATTCCAACCATGGCAACAGCGAACCTGGACATCTGCATCGGAGATTCCTTTCTCCATGGAACATGTTCTATGCTCATATTACACAAAGACGGCATTTTTTAATTGACAGAGCAATAAAATGCCCCTTCAATAGACAATTATCGGTCAACTTTTGCTAGAGGCGATCTTTAGCTTGCGTCTGCGACTCATGCGCGGATACGCCTGTTTCCGGTTTGCCAGATGGGTGGATTTGTGTTGAACAAGGTATTTCCGCACAGGCGGGACAGGATGATTCTGCTCCCGGTGATCGGATCGCAGCTCATTGTCACGACCAGCCTTTTCCTTATGCCGCTCTTGATTGGCACGCTTGAGGCTTACGCGGGACTGTCGGGTAGGGCCGCTGGGTACTTATTGAGCATGGAACTGGCCGTGTGCGCCCTCACTACCTTATGTCTGTCTGCGTGGGCTCGCAAGCATTCAGCGCGTCACTGGGCATTGGCCGGCGGCCTTCTTGCAATTGTAGGTACAGCGCTCACGCTCATCTCTCCAGCGCTTCCGGCGCTTTTTGCCACCCGGTTTCTGGCCGGGGTTGGAGCGGGCGTTGTAGGCGCCGAAGCGACGAGTGTCCTGTCACGCGGAGTCAATCGGGAACGGCTGATTGCAATGTTGACAATTATTTCCATTGTTAACGCCGCGTTTTGGCTCGCCGTATTGCCCTATCTGATCGACAGATTCGGATACCGGGCGCCTTATGCCTGCCTTCTGCTTATCTGCCTGAGTGGCACTTATCTGCTGATGCGCCTGCCGTCGCTCACCATCCGGCAGAACACCACCCGGCCGGCATTGCACTCCCCTTTTGCTCTGTCCGCGGTACTTGTCGTTATGGCCGTCTTCCTGACACAACTGGGACAGGGCGCGTTTTGGAGCATGGAAGTAAGCTACGGCGGCAACGCGGGTTTCAGTAGCCATGCAATCGGAACGATCCTATCGATTGTTACACTTCTCTTGTTACTTGGCGCTGTAGGGGCCGCTTGGGCAGGTAATCGGTTCGGTCATTACACCCCACTGCTCATTCTGATCGCGGTCAATGCGCTCTCGATTCTTCTCGTAAGCACGATTGCTGTCCATTGGGTATATGTCGCGGCAAATGTCCTCCAGTCGCTCACCAACCTCTCGTCCGTGATCTACCAACTTGGTTTGTCGGCGAGCCTCGATCGCTTTGGACGGTTGGTTGCCGTGAGCGCTGCCCTGGTAACACTCGGCAATGGCTTGGGGCCTGGCTTGTCGGCGAGCCTGAGCGGCATCTTTGGCGCGCCTTCTGTTGGCATATTTGTTCTCGCGTTGAATGGCGCGGCACTGGGGCTTTTTTACACGATCAAATTATGCGAGACTGACAAGCTGCTCACATCTGCATCACGAACATAACCATGCATTATCCGTGTGCGGCTGCCGCTGGAGCCTAACGCCGAAGACGATTTCGTCATGCATTTCCCAAACTTCACCGGGAATAAGCGCGGGCTTTTGCCGCAGTTGCTTTCTTGCTGCGTTTTGCTTTTCCAACTGCTCTGGCGCGGAGCGACTTTTTCTCTGCAAGTCGCAAAGATTCATTGCCGCCGAGAGTCACTGGATCAATCAGCAGAGAAATCGCCGCCTTTAAGGAAAGCAAGACGCGAGCGCGGTGTGGCTCGGGTAGAGTAAGAGCGAATCGGGTAGTGGCGCTGGCCATTTCGATGGCGATCAATGAGCGGTCGTAGAGTGCGGTCGGGTCGGAATCGGGATGCAGTTTCTGCAATGCATCGGCGATGACGCGCGCATTTTGCAGTGTGTCCTCGACATTGAGCGCACGCAGTTCGATCGATGCGGCCACACAGCTCCATATCTCGATAAAGGCTGGGTTAGAAGCCTGTAATTCAGCCATCCGGTCGATGATGATTCCAATCAGATGGTTCGCCTCATTACGGCCTTGGCGGATGGAGCGAGGAATCCCCGCCGCCAAAGTCTTTGAAATTGCGGAAGTGTAGCGGCTCCACATCTCGCGCACGATCGCCAGTTTCATCGGGAAATACTGGTACACCGAGGCGATTGGCATCTTCGCCTCGCGGGCGATTTCACGCATGGAGACGCTTTCATATCCACGCGCCGCGAACAGGCGCAGAGCAGTCTCCAATACGCTTTCAAAACGAGCCTGGCTGCGTTCCTGACGCGGCTTCCGCTTGATTTGCGTTCTGTTCTCAATCTCAAACATCATTCCCTCACAGATAGTGTCCCGAATGGACAAATCCGTTCCTTGGCAAACCAAACCGTCAACAGCACTAAGTTGTTCTGCATTCTACACAAACAAATGGCTCCCGATCCGAACCGCGGAGAGCATCGAATTAACGCATTTCCTGCATTAAACCCGTGCGTTGCTCATTAAATTTGATCTTATATCATCCGTTGGCGGCAAGTGAAGCGGCAAATGGCAGAGAGACCTGGGAGTTTTACACGCTGCTTCACTTGGCTTAGACTCGCCCTAATTTCCCATTGGAGCATAAATCCCGGGAAGGAATGCCAAACACTAGGCCAGCGGACAAACTCCTATTGACAAATGTGACTATTGCTCATATTATTTTCGAAGTTGGCAGGCAAGCCCGGATTTGCTTACAAAAAGTTTTTGCTGCTCCCACAGGGTTTGTTCGTAGAATGCGTGCAGGGTAATGGAGACGCATCTGTCTAAAGCGGCGGTTGGCTTATGCCGTCACGTTCAGCACGAGCATCGCTGCATGTAGATACATGAGGCTGGAGAGACCAAATGGCTGCGCGTTACAACCGACTGATTCTCGCCGTCGATCTGGGAACATCGGGCTGCAAATGTGCCTTGGTAGGGCTTGACGGAGTTGTCCTGAAGTGGGCCTTCCGTCCTGTTCCTTTTTATATCGTGGATCAGGTTGGCGCAGAGCAGGCGCCTGAAGATTGGTGGAACGCATTTATCGGCGCCTCGCGGGAACTATTGGGAACACTACCGGAGGCAAGAAGAGAAATTGCCGCAATTTGCTGCTCCTGCCAGGGAGAATGCACGGTTCCCGTTGACCGGGAAGGCCGGCCGTTACATCGCGCGCTGTTATGGATGGACATGCGCGGCGCTGAGGTCATTCGCCGCCGAACCGGAAACCGGATCTTTTCCGTCGCAGGTTACGACCCTGTCAAGTTATGGCGCTGGATCAAGCGCACCGGCGGCGCTCCGGCGCTCTCGGGAAAAGATTCCGCGGGGCACATGGCCTTTATTCAGGAAGCATGGCCTGCAATTTATGATCAGACATACAAATTTCTCAATGCCCTTGACTACATGAACCTGCGCCTCACTGGCCGATTCGTCGCCACGGTGGACTCCATCCTGACCTCATGGGTCACCGACAATCGCGACGCCAATAACATCCATTACGACCGAAAATTAATTTCCCAATCGGGCATCGATCTGGAAAAGCTGCCGGAGATTGTGCGCTGCACGGATGTACTCGGTTCCCTGTGCTCTGCGGCGGCCGAGGAACTCGGCCTGGCGCGGGAAACTTTGGTGGTGGCGGGCGCCGTGGATAACTCCGCGGCGGCGATAGGATCGGGAGCTATTCGGGATAATGAGGCTCACCTCTATATCGGCACGTCGTCCTGGATCGGAGCGCATGTTCCTATCAAGAAGACCGATGTGTTTGCGCAGATTGCAACAGTGCCTTGTGCCGTAAACGGGCGCTATCTGGCAGTTGCCCTTCAGTCCTCGGCTGGTTCCAATCTTTCGTTTTTATGTGACAAGATTCTTTTCCATCAGGATGAGTTTGGCATGGAACAGCCTGCCGATGTGTATTCCATTCTGGAGAAAATCGCAGTATCCGTTCCGCCTGGAGCACGAGGCTTGCTTTATACGCCCTGGATCTTCGCAGAGCGCAGTCCAGTCGATGATCCAAATTTGCGGGCAGGGTTGCTGAATATGTCCTTACAGCATTCTCGCGAAGACGTGATTCGCGCGGTCCTGGAAGGGGTTGCACTGAACACCCGCTGGATGGTTACGCCGTTCAATCGTTTTCTCGGCAAACGGCTCGAACAAGTCACCATGGTTGGCGGCGGTGCAACCTCGAATGTCTGGTGCCAGATTTTCGCGGACATCCTCGGCATTCCTGTTCGGCAAGTGAAGTCTCCCATTCAGGCAAACGCCGTGGGAGCTGCGTTCATCGGTTCCGTGGGGATCGGCGCTCTCTCTTACGACGATATTCCCAGTCTGACAAGCATCCGTCACACCTATCTGCCCGATTTCGGGAGGAAGGCCATCTACGACGAACTCTTCGAAACCTTCAAGCTTGCATACCGGCGCTTGGCGCCTTTGTATCGGCGGATAAATTCCCCGAGGAAAATGCAATCATGAATTTCGATCAAGCCCGTTGTGAGGTCATTGAGACCTGCCTGGAACTCGCCGAGAGTGGATATCTTGCGGGAACAGGAGGGAATGTCGCCTGCCGAATCGACGATGAGCATTTTGCGGTTACTCCCACGGCAACAGACTATTACGCGATGAGGCCGGAAGATATTTGCGTGCTCCGCTTGTTCGATCTTGTACAGGTCGCGGGGGATCGCCGGCCTTCTATCGAGCACAGACTGCATGCTCATGTTCTGCGTGTCCGGCGAGACTGCCGCGCCAGTATTCACACGCATCAGCCGATAGCCAGCGCATATACCCTGCTGAGGCGCGCACTGGAAATTCATCATCCGCTTCATCGAATCACACTGGGGCAGAAGGCTGCATTCGTGGGCTATGCCCCTTCAGGCACAAACTGGCTTGCATCGAAATTACGGAAAGCGCTCAAGCCAGAGATCAATGCTTACCTGATGCGTAACCACGGTGTGCTTTGCTGCGGTCCGACGCTCGATGAGACGGTGGCTAGGGTCGAAGCTCTGGAGTCGGCCTGCGCCAACTTCTTTCGCGATGCAATCAACCATCGGGCAGTCTCGGACTGCATGCCGTTTTTGTCCGAAGTTATTACCCTGCTGGTCAATTCTGAAGACAAGGAGTCTGTGCAATGAACCCATCAGGCGCTACCCTGCCCAAACTCGACAACACGCTAGAGCCTGTGTATGGCATATCGGAATGGCCCGATACGGACGATATCTACGCGCGTCTCGCGGCGCTTGTTAAGCAGCCGATACGCCCCATCCGCCGTGAAAACATGAAGACCGTCCTGAAATATTTCCAGCAGAAATGCAATCGGTCCCGGCTTCTCGCGCAACAGGCGGAGCGAACCATTCCCGGCGGCATTCAGCATAACCTTGCTTTCAACTATCCCTTTCCGCTGGCAATGGCCGCGGCCAACGGGGCCTGGCTCACCGATGTCGACGGCAACCGCTATATCGACTTTCTCAAAGCCGGAGGTCCGACGCTGCTTGGCTCTAACGACGAGAATGTCCGGAAACAAATCCATGCGCTGCTGGATTCTTGCGGCCCGCTCACCGGCCTTTTGCATGAGTATGAAGTCAAGCTGGCCGAGTTAGTCTGCGAGGCTATGCCTGCCATCGAGATGTTCCGCATGCTTGGGTCGGGAACGGAAGCTGTGATGGCGGCGATTCGCCTGGCTCGCGCGTATACGGGCCGAAACTTTGTGATTAAGATCGGCGGCGCGTATCACGGCTGGAGCGATCAGATGGTGTATGGAATGCGCATTCCCGGCACTGGCCGCAGAGAGGCTATCGGCATACCACGCGCGTCAACCGCCTATATCCAGGAGCGATTTCCCAACGATCTGAACTCTTTGCGCCGGACTCTGTGGCTCAATCGATTGAGGGGCGGAACCGCCGCCATTATCGTTGAGCCGTTAGGGCCGGAGAGCGGCACCCGTCCCGTCCAGCGAAACTTTAACCGCGGGTTGAGAAAACTCTGCGACGAATTCGGCGCACTGCTGATCTTCGACGAGGTTGTTACCGGCTTTCGCATTGGAATGGGAGGCGCACAGGGCTATTTTGGAGTTATTCCGGACATTACCGTGCTGGGAAAATGCCTGACCGGCGGTTACCCGATGGCGGGCGGTATCGGAGGACGGCGCGATGTGATGATGTTGCTGGCCGGCGGCATCGGGACCACCTCGAAACGCGCTTTTGTGGGGGGGACTCTATCGGCCAATCCACTCTCCTGTGCGGCCGGCTATTTTGCCATTCAAGAGATGCAGCGTACGAATGCCGCTGTGAAGGCTGGGCGCGCGGGAGACCGCTTGCGCAAGGGGCTCAGCGAAATTATTCACCGACTGGGTTTGCCGTATGTTACCTACAACCTTGGCCCGATCGTCCACCTGCAAACCTCGGGTGTCATGCTCATGAGCATGCGCAACCCGTTCAAGGTGATGCGCGAAGCCGGGCCCCGCAAACACATGATGGAAGAAATGGGGGCGGCTTTCAGCGCGCATGGAATGATCACTATCGCGGGCAGTCGCATCTATACCGGGCTTGCCGATACTGATGTGGTGATCGACGATGCGCTGAATCACTTCGAGGACGTGCTGAAACTCGTTTAAGTCAGGTGCTATCGTGCAACAGATGCAGATTGAAACGCTATTACTGGAAGGATGCCGCCGTCTTGCCGGTAAGGGATTCTTCAACTCCCCGGCAGACAGTTTTTCCATGCGGATTCCGGGGAAGATGGAAATGATCCTGGTGTCCGGACAGTTCGATTGGCTACGAATTGGGATCGCCGATCTCCATACTGCTTCCCTTTTTTCCAAAGAAGGTTTATGCGGACTTCATGCATCCATCTATCGGGAGCGGGCCGACGCCGGCGCTGTGGCAATTTCAAGCCCAAAGGGCGCGCGTCTCCTTGCCAGGTTTGGCGGCCTGTTGCCTCCTCTCTTTGACGAACAGGTGCGGCATATCGGTTCAAACGCTTCACCGCTGCCGGACGAGGAAAGTGTGCGCGGCAACATGGTCAGGAAGACATTCAAACGAGGAACGAATGCCGCACTGCTTGGCGAGCGGTTGTTATGCCTTGGAATGACCTGTGACCGCGTTCTTTTTAACACCGAGCTATATGAGAAATGCGCGCAAGCCTATGTCATAGCCAAAGCATCCGGCAACCAGATCGGGTTCATACCGGTATGGGTTCGGCTGATTGCCAACTATCGCTTGCTGAGAGACGAACTCCATGCTGCCGAATGTTATCGCAACGGTTGTATCCCTGATAGCATCAACACATATTAAGTTGCACCGTGAGTTGAAGAACCAGAGTCGATTTTGAAACACGCTCCAGGAGCCGGAGAATACAAGACGCCATGAGCAGCCCCTCGCTTGCACCGGACCACTTCCAGCGCCTGCTATCGCTGGACGTGCTGCGCGGCGTCACCATCGCCTTCATGATTATGGTGAACAACAACGGCGGCTCCGGCTCGTGGGGCTTCATGAATCACGCCATATGGAACGGCCTTACGCCCACGGACCTGGTCTTTCCTTCCTTTGTGTTTGTAGTGGGAGCTTCGATCACCTATGCCTTTGAAGCCCGTCTTGCCCGCGGCGCCACGCGCGCTCAGTTAGCTCGACACACAGTGCAACGGGCAGCGACACTCTTTCTGCTCGGTATCGTGGTCAATGGCTTTCCATTTTTCGCACTGGCCCACCTGCGCATCTATGGCGTCCTGCAGCGAATAGCCCTCTGCTATCTGCTCGTCGGCCTCTTCTATCTATGGGACAAGCGCATTAGCACAAAAGTTGCTGCGCTGGTGGCGGCGCTGGTTGGCTACTGGATTCTGCTCCGCTGGGTTCCCGTGCCTGGCGCCGGGATGCCGGGCCGAGATATTCCCTTCATGGATCAAAGCCAGAACCTGGTCTCCTGGATCGACCGCCATGTCATGCCCTATCACCTCTATCTGCAAGCGCCGGAGTACAACCTGCGCGACCCTGAGGGACTGCTCAGTTCTCTGCCCGCTCTTGGCACTGCGCTGCTGGGGCTGTTAACCGGTCTCTGGCTGCGCGCAAGCAAGCCGCTTCCCGTCAAGGCGCTGGGGTTGGCCGCGGGGGCCCTGGCCTGCCTGGCCACGGGCTACCTCTGGTCCATCTGGTTCCCGCTCAACAAAAATCTGTGGACCAGTTCCTATGTGCTGGTTGCCGCCGGCTGGTCGCTGGCCGTGCTTACGTTGATCTTCTGTGCGGCTGACGTGCGCGGCTGGCGCAAACGCTGGACTTGGCCCTGGCTGGTGTTGGGATCAAACGCCATTACGGCCTACATCATCAGCGAACTGGTCCCCAGCGCTCTCTCTAACATTCGTTTCATGGCTGGCGGGCGACGAACCAACGTGCTGGCCTGGGTCTTCAACCACGTCTTTGCGCACATTCCCTGCCCTGGCTGGGCCGCGTTTGCTTACTCGGCTTCGGCCCTGACGTTATTCTTTATTCCGGTGTGGGCGCTCTACCGCAAAAAGATCTTCATCAAGG
>Ga0326728_10016792_pt1 | contig 14838 bp, 11 predicted proteins | sample MB3enrmetagenome_FD_207602 | JGI IMG/M metagenome (GOLD analysis project Ga0326728, IMG submission 207602) | Lab enriched peat soil microbial communities from McLean, Ithaca, NY, United States - MB31MN | ecosystem: Environmental > Terrestrial > Soil > Wetlands > Peat | place: USA: New York...
CCGCATCAACCAGTTCGTGCAGCATTACAACCGCAACTGTCGGCCCTTCGTTTGGACTGCTACGGCCGACTCCATCTTCCAGAAACTCGCCAGACTATGTTCATGTATTTCCGGGACGGCACACTAGAACTGGTTGCATAAATTGCTTGAGGTGGTGAAGAAACTTCCCTCAGGGGCTAAAGCCCCGGTATTTATGCGCCTTTCATGGCACGTCTAAAGCCGTGCCCTTTCAAAACCAGATTTATGCAACCAGTTCTAGTCCCTGCGTCCCTGCTTTCTCGTTCTCTCGCTCCCTAGGTCCCTAATCCCTTAGTCCCTGGTCCCTGCTTCCATGCTCTACACTCAAAAAACGACCATTTCCCGCGAAGGAACCTGCTCCCTTGAAAAAAATCTCCCTTCTCACCCCGGCCGTTGCCGCGCTGAAGCGCCCCCTGCTTCACGGTCTCACCGTCCTCCTACTGGCTACTGGCTACTCCCTATTCCCTGCGTTTGCGCAGAAGCCTCAGCTGATTCCGCAAACGCCTCCGCCGGCCCCCGTCACGCTTGAAGATCGCAGAAAAGCCCTCAACGACATCTTTCACGAGTACTGGGAGGACCGGCTCAGGCACGAGCCCGAGTTCGCCTCCACCATCGGCGATAAGCGCTACAACGACCAGACCAGCGACTACTCCGTGCAGGCGGTGAATGACGCGCTGGCGCGGGAGCAGAAGTTCCTGCTGCGCCTGGCGGTCATCGACCCCACCGGGTTCACCGACCAGGAGAAGATCAGCCAGGACCTGCTCATCCGCCAGTTCGAACTGGACGAGGAGGGCGCGGAGTTCAAGGAGTGGGAGATGCCCGTGGACCAGATGAGCGGCATCTACAGCCACTATCCGCGGCTGGTTGCAATGCTGAGCTTCACCACCGTGAGAGACTACGATGATTGGATCGCGCGGCTGCATGCGTTGCCCACGGCCTTTGCGCAGGTCACCGAGAACATGTCGATCGGCAAGGAGGATGGGCGCGTGCCGCCCAAGTACCTGCTGGAAAAGGCGCTCGAACAGGTAAAGCAACTGGCCAACCAGAAACCTGAAGACTCGCCGCTCGCCCTGCCCCTCAAATCGTTTCCGGCATCCATTCCCGCGGCCGAGCAGGAGCGCATCAAGACCGCAATGCTGGATGCGATCGCCAAAGAGGATCTTCCGGCCTACCTGCGCTTCGCGCGTTTTCTTGAGGTGAGCTACGTTCCGGCCGGCCGCACAAAGCCCGGCATCGATGACCTGCCCGACGGAAAGAAGTACTACCAGTTTCTGATCAGACAGACCACGACCACGGACCTGACGGCGGACCGGATTCACCAGATCGGCCTGGACGAGGTGAAGAAAGACGAAGCCGAGATGCTGGCCATCGCGCAAAAGCTCGGCTTCCAGGACCTGAAGAGCTTCCGCGAAAGCCTGAAAAGCAATCCCAAGCTGCATCCGGTCTCGGCTGATGCGCTGATTGCCGCTTACCGCGGCTACGTCGCCGGGATGCAGACCCGCCTGCCGCAGCTCTTCGGCCGTCTGCCCAAGGCGCAATTGGAGGTGGTCGTGGTTCCGGACTACCTGCAAAAGACCATGTACCCCGCCTATTACGATCCCGGAGCGCCCGACGGCAGCCGCCCCGGCCGCCTCAGCGTCAATCCCTATAACGCCTCCAGCCGCAATCTCTACAACGTCGAGGCCATCGCCTACCACGAAGGCATTCCCGGCCATCATCTCCAACTCTCCATCGCCCAGGAGCTCGACGGCCTTCCCGACTTCCGCAGATTTGGCAAGTACACGGCGTATGTTGAGGGCTGGGGACTTTACGCCGAGCGGCTGGGCAAAGATGTGGGTTTTTACCAGGATCCATACTCCGATTACGGCCGCCTGGAGGCCGACATCTGGCGCGCTATCCGCCTGGTGGTCGATACCGGCGTCCACTCCGAGGGCTGGACCCGCGACCAGATGGTCCAGTACTTCCACGACCACTCGACGCTGGATGAGACCACCATCCAGACCGAAGTGGACCGCTACATTGCATGGCCCAGCCAGGCGCTGGCCTACAAGATCGGGCAGTTGAAGATTCTGGAGCTGCGCGACCGCGGGCAAAAGGCGCTGGGACCGAAGTTCGACATCCGCGCCTTCCACGACCAGGTGCTGGACGCGGGCGCATTGCCGCTCGACGTACTGGAGCAGCGCATCAACGCGTGGATCGCGGCGCAAAAGCCCGCAGCGCAGTGACTGCCGATAAAGAAAAAATACCGTCAAGCGTGATATTCTTTCCGGTTCCCATTCAGGGCGGTGATGCCGCCAATCTATTGCTGCCGGTGCGGCTCAAGCAGCGGCTGGAAAGGGTTGTATGAAGCGTTTGATTGTTTTGATTGGTCTGCTTTTGGCATTCGAGTGCGGCTTGCATGCGCAGGCGGCGGCGCCTGTGGATGTGAACGTGTGCGACGTGGTGAAGAATCCGGCGTCGTTCGATGGCAAGATGGTCCGCATCAAGGGCACGGTGGTGGCCGGGTTCGACGAGTTCGTGATCAAGGACGCGGCGGACCCGAATTGCGGGTTCCAGGTGAACGCAATCTGGCTCTCGTATCCGCAGGGATCGAAGGCCAAGTCCGGTCCGGTGGCGATTGTGACCGCGCAGCCGGCGCACAACTTTGCCGGGACTTACAAAGCTGCCACGCGCACGCCGGTGACGCTCGAAAAGAGCAAGGACTTCAAGCAGTTTGACTCGCTGCTTGCGCAATCGCACCAGAAGGGCGCCGACATGTGCCTGGGGTGCGCGCGCTACGAGGTGACGGCGACGCTGGTGGGCCGGCTGGATGCCGTGGGCGACGCGTCGATCAAGCGCGATGCCTCGGGCAAGATCGTGGGCTTTGGCGGATTTGGCAACATGAACGCCTATCCCGCGCGGCTGGTGCTCGAGTCGGTGTCGGACGTGACCCCGAAGGAGATCGACTATTCCAAAACTGACGCCATCACCAAGGGCGATTCGACGCTGACCCCACCTCCCGGCTCCGGCGGCGGCGAATTCGACGACCCCTTTGCCGCGGCGGTACGGCTGGCTTCACACGTCGCAGCCGGCCCGGCGGGCGAGCAGACCCAGAAGGCCGTCGGGGTATTTCCCAAGGCGAAGGAGCAGAACGGCGTGAGCGTTGTCTTCGGAGTGGGCAACGAGGCCACGCCCGATGGCGAGGGCGCCAAGGATTCTCCTGACGGCGTGCTCTACAACTGCGTCCTCAACCGGGATCATCTGCAGGGGCCCTCGATCGTGGTGGCGCTGTTCCACGTGGGCCAGCACGTGGCGGATCTGCGCAGCCCGAAGCCCGACAACGCGGACGCCCCGCTCCTCATTAACGAGAACGACGCCTGGGTGGTTACGTCGATCGCGGCCATCGTGGGCGGCCAGAAATACCTGACGCTGCCTGGCGGGTACCTGCTCTGGAATATCGCCTGGACTGCGGAAGAACGCAACGACAAGATGGAAGGGGCGCTGAAGGACTACCTGAGCAACGAGGCGCTGCTGAGCCACTAAGTCCTTTGCATCGACGGCTCTGAACAAGGCGCTGGCCCGTTAACGGCCGGCGCCTTTTTGCTTGCGGCAAACCGCAACAAGCCTGCGCGAAGAGGCCTAGGGCCTGTCATCATATTCTCAGGCCGTAGCGTTGCGAGCGAAAATTGGGCCAAGCGAGGCGGAGGACGAAGGCTTTGGTGATTCCAAGGCAAGGACGACAACGAAGTATGGCTCGATTTTCTCCGCAACCCGAAGGGACGGGGCCGATTTTTCCGATTTCGTTGTCGCTCGTCGCTCCAGTGATCCACCACAGCACGCTCCTCGCTCCTAGAACTCAAAAAATCGGCTCCCGTCGCTATCGTCCTGAGAATATGATGACAGGCCCAAGGGCGCGTATTCTTGAATCTGCACCACAATTTATGTCCCGGAAAAGAGAAAAAATGGCTGAGATCGCCGTGGAGGCGCCGGAAATTCCGGCGCAGTTGCCGAAGGTGCGTGTGGCCGTGCTGGGCGCCGGCAAGATGGGCGGCATTTTGCTGCAGGCATTCCTGAAAGAGAACCTGTTTGCCGCCGACAAGATTCACGCCACTGTGGGCCACGCCGAGCGGGCGCTGGCGCTGAGCACGCAATGGGGCGTGGACGTGAGCACGAACAACGCCGAGGCCGCGCGCAAGGCCGACCTGATCCTGATCGGCGTGAAACCCTTCCAGGTTCCGGATCTGATTGCGGAGATCAAGCCCGCGCTCACGCCGGCCAAGTTGCTGGTGTCGTTTGCCGCGTCGGTAAAGACGCGCGCCATTGAAGAGGCGGCGGGCATGGAGATTGCCGTGGTGCGCGCCATGCCCAACACGCCTTCCGCACTGGGCGCCGGAGTGGCGGCCCTGTGCCGCGGGCGCTTTGTCAAGGACGATCAGATGGCGCTGGCCGAGCGTTTGTTCGCGACCGTGGGCCGCACCGTGCTGGTGGACGAGAAGCACATGGACGCGGTGACCGGGCTTTCCGGCTCGGGACCGGCGTATCTCTACATCATTATTGAAGCGCTGGCCGAGGCGGGCGTGAAGGTGGGCCTGCCGCGCGACATCGCCACGCAACTGGCCGCGCAAACCGCTTACGGTGCGGCCAAGATGGTGCTCGAGACCGGCTACCATCCGGCGCTGCTCAAGGATGCCGTGACCACCCCCGCGGGATGCACCATTGACGGCATTCTGGAACTCGAAGAGGGCGGGCTGCGCGTCACGCTCATCAAGGCGGTGATGCGGGCGACGGAGCGTGCGAGACAACTGGCGGCGGGGTAGGGACAGGGAGTAGGGAGTAGCCAATAGGGAGTAGAGGACTGGGAGCGATTCGCTTAGCAAGGAGGAGCGATGAACGTTCAAGAAGGTGCGAGGAGGATGAAGCTGGCGGGAGTCTGGTTAGCTGTCATCGGGGTTTGTTGGCGTGCGCCGGTTGTTTGTACACAGACGATCACATTGTTCCCACCGGGCGGCACCCCAAATGCGATCGGAGTTGCATTTGCGAGGGGCCTTTTAATAGAAGAAATCATTCTTGCGGCCGTACCCGGTGCGCTCCTTTGGATTGCGGCATGGATTGTGGAGGGGTTCGCCAAGGAGCCCGAATGAGGTCATGATTTGAGCGCTTTGCCCATCCAACGCCCAACCTGGCTTCCCAAATATCTGCCCGAACTTGACGGGCTGCGTGGCTTGGCGATTCTCGCGGTCGTCCTCTTTCACTGCAATCCGCGGCTCCAGGGCACATGGATCTACGGCGCCTCGCTGTGGGGCTGGGCCGGCGTCATTCTTTTTTTCACTCTTAGCGGCTTCCTCATCACCTCGATCCTGCTCACGACGCGCGACAAGCCGCGCTACTTTCACAACTTTCATGCGCGCCGGGCGCTGCGCATCTGGCCCGTGTATCTCCTGCTGCTGATCGTGGTCTATCTGAATGCGCCCTGGTTTATCGGTCCCGGAGTGTGGGATGCGATCAAGACCGCGCCGTGGCTGGCTTACATTTTTTGCGTGCAGAACCTGTTTCATCTCACGCTGCCGCCGGCCATCGGTCCCACGTGGGCGCTGGCCATCGAGGAGCAGTACTACTTTGTGTGGGCGCCGCTGGTGCGCGTGCTGCGCCGGCCGTGGATGCTTGCCGCCGCACTGGCCGGAACGCTCATCGCCTCGCCGCTGCTGCGCCACGCCAATTTGCATTCGATGACGCCGACTAACACGCTCATCCACCTGGACGGCATCGCGTGGGGCAGCCTTCTGGCCATCGCGCTGCACACCCTGCCGCTCAGCCGGCGCGCGTGGCTCGGGATGGGCCTGGGCGGATTCGTGCTGGGATTTCTGGCGGCGGGCACCATCGCTGGCGGCACCGCGTATCTCGATTCGGCGCTAGCCGTGGGCTTTGCCGGAATGGTGCTGGCGCTCATTGCATCCACCGGCGCGCGCAACCCCGTGAACGCGGTGCTGCGCCGCGGGCCTGCCGCCTTTTATGGCCGCATCAGCTACGGCTTATATATGATGCACATCTCGGTCTTCGTCTTCATCGGTTCCTTCGACGTGGCGATGAACCGTTACGGGATGGCGGGCAACCTGGCGGTCGTGGCGATGCGTTTGTTTGTGAGCACGCTCGTGGCCGCGGCGCTCTGGTACGGCTTCGAATCGCAGATTCTCAAATTGAAGAAGTATTTCTGAGACCGGCGGCAACCGCGTGAACCCGAACCGTTGCCCACCTACGCCGTTCATGCGATTGCTCTGCGCATTTCCCCGCCGGATTCGCCCCGGCGGCGCGTGTGCGTTATCCTCATCTGTCCTGAGAATGGAGCCCGGGCCATGTTCCGTAATCCTGCGCCTTTTTGCCTTTGTGTCTTTCTCTGCCTCCCGGCCTGTGCGAGCGGACAAACTGCGCCTGCCTCAGGCGCGCCGGTGACCACCATTCGCACCAGCTCCGATCTCGTCGTGGTAGATGTGGTGGCCAGCGATTCCCAGCAGAACCCCGTACACAAGCTCACCGCCGCGGACTTCACGGTGCTCGAAGACGGCAAGCCGCAGACCCTGAAGATCTTCGAGGAGCATGCGACCAGCACGCCTGCGCCGCTGCCGCCGCTTCCCAAAGTCGATCGCGGCATCTTCACGAATTATTCAATTGCGCCTGCCAACGGCGCCCTCAATATCCTGCTGCTCGACAAGTTGAACACGCCCATGGACGCGCAATCCGTGGTGCGGGACCAGGTGCTCAAGTATCTCAAGGATGTGCCGCCGGGCACGCGTATCGCCATTTTCTCGCTGACCACTGAGCTGAAGCTGCTGCAGGGATTCACGTCGAACCCCGAGTTGCTGCGCGCGCTCGTGGAAGGCAAGAAAGGCAATCAGGGCGCATCGCCGCTGATGAATAATGCGATGGAAGGTGATCAACCGGGCGCCGACGACCCAATGTACGACACGGAAGCCGACGCGCTGGGCAACGATCCCGACGCCGCGACGATCCTGGCCAATCTGCAACAGTTCGAGGCCGAGCAGCAGTCGTTCCAGTTGCAACTCCGCGCCCGCTATACGCTGGACGCGCTCAATCTGCTGGCGCGCTACCTCAGCAACCTGCCGGGCCGCAAAAACCTGATCTGGTTTTCCGGCTCGTTTCCCATCAATATTCTGCCCGATGCAGACCTGCAGAATCCTTTTGCCGTGGTCGCATCGGCGGCGGACGAGTTCCGGGAGACCGTAAACCTGCTATCGCGGAGCGAGGTTTCGGTTTATCCCATCGACGCGCGCGGCCTGATGGTGGCTCCGATGCTGAGCGTGACGCAGAGCGGCTCAACGATGAACAGACAACCAAATGGTTTTGCCAAAGCGAACGCAAAATTCTTCCAGCAAACCAGCGACGAGCACGGCACCATGCAGCAGATGGCCGAGGCCACGGGCGGAAAAGCCTTTGTGAACACCAACGGCCTGAAAGAAGCCGTGCAGAAGGCCATCAATGCGGGGTCGAATTACTACACCATTGCCTATACGCCCACCAACCGGAACTGGAATAGTGATTACCGCAAGATCCAGGTGAAGCTCGTCCGTCCGGGAGTGACGCTGGCCTATCGCCGCGGCTATTTTGCCGACGATCCAGATGCGCCTGCGCACCGCAATCAGGCGCAAAACGCCAAGCCCGACCCCAACCAGTACAGCGCCCTTCGCGCCGCCATGCTGCACGGCGGACCGGAGCCCACCGAACTGATCTTCGCCGCCAGTGTGCGGCCCGCCTCAACAGATACAGAGGCAGCACTTGTGCCGGGCAACCAGGCCGAAAAGAAAGTCTCCGGACCCTATCGGCGCTATGCCGTCACGTTCATCATGAGTCCCAAGGAATTGAACTGGACGGTGGCGCCCAACGGCGCGCATCATTGCACGCTGGAGTTCATGACCTTTGTGTACGATGGGGACGGAACGCGCGTCAACGCCCAGTTCAACGCCATCGGCGCAGCAGTTCCCGATGCGAAATTCGCCTCCGTCCAGAGCGGCAATTTCAAGTACCTGCAGCAGATCAGCGTTCCCGCAAAGGGTGAGTACTACCTGCGCATCGGCATGCGCGACGAAGCCACCGATCATGTGGGCGCAGTGGAGCTGCCTGTGGCCGCGGTGGCCAAGCTGCCTCCGGTGGCTGTGCCGTTGCCTGCGCCTGCGCCGAAGTAGTTAGTAGGGCCAGCGGCCGACGATGACGAAAAGCGCCAGGAGGAAGATTGCAACATCAAGCGCCGCATGCTCCTTGCGGCGAACGTGGTAGATTCCGGCCCCTACCATGAGAAGCGCCAAGCCCGCGGCGCAGCACCGCGCAATCATGTACTCGGGAACCATGCCATCGGGCGTGTAGATGTCGGGCATGAGCACGCCGAACGCCAGCACCACTTCGACGAAACCGATGATCCTGGCTCGGATGGGGGTCATGGTGATGTGAATGTGGGTTCGCGTCTCAAGCGCATGCATCAGCGGCGTAAACGCCAAGAGCTTGAAGGTTCCTGAGATGAGGAAGATGCTCGCCAAAGCCACCTGTCCAATCCAGATTAAGCCGTTCATTCGTCCCGGCCTCCCAGCCTTTTCGTGCCTGCGAATGTGCGCGGTGCAACTCCAGCGGCCGCATTGGATAATAGACAGGGCGATCGAAAACCGTCAGGTTGCCGTTTCACGGGTACCACACGGACCGTGGCCCTGGCATTGGGTCCCAATGCGGGGCCAGAGTAGCCCCCGATTGATAAAGATTTTATAAAGAAACCGTAAGTTCGTCACTACCGGTGGCGCAGAATGCGCCTGAGCGCACCCAAGCGGCACAGTTGAACCGCTCGGGAGCGCGTAATGCTTCATGCTAAATTCATGATTGAAGCGCGCCAAACTTCGCTCAGGATGGCCATCTGCTATTTTCGAATTCAACAACTTAGCTGGATTCTATATGTCGATGCGGCCTAGTGTGGCCAGCGCCCGACGATGACGAAGAGCGCGAGCAGAAAGGCGGAAATGGCGGGCGCGGCCGATTCCTTGCGACGGAAATGATAGAAGGTGGCGCCAACCATGAGGAGCGCAAGGCATCCCGCTGCCACGCGGACGAGCAGGTAGTCGGGCGCCAGCGCATCCGGAGTCCAGGCCGGCGGCAGAATGACACCAATGGCTCCGGCGATTTCCAGCAGGCCCACCACGGCGCCCTGCGCCTTGGTTACTTTGATGGGAGCGGTTTTGCGCCGCTCCTCAATCGTCTTGATCAGCGTTTTATACGCGAGCAGCTTGGTCACTCCGGCCGTGAAAAAGACGGCAGCAAGCAGGATCTGCCCGATCCAAATCAGCGTGTTCAATTGTTCTGGCCTCCTTCATCCTTTCTTTATTTGCGCGCGATGCAAGCGGCCACCTGGACCACTGTAGCCACCGATTGAACCCCGAATGCAAGTCGCCTGTCAAGATCGACGGCGGCGCACGGTGCGCGACCGTCCCTCGGTGATCATCCGGCCCGCGTGCGTGACTATCAGATAGCAGCCGTCATTTCGCGTGTATGTGACTTGAATCACCCGGCGGCCCACATAGTGGCTGCTACGCTTGAAGCAGCACGCAAGTTCCCCGCGTGCGAGGTGCTTCATGCCCGAAACCACAACCTGCGAAACTGCGAATCAGGGCCCCTTGAGCCCGGAATTGCTAGCCAAAATGGACGCCTACTGGCGAGCGGCGAACTATCTTTCCGTTGGCCAGATCTATCTCAAAGACAATCCTTTGCTGGAGCGGCCGCTGACGCTTGACGACGTGAAGCCGCGGCTGCTCGGTCACTGGGGCACAACGCCGGGCCTGAATTTTCTCTATGTGCACTGGAACCGTCTGATCCGCGAGCGCGGGCTGAACATGATCTACATCATCGGCCCGGGACACGGCGGTCCGGGGCTGGTCGCGAACACGTATCTCGAAGGCTCTTATTCGGAGATTTATCCCTACATTGGGCAGGACAAGGACGGCATCAAGCGCCTGTTCCGGCAATTCAGCTGGCCCTACGGCATTCCCAGCCACGTGGCGCCGGAGACGCCGGGTTCCATCCACGAGGGCGGCGAACTGGGCTACTCTCTGGTGCACGCTTACGGCGCGGCCTTCGACAATCCCGATCTGATTGTGGCCTGCGTGGTGGGCGATGGCGAAGCGGAGACCGGGCCGCTGGCCACAAGCTGGCACTCGAACAAGTTTTTGAATCCCGCGACCGACGGCGCGGTACTGCCCATCCTGCACCTGAACGGCTACAAGATCGCCAACCCCACGGTGCTGGCGCGCATCCCGCATGCGGAGCTGGAAAACCTGATGCGCGGCTACGGCTATGAGCCGTTCACGCTCGAAGGCGACGATCCGGCGGTGATGCACCAGCAGGCAGCGGCCATCTTCGATACCATCTTCGATCGCATCGCGGCCATCCAGAAAGCGGCGCGCGAAGAGGGATCGACGGAGCGGCCCGCATGGCCCATGCTTATTCTGCGCACGCCCAAAGGCTGGACGGGACCAAAGTTTGTCGACGGCAAGCCGGTGGAAGGCACGTGGCGCGCGCACCAGGTGCCGTTGAGCGAGCTGCGCGAAAAGCCCGAGCATCTGCGCCAACTGGACGAGTGGATGCACAGCTACAAGCCCGAGGAGTTGTTCGACGACAAGGGCCGGCTGCGCGCCGACCTGGCGGAGATCGTACCCAAAGGCCGCCTGCGCATGGGCATGAACGAGCACGCCAACGGTGGATTGCTGCTGCAGCCGCTCATCGTTCCCAACTTCCGCGACTTCGCCGTGAAGATCGAGGGGCGCGGGCAGCAGGATGTGGAAACGACGCGCATTCTCGGCCATCTGCTGCACGCCGTGATGCAAGCCAACATGGAGCAGAAGAACTTCCGCGTCTTCGGTCCCGATGAAACCGCCTCCAACCGCATCGGCGACGTCATCACCGGAACCGGCAAGAGATGGATGGCGCAAACGCTGCCCGTGGATGAGCAGTTGTCGCCCACCGGCCGCGTGATGGAAGTGCTGAGCGAGCACCTTTGCCAGGGCTGGCTCGAAGGCTACCTGCTGACCGGCCGCCACGGATTCTTCTCCTGCTACGAGGCGTTCATCCACATCATCGACTCGATGGTGAACCAGCACGCCAAGTGGCTGAAGACCACGCGCGAGATTCCCTGGCGCAAGCCCATCGCTTCGCTCAACTATCTGCTCAGCTCGCTGGTGTGGCGGCAGGATCATAATGGCTTTTCGCACCAGGATCCGGGCTTCATCGATCACCTTTTGAACAAGAAGGCCGACGTGGTGCGCATTTATCTGCCGCCCGACGCCAATACCTTGCTCTCGGTGGCGGATCACTGCCTGCGCAGCCGTCATTACATCAACTTGATCGTGGCCGGCAAGCAGCCCGCGCCGCAGTGGCTCACGATCGACGAGGCCATCGCGCATTGCACCACGGGCCTGGGCGTATGGCCGTGGGCGTCCAACGACGACGGCAATCCCGAGGTGGTGGTGGCCTGCTGCGGCGACGTGCCGACGATGGAGGCCCTTGCCGCGGTCACGCTTTTGCGCGAGCGCATTCCCGATCTGCGCATCCGGGTGGTGAATGTCGTGGATTTGATGGCGCTCCAGCCGCAGTCGGAGCATCCGCACGGGCTGCCCGACGAAGACTATGACCGGATCTTTCCGCCGGGCGTGCCTACAATCTTTGCGTTTCACGGCTATCCGTGGCTCGTCCACCGGCTCACTTACCGGCGGCACAACCACGACAACCTGCACGTGCGCGGATACAAGGAGGAAGGCACCACCACCACTCCCTTCGACATGTGCGTGCTCAACAACATCGATCGCTTCCAGCTCGCGCTCGACGTCATCCACCGCGTGCCCAGGCTCGCGCCGAAGATCGGCGCCGCCGAGCAGTGGTACTCCGAGCAGATTCAGCGGCACAAGTTGTACGTCAGTGAAAACGGCGACGATTTGCCGGAAATCAAGGATTGGCGATGGCCGGAGAGATAGCGGGGCTAGCGGAGTTAGGGAAGTTAGTCCGGGCATCGGAGGTTTTCTAACTCCGCTAGCTCCGCTAACTCCGCTCGTCTTATCAACTCGAACACAGAAAGGCTTTCCATTTCATGTCTTCATTGCCGGTTTTAGTTCTTAACAGCGGTTCTTCTTCCATCAAGTTTTCAGTGTACGAAGCCGGCAACGGCCAGCGGACAAGGCTCTTTGAGGGGGCGGTCGACGGCATCGGCACCGACCTCGGCAAGTTCTGGATCAAGGACGCCGGCGGCAAAAAGCTGGTGGATCAAACGCCGCCCGTGCCCAGCCGTTCAGTGGCATTCAAGCTCGTGGTCGATGCGCTGCACTCCGGCGAGTTCCCTGTCCCGGCGGCGATCGGCCATCGCACGGTGTGCGGGGGACCGACCGTCCGCGAGAACCAGCTCATCACGCCCCAGCTCATCGACGAAATCGAGAGCTACGCGGCGCTGGCGCCGCTGCACACGCCCATCGCCGTCTACATCATGCGCGAGGCGCTGCGCCTGTTTCCCGGCATCCCCAACTTCGCCGTCCTCGACACGTACTTTCATCGCACCATGCCCGAAGTGGCCACGCGCATGCCGATTCCCACGGAGTACGCCGCCATGGGCGTGCGGCGCTACGGCTATCACGGCATCTCCTACGAGTCGATCATTTACCAGTTGCAGCCCAAGGTGCCGGAGAAGCTCATTGTGGCGCACCTCGGCAACGGCGCGTCCATCTCGGCCATTCTGCAAGGCCAGTGCCTCGACACCTCCATGGCGCTCACGCCCACCAGCGGCATTATCAGCGGCTCGCGCACCGGCGATATCGATCCCGGCATCCTCATCTTCATTCTGAAAAAGCTTGCCGAGACCACGCCCAACACCGCCGAGGCGGCCGAGAAACTGGAGACCGTCGTCAGCAAGAAGTCGGGCCTGCTGGGCGTGAGCGAGCTCTCCAACGACATGCGCGATCTGCGCGAAGCCATCGCTGCCGGCAACGCCAAGGCGCGCCTTGCCGTGGACAAATTCTGCTGGACCATCGCGCGCTGGATCGGCAGTTATGTCGCGGAGCTGAACGGTCTCGACATGCTGGTCTTTACCGGCGGCATCGGCGAGAACGACATCGCCTCGCGCGCCGAGATCTGCGCGGGACTGGGCGCACTGGGCATCGTGATCGACGCCGAACGCAACAATGTGCGCGGCGCGGCCGTGATCTCCGCGGAAGACTCGCCGGTGACGGTGCGTGTGATCCCGCCGCTCGAAGACCTGATCATCGTAAACCACGTGGTGCGGCTGCTGGGCCAATAACGCTGCCGAATCGGCTGCGCTTGCGCCTCCTCCATACGCCCAAACGGCGCTCCGATCCTCGTGAAGCGCCATTGTTTTACACTGGTGGGTTCATTGCGGAGTGATTCTATGCCTGCGGCTGCTGTCCCTGTGTACGCTCATCGCCTTCCCTCGCCCGCGTTGCAGCGCTTTGCGTGGGGTGTGCTGGCGTATTTCATTGCCGTCATTCTTTGGGGCGGGCTGGTGCGCGCCACCGGCTCAGGCGCCGGCTGCGGCAACCACTGGCCGCTGTGCAACGGCACCGTCATGCAGCACTCGCCGCGCGTCGATACGATGATCGAGTTCACGCATCGCATCACCAGTGGCATTTCCTTCTTCTCGGTGGTCGCGCTGCTGGTGTGGACCTTCGCCGCGACCGTGCGCGGCCACCTGGCGCGCGCGGCCGCCGTGGCCGCAGTGGCTTTCACCGTGATCGAAGCAGCGCTGGGAGCTTTCCTGGTCAAGCTGGGACTGACCGCGCAGAGCCGTTCGCCGTTGCGCGCGCCCTATCTTGCGTTGCACCTCACCAACACGTTGCTGCTGCTGGCCGCGCTCACGCTCACCGCGCACTTTCTCGGCCGGCACGCCGGCTATTTGCGCGGCAAAATTCGCATTGCCGCACCGTTTGTGGGAATCGCATCGGTGGTCGTGGTGCTCGTGGTCGGCGTCACCGGATCGCTGGCCGCGCTAGGCGACACCCTGTTCCCGCCGAGCTCGCTCGGTGCGGCATTCGCACAGGACTTCTCTGCGGCCAGCGAGTGGCTGGTGCGCTGGCGCTGGACGCATCCCACTGTTGCGTTTCTGGCCAGCGTCTTCCTCATCTGGCTGCTGGTGCGCGCCGCGCAGCGCCGCTCGCACTGGGTCAACCGCGGGCTCTCCGCGCTGGTGCTGATCCTGCTCGCAGTGCAATATATTCTGGGCATTCTCGACGTGGCGTTTCTCGCGCCCGTCTGGCTCCAGATCCTGCACCTGCTCGGTGCCGACGTCCTCTGGTCAGCAATCGTAGTACTGGCCGCGCGGCTCATGATCGAGCCAATTGAAGCAAGTTAGCAAGTCAGTGGGTCAGCGAAAGGGCCCCTCGCGGGGCCTTTTCTGTTTGCCTGATCTGTGATGAACTGCTTTCGACCAACCGCTCAGTCTTCGAGCGCGGGATGGTAGTGGCTCTCCCATCCCAGGTAGCGCGCGGCTTCGTGCACGGCCTTGGACACGTCGCTGAAGTTCGCGGCCACGTGGTGCTCGAATCCCTCGCGGCAGATGTACTTGAGCAGCTTCTGCAATTGCGGAATCTCCGCCACGCCCGCGCCGCCGAAGGTCTCGAGCGGATCGTCGGTAAAGCGGCCCGCGCCGGCGTAGCCGCGCACCACGCCGCGCCGGTCGTCGGTGGAGAAGCGCGCGAAGCTCATCACGCCGGCCTTCACGCGGCCCACGCAGGTGCCGAAGGTGTTTTCCTTGCCCACCGTGCCCGCGATGATCTCCTGGTAATCCATGCGCACGTCCTTGAA
>Ga0326728_10016793_pt1 | contig 14833 bp, 23 predicted proteins | sample MB3enrmetagenome_FD_207602 | JGI IMG/M metagenome (GOLD analysis project Ga0326728, IMG submission 207602) | Lab enriched peat soil microbial communities from McLean, Ithaca, NY, United States - MB31MN | ecosystem: Environmental > Terrestrial > Soil > Wetlands > Peat | place: USA: New York...
TGCAGCGTTTGCTGGGACACAAACTCCATTGTAGCTGATAGCCTTCGTCTCAAACATTCCCGCTGCTCCAAGAACTCCGTAGAGCAAATGTCCCAAGCCGTAGAGAAATACAACCAATCCGGCGATTTTGACGGCGACTGCGAATATGTCTCTTGGTTTCATAGCGCGTCCGATTTGGTCTCACGACCAGAACTCAGCCACGCCAGGCCGGTAATGTCAACCGCGAATGCGGAACTGAGGCGGCCACCAGCCCCCGTGCAGAATGCCGTGCTCGATGGCCCAATCCAGTGCGGCCCGGTCAGCGCCGGTCTGACCGCCGCTGATGAGCTTAAAAGTTCTGCGGTTCACGCGGCACCGATGTTAGCGGCTGAGGACGACAGAATCCACTCCACCTGCGAAGGGTGGCATGCCTCCAGCGCCCCGTTACGTTGGTATCACTTGTGCCACAATCCATTTGTGGACATATTCGTGATGCTCGCCAAAGGAACTGGTCCAAGCATCGTCCCGCCACCCGATCTGAAGAGCCACACATCTGCTGCATGAGGGTCGTAAGTAAAAGAATGCGACACGGATGCGCCCGTTGACCACAGATAGAACTTCTGCGGATTATCATTCGGAGGCTCTATCCGCATACGCCTGGGCGCGGCCAAATTCATGACGGCAAGTGCTGCGACGGCCCAGAACAGCAGGAAAAGAAGACATTTGGCCGAGCGAGCTAGATCGCACTTCATGCCACCCAATAGACACCGCGCTGCTCATATTTGTATATTGGCTGGCCCGGAGCATGGTACGGTTCACGCTGCCAGTTTGCCCATGAGACGATTGATACTGCTCATACTGCTGGGCTGGGCCAGCCTGCCTGCCTTGGGTGAACACCTGGAATGGTTCGCCGACGCCCAAGCCGCCCGGGAGAAGGCCAAGCAGGAGAACAAATTCCTCCTGTTGGACTTCACCGGCTCGGATTGGTGCGGCTGGTGCATGAAGCTAAAGAGCGAAATCTTTGATCAGCCTGAATTTGCCCGCTTTGCCCAAGCCAATCTCGTGTTGGTTGAGGTGGACTTTCCCCATCACAAACTGATGGACCAGGCTCAAAAGCAGGCCAACGCCCGGCTCGCGCACACCTACCACATCACTGGCTATCCAACGATCATTGTGCTTAACCAGGATGGGCGACAAGTGGGCAGGACCGGTTACATACCTGGAGGACCGGGCGCCTTCATTGCCAAACTGCAACCAATGCTGAAGATCAGCAATAAAAGCGTCAAAACGCCCCCACCAAGTGAGACCGAACCGCTCCGCAAACCCGTGACATTCACGTCCATTCCCCCGGCCGTTCCCATCCACTATGGTCCGCTGGCGTTGAAGGGTATTTCGGGAACAAAAGACCGGCGCATGGTGCTGATCAATAACGCAACCATGATGGTAGGAGAAACTGCCGACGTGCATGTCCAAGACCGGGATGTTGTGATTTGTTGTAAGGAAATACGCGGAGACTCCGTGCTCATCACCGCCGATGGCAAGCCGATGGAGCTGAAACTTGGCAACCAATGAAAGATAATGACAAACTGGTAACTCTTATCCGCCTTCGGGATATGCTGTATTTTGGAGTGCGGCCAACGTTGCGCCAGTGCGGATTTCCGGCAGAAATCGTTCAAGAACTGGCCAAAGAACGGCTTATACAGTTAGGAGACAGAAGGCATGGCGACGATCTCGACAGGTATGTAATTGAAGAGATTTTGCCAGCCGGGCATTCCTTTATCTCACAGCAGTACGCGCTCCGCAACCGACTCAACACGTAGCGACTCAATCTGTCGCGGACAGTGCTTAACGGATGAAGCGCCGGACACTCAAACCACTTCGCGCAAAACGGCTCCCGGAATATCACCACAGTGTTTATGTGGTGCTACTGGATTCCGCAGTGGGCAGAGCGCGGCGGGTTCAGGCAGTGGCATGAGTGGGTCGGCCCATTTTTATAAGGGGAGCCGAGACAGGGCCACCGCCCGAATCCTGTTCCAAATCTATCCATGCCTCCACAAACCCGTCAAAGGAGGGGCGGAAACATAACGGTGACAATTCGATGGCACGCGCACAACCGCCTGCTGCCGGAATTGTATGCGCACTTAAACCCGATGCCGTACGCGGCGGCATCCCAGATGGAGAAGGACTTGGCCGATGATGTGCGGAGGACCGGGCACACGGTCACGGGTGGACATTGAAGCGTCGCGTGAAACCAGATGCGCCGACCGGCGTTGGTGAAAGCGCGGTGTGAGGCTGCATGGGTCTCATGTTGCGCTGCACATGTTGAGTTTACGGTTCTCAGTAGGGGATCAGCGTTGGTTTATGTCTTTTAGTTCCCAAATCTGCACTCGAATTTGATGCCGTCGCTCCACCCAATTTATGACCGACACCGGTGTGGGAGCTTGAGATAGCAGGGCTGAACCGGGATCGCCGATCAGAATGAGGTGCCGCACGTCCTTTCCTGCATCTTTTGCCAGCAACGCTTTAAAAACCTCCTGCTCCAGCACCGGAGGTGAACTCAAGATATTAAACTCAACCTCCATGATGGTCTGCTCGTCCTCCAGCCAAAAATCCACTGATTGACGATTTCCCTTGCTCAGGAATTGGTTGACCACTCCAGTGCCAAATTCCTGCTCCACTTGAAACTTCAAATGATTGATGACTTCATTGATGTAAGGGGTGCCCGCCCCGGCGCGCCTCGCCTTAAACATGCGATATGCGTCTGCGCCCTCCTGAGCCAACTGGAATATGCGTTCTGCTTTGCTCATCTGTGCCAAGTTTCCAGCCTGCCTGCGGCAGGCTGCGTGTCGCCGGGCTGAAAAAGTCAAGAGCATGACGGCACTGGCTCCAATAATCCGGGCAACGACGCCAAGGAGGTGGGGGTGGGGAACCCCGCTGAAGAAACGTGCGTTACCCGGATGTCCTTTTAAGACTCTGCCAGCGTGCCGATTCTTCCGTGCAAAGTAAAGGCTAAAGGACGAAACCTGCGCGATGTAAGGAGTTCGCTCGCTCAAGGCGGCGAGCGATCATTACTCGCTCTCAGGACGCAGGCCACACAGAAATTGCCAAATAATTTCCCAAAATACGGAGAGCATTTCTCGCCGTGGCTTCCCACACTGGCAGGCAAGAATGCGGGCGTCCTTTATGTCAAAGAAACGCGTTCAACACGATGGGCCGATTCCGGCTGGCGGCGAACCCCGACTCGCCAAGTCTGATCGGGTCCATTGTCTGGGAGCAATCGTCGCACGGCTGCGCGCCGCGATTGAATTGAATGTGCCGCTCGGTTATGAGGATGAGACTGGGTTCCACATCGGGGCAAAGCCTGTTTGCAGCGAGTCCAGCCAGTGTTTTCGCGTTCGGGAATAAGACGAAGCTTTCAGGGAGCCAGACTGATACATGAGCGGGCGAGTTCGTTGATCGGCAGGCCGATTGGCGCAATCAAGCGCTGATTATTTGATCCAGCCGTTCTTTCCAATTTAAGGCGGAATGGTTACGGGAAGATGACCGTAAGGTTAAAAGGCAAGCCGGATCGCCCTTCGGTCTTGATTGTTCGTTCCTTGGATGTACAAACGCGACTGAGAACAGAAGAACAAAAGCTTGGCGTTCAGCAACAAGCAAAACGCCGCTGTGGATTGCAATGGTCACGGCGGCGTTTTTTCTGGTTAACCTGTTCGGTGAATAACTCATGCTTGCCATCCGCACGGCAGCGGCCACGTTGTCCGTATGGAAGATCAGAATGAACCACCGGTTGTTTTGTTGAGTCAAACACCCAGGTTTCCCGGCGAGCCGAACATCAACCTGACCCTTGTCAGGGTCGCAGAAGACGCTCCGCCCGGCCCCATCAGGGTTTTGTCCTCGGAACTACTCACCTACGATGAACAGGATGGTTTCACGCGCTTGAGACTGAGGGGCGGCAGGTTTCTGGATGTCAAGGAAAGCACCGATCAAATTGACCGGCTAATCCGGGCCGCTGCTTCCGGCAGTGGTTTTGCCCTCCAGTTGCAAGTTCGGAAAACTACGCCTGAGATCAGCCGTCCCTGTGATGATGATGGATTGGAGTGGCATTTTTGATTTTGTCCTGACCGTTGAAAGGTGACGTGCGTTAGTCACGTGAAATTGGCTACGCGTCGAATGGACTCGGTACGCGAAGCCACGACGCGGCAGGCGTTCCGAGTTCTCGAAAGGATAATCGGCTATGGCAAGAAAAGCAGGAATCTTCAAAAACCAAACGTTTCGATTTAAAGTACCGACAGCGAAAAAGGTCTTGCTGGTTGGTGATTTCACCAACTGGCAGGAGCGGGCCATTCCCATGCAGAAGGGAGATGGTGGCGTCTGGACTGCGTCCGTGGGACTGCCAATGGGAACGCACAATTACCTGTTCATTGTGGACGGCGAATGGCGCGATGACCCGGAGTGCCCCCTGCGCGTGGCCAATCCTTACGGCGGACAGAACATGGTGCTCAAAGTCACTTAACCCACCTGCGTTCGTGTTTGAGTCGCGTCGCCTCCTTCAAGGATTTGCCAGCGGTTCTTCGTAAGTCGCTGAGGCGACGCGACTGATGGCTCCAGCGCCGGGCTAAACGGAACCCGGCCTGTCATCGTAAGCGCAGTTACAAGAGACCGCGTGCCCTCCGCAACACGGACACTGCTCCATCTCGCAGCCGAGTAGGAATGCCGCTGCTTGTGATTTCTGTAGTGCCCCTCCTGATTGCCGCGCTGATTGGGCACGCCTCAGTTACGATTGCGTTTGCTTCCGCCTTTAACGCACTGGCTGCTGGCGGGGACATTTTTGCAATTTGCCTGTTGTTGTTCCAAGTGCCGGGCGCAGCCACTGTTCGCAATCACGGCTGGAAGACATATTGGAAAAGGAGCGATTAAGCGGTTTGGATTGTTCCCTCTGATACTCCTGATGTGAGCCAAGCCGGGACAGAAAAATCAAGGACGACCATGCACCCTTTGATTCTTCGGTCACGATGCGGTATCCTCTGCTAATATGAACTTCACCACCAAGGCCGCCCTCTACATCCTGCTGGATGATTGGGATAAGAAGAAGGCTGCTGAACAAGAGGTGGCCGCGAAACGGCGGATGACTCAGGAAACCCGTCACGAACTCTCGACACGGCGGGAACTTGAGGTAGCACGTCACGAACTTTCGTCAATGGCAGAGCGAGAGCGCCATGAGCAGGTTCCGACGGCTCCGGGCAGCGATGATGATGAACCGCGCGGGGAGGCAGCACAGAACTTTATTGATGACTGGCCGTACCCGTTCTTTCCTGAATCGTTACCCACCCGTCCGACGCCGGAGCCGTATTTTGCGCCGGACCCTGAGGATGAAACCGAGCGCAACTATTTCGCACCGGATTGATTAAGCGGGCACGAACTGTCCTTCATGGAATGATCAAGACCCCGCGCTGCGATTTGTCGGCAGCTTCATCGTAGCCTTCCTGCATCATCTTTACCTGCAAATCGGCAAGTTCCTTAAATTCCGGGTTCCTTAAATTCCGGGTCGGATGCCTTGAATTTGGAGGCACGGAGGGAGGGCAGATTATGTTTGATTTCGAGCAGCCTGTTGCCGCGACCGTATCGGCGGAAGCGCTTGATGAAGTCTGATCGGTCTTCGTCAAACCGGTGAGTCACCAGCGCATCTGAAGACCACCCAATCATTCCAAGTCTCCTTAACCGAAGACCCAAATCCAAATCCTCACCGGCAGCCTCGGTGAAATCTATGTCGAAGCCGCCGAGATAACTGAACGCCAGTCCGTTTACCAGCACGTTGGCAGTGATGACCGATTGGGGGATTTTCTTGCCATACAAGTAATCCTCCATCGGGGGGTAAAGAATGCCTTGCTTGGCCATGTACCGATTTATGATGCCGTCTCCTTCTCCGTGAACAGGGCCGGAAATCGCAACCGTCGAATCGCCTTCGGTTTGCCACGTCTGCTCGAACACCCGGAACAAGTCTTTCGTGTGCCTGCAACCGCAATCCGTGAAATAAAACCAGTCCACATCAGAGTCCCATTCAAATCGCTTCGGATTCGGCACATAATTTGAATATTTCAGCCGGGGGTCATAACCGCGCTTCAAATAGGATGGGCTTTCGAGTGTCGGGTAAGCAAGCACAGGTAAGATTTTCTCGAATGGCGTTCCCTCTTGAAACCCGAATCCGGCGTTTCTCGCGTAAGCAGGGCCACGATTTTTCGTAAAGTTGATAATTGATCCGGGATATTCGTCCAACCAAGACGGACGCTGTTCCTGACTACCGTCGTTCACCACCGTAACCGTTTTTGGTGGCGTGGAAAGCTGCTTCCTCGACAGTTTCAGTGGAATTGTAGGCCCCGAAGCCAGCTCAGCGGACGATAGAACATCAGTAAAAGCTCTGTTTTTGGAGCCGAAAGGCCCAAGCCATTGCAAATCAAGCACGTCTATGAGTCCTTTTATTCCACTGAAAACGTCGAGGAACCGGAAAGCTGGCGCAGGCTCTCCAATGTGACGCGAAGTCCATCCCAGTCCTCGTATACCGGCACAACGACGCTGATCTTTGTTGCATCGACCGGACGGGAACGAAATGCAACATGCGAAGAATAGTCGAGCGGAAGCTGGTAGCTGGCAGTCATTCAAATCGAGGTTTTCCTGCCAGACCAAAGCCACATCAGACGGGGAAAGTCAAGGACACTGAGGATTGCGCGAGAACTGGGATCAACCGGGGATGCCACTGACCAGATCGCGCATCGCCACTTTCAGCGCCTTGGCGACCCGCGTCAGACTGTTGATGGATATGTTTTCCCGCCCGCGTTCCACATTGTCAATTGGTGCCCGCTCCTTGGATACCACTTGTGCAGGGAATCCAGCGAAGCCTCAGTCCAGCACCTTCGTCCACGGGCACTTCAGGGCACGCTTGATGCGAAGAACCGTAGTGAGGAGAAGGTTGATTTCACCTGCCTCGATTTTCTGAAGGCTGCGCAAATGCAGATCGGCGAGTTCGGCAAGCTGCTCCTGCGTTAGGTTTCGCGCATCGCGTTCACGACGTACATTTGCGCCAAATCTCTTGATGTCAACCCAGTCTTTACTCGTCAAGGCCACGCCCTATTACGGCGCAATTGCCGGTTGACTGACACGCCGTATGGTGCGTAAATATCTAATGATCGTATGGAAGGTGACGCTGATGCCGGTGCGGGAAGCGCGAGGCCGTAATGCCGATGCCAACTACGGTCAGGAGTGAAAGGCCAACCCTATGCCAAAATCTCGAAAGCGCTCGGCGCAAAACCAACCAAAGCCCGGCCCGGATGATTTCGACTACGAAAAGTATAGCCGCGACGCTTTGCGCGATCAGGCAAGGGAGATCAAAGCCCTGCTTGCGAACCTGAACAGAACCGACGCGCTGTTTTATCCTGCAAGCGGACTGAACTGGCAACCGCTCCATTCGTTCAACGACCAGTGTGACGTGTTCGTATACGGCGACTGGATGATAAGAAGGGCAGATTTCAACAAGTCGATCAATCAACTGGAACTTCCGGCGATGGTGGGCCAGCCGTTTCTGTACATCTCGAAACTGGTCGAAACCGGCATTGGAGAATTGCCCGGCATGACCGACTTGCCTTGGCAGCTTGCGCCAGACGCACTCCCCGTCGAACCGTGGTGCGAACTGGCAAAGCTAACCTGTCGCACGGGAAGAGCGATGAAAACGATCTGGCTATTGTATCTGGCTGGAAACCCCATCGCGGTTTATCGCAGCCTTTTCACCCGCAGGCAGACCGCCCCCAAGATTGTATACCTTCGACAGCCAGCAGGCATTCCGGCAGAAGCATGGGGAGCTTTTGTCGCCAATGGCGGGCCGCTGGCAGCCGTCATTCAGGAAAACCCGCACAGACCGTTGCATGTGCTGAGCGACATCGGCGCAGCAGTTTTGGCATGATTGGTCGTCAACTGCGGCAAAACAGGCAATTGCCGCCGGTAAGTTTGTTCTGGTCTCCTGTCAGGAACATCAAGCCTCCAGCTTCTCCCACTCCAGCCGGATTTTTGGCTTCCAATAAACGACGGCTGGTCGTATATTGAAGTGAGGATGCGCTGGCCACGTGAAACTTGCGACTCAAGAATTCGGTTCCGGCAGATTTTCAATATACGAACCGGCGGTTGGACGCCGACCGCACAAGACGGCGGCAGCCGGACCACGTGAGATTCCGACCGTTACGCGGTCTAATAGCAATGTGAAAATTCAAATCTCCCAGATTCTCATGTTGCTTGCGGGTCTGGCTATAGGGATGGAGGGACACTGTGCTGATTTCCCGAGTTCACCGGAGGTGATCAAGCTTGGCGTGTCGGTTGGCCCGCACACAAGGCTTGATATGATAGAGTTTAATCCTAAGGCGTGGCTTGTAACGGAGGCGGTCGGTCTGCCAGCGCTCGCCCTCTTGGTGTGGAGGCGCTGGAAGCAGGCGCAAAGCGGAGGGCTTTCGAGGTTTAATCTTTGCATCCTTGTCGCGTGTCTTATAACCCCTTGCGTCGTTGTCCACAACTTTGGCGGCATTATATGTGTGGAAGTCTTTCCGGCATGGTGGGGGCTACCTACATTTCTTGTCGGAGTATTCAGGATGGAGCAAGGTATGATTGGAGCAGGAGTCACTATGGGGATTCTTCCAATCTTGGTCGTGTCACTTGTGCTTGTGGCTATTTGGGCCATGATCGCGAAACGAAAAGAAGGACAGCGAGACATCGCTGCCTAAATCGGGTCGCCGGGAGGATTGACCTCCCGGCTCCCACACCACCGGACAGGCGGGGCGTCAGGTGTCATTGCGCGTATGAACATTCTCAGACGCATCATTTACGGAAGTGCGCCGAAGACGGCGGTCATCAAGGTCAAGGCGCATCTCTTCACCTTACTAGCCGCGTTTTGGATTCTCTTTACGATCATGGGAGTAGTTTTCTTCACAGACCGCAGCTCGTTTTCTGTTAGGGTTGCACTAATCCTTTGGCTTGTTCACGCGGCGCTCATCGCGCTGAGCATTTACTTCTGGATCACGGAGCGGCCCAAGCCGGTGCTTTTTATCGGCACGGACGGAGATGGAGATGGAGGACTTGAGTGATGACACCTAACACCTATAAAGCCTGGGCGGTCAACTGAAAAAATGATGTAGTGCCGGGAGTCTTTTTTGACTTCCGTTATCGGGACCTCAGAGCGGGAACTCCGGCTTGATTTCTTAACGGCGGTCTCGGACTGAGCGACTGGAACCCATCCAGCCAATGGAGTCGGGCCAAATTCGCTGGAGCCGACGCCCGTTGGCGCTTTCAGTTCCGCATTCGCGGTTGACATCACCGGCCCGGCGTGGCTCAGTTGGTCGTCAGTCGTGGCATCGAATATTGGAGGAAACTTATGGCAAATATATTGGCAGTGGCTGGTCCCGGCTCGAAGTATCAGATTTCGGGAGCGCGGCCCGCTGGTTTTTGGGCTGGTCTTTGGCATGGCATCATCTCACCGATTACATTCATCGTGAGCCTTTTCAATCCACGTGTCCGAATTTACGAGACGCACAATCGCGGGCGCTTATATGATTTTGGATTTATTATCGGCATTTCCGCCGCATTTGGCGGGAGTGGTCAGCAGACCGGCAGACACCTTTCCACATGATGCCGCCCAACCACCAAAGGATTGAAATGACTGGAGCGCGGGGGTGATGCCCTTGGATAAGGGTGTACATAAAACCTCCCCCGGAATCGGCCACCAGAATCTCGTGTTTTTGCTTGATCTGGACCACTGTTCATAATACTATTGTTTTATGAACGGACAAAGCACCGCCGTATACATCAGGGTGTCCACGGAAAACCAGCGCACCGATTCACAGCAGCGGGAACTCAAGCGTTACTGCCAGCAGCGCCGCTGGACGAAGACCACGTACTACGTCGACAAGATTTCTGGGGCCAAGGCTTCACGCCCGGAGTTGGATCGGTTGATGCAAGACATGCGTGCCGGGAACATCGAACGACTGGTCGTATACAAACTGGATCGTTTGGGGCGCAGCCTGACACATCTGGCGCTGATTCTGGATGAAATGAACAGGTTGAGGGTGCCGCTGATTGCCAGCAGCCAAGGGATCGATACATCTGCCGATAACCCGGCTGGCAAATTGCAGTTGGGTGTGCTTATGGCAGTGGCTGAATTTGAGCGTGGAATTATCCGTGAGCGTGTGAATGCCGGGTTGCAGGCAGCAAAAGCCCGTGGCGTGCGACTGGGCCGCCCTACCACACTCCAAAAGCGCTCTGGTGAGGTCATGGCACTCAAAAAGCGGGGCTTGGGAGTCAGGGCTATTTCACGGGAACTGGGTATGGCAGTGTCATCGGTACATTCCATCCTGAACAATTGATCGAGGAGTCCTCATCCATGTGGTTCCAGTACTTTGAAATCCCTGATGCTGCGAAAGGGGATTGGTTGGGGCTGTGCGGAGACAACAGCTACGCAGTAGTAAACTCCAACAGAATCCCGGCTCCAATCTCATCTGGCCTGTTGGGACAATGCGACACCGCCTTTGTGCTTCGCTCTGGGTCGTTAGCCAATGGCGATGACATCGTATACATCATGGCCAATCTGAACCGGCGACATCGTGGCGACATTGACCAAATGCCTTTCGGAATTGCCATCATCTCTGGCTCCAACTTTACCAGTGGTGCGCTGGCCCACCATGGGAACTACGACCCATCCCGCACAGCCCCGGCCAGCCCAATCCCCAGAAGTTACGTCACGCTTACACCAGATCAGGAGCTTCGCTTCGCCAGTAACTTTTCATTTTCTCAACTACCCCCCGACCAGACAGGCTCATTGGCTGCTCTCGGAATTCAGTCGCAGGTCAACGCCCTGAACGCTGTGGTCGCCGAACTTCGACCGCTGATTCCAATCACACCTGTCACCCCCGCAAAGACTCCAGCGGGCCACTCCGCTGCCCTGACGCCGCTGCAACGCGCACGGCAGGAATGGGAGCAAGTGACGACGCCCTGCACGAAAATGCACTACATAGGCAAAAATCCGTACCGCGACGAATTCCGTCAGTATGGTCAAGCAATAGCATGGCTTGAATGGGACGACGAATTCATCCAAATCACAAAAATCGAAGCACTCCAGCCGGGTCGGGGGGCGGCAACGAAGCTCATTGGATTCCTCAAAACGCTCGCTGACAAATACCAGGTTCGACTCTTCGGCAATGCGGTGGTTTATCGTCCAGACCCACCCATCCCCGAAGGCAATTTGCTTTCACAAGCCGAGCTTGAAGGTTGGTACAAAAAGCACGGATTTCAGCTACGTAAAATCGGGGATACTTGCCTCACTGCGATATGGTATCCAGATGCTCCTCCCACCCCCGACGAGCCATCCACGCGCTGATCTGATTCAACGTCAAACCCGTTTCCTTGATGATGCTCCTGACGATGCTCTTTGCGGCTGGTGCTCATGCGGCATCGAGCGTATACAGGGCTGGATGTGTGTTAATCTGGTCGCTTACCAAAACGGCGCGCACGGAGCGACGCGCCCTAGCAAATCGCGGCGAAGGCGGATGCGCCAGTGTTGCCTGCCGGTTGAAACCAACCGATCTTGCGGTAAGGCGAAGAAAACTTTTTCTGCCAAAATCATTTTGTGATTGAATACAGTGACAAAATGCAAAGCAAAGATGCCGACGCCAGAATAACTGCCTTCCCGAATCTGCTTTTGGGGATTGATTCAGGAGCAATGGTTTATTTGCTGATCACGCATTACAACCTCGGTGGAGTCCAACTACCTGCCAAGCTTCCGTTTACGATTCCGCCGCCACATCAGGAGCTTTCATTTGGTTGGCAGGTATCGGTGCTCGCAGTTTGCGTGGCGGCGATTCTTATCATCCACGCAATCGGCCTGTGGCAGCATCAATCTCAGCGATACCGGCTGATGGCCAAATGGACTGCTATGCTTGTCCTTGTAGCTACTCTTACAGCCATTGGGACATCAGGATACGAGATAGTAAAAAGTCCGGGGTTGCTGAAGGATGTGGAACAAAAGCAGAAACCGAACGAATGAAGTCAGGCAATCGGTTGTCAGTTGCACGTTGTACCAGCAAACTTGAGCCAGTTGTCGAGTGCCCGCGCTTGACGCCGCCTGACAGCCAGAACCGTCCGAACCCACGATTGTGATCGAGAGATGGTAAAAAGGCGAAGTCTGTATACAATGGAATGGAGATGCGGCTGATCCGCACTGAGCTAGCTAAATCAATGACCACCCCAGATGTGACGTATACCGGCAAGAAATGGGACGCCTTTATTGCTCACGCGTCGGAGGACAAACATTCCTTCGTTCGTCCCCTTGCTGTTTCGCTGAGCCAGCTTGGGGCGGAAGTGTGGTATGACGAATTTTCGCTCAGACTTGGCGACAGCCTCTCTCGCTCCATTGACCATGGACTTGCGAACTCACACTTTGGGATTGTTGTTATCAGTCCGAACTTCTTCGGGAAGGCGTGGCCAGAGCGTGAACTGGGTGGATTGGTCAGCCGTGAAATTGATCAGGGTCGGGTCATTATTCCGATCTGGCATGGTGTGACGCGGAAGCAAGTCCTCGACTTCAGTCCTACGCTCGCCGACAAGCTTGCAGTCCGCACTGAGAATCTCACTCCTCAGGATATTGCCATTCAGGTTCTCCGTGAGATTCGCCCCGACCTTTACAAGAAGCACCCACGCTCCGAACTTGAACGGCTCGCCTCTGGCGAGGCGGTCAAAGACCTCCAGCAGGTATTGGAGCAGGCAAAGGATGAACTCACCAAGTATCGATGTCGCTTCTGCGGCGCTCCAATAGTTGAACGCGGCGGAGAATGGGTAGGCCCAAATTCAGACCACTGCGGCGTCCATGAGACTTTTGAGTGCGGCCACCACTCATTCGACGGCGTCACCGAGCGACCTTGCCCATCAGACCCTAAATTCCCGCGCTTGGAAGAGTACGAGCTTCGATCAAATCGCACGTCGTCCGAAGGGCATTTCGCGTGGCTGTGCTTGGCAGTCCCGAAGACCGCGATGGCGCGCAAATTGTCACTGCCGCCTTGTTATGGCAGCACCAAGGCGGAAGCAGAGCGGCAACTTCGCGAATCGTATGAGCGCTATGCGACCAAACACAACGTCTGAACGCACCGGAAAGCACTGTGGGATAAGTTCAGGCGCAAAATCAGCGGATCGTTCAGGCGACGGCTTTTCCAGCCAGAGGAACAATGTTCTCGGACACCGGCTTGGTTTCAAAGCTCACCCGTTTGCTCATTTCAAAGCTGTGTTCCTGGCGCAGGTGCCCATAGACCTTCATCGCCAGAGCGCCACCGTCCTTGTGGCCTAGCCAACGGCTGACAGTGGGAATATCGACGCCCGACTCGATACAGGTGGTGGCAAACAGGTGCCGGAGATCGTGATGGGTAAAATGCGGAAGGTTGAGTTTGCGACAGGCGGATTGCAGACACTTCTTTGCATCTTTGGTTTCACTGACGAACGCCATCGGCTCCGGTGATTTTTCTCCTGCTAACCGTTGCAGCAATTCCTTCAAAGCGGGCGTCATCGGGACGGTGCGGGTTTCGTAGTTCTTGGTTCCGGTCTCGCCCCCCGTCACCGTGATGCAGGCGCGGGCAAAGTCCACGTCCTGCCAACGCAGGCAGGTGGCCTCCCGCAACCGGCAACCTGAATAGGCCAGAAGTTCCAGCAGATCGGCTCCGCCTTTGCCCTTGCCTTGTGTCCCAAACGCATGGTCCTGATCACGGATCGCAGAAATGATCGACCGGAACTGATCGCGGGTCGGGATGACAATCTTCTTGGTGATAATCTTCCTCCGCTTGATTGATGACGCCGGGTTGTCCAGCAACAGCCCTCGTTTCACGGCATAGTCCAGAATCAGGCGCAGGGTGTCGAGTTCCTGAACAAAGCTTGACGCCGACAAATCGTTGCCGCGCCGGTTCAGCCATTTATCACACTGGGTTGCCGAGATGTTGCGGATCGGCACATTCCTGAAAAACGGAGTCAGCCCGTTGATGCAGACTTCACGCCGATTGATGGTAGAAGGTTTCAGTGCATGACGAGTCCCGTCCAGCCAGCACGCGGCCAGAGCATCGAAACTGGCATTGCGAGCGTCGGTGAGAGTCAGGTTCGCGATCTTCTGACGAAGATTGACCAACCGTCGATGGGCCAGTGCGCAATCACTCGTCTTGAGCGAACGCCGAAATTGCTTGCCGCCCCGTTTGAGCAACGCATAATAATTTCCAGATGGCGCGTGGCGGTACAGGTTCTCGCCCACTTTTTTGAATGCGGGGCGGCGTTTTGCCGATGTTGGCTCCAGACGTTTCGATGTCATGGAAACAGTATAGGGTGATAATAATGGGTGACAATAAGAAAAGCGGCCACGGACCGTGTGATTTGCAATATATTGCAAATAAGCATATTAAGCCAATGTAGCTCAGCGGTAGAGCAACGGTTTCGTAAACCGTCGGTCGCCGGTTCAATCCCGGCCATTGGCTCCATTCCTAACCGCGAGTGCGGCACTGGTTTAGGAGGATGGCAAGCCCGATGGCTAACGGTTTGGCTAACACTTTTGATGGGTTCGCCAAAACATTTCAGGATACGGTTGTTCGATCCAAAATGTTTTAACCGTTGGGACCGACCTCCAGATAGGCTCGATGACGCTGAAAATGAAAGCACGTTATCGGCTGTTCCTTTGCCGCAAGAGCGTTTACTACGCGTTCGACAACACCAGCAACATGCCACCTCTTGGCACCGCGATGGATTTCACAGTCGCCTCGTTGACCCGAATCGTCGCTTCCATCAAGGCGTTGCCCGCAGTGAA
>Ga0326728_10016794_pt1 | contig 14833 bp, 14 predicted proteins | sample MB3enrmetagenome_FD_207602 | JGI IMG/M metagenome (GOLD analysis project Ga0326728, IMG submission 207602) | Lab enriched peat soil microbial communities from McLean, Ithaca, NY, United States - MB31MN | ecosystem: Environmental > Terrestrial > Soil > Wetlands > Peat | place: USA: New York...
CACCTGTTGCCCATCTTCGATCGTCCCATGATCTACTACCCCATCCAGACTCTCGTGGATGCGGGCATCCGGGACATCATGATTGTCACGGGCGGCCGCAACTCGGGTGACTTCCTGCGCCTCCTGGCCAACGGCAAGCAATTCGGCCTGAAACATATCAACTACACCTACCAGGAAGGCGAGGGCGGCATCGCCGATGCCCTCGCGCTGGCCGAGCATTTCGCCGATGGCCAGAAGATCTGCGTGGTGCTGGGCGACAACATTATCGAGGGCACCATCTGGCAAGCCGCCGAGCGCTTTCGCCGCCAGGATCGCGGCGCCCACATTCTGCTCAAGGAAGTGCCTGATGCCGAGCGTTTCGGTGTCGCCGAAGTCCAGGGCGAAAGCATCGTGGGCATCGAGGAGAAGCCCAAGCGCCCCAAGTCCAACTACGCCGTCACCGGAATCTACATGTACGATGCCACCGTCTTCGATAAGATCCGGACGCTGGTGCCATCCCACCGCGGCGAACTGGAAATCACCGACGTCAACAACGCTTATATCCGCGAGGGCAGCATGAGCTTCTCGTTCCTGGATGGCTGGTGGACCGACGCCGGAACCTTCGATTCGCTGCTGCGCGCGGCCAACCTCGTGGCCCAATCCCGTGCGAAGTCCGAAATCGCGGAGGCGGCAACGGAAGGAGCGGCTCGATGAGTCCGCACCAGGCGCCACAGGCTCCCGCCCGGCCGCTGGCGTCTTCGGGCGACCTCGAACTCGCCATCCCCGAGTGCGCCAAAGGCATCGGCGCGGTAATCGGCTCCCCGGCTTCCGCCGACTTGATTGCCGGCGTTCGCATCGCGCCCCTCACGCTCTATCCGGACGATCGCGGCTACTTCCTCGAAGTCCAGCGCCTAGGCTGCGGGCTGGCCGCCGCCTTCCCAGCAGCCACCAGCCAGGTCGCCGCCGCCCTGAGTTACGCCGGGACCATTAAGGCCTTCCATTACCACCTGCAGCAGACCGATTGCTGGACCCCGGTCACCGGCATGCTGCAAGTCGCGCTGGTGGATCTGCGTGTCGGGTCTGCCACTTTCGGACGGCGCAATACCATCTATGTCGGCGCGCTCCGTCCCTGGCAGGTGCTGATCCCTCCTGGCGTGGGCCACGGCTACAAGGTCATCGCCGGCGCCGACTCGCTGCTGGTCTACATGACCGACCGCTTCTACAACCCGCAGGACGAAGGCCGCATCCCCTACAACGACCCATCCGTCAATTACGATTGGGAAACCCAGCGGAAGTAGGGTCTCACAGCATGAAGATATTAGTCACGGGCGGAGCCGGCTTCATCGGGTCGGCGTTCATCCGCTTACTGATTGCCGAGACCGGCTGGCACGTGGTCAATCTCGACAAGCTTACCTATGCCGGCAATCTGGAGAACCTCGAGTCGGTGGCCTCGTCGGATCGCTATCAGTTCGTTCACGGCGATATCTGCAACGCTCCGCTCATGGATTCCGTCCTGGCCGGCGAGCGTCCCGATGCCATGGTCCACTTCGCCGCCGAATCCCACGTGGACCGCTCCATCCTCTCGCCCGAGCCGGTCATCCGCACCAATCTCCACGGCACGTTCACTCTGCTCGAAGCCGCCCGCAAGCATGCCATCGCCCGTTTCGTCCACGTCTCCACCGACGAGGTGTACGGCAGCCTCGCGTCGCCGCTCGAAGCCACGGAGGATTTTCCGCTCAATCCCTCCAGTCCTTACTCGGCTTCCAAGGCCGGAAGCGACCTCCTCGCCCGATCCTATTTCGTTACTTACCACTTGCCGGTAGTAATCACCCGCGCCTCCAACAATTACGGCCCTTACCAGTTTCCCGAAAAGCTGATCCCCCTGATGATCGCCAATGCCTTCGAGGATCGTTCGCTGCCGGTCTATGGGGACGGGCTGCAAGTGCGCGACTGGCTCTACGTCGACGACCATTGCCGCGGCATCCTCGCCGTGCTCGAAAAGGGCCGCGATGGCGAAATTTACAACATCGGCGGGAATCGCTCCCTGCCCAACCTGGATGTGGTTCGGCAGGTACTTTCCCTCACCGGCAAGCCCGACTCCCTGATCCAATACGTGACGGATCGCCCCGGACACGATCGCCGCTATGCCTTGTCGAGCCAAAAGCTGATGCGCGAAACATCCTGGCGGCCCGTCATGGATTTTGAGGGGGGGTTGGCCAAGACGATCGAATGGTACCGCGCCAACGGATCGTGGGTGACTCATGTGCGGAGCGGCGAATACCGCACGTACTACGAAGCCAACTACGCCCGGCGCTAAACCGATCACCCATGCGCGTGGCCATCGAAGCGGCGCCGCTATCGCTTTCGAGCGGTGGTTTGGCTCGTTACACCGGGGAGCTTGGTTTGGCCCTTGCGCGGTGTTTCCCTGATGATGAATTCTTCCTCATCTCCGATCAGCCCTTTCGCAAGCCGGTGGGTTCGCCCGCCAACCTGAAACTCGGCGGGGGCCCCCGCAACGCCGTGGAGCGCCGCTGGTGGCTCTGGGGCATTGACCGCGAGTTAAGCCGTCTCGATGCCGACCTGGTCCACGGTCCCGACTTTGCCGTGCCCTACTTGCCTCGCCTTCCGAGTGTCCTCACCCTGCACGATCTGTCGCCCTGGATGGACCAACGGTGGCATCATGCCGCCGGCCGAGTCAGACGGCGCACGCCCGTGTTATTGGAACTGGGCATCGCCACCATGTTGATCACGCCCAGCGAGGTCGTCCGCAAACAGGCCATCGAGCAGTTCCGCCTGCGTCCCGACCACATCGTGGCCATCCCCGAGGCGGCAGCCTCGTTTTTCCATCCGCAGGAAACCGCCCGCCGCGCCGCCCCACCTTACTTCCTGTTTGTCGGCACTCTCGAACCCCGCAAGAATCTTCCCGTCCTTCTGGACGCCTGGCGCCAGGTCCGCCGCCGCCACGCCATCGATCTGGTAATTGCCGGCCGCCGCCGTCCGGACTGCGCGCCGCTGGCCGAAGAACCCGGACTTCGCGTCATGGGCGAAGTTCCCGATGCGTCGCTCCCGGCCCTCTATTCGGCGGCGCTGGCGTTCGTCTACCCCTCGCTCTACGAGGGCTTCGGCCTGCCCGTACTGGAGGCCATGCAGTGCGGCGCCCCGGTCATCGCGTCGCCCGCCGTCGCGGAACTGGCCGGCGATGCCGCCATCTATGCGGGCACCTCGAAAGAACTGGCCGATGCCATGCGCCACGCCGTCGAGCGGCCCGACTGGCTCGCTGGATTCCGCGCCGCCTCGCTCGCTCGTGCGCGACTCTTTTCCTGGGACCGCACCGCCCGCCTGACCCATGAAGTCTACCAGGAGGCTCGTCGCCGCTTTGCCGCCTGAGCCCCACCGCTCCGCGCTTCTTCTGGCCCCCGAGGCGCCTTACCCGTTGGCTGGCGGCGGAGCCTTGCGCACCGCGTCCCTTCTCCATTACCTGGCCCGGTCCTATGACGTCGACCTGCTGGTATTCCGCCAGCCCGGGGCGCCCGATCCCGCGGCCCACCTGCCCGCCGGGTTGGTCCGCCGTATCTTCGTGATCGATCTCCCACCCAACGGTCGCAGTTTCGCGGCCCGTGCGCTGCGCAACGCCGTCCGCGTGACCCGCGCTATCCCGCCGTTGGTCGACCGCTTCTCCGGGTTTGCCGGCCGGATCGAAAACCTGCTCGCCGGCCGGCGGTACGACATCGGAATCGTCGAACACTTCTGGTGCGCGCCGTACCATGAGCAGATCGCCAGATTCTGCGGCCGCACGGTTCTCGACCTGCACAACATCGAGTCGCACCTGCATCAGCGCTGCGCCGAGGTGGAAACCAACGCAACCGCCTTCGCTCACCACGTATTCCGCCGCGCCAGCCTCGAGTTGGAACGGACCTGGCTGCCGCGCTACTCCCAGGTGCTGGCCGTATCGGAAGCTGACGCGGAGTTGGCGGCCGCCATCGCCCCGGGCGCCCGCATCACGGTTTACCCGAATGCCGTTCCGCTCGCGCCGCTCCCGCCGCAGCAGGATGAGGAGGCCATAATATTTTCGGGAAATTTGGAGTACCATCCCAACCAATTAGCAGTGCGCTTCTTTCGGTGTGAGATATGGCCGTCGCTCCGCCGCAAATGGCCGCGGCTGGCCTGGCGGTTGGTTGGAAAGAATCCCGAAGCGGTCCGCCGGTTCACATCCGGCGACCCCCGAATTGAGGTAACCGGACCCGTTGATGATGCGATAGGGGAACTGGCGCGCGGCCGCGTGGGGGTGGTTCCCTTGCTGGCGGGCAGCGGTACCCGCCTGAAGATATTGGAGGCTTGGGCAGCCGGACTGCCGATAGTTTCAACAACCCTGGGAGCGGAAGGACTCCGGGCGCGCGATGGTGAACATTTGTTACTGGCCGACGGTGCCGCGGCGTTTACCGCCGCGGTTTCCCGGCTATTGGCGTGCTCCGACCTCCGCGGCAGTCTGTCCGCCGCCGGCAGGTGCTTGCTGGAGACAGAGTTTACATGGGAAAAGGCATGGAAAAAGTTGGACTTTTGACGTGGCATAGAGTCATTCCGACTGTGGTCCGCTATACTGGTACCTTTGATGCGCTTCGCCGTTGATGCTCACGCCATCGGCCGCCACCTCACCGGAAACGAGGTATACGTTCGAAGTCTTTTGAACGCCCTGGCCGCGCAGGACCGCGACTGCGAGTTCGTGGCTTATGTCTCGGCGGACGACGCCTGCCGCTTCATCCCGGCCCGCATCCCCACCCGCCGCGTGGCTACCAATCCGTTTGTGCGGCTGGGGTTCGACTTAGCCATGAAGGTTCGCGAGGACCGCCCGGACCTGCTGCACGTGCAATATACCGCGCCTCTGGGATGCGCGGTTCCGGTAGTGGTCAGCGTCCACGACGTCAGTTTCCTGGAGCATCCCGAATACTTCACCCGCGACCGTGCCTGGCAGTTACAGTGGACCGTGCGCCGCACGGTCGAGCGCGCCGCCCGGATCCTGACCGGCAGTGAGTTCTCCCGGTCGTCCATTCTCAAGGTCTATGGGGACCTGGACGAAGACAAGGTTGTGGTAGTGCCCAACGCTGCCGCTTCGGAGTTTCGGCCCATCTCGCGCGAAGCCGCGGCCGCCATTGTGCGGGAGCGGTTTTCCATCGCCGCGCCGTTCATCCTGGCGGTCGGCGACATCCAGCCCCGCAAGAATCAAATCGGTCTGATCCGGGCGTTCGCCCGCCTGGCGCAGTCGCACCCGCAACTCAAGCAGAACCTGGTGCTCGCCGGAAAGGAGACGTGGTTTAGCGACCGCGTCCACCAGGCAGCCCGCGAGTCGGGCGTGGCGGACCGCATCCAGTTTGTCGGCTTTGTCTCGGATACCGACTTACTGCAACTCTATAACGCGTGCGACGTTTTTGTATTCCCGTCTTTTTACGAAGGTTTCGGTTTGCCGGTGCTCGAGGCCATGGCTTGTGGGCGGGCGGTAGTCTGTTCCAACACCTCCGCCCTGCCCGAGGTGGTGGATGGAGCCGCGATTCTGTTCGATCCCTACGCGGTGGACGAAATGGTGCGCGCCATCGCCGACCTTCTGATCGATTCCGAATTGAGGGCGCGCATGGAGCGAATCGGCTTGCAGCGCGCCGCGCATTTCAGTTGGCAGAAAACGGCGCAAAGGACTCTGGAAGTCTTCCACCAGGTGGCGGAGCAGACGCGCGGGGAGAAGCCGCGCCTGCAGTCCGCCAGCGTCGCTCACCGATGATCATCCGGCCCATCACCGTGGCCCAGGCGTTCCTGCCGGTGTTGCTCTGGCTGCCCGCCGCCGCTCAAAGTGGCTTTCCCTTTCAGGACGAATCGCTGCATTACAGTTTGAACTGGCCCAGCGGCTTGAGCCTGGGCGAAGCCACCTTCAGTGCCCACCATATTTCCACCGGTTGGGCATTCGAGGCCTCGCTGGATGCCGCCATTCCGGGCTTTTCGATTTCCGACACGTTCGGGGCGGGGGCCATCCCCGACCTTTGCTCGCTGGAGTTCGTGCGAAACCTCAGCCACGGCGCGAAGAAAACCCGCGAGAGGACCACCTTCGACCAGCGCAACTTCACGGCTCATCGCGTCACGGTGTTTCCAGCCGACGGAGGCATCACCGATTTCGATATCCCCTCGTGTGCCCGCGACGCTCTGACTTATCTGTACTTCGTACGGCGCGAAATGGGGCAGGGAAGAGTGGCGCCGGCGCAGAAGGTATTCTTCGGCGGGGGCTACTCGGCGAGCTTGCAATACACCGGCGCGGTAGACATCAAGGTGGGCGACAAGCCGGCGGTGACGGACCACGTGCTGGCATCCATCAAGGGTCCCAAGGCCGACAACACTTTCGAAATCTTCTTTGCCCGCGATGCGGCGCGCACGCCCCTGCTGGTCAAACTCCCGCTGAGCATGGGGATGTTCTCGTTGGAGTTGGTTCGCTGAAATGCGGGTGGCCTTTTTTTCCCCGCTGCCGCCGGCTCGCAGCGGGATCTCCGACTATTCGCAAGCCCTGATCGATTACCTCCGGCCGCTGGTCGAGTTGGAGGTCTTCTCGCGCGGGGACCAGCCGTTTGACCCGGCGCGCTTCGACGTGGCGCTCTACCAGGTGGGCAATAACGGCTTCCACGATTTCGTGTACGAGACCGCCCTGCGCCATCCGGGGGTGGTGGTGATGCACGAGCCGAACCTGCACCACCTGATCGCCGATCTCACCATCCGGCGCGGCGATTGGGACGCCTACATTCGGGAATGCGAATACCAGGGCGGCGAAGCGGCGCGCGAGTTCGCCGAGCGGGTGCGCAAACTGGAGACCGGCCCCGACTATGAGGGCCTGCCGATGACCAGGCGCCTGCTAGAATCGGCGCGCGGCCTGATCGTGCACAGCCGCTTCGTGGAGGAGCAGGTGCGGGCGGCTGGGTTCAGCGGTCCGGTGGGAGTCATCCCGCACGGCGCGTGGATCCCGGAAGCCGATCGCCACGCCTGGCGTTACAGGCTGGGTGTCGACGAGCTTACGCCGCTCATCGGCATTTTCGGATTTCTGAAACCCTACAAGCGGATCGCCGAATCGCTGCGCGCCTTTCGCCGTCTGGTGCGCCTCGAGCCCGGCGTCAAGATGATCCTGGTGGGCGAGCCGCATCCGGAGTTCCCCATCGAGCCGATGATCCGCTCGATGGGTCTCAGCGCCAACGCGCGCGTCCTGGGCTTCGCGCCCATCGAGGACTTCGTGGGCTATCTGGCGGCCTGCGATATCGTGCTGAATCTGCGCTACCCCACGGTGGGTGAAAGCTCGGGGACGTTGCTGCGGTCGCTCGGCCTGGGCAAGGCGGTGCTGGTGTCGGAGGTCGGCAGCTTTCAGGAGTTTCCCGACGACGTGTGTCTGAAGGTACCGGTCGGGCCGGGCGAAGAGGACCTGATCTTCGAATACCTGAACCTGTTGGTGTCGCGCCCGGAAGTGGCGCAAGCCCTGGGCGCCCGCGCCAAGGCATACGTGGCCGAACGATGCAACTGGGCGACCGTGGCGCGCGAGTACGCGAGCTTTTTGGAGTGTGTGGTCACTGGCCGGGTGCCTGAACCTCACACAGGCACGAATGCCTGTGCCACCGAGCCACCCCAATCCCCAACCCCTGTGAGCGAAGCGAACCTCCAGGCCTGGGCGGTCACGGCGCCCTCGCAAAGCTACCTGGAGACTCACAAGACGCGCCTGGAGAAGACGCTGGAGATGATTCCGCCAGGCGGACCCGGCGACCGCATCCTGGAGATGGGCGCATATCTGCAGATCACGCCCGCCTTGCACGGCAAGCTGGGCTACGGCGAAGTGCGGGGCTGCTATTACGGGCAATCGGGCCGCGTGGACCATCGCGTGGTCACGTCGAAAGAGGGCGAAACCTTCGAGTGCGAGATCGATCATTTCGATGCCGAGAAAGATCCATTCCCGTACCCCGACGGGCACTTCTCGACGGTCCTGTGCTGCGAGCTGATCGAACACCTGTTCGAAGATCCCATGCACCTGATGTGCGAGGTCAACCGCATTTTGAAGACGGGCGGACACCTCGTGTTGACCACTCCCAATATCGCCGCGCTGCGCGGCATTTCGGCGATCCTGCAGGGGTATCATCCGGGATTCTTCCACGCCTACATCCGCCCCGCCGAATCGGGCGAAGTGGACGCGCGCCACAATCGCGAGTACACGCCGAGGGAGATTCACCGGCTGCTGGAGAACTCGGGCTTCGAAGTGACGCGTCTCGAGACCGGTGAATTCCGGGACATCCCGCACCCCGAATTCGCCTGGGTGATGCACCTGCTCGAGCGGTACCGCCTGGAAACCGGCCTGCGCGGCGATGGCATCTACGCGGTAGGCCGAAAGACCGGCGAGGTGCGGGAACGCTACCCGGGATGGCTGTACTCATGAGTACGGGCTATACGATCGGGCAATATCGCCTGGATGCGGCAGCGCGCTCGGTACACGTCGAGTTCGCCGTGCGCAATGAATCGCGCGAGCCGTGGCGGGCGGCCGAAGGTTTCGCTATCAGCTATCACCTGTTCGATCCGGAGACGGGCACGTTGCTGGCGGACGGCCCGCGCCTTGCGCTGGATCGCGATCTCAAGCCGGGAGAGACCCGGCCGTTGGTCCTCGATATCGCCATGCCGCCGGAGGACGGCCGCTACCAGGCGGTGGTCTCGCTCATGCGCGAGGGCGTCTGCTGGTATTACGAAAAAGGGTGGCCGTTCCTGCTGGTAGAAGCGGCCAGCGAGAACGACTCGACCACACTCGGCCGGGTGCGCGTGGCCACCCGCGGGCTCTTGCGGCGGGAGCGGGAGTGGCGGGCGATGGTTCGCGCGTTGACCTACCCGGTGCTGACCATTTGGCGCAACCGCGGGCTGATCCGGGCCATGGTGCGGCGCGACATCCTGGGGCGTTACCGCGGCTCCTTCGGCGGATCGTTCTGGACGGCCATCAATCCGCTGCTCCTCATGCTCACGTATTTCTTCGTTTTCGGAATCGTGCTGCACCGCGCGGGGGAGAGCCGCTCGCAGTTCGCCATGTATTTCCTTTCCGGGATGCTCCCGTGGCTGGCATTCAGCGAAGCCGCCGGGCGGTCGCCCACGGTGATGCTGGAGCATCGGAATTTCGTCAAGAAGCTGGTGTTCGCGGTGGAGACGGTGCCGGTGAACCTGGTGATTTCGGGGCTGGTGACGGAGTTGTTCGCGGTGGCGCTGTTCATGATTTTCCTGGTGGCGGTGGGGCACGGACTTTCCGTCGCGGTGCTGTGGCTGCCCTTGTTGCTGGCGCCGCAGTTGCTGTTTACCGCGGGAGTCAGTTGGTTTCTGGCGGCGCTGGGCGTCTTCGTGCGCGACCTGGGGCAGATCATCGGGTACATCTTGACGCTGTGGTTCTTCCTCACGCCGATCTGCTACCCCGAGGCATCGCTCGGGCGATCTGCTACGCTGGTTCTTTCCAAGAATCCGATCTGGGTCCTGGTGCGCGGGTATAGGGCGATTTTCCTGGAGAACCATGCTCCGGCGTGGGGAGCGCTGTGGAAGCTGTGGCTGCTCTCGGCGGTGGTCTTTGTGCTGGGCCACGCCTGGTTCTACAAGCTGCGGAAGTCTTTTGCGGATATTATCTGACGCGATGCGCCCACTTCTTCATAGAATCGCCATTGCGCTGGCTTCATACGGGCCCTGGGGGATCTTTCTCCTGGCGGCGATCGATTCGCTGGGCATCCCGCTTCCGGCGGCCATCGATTTGCTTGTGGCCGGAATCGCGGCCAGCAACGCAAACTCTCCCGGCCGTGCCTATCTCGCGGCATGTCTGGCCACGCTGGGTTCGCTCGGCGGGAACATCGCCTTATTTCAGGCGGCACGTCATGGACGGCGGCTGTTCAGCAAGGACGAGCCCGCGGCGCCCAACAAGGGGAGATTCGAGGCGTGGTTCCAGCGCTATGGGCTCCTCACTGTCTTTGTGCCGGCGGTGACGCCGCTGGTGCCGCTTCCGCTCAAAGTCTTCGTCATTTCCGCGGGGGCGCTGCGTACTCCGTTCGCAAGGTTCCTGGCGGTCATTCTGGTGGCGCGTGTGATTCGATACTTCGGCCTGGCGTGGCTGGGCATTCAACTAGGCGAGGACGCGCCTGACTTCCTGCGGCGCAACGGTTGGACGTTGGCCGGAGTCGCGTTGGGGCTGGCGCTGGTACTGGTTTTCCTGATTCGGTGGAGCGGCCGGCGGCGGCAGGCTATGCCGGGTGAGTGAGTCAGCTTATCACGCCTTTGCGGATGGCATATAGGACAAGCTCGGCACCGCTGTGGAGGTTCAGCTTTTGAAATATGTTACTGCGGTGTGTCTCGACGGTGTAGAGACTCAGGTTGAGAATGCCGGCGACCTCCTTGTTATTCTTACCTTCGGCGAGTAACTGAAGGATCTCGCGCTCGCGGGTGGTCAACAGGTCATAGCTATCCTCCACCTTGCGTTCCTGCATCTGGCGGACATAGTCTTCCACCAGCATCTTACTGATGGCCGGGCTGAAGAACGCCTTACCTTCGCTCACTGCCTTGACCGCGCTGATGAGATCCTGCTCGGCGGAGTCTTTGAGCAAATAGGCGCGCGCTCCCGCCCTGAGCGCCTTGAGCACGTAGCTCTCGTCGAAGTGCATGCTGAGGAAGACGCAGCACGGACATTCCCAGCTTATCTGGCCCGGCGGGGATTGGCGAGTGCGGGCGGAGCGGGGGAAACCAGGAATTCACCGCGGAGACGCGGTGTCCCGGACCTGCTATCAGAAACGGAGTAACGCGCGGAGAAAGACGAAGAGAATGAATTCACCGGGCCCGTAGGGCAGGCCGAGGGGAGAATAAAGTCAAGAGCTGAGAGCGGATCCAGAGGGTGCCCTGTGAGCGGAGAGCGCGGAGAAGAGTGCGCGGTCTGCCGCAGATCAGGCTTCCAGGAGCGCCATGCGGGCCAGCCATTCCAGGCTGGCGGGAAGATGCTCGCCGATCCGGGCGGCCTCAGGCGCACCGGGGACGGAGGAGAGGTCTTTTGCCAACTGACGGTGATCGCGCGTGCCGTCCATCAGGCAGACCAGATGGCGGGCCACCTCATCCAACTTCACCATGTGCGGGCAGGCGCCTGTGACGTAGGGAGACAAGGACGCCTGATGACGCGTCAGCCGGCTGGCTCGCGGCTTGGCCGTAACCGTCTCCTGGCAGGGGAAGTCGTAGACATGGATATCGGCGAAGCCGCTCACCATCAGGCCGAAGAGGATTTCGCGCAGCGCGTTGCGACCGCCGGCATAGGGCACCAACTCTTCGAACGCCAGGGGGAGCGGATAGGTTTCGCCCAAAGCAGCGGCCACGCGATTGACCGATTCGTGAACCGCGGTGATGCGGATACCGTGAAGGCCCTGGAGCTTGCCCTCTTCGAGGGTCTGTGCGGGAGCGGAGAAGAGAAAACGTTCCATGAGGGCGGGAGCGGGTTGGCGATCAAGGTGGATTTCGGGGCGGCAGAGCAGCGTCTGGCGGAAACGGCGGACGCGCAGGAAGTCCAGATACTGTTCGCGTTCGATCACGTCGCCCTCGAGCCACGCGAGGCGGCCCGCCTGATCAAACATCTCGTGCGGGTCCGCGTCGCCCAAATATTGCAGGCCGTGGCGAGCCGCGTGGGCGGCGAAATCGCGGAAGTAAACCGGATCGTTGGATTCAGCCAGGTCGTCGTGGCAGAGGCTGTCATCGTCCCGTTCCAACAGGGCGTCTATTTCGGCGTCCAGCAATGCCTGCCAAGGCGAGGAAACGGCGCGGCCATCACGCAGGAAGCGGAGGAACCAGCGGGCTTGCCGGATGCGCTCCGCAGGGTCAGCGAGGTTGCGCGTGTGATAGAGGGTCATCTCGCGGAGCATCTGGCGGACGTGCCGGCCTGGATAGACGTTATAACTGATGAAGGCGATGCCGTCCGGCGCCAGACGCTCGCGGCAGACGGCGACCAGGCGGTCGCGCACCACGGGCGGCACCCAGGAATACACGCCGTGGGCCAGGATGTAATCGAATTCGCCGTAGCCGGCATCGATGCCGCACAGGTCGGCGGGGATTAAGGAGATGTTTTGGAGATCGAGCGCCGCTGCGGTGGCGCGTCCGGCGGCGATGGCGTCGGAGGCCAGGTCCACGCCGGTGAAGCGGCTCTCGGGGAGCGCATAGGCCATGGGGATGAGGTTGCCGCCGTTCCCGCAGCCGATCTCGAGAACGCGGCAATGGGTGACCGGCGCGGGCGCCATGCCGAAGAACGTGCCTACGGCGGCCAGGCGGTCGGGATGCGTGGCCAGGCGGGGCACGGTGTTGTAGGGGATCTGGTGATAGGGGTTTGCGGTCACAGACCCCTATTATGCCGGTTTCGAGCCATCGCCAAACACCATGTCCGAAGGGCGTATGCGGCGGCGCCGGCACCACTCCAGGTAGAGCTGGGCGTAGCTGAGGTTCACGTAGTCCCGCGGCGCGAAACCCAGGCGGCGTGCCGCGCGGTCGATCCAGGCGGGTGTGCCTTCCAGTTCCACGTACACACCGATAGGCGTTTCATCGATGGTGGCGATGCCGCGGAGGCCTGGTTGGCGAAGCTCGGTGCGGTATTTTTCGTAACGAAATGCCGGGTGAAAACCGAGGCGAACGAGGATCGTGCCCATGATGCGCGGGTCGGAGACCTCCACTTCCAGTTCCTCGCGGCTCTTGTATCGGGAAACCGCCGGACGCCCCTTATAGGTGATTGTTGCGAGGGGGCCCGCGCGGCGCACGCGGAGGAGCGTGGAAGCGGTGCGCAAGGCCAGCCGGGGAGTGTCATACACCGTATTGACTTCGAACACGCGGCGCTTGAAGATTCGGAATCCCGCGCTGCGCAGGAGCTTGCGGGCGGTATCCACATCCGGATACGCCAGCTTGATCTCGGTTTCTTGCGTAGGGTGAGCCATCGGTCTTCACTGCGCGAAGTCGCCGTGGTGGTGGTCGAGAAAATCCTGGTCGATAGCTTTGCGGCCGCGGAAGCCTTCATCCACGCCGTGCCAGAAGGCGATGTCGGGCTCGCCCAGTTTCCAGCACAGATAAACCTCAGTGCCGCGAAACAGCGTGGGAAAATCGACCAGCCCGATATCGAGATCCTTGATCACGCAGCCGAGTTCCTGGACCTGTTCGATGGCGGAGCGCAGGCGCGCGCCCGCGGAACCGCGCGCGCTGCGGCGCTCGAGGACCTGATCGCGATCGACTACGATGCCGCCGGTCATCATCACGCGCTGGGCAAACGACTGAATGGCGCGCTCCACCTGATCGTATGCGGCTTTGGCGGCCAGCGCTTCGCGCAGCAGGCGATCGACCTGAGGGAGGAGGCTTTGGGCTTGTGCGAGGTTGAAGCGCTTGGGCATGGCTGGCAGGGGCACCGCCCCCTGATGCCCATTCTACGCCGTAGCACAGGCATTCGTGCCTGTGTAGCACAGCGCGGCTTCGCCGCAAGCTTTCAGCGGTCAACTTTCAGCGATCAGCTTCCGATTTGTGACAAATTCGCCGGTTGGGCGTCGTGGATGTCCTTCAGCGAGCCGGAAGTTCCGGAGGTTCAACGGCTGAGCGCTGATCGTCGTCAACCGGCGTAGTGGGATGCGACGTAGTCGTTCAGGATAGCGATGAACTCGGCCACGATGCGATCGCCCTTGAGCGTGGTCATGAGGCGGCCATCGACGTACACGGGCGCTTTGGGCTCCTCGAAGGTTCCAGGCAGCGAGATTCCGATGTTGGAGTGTTTGGATTCGCCGGGCCCGTTGACCACGCAGCCCATGACCGCGACCTTCATCGACTCGACGCCGGGATGGGCGGGCTTCCATAGGGGCATCTGGTCGCGCAGGTAGGTCTGGATCTGGTCGGCCATCTCCTGGAAGAAAGTGCTGGTGGTGCGGCCGCAACCCGGGCAGGCGGTCACCTGGGGGGTGAAGTTGCGGATGCCCAGGGATTGCAGAATCTGCTGCGAGACGATCACCTCTTCGGTGCGATCGCCGTTGGGAAGGGGGGTCAGGGAAGCGCGGATGGTGTCGCCGATGCCATCCTGCAGCAGGGGCGCGAGCGCGGCGGTGGTGGCCACGATTCCCTTGCTTCCCATGCCGGCTTCGGTAAGGCCCAGGTGCAGGGCGTAGTCGCACTCCGCGGCCAGGGCGCGGTAAACGTCTATCAGGTCCTGCACACCGCTGACTTTGGCGCTGAGGATGATTTTGTCGCGTCCGAGGCCGTGACGTTCGGCGGCTTTGGCCGATTCCACGGCACTCGCCACGATGGCATCGAGGGTGACTTCGCGGGCATCCTTGGGTTCGGGCAATCTGGAATTTTCGTCCATCATGCGGGTGAGCAGGGCGGAATCGAGCGAGCCCCAGTTGACACCGATGCGGACGGGCTTGTTATTGGCGATGGCCACCTCGATCATGGCGCGGAAATTGTCGTCCGTTTTGCGGCCGATGTTCACGTTGCCGGGGTTGATGCGGTACTTGGCCAGGGCGCGGGCGCACTCCGGGTACTTCTTGAGAAGGATGTGGCCATTGTAGTGGAAGTCGCCGATGATGGGGACGCGCACGCCGAACCGGTCCAGTGTGTCGACGATCCTGGGCACGGCGGCTGCGGCTTGTTCGGTATTCACGGTGACGCGGACCAGTTCGCTGCCCGCGCGCGCCAGCGCCATCACCTGGTTGACCGTAGACGGCACGTCGACGGTATCGGTGTTGGTCATGGACTGGACGACAATGGGATAATTGCCGCCGACCTTCACGCCTCCGACATCCACCACGACCGCCTTGCGGCGGGGTTTTACAGCCATCGATTCCCTCCG
>Ga0326728_10016796_pt1 | contig 14832 bp, 10 predicted proteins | sample MB3enrmetagenome_FD_207602 | JGI IMG/M metagenome (GOLD analysis project Ga0326728, IMG submission 207602) | Lab enriched peat soil microbial communities from McLean, Ithaca, NY, United States - MB31MN | ecosystem: Environmental > Terrestrial > Soil > Wetlands > Peat | place: USA: New York...
ATTTTCTTCAATCGTCCAATCCATACCCGAATTTTTTGCCGGGGCTTCCATGTAACGCTCAAATGGATTCCGCACGTTCCCGGAAATGTAAACAGCCTGCACTTCCAATGCGCCAAAGTCATAAACTTTGCCCGCTTTGTCGTAAGCGCACAGGACGATGTCAATATTGCCAGCCGAACCGCCGTCGCCATCTTTCAAGCGGACTTCCGTGAGCGTTGTCCAAGTTGCATTGACTGGGAAAAAGAAATCTGCTGCGTCGTCCGCAATCATCCAACCTTGCCGGAAACGGATTGGACAAGTGATGACCACTTCATTTTCCTGAAACACACTGCAAACGCCGAGCGGGTCTTGCGCTTTGTCTTTCGTGCAATTCGGGACTTTATTGTTGAATGGGCAGAGGCGCTTTGTTCGGTGGCGGTTAGCGGCGACGCTCATGTCGCCAGCCGGAAATCCGAAGATTTCAGCGAGTGGATGTTTAGGCTGTGTTTGATTTGCCATGCAAGGAAAAGTTTATGCGGTTAATTCGAGTTGTTCGAGATAATTGTCGGAGCGCAATGGCGTCGCCGTCATGCCGAGTTGGTAGGCAGGGGCAAAGTATTCGAGGATTTCGCGCCGGTTGGAATCCTCCTTCGCGCCGCCGCGATGGCACTTGTCCACGATGATGAGGTCGAAGAAATCCATCGGTGGCCTTTTTATATTCCGCCTTGGCCTCGACCACGGCAATCGGGAAGTCGCGGGTGTAGCGAAGCAGATAGTCGGCGCGTTTGCCTCTTTTGCGTTCGGCCTTGTTTCCGCGCACGATGATTCGCCCGTCTGTGAAATAACGCTGTTCGGCGATGGAATGCGGGTCGGAGTCCCAGCCCGCCGACAGAAGCTTCGGCACGACATATTTCCGCCAGGTGTCAGCTACGTTTGACATGGCTAGTTGAAAGTCCGTTTTTCTGAATGCCCGCTATAATCCCCAGTCGGTGATTGTCTCGAATGCCTGAAATGCTCGTTGGCGCAGTCATAAATCCGTGTTCGAGCCTGTTTCGTCGTGCGAATGATGGGCAAATCCTCAAGAAACGCAATGTCAAAGGGCGAAAGTCCATTCGCGCGGCTCTTTGCGGGCGCCGGATGCGGACCGGGCAAATTCCACGCTCGTCAAATGCAAAAAAGTTAATAAGGTGAAGCTCATGGGGCCAGAGCCAGAAACATACAAGCGTTTCTTCGCAACGACCCGCCATTTCCTGCGCCAGCATTGGCAAAAGGCTTTGCGGGTGCGCGAGAAATTGTCGTTGAGCGAGGAGGCCCTGCATCTGGTCATGGCCGGCGTTGTCGGGTCGATGGGCGGGGTGATCAATGTGCTTTTCTATCTTTCCATCGAAAAAGTTCAGGTGCTCCTGGTGGGTTACCCGGGCCAAAACATTGTCGAGGTTGCGGAGAAAATGTCCCCGGGGTGGCGGTTCATCACGCCGGCGTTGGGCGGGCTGGCGGCGGGGGCCGTGTTGTTTTGGGGACTGCGTCTGGCGGGGAAACCGCGGACGACAAACTTGTTGGAAGTGGTGGTGGCGGGGGATGGACGACTGCCTTTTGGAAGCGGGATCATCCGGGCGGTGTCGTCGCTCATGACGATTGGCAGCGGGGGATCGATAGGACGGGAAGGGGGCATTACACAATTATCGGCCACGGCGGCCTCGAAGTGGGGGCAAATCGCCGGCTGGCAGCCCTACCGGCTGCGGCTGTTGGTGGCGTGCGGGGCGGCGGCCGGGATGGCGGCGGCGTATAATGCGCCGATCACCGGGGCGATCTTCGCGGCGCATATTGTTTTGGGGAATTTTTCGATGAACTTGTTTGCGCCGCTGCTCTGTTCGTCGGTGGTGGCGACGATGGTTTCGCGGAGTTTTTTTGGAATCAAGCAGTGGTATGAAGTGCCGGGATTCGACTTTACGCGCATTGCGCAGTTGCCGTGGTTTCTGGTTCTGGGCCTGCTGGCCGGTGTGATGGGAGCGGTGTTTCTCAAGCTGCTGCGCGTCAGCCAGGAAGCGTTCAAGCGTGTGCCCTTCCTGCCCCTGCGCATGGCTGTTGGCGGGCTGTTGGTGGGGACCATCGCGCTGGCATACCCGGAGGTCTGGGGCAATGGATACACGGTGACCAACGGGTTCATCCAACATCCGCTTGCGGCCAAACTGCTGCTGGGAATTTTCCTGGCGAAATTGCTGGCCACCGCGGTGACGGTGGGATCGGGCGCGGTGGGAGGGGTGATCACGCCGACGTTGTTCCTGGGGGCGGGCCTGGGAAGTTTGTTTGGGATGAGCTTGGAGGAATGGGGACTGGCCCCGGCCAATTTGCCCATCGGGATATTTGCGCTGGTCGGGATGGGGAGCATCTTCTCGGCCACGACCCGTTCCCCCTTGCTGGCCATTGTGATGATCCTGGAAATCTCGTTGAATTATTCGCTCATGCCGGCGCTGATGCTGGGCTGCGCGGTATCGACATTGGTCTCGCAGCGTCTGCACCCCAATTCCATTTACACCGAGCCTCTGAGGTTGCGCGGCCTGGAAGTCGAGAGTTACCGGCTGGGGGCGGCGACCGAACAAACCATCGGCGACTTGATGAGGGCGCCGGTGCCGCCGGTGCGGGAGAACACGACCCTGCCGCAGATCGCGGAGAGGTTTCTGGGGAGCCAGAACAACTTTGTTCCCGTGGTTGACGCGCAATTCCGGCTGGTCGGGGTGGTGGCTTTGCAGGATTTGAAAGAATACCTGGGAGCGGGGCAGGAATTGAACGCCATCATCGCCGGCGACGTGATGCGGGCCGTGCCGCCCTGCTTGCGGCCGGGGCAAAAGCTGCTGGACGCGTTGCCTGTCTTGCTGGCCAGCGAGCAGCGGAACGTGGCGGTCATCAACACGTTGGAGGAGAAGCGGCTGATTGGCTCGGTGCCGCGCGCGGAGGCGCTGGCCGCTCTTTCAGAAGCCATTGCCGCCGGCACGTCCACCACTTCTTCCACGGAAATCATTGCCAAAGAAAAGCCAGCGCGCCCAAAGCCGCCGCCAGCAGCCAGATGACCAGCACCGATTGCGCGGCGCTCAAGCCGCGCCGCGCCAAACGGTGGGACAAATGATTTGTGTCGCCGAGGTAGAAGGGTTGGCCCCTGCGCCAGCGCAACAGGACGACCCAGGCCAAGTCTCCGAGCGGGACGGCCAGGATCAGCAACGGGGTGAGAACAGCCAGCATCCGCGGGTGCGTGCGCGTGTAGAAATGGGGCAATATGCCCAGAACAGCCAGCAGGTACCCCACCAGGTGGCTGCCGGAGTCGCCAAGGAAGGCGCTCGCCTTGGGAAAATTATAGGGCAGAAAACCGAGCAAAGCGCCGGCAACCAAGAAGGCCATCGTCGCCACCAAGTATTGGGGCGGGCCGGCGTGGGCCGCAATCAAACCAAACCAGACCGCCCCAATGGCCCCGAGTCCGGCGCAAAGCCCGTTCATGTTGTCCATGAAATTGAAGGCATTAACGACGGTCAAAATCCACAGCGCCGTCATCGCGTAGCTGAAAAGGATGTTATGAACGAAGAGAGTCACCCGAACACCCGTTGCGGCGACAGCCAGGGCCGCCAGCAATTGGCCGCCAAATTTTGCCGCCGGCCGCAACTCGACTTTGTCATCGCGCAAACCGATCAGCAACATGCCAAAGGCGCCGGCGGTGATGCCGAGGAGCTGGGAGGCTCTGCGGCCCAGGCCGTATTGCAAAAGCCCCATCGTGCCGGACGGGGAGTGGAGGAAGGCAAAGACCGTGCCGCCCAGCAATGCGGCCAGCAAGCCGGTCATCACGGCCAGCCCGCCCGCCAGGGGAATGGGGGCCGCATGGATTTTGCGATGCCCCGGATCATCCACCGCGCCGTGGCGCCGGCACCAACGGCGCCAAAACGGCAACGTTGCCGCCGTGGCCAGGGCCGCCGCCAGCATGGCCAAAAAATATAAGGCTCTTTGATTCACTTTTGCCGCGTCGCCGCCAACCGGCCATACAGTGTGCAAAGCTTGTCCACCATTGTCTCGATTGAAAAGGATTGGCGGACGAATTCACGGCCGCGCGCTCCCAGGCGTTCCCGCAACGCGGGGTCCCGGGCAAGTTGGACCATGCGTTCCGCCAATGTGTCCAAATCGCCGGGGCGCACCAGAAAACCCGTTTCACCGGGGAGACAAACTTCATTGGCGCCGTCGCAATCATAAGCAATCACGGGACGGCTCGCCGCCAGAGCCTGTGGCAACGCCCGGGGAAGACCTTCCCGCCGCGAAAGATGGACCAATATATCCATGATGCCGAGGTAACGCGGTATCTCCTCCGGGGGAACCAATCCGGTGAATATAAAATGCTTTTGCAATCCGAGGGACTCCGCCCGGATTTGGAGGCGCTGGCGCCAGGCCCCGTCTCCGATGAGCAGGAACTTCAGGTGCGGGCAGCGCTGGAGCACAGCGGGAGCGGCCGCCAGCAAGTCATCGTGGCCTTTGAGTTTGAAGAGGCGGGAAACTTTCCCGATGACAATGTCGTTGGCATCGATCTGCAAACGACGGCGCAGGGCGGGATCATTTTGCGCCTCCAGGAACGGCGCGAGAGCAAAGCCGCTGAAGATGCGGCTGTATTGTTCAGGCCGGCCGATGCCGGCGGCCAGATATTGCCGGGTCATGGCTTGGGCGACACTGACGAAATGGGTCGTCACGCTGGCGGCGAGACGCTCGGCGCCTTTGAAGAGGAAATTGGGAATGGGGCCTTGAAAGTTGCCAAAGGAGGGGCCATGAATGGTGTGAACGATAATGGGCACGCCGGCGCGGGAGGCGGCCCACCGGCCGAGAATTCCCGCCTTGCCGCTGTGGGTGTGGACGATTTGGGGAAGGGTGGATCGGAAAATTCGGGTCAGGCGCAGCAGTGTCGCACAATCCCAGAGGGGATGGACGGCGCGAACCAAAGTCGGCACCAGGCTCAAAAGGTCCGGCTCTTCGCGCAAGAGGGGGGCCAGCGAACCTTCAGGGCCGGTTGAAGGCCCGCTGATGAGATGGACCTGGAAATCCGGCCTGCGCCGCAGGCCAAGGACCGATGCCACCGTGTTTTCCTGTGCGCCACCAATGACCAACCGGGTAATGACATGCGTGACCCGCATCCGGTCGAGCGGTGTTACTGGCTTTCCACCTTTCTCAACTCCTGCCTGACCTGCTGATATTCAGGGGAGTCATCCGGGGCGGTATCCAGATAGCGCTTGAGGCAGCGGATTTCCTCGTTGGTATGCTGTTGCCGGGCAGCTATTTCGGCCAGCCCGTAATCAGCCACATAGGGCTGATGGGGCATTAACTTGCGCAACCCCTTGTAGTCATCTTTAGCCGCCTGGAACTGATTGAGTTGAACCTCGGCAATCGCGCGATTTAAAAGCGCGGTCGAATTGCCCGGCTGGAGATCCATGACTTGATTCAGGGTGGCGATGGCGGGTTCGAATGATTTGAGCATCATTTGCACTTCGGACTTCTTGAGCAGGGTCTCGGTAAGAGTGTTCGGACCGGTGGCTTTTGAGCTGGCTGGCGTCAGTAATTGCAATTCCTGGTCGAGGTAGGACAGCGCCATTTTGAAGCGGCGGGTGGCCTCGCTCATATTGTTCTGGCGCAAAGCTTCGTTCTTCTGACGCAAAGCATCATTCTTCTGGCGCAAGGCTTCGTTGGCCTGGCGCGAAGCGTCGTTGGCCTGGCGCAAAGCGGTGTAGGCGGTGACGCGATAAAACTCAGCCAGAATGGCGATGCGCTTTTCGTCATGCGGGTCTTCCTTGAGCGCATCCAGCATGAGTTTTTCAGCCGTTGGGAAGTCGTTCCTGGCATAGTAGGCCAGAGCTTCAACACGGGAGACTTCCCACCTGCTGGCGGCGGGATTGGCGCGGAGTCTCCGAACCAACTCCGTTGCCCTGTCAACCAGGCCCGAGTCCACAAAAACTTTGGCGAGGTCCAATTCGGCGCTGACATCCCCCGGCAGCAGTTGCAAGCGCCGTTCAAACAAAGCGGCGCCTTGCCGCAGATCGTGACCATCGGCCATCAGTGTGCCAAACACCAAATTCAGATCCGGTTCGTCCACCGGTCCGTTGTATTTGAGGATGGGCACCATCCCCCCATACACGTTGATCGCTTTGTAAACCAGATCTCCTGAGTCGATGGGCCGGTGGTCGTTTTTCTGCAAACGTTCGTTGTATTCCTTGTTGATTCTGGCGATGAAATTTTGCGGATTGATCCGCACCGCCTGCGCAAACGCGGCGTTGGCTTCCTTGAGATGGCCGGTCTTTTGCAGATCGACGCCCCAGAAATCCAGGGCGACGGAGTAATTGACGCTGGTCGCAGCGACATCCGGGTCCAGCTTTGCCAGGGAGGGGAGCGCGGCCAGCGATTTTTTCCCGATTTTTTCCCAAAAATCCTGGTTTTGCCTGATTTCCTCGCTGGTGGACAGGGGGGGTTGGATGGCATCTTTCGGGTAGGGTTGAAGCTCATAAACCAAACCATGCGGCTTCAAATAAAAGGCCTCGAAATAATACCCGAAGCTTGGATGCAGATAATAAATGGAGTGCGTCCGGCTCAGATTATAGAGGTATCTTACCAACGCTTCGGCAGGAAGGACACGAGGCAGTTTCTGGGGCGAGATTGTCTCTTTTTTAAGCTCCGGATAACGAGAAAGCAAATTGGCGATATATTCCCGGTGCAACAGCGACCCCGTCTCCATCAGGATGTTCTTATTGGGCTTTCCTTCCCGGCGGAAAGCCGCCTCCAACAGATATAATCGCACGGAATCATCACTCAGCAGGATGGCGGGTTTGGCTGGCAAACCCTGAATGAGTTCCCTGGAATATTCCGCCATGATGTCGCTCCTGCCTGCGTTAATGTGGGGAATGTTCTGGTAAAAAAGCCTGCACGGCGCGGCGACCGCCAGCAACCAGAGTAATCCCACGACCAGCAGGTTGAAGGCCCTGATCAAGGGGCCTTGCTTCTCCCAGCCCTGGGCGGCACTCTTGCCAAAGACAAGCAGAACGTAACCGCTGTAATAACCAACGCACAAGGCTCCCATATAGTAAAACGTCAAAAAAGCAACCGGCATCTCTTGCAGCCGCAAGCTGGGGCTGTATTTGAAATCGAAAAACATGATGAGCGCCAACACCAGAAAAACAACGTGCAACAAGCGAAACATGAGTCTTGTCAGGTTGGCGCCCGCCGCGCTGATTTCCCCTTCGAAGGAAGGCCAGCGGATTCCGGCAAAAATCAGCGGCAGGAGGGTCGGCAGCGCCGCCACCACCACTATCCAGCGCGGCACCATGCGGAGGCTGAAGGTCTGCGCGCCCAACTCCATGTGCAGAAGCGACAAAAAACTGGCCCGCTCGGCGCTCAGGCTGCCGATCGCCGGAACCAGCAAGTAAAGCAGCAAACCCAACAAGCCGCATCCGGCGACGCGCACCAGAAATCTCCAATTGAAAAAGTTGACGCCCTTGATCCAAACCAGGGCAATGAGAAAGAAAGGAAAGAAACCGATCAAAGCCCAGTCGTTGGCCGCGCCCAGGCCATAGAGGAAGACGAAACCCAACAGCCAGCCGTCATTTTGCGAAATGCGGAATTTGAGGAGGCAAAAAATCAAGAAGGCAAAGACCAGCACGTCCAGTATTTCCCCCGTCACGGCAATGGCGTGCCGCCAAAAGGTCAATTGCAGGCCCATCATGAGCACGGCGAAAAGCGCCGGCAGAAATGCCGCCGGCAGCGAGAGCAGGGAATACTCTCCGCTCTCTCGTTGCCGCTGTTCCCGCGTGCGATCATGCGGCAGCAGCCGCACCGAGGCGGCCAACAGACCCAGGGTCAGCGCCGCGCAGACCGCGGCAAAGGCATTCAAGGCGACCGGCTGCCATGCGACCGGCAGCAGCCGGATCGGGCAGGTCAAAACTAAAAACAGGGGAGCAACCAGGGGCTCGCGCCATGGCAATGGGGTTGGGTGCCAATCCCACCCCGTGATCTTCGCAACCGTTGGCAGGCTGCGGAGCGTCACCCAGTGATTGAGTGTTAACCCGTACAAGAGCAATGCCCCCAATACAACCAGCCAGGGAGACGGGATGATCGCCCGCTGTTGGGGAGGACCGATTTTTTCTTCTGTTGTCATGAGGAGGCAGTTTGCAGCAAGGCGCGTCTTGTTAGCAAGCTTAATGAGCAGCCCCGTCCGGAGCCGTTTTCTTTCGCACGTCGGCCACGCATTCGATGTGTTGTGTCTGAGGGAACATGTCCAACGGAACAATTCTTGTCAACTCAAAGACATCCTCCGCGCACAAAATGTTCAAGTCCCGCGCCAGGGTCGCCGGATGACAGGACACATACAATATCTGGGCCGGCTGAAGCCTCCTCAGGGCCTGGAGCATTTCAGCCGGACAACCCGTGCGCGGCGGGTCCAGAACAAGCGTGGTGGCCTTGGAATCAAAACGCCCCATTATCCCGGGCAGAAGCTCTTCGGCGCGCCCCACCACGAACTCGCCGTTGGTCAGGTTTCGTCTGGCCGCGTTCTGTCTGGCCGCCCTGATGGCGGCAACATCCACTTCCACACCCGCAAAATGCCCGACAATGCCGGCAAGCTCAATACTGAAAAAACCAACTCCGCAATAGGCGTCAATCAAAAACCGGCAGCCGCTGTCCTTGACCCGCGTCCGCACAACGTCCGCCAGCCTGGGCAGCAGGAAAAAATTGTTTTGAAAGAAGGAGTCCGGCGGCAGCTCCCAGCCATCGGGGGCGACGCGCAGCACCACTTTCAAGCCTCCCCGTGGCGGGGGATGCCGGCGGACATGCTGGAGTTGCCGGTTCAAGGCGGGTTCGGCAATTTTGCATTCTTGGATGTCCACCACCAGGCGATTGTCAGCCCGGAGGAAACCCAGGTTCAATCCTTGTTTGAACTTGTCCCACTGGCTGCGGATCATGATGCGGTTGCGGTAGCCAAACGGCTCGGGGCAGGGCAGCACCGGGTCGATCACCGCGCGGTCAAAGCCGCCGATGCGCTGGAATAAATCGCTGATTTGTTTGTGCTTGAGACGAAGTTGTTCCGGGTAGGCAAGGTGTTGATATTGGCATCCGCCGCAATCGCCGAAGTACCGGCAGGGCGGCACGACGCGCTCTGCCGCCGGTTGCAGGACTCGCAACAGACGCGCCCGTCCGAAACGGGGTTTGACCTCCCTGAGTTCCACTTCCACCGTTTCGCCACGCGCCACAAACGGGACAAAGACCACAAAATCACCCCATCGACCAACGCCATCGCCGCCGAAGGCGATGTCGTCGATGGTCAATGTCAGTTTCGCGCCTGGGGCGGGAAGCGGCGGGTCCACAGATTACTTACGCGACGGCGGTCAGACGCGCCTGTTCGTGTTTGGCCACAAGGGCCTGGACCTGGGCCGCGGCGTTGGCCGCCGTCAGCCCGTATTTCTCGCGCAAATGATCCACGGTGCTGGCGTGCTCGATGAATTGATCGGGCCAGCCGATGCGCGCCACGGGAGTGGAGATGCCTTTTTCATTGAGCAGTTCCAACACGCCGGCCCCATAGCCGCCGGGCAGCACATGATCTTCCAGGGTGACAACCGCCTCGGCGGCGCGCGCAAAATATTCATGGGCGCCGGCATCCAGCGGCTTGGTGAAACGCGGATTAATGACCGCGCAATCAAACCCTTCCGCCAGCAGCAGTTCCGCCGCCTGCTCCGCCAGGCGATGCATGTTGCCCAAACCAAACAGGGCCACTTTGCGCCCCTTGTTGCCGGCGAATTTCCGCGTGATTTCCGCGCGGCCGATTTCCATCAGGGCCGGTTGGTCTTTGACCGTCACGCCTTCCGCCGCGCCCCGCGGATAGCGAATGAACGCGGGATGCTTCTGGTGCGAGGCCGTAAACATCATGTCGGCCAGTTCGTCTTCATTTCGCGGCGCCATGGCGATGATGTTGGGCACGCAACGAAGGTAGGCGATGTCAAACAGACCGTGATGAGTCGGTCCGTCATTGGCCGACAAGCCGGCGCGGTCCATGCAAAAAATCACGGGCAAATCCTGCAGGGCCACGTCATGCACGATGCAGTCATAGGCCCGCTGCAAAAAAGTCGAGTAGATGGCGCAGACCGGATGGAAGCCCATCGTGGCCATGCCGGCGGCAAATAAAACAGCGTGCTCCTCGGCGATGCCCACATCGTAACAACGGCGGGGCATGGCCTTTTCCAGGGCCTTGAGGCCTGTGCCGCTGGGCATGGCCGCAGTGATGCCAATAATGGAATTGTCCTTCTGGCACAGTTTGACCATCGTTTGACCGAAAACATCCTGGTAATTCGGGGGGGTGCCGGGCTGGGCCGCCGGCGTGTTGCCGGTGACCGGGTCGTAAGGTCCCAAGCCGTGGAATTTTTCCGGATGATTCAAGGCGGCTTCGTAGCCTTTGCCTTTTTTCGTCAAGACATGCAGCACCACCGGCAATTCGCTGGCCCTGGCAAATTCGAGCGAACTGATGAGCAGCGGCAAATCGTGTCCGTCTATGGGTCCGAGGTAGCGCAATCCCATTTCCTCAATAATAAGGCTGTTGCCATAGCCGCCGCGCCCGTCGGACTCCGGTTGCTCCGGGTTTTGCTTCAGGGAAGCCCCTGCCAGGACGCTTTTGAGGATCTCCTCAGCTTTATGGCCCAGCTTGATGGCCAGCTCTCCCTTGGGCATGCGTTTGACCCATCGTTCCAGGTCCTTTTGCACGCGGTTGTATTGCGGATGGGTGATGACTTTGTTGAGGTGGGAGGAAATCGCGCCAACGTTCTTGGCGATGCTCCACTCGTTGTCGTTTAGAATTCCAATAAACCGCTTGGTGGTGTGCGCGATGTTGTTCAGGGCCTCAAAGGAAATCCCGTTGGTCAGCGCCGCGTCCCCAAAAATGCAGACCACGTTCTCATCCGACCCGCGCTGATCGCGCGCCGCGCACATCCCGAGCGCGGCGGACAAGCCGGTGCCGGCGTGTCCCGCCCCGTAACAATCGTGCTGGCTTTCGGTGCGGAGCGAGAACCCGCTCAAGCCGCCGGTGGTCCGGATGGTGTGAAAGCGGTCCTTTCGTCCGGTCAGCAACTTATGCACGTAGCTTTGATGGCTGACGTCCCAGACAAATTTGTCGCGCGGCGTGGAAAAGACAAAGTGCAGGGCGATGGTCAACTCGACCACGCCGAGGTTCGGCCCCAAATGGCCTCCATTCTTGGCCAGTATGGTGATCAGGTCGTGGCGGATTTCCCCGGCCAGTTGCTGCAACTGTTCCAGAGTCAGTTTTTTGACGTGTGACGGGTGGTCAACCATGTCCAGATAGCGGCTCATAAATTCTCCCCGGCAATGGGCGCGGGCGTCAAACTCAATTCCCCTTTTGGGCCTTTTTCCAATTGTTGAATTTTCAACTCGGCCTCGTTCAATTTGGCCTGGCAAAGCTGCGACAATCGCGTGCCCTCGGCGTAACGCGCCAGCAATGTTTCCAAAGGCAGGTCCTGGGCTTCCATTGACTCGACGATGGATTCGAGCCTTTTCAGCGCCTCTTCGAACGGCAGCTTCTGAATGTCCTCAAGAGCGCTCTCCGTGCCTTTGGCCTTCGGCATGAGGGCAACTTAGAGGAAACGCGCCGCCCCGTCCAGCCTGAAGATTGATGGAAGCACGTCCGATTTTGCCAGCCCCCATGCCAGACAATTACCTTTCACTTTGCAACCCCGAACCCCGAAAGCTTTCGGGGGAACAGTACTCGGGGCGGGTATTTTAAATTTCTCAAGAGGAATCTGCCTGCAAAATGCCGTGAAATTTTCCGCTTTTTATTCTGCAAATAGTCACAGCATGTTGTCAGCAAGTGATTTACAGATTATGGACGATGCCCGGTTTTCGTTGTAACCCAGCCATATAAGCCTGAATCTCAATTGGGGCCGGGAAGGTCAGGCGTCGCGGTCGGCAGCCTCTTGACACCCGGATAGTCTGGAAAAGGGGCGGTCGGTTGCGCCACCGTGTTGGTCTTAACGGGTGTGGAGGCCGCGCTTTTCCCCTTCGTGCTTGAGCAGGAGGATAGCGACACAAGGGTAATCATGGCAGCATATGCGATAATGAGTTTTTTCATAACCAAAGTTTCTGTTGACGTTGCTTGACAATGCGAATTTACGCCATCGGTCGGCCATATGCAAACAGCCGTGTTTATCCGGGCTTATCCGTGGTTCAAGTCTTTCGTGCCGCCCTCCATTGTAGTCTTGACGCCTTGGAGGAGGAGGCGCTTTTTGGCGGAGAGCAGGGGGATGAAGTCCGGATGCTTGAACATTTCCGGACGGAGCACCCCCACAAACGGGAGGTTGCGGTATCGCTCCGCGTAATCCAGTCCGTAGCCGACCACAAAATGATTCGGAATTTCGAATCCGACGTAATGCGCCCTGACCGGCTCGACGCGGCGCGATGGCTTGTCCAGCAGCACGCAAATTTTCATGCGGCGCGGCCGCAGCTTGCGCAGTTTGACCTTGACTTGCGAAAGCGTTTTGCCGGTGTCCAATATGTCGTCCACGAGCAGGACATCACGGCCGCTGACGTCCAGACGCAGTTCCTTGGTGAAGACCAGTTCGGCCGATTCGGTCCCGCCCCCGTAGCTGGAAACGCCGATGAAATCCAGGCGCAACGGCAGGGAAAGGCGCCGGAGCAAATCCGCCAAAAAAACAACCGTGCCGTTCAAGAGCGCGACGATGACCAAATCCCGTCCGGCGAAGTCTTTTTCGATCTGGCGGGCCAGGGCGTGGACGCGGCGGGCCAGTTGCTCCTGGGAAATCAAGATGAAATCGATTTCCTGGCGCCAATGGCGCGGCGGCTTTTGGATGCGTGCAGGCATTTCATGGAATTTAAGGGGAAAGCGGCCGGTGGGAAGTTTAAAATGCGCGCCCCGGCGCGCGCCCATGAAAACAGCCCAAAAAATGAGCCACCCTCACGGATGGCTCAATTGTTTTGGCAGATGGTTGGCTGGGATGCCCTACGCCTTTGCCATTCGCCGCAGCCAGTCGCAGGCCAGCAGACTGAAGGCGGCGACGCCGAGAAGGGCGAGAGTGGACCAGGCTTCCGGAAGGAAGTTTGTGTCCGCAACTGTGATGGACACGGGTATCGTCGTTGCAAGGTTGAGCTGCAGCGCCTCAGCATAATGTACGATAAGGTTGAAATTAGTGGTTCCGATATTTCCGTCGGTGTCGGCTGGTCCCACACTGAAGTCGACGATCACGGTTGCAGATCCTCCCGGCCCAACGACGTACCCGTTCACAGCGCTCCCGACAGGGGGGCCGCAGGTAATAGCACCCAGCGTAGGTATGTCTGTCGAGTCGCCGGCAAAGCTTCCCGGACCAATCGTGACGCTTGAGAGTACGTCATTAACAGAGGCGGTATTTAGTATGGGTGCATATACGTACAAATCTGTCTGTCCGTTCTCGATCACCCAATCAAGGACGGTGCCGGTCTTGGCATCGCCTGTGGGGTTTAATACAATGTCGGCGCGTGACTGCTCACAACTCAGTGCGAACGATGTCACGACCATCGCGGTAAGTAATGGCTTTGCGGTGAGCTTCTTCATAGGATATCATTCTCCAATCATCTGCCATGGCTATGCTTTAATTGGGCCGCGTGTCTTTTGCGCGTGCTCAATTAATTATTAGCATAATCTATTCCATACAGATTAGCGCAGTTTATAATGCATTCCTCCAATGAGCCTAACGGACTGCACGTTAAGGGGTTCGGTGGAGCGCCTTTTCTGGTATCGCCGCCGGCCTTTGCGTTTGGACAACCTGTAAAGTGTAAGGGTCAGCGACAACGCGGAGCGCAAAAATCCGAATGACTGGAGGCTGGCCTGTGCGCATGTCCCTGCAAGGCGGTTATTTAGGGCAAATTGTGCTTGGTGGTTCCGGTTGTGTAAAACTTCCCGACGTTTTTACATTTAGCTGCGTTCGCCCTGAATCGGTGGTGAACTCTTCTTGTGAAATCTTTCGCGGCGCGTTACAAGAATTTGGGTGTGCAATCCATTTTTGCCACACTCGCGTAATACCCCGCATTCGGATTAAGAAGATTAAGATTAGGATTAGGATTAGGAACAGGAAACTTAAGTGTTGCGCCGGCCGGGGGTTGCCCCTAAACTGGGCGGCGGCGGGGAAATGGGCCGCGCTTGGGGGCGCGGCGGAACTTTTTTGAAATTATGTCACAGCATCGAAGTCTGCGCGCCACGAGCACCCTGGGCGCCAAGCGCAATGTCCTGAAACGGTTTGAACGGGTTGCCATTCTGAAACGACGCGGCCAATGGAAGACGGGCGACAAGGTCACCGGTCTGCGCAAGACCAAGGCCGATGTGTGAGCCGGGATTGTGGTTCGTCTGCAAAAGTTTCTGGCCGAAGCGGGCATTGCCTCGCGGCGGGCCAGCGAAGAGGTCATTCTGGCCGGCCGGGTGACGGTCAATGGCGTAGTGGCATCGCAATTGGGCGCCAAGGTGGACCCGCAGCGGGATCGTGTGGCTGTGGATGGCCGGGTCGTGGCCCGGAAGCGCAAACTGTATGTGGCGCTGAACAAGCCGCCCGGCTTTGTCTGCACCCGGGGAACGGAAGACGAACGGAAGCGAATCGGCGACCTGTTGCCGCGGGAATGGACGGGGCTTTTTCCGGTTGGGCGGCTGGATTACCAGAGCGAAGGGTTGATATTTTTGACAAATGACGGCGATTTTTGCTTGAAATTAACGCATCCCCGTTATGGCATACCCCGGAGATACGTGGCCTGGATTGAAGGCCGGGTCACGGCAGAAATGTTGAAGAACTTTACACAAGGCGTGGTGAGCGC
>Ga0326728_10016797_pt1 | contig 14831 bp, 10 predicted proteins | sample MB3enrmetagenome_FD_207602 | JGI IMG/M metagenome (GOLD analysis project Ga0326728, IMG submission 207602) | Lab enriched peat soil microbial communities from McLean, Ithaca, NY, United States - MB31MN | ecosystem: Environmental > Terrestrial > Soil > Wetlands > Peat | place: USA: New York...
CCGGTCCGCATTCTCGCCCCACACCCGGACGTCGCTGAGTCCACTTGACTCGACAAGAGCCGTGTATTCATCCACTGCCGGCATGTACCAAGGCCACTCGAAACCCGCGAAATAAGCGCAAAACTCCGCTTGCGACAGGGCCTGCTGAATGACCCGGAAGAAGTGAGAACAATTCCCTTGGGCGGCAAAGTTGAAGCGAATCCGGCCGCCGGGACGGAGTGCGCGACCGACGCTTTTGTAAAGACGCTGATGGTCCTTCACCCAGTGCAGCGTGGCGTTCGAGAATGCCACGTCGAACTCCCCAGAGAAGCTCAGACTGTTGATATCCATCCGAACAAAGCGCAGGTTCTCGCGGGCCTTGGGCTGGGCTGCCGCAATCATGCCCTGCGAGGCGTCGATGCCCAAGACATGCCCACGCGGGACAAGGGCTGCAATCCGGGCAGTGAGCGCGCCATCGCCGCATCCCAGATCGAGAACGTGCTCTGTCCCTTGCAGGCTCAGTTCTGCGATGACCGTCGTCCCCCATTCCTTCTGGTGCGCTGACGCCTGCCCGTACCTCTCACCGTCAAACTCGTGGGCCATTTCCTGCTCCTGTTGACCCCAGCTGTGTATCTCGCCTCTGATCCTGTTTCGTGCGAGTTTCAGGTTGCCCTCTTTCGTTCATTTCCTATTAACTTGCGCTCGTTGGCAAGTGCGAGTATCCGCTCCACCACCTGTTCGGCGGCGAGGTCCGTGGAGTCAATCTCCACCGCGTCCGGAGCGGCGACCAGCGGCGAGATCTTCCGCTCCGCATCGAGTTGGTCGCGACGCCCGATTTCGTAGGCGGTTTGTTCGAGGGTCGCCGAACGCCCTTCCTTCCTGTCCTGTTTCAGCCTGCGGCGCGCCCGTTCTTCCGGATCAGCTTTGAGAAAGACCTTTAAGGCGGCGTGGGGAAAAACCACAGTGCCAATGTCTCGCCCTTCCATCACTACCCCTCGCCCTTCGGCGTAACCCCTCTGTACCGCGATCAGTTTCCTGCGCACCTCCGGCAGACGCGATACCTTGGCCGCCGCCAAGGTCACTTCCGGGGTGCGAATCCTTTCCGTCACGTCCTGGCCGTCCACCAAAACGCGGGATTGGAGCCCCTCCGTGGTGACGCGGATATCCGTCTGCGCAATGAGTCTCGCCACCGCCTGCTCATCGTCGGGTGCGATGGCAGATTGGAGCACTTTCAAGGCAGTGGCGCGGTAGGTGGCCCCGCTATCAACATAGGTCAGGCCAAGGCGCGCCGCCAATTTCTGGGCGACGGTGCTCTTCCCTGCCCCGGCGGGGCCGTCAATGGCAATCACCAAAGGTTCCGGCATAAACAAAAGCCTTCAGCTATCAGCCGTCAGCCTTCAGCAAACAGGCGCCGCAGGCGCTCTGGAGTGCGGCAGCTTGCTGCCGCTTTTCTCTCGCGAGCTTGCTCGCGCCTCGCTTGCCCGAGTACCCCCTGCAGCTCACGGCCAGCAAGCTGGCCTGAACGAAAGCGGCAGCAAGCTGCCGCACTCCAAAGCTGCCGCGCCTGCGCATAGCTGATAGCTGAGCGCTGAAAGCTGAGTGCTAGATTCTCTTGAACGCCTTCTGCAGATCTTTCATCCCATAGCGCAAGACGGTGGGCCGGCCGTGAGGGCAAGTCATGGGGCACTCCGTCTTGGCGAGCGATTGGAGCAGCCAGTCCATTTTGGTCCGGTCGAGGGACATGTTCACCTTGATCGCCGCGTGGCAAGAGACCGAGGCGGCGATTTTGTTACGCAGCAACTCCAAGGACACCGTCCGCCCCTCTTGCCGGGCGTTGTCGAGGATTTCGCGTATCAAGTCCCCCACATCGTCGGCGCGTGTTTCTGCGGGCGCGGCCTTGATGGCAATGGTTCGCTGGCCAAAGGGCTCGACCTCGAACCCGTTTGCCGCCAACTCCTCTGCGATCTCCTGGTAGGTAACCTGCTGCTCTGCCCTCAATTCCAGAATGATGGGCACTAAAAGCCGTTGCACCGAAACCTTTTTCTCCTGCCGCATGCGGACGTGCCGGTCAAACAAAACCCGCTCGTGCGCTGCGTGTTGGTCCACGATCCACAGCCCTGCGGTATTAGTGGCCACGATGAAACTCTCCTGAACCTGGCCGAGAGGTTGAAGGTCCACCGGCAACTCGCCCGGCGCCTCGACGGCGGACGGGGCCAATTCGCGGGCGGGCGATTCAACCGCCGAGATCGGCCGGGGGGGAGCATAAGGAGCGAGCGCCGCGTCGAGTGGGAGCCGCTCCGTCCACGGCTCCGGCCGAGGAACGGAAAGACTGAAGGATGGCGCGGAACCAGGCGGTGCAGGGGCGCGCCATGGCGTGGCCGTACGGCGCTGCGTTGGCGCGCCCGCACGCGGGTCCCGAGCGCCTTGGCCCGCCGCGGACTCTTCCTCGAGCTTCTCCGCCACCTCCGCCGCGTCAGTGTCCAAGGGCATTCCCCGAGACGACTTGGTGGTTGGAAACGCTGCCACCGGCCGCGTCGCCAGCAGAGCCTGGCGAACGGAATCCCTCACCAAGTCGTGGATGAATCCCGAGTGGCGAAACCGCACCTCGACTTTTGAGGGGTGAACATTCACATCCACTTCCGCCGCCGGCAACTCGAGAAAGATCAAGGCCACTGGGAACACCATGGAAGGAAGAATGTTGCGATACGCTTCCGTGATGGCGTGCAGGATCAGGCGGTCGCGGACCAGTCGGCGATTGACAAAGAAGTAGATGTTGTTGCGGTTGAGCTTGTGCACTTCGGGGCGGGAGGTGAACCCAAAAACCCGCACCAGGGGGCCTTCGGCGGAAACTCCACTTTCCTCCTCGGAGTCCAGCACCGCAGGCAACATCATGCGCCGCTCCACGGGAGCAATCTCCACCAGTTGCTCGAGAGTCTGCGCGCCCATCACCTGGTAAACTCTCTCGCGCAGGCTCGAGACCGGCGATACATTCAAGATTTCGTTGCCGAGCGATGTCAGCCGGAAACTCTTGTCAGGATGTGCGAGCGCATAATGTGTCGCCAAGCTCGCGATGTGACCGAGTTCGGTAGATTCGGACTTGAGAAACTTGCGCCGCGCGGGAGTGTTGTAAAAGAGATCCCGCACCTCCAGGCGGGTGCCCACTTCCCACGCGACCTCCTTAACATCGCGCAGCCTTCCTCCCGCCATCTCCAGGCGCGTGCCTGACTCCTCCGAGGCGTGCCGCGTCTCGAGCACCAGGCGCGAGACGGCGGCCAGCGATGGCAGCGCTTCGCCGCGAAAGCCCAGAGTGGCGATTTCAAACAAGTCTTCGGCTGAACGTATTTTGCTTGTGGCGTGCCGCTCGAAGGCCAGCAAGGCATCGTCGTGGCTCATGCCACATCCGTCATCCACCACGCGGATCAGGCGCTTCCCTCCCGCTTCCACGGACACATGGATGTGAACCGCGCCCGCGTCCAGGGAGTTCTCAACTAATTCCTTCACCACGGAAGCAGGACGCTCGACAACTTCGCCGGCGGCGATTTTGTTGGCGACGGCTTCGGTCAGGATGTGGATCACGGACATGAGAAGTCCAGGAGTCGAGAAGTCAAGGAGTCGAGAAGTTCTGGATTCCCCTCCTTTTAAAGGAGGGGTCAGGGGGTGGTTGACCCGCGTGCTTACTCCGTACCCACCACCACCTACCCCATCCTCCGCCGAGGAGGGGAGTTGCACAAAGCCCAAAGTCGAGAAGTCGACTCCTCGACTCTCGACTTCTCGACTCCTCAACTTTCCTTCCTGATTTCCAGCCCCAGCTCTTCAAGTTGCTCGGGCTCGACCCCGGCGGGAGCTTCCGACATCAAATCCACGGCGCTGGCGGTCTTGGGGAAGGCGATAACTTCGCGGATGTTCGACTCGCCAGCCATGAATGCAATGATGCGGTCGTAGCCCAGGGCAATGCCGCCGTGCGGGGGTGTTCCATACTCCAGCGCCTCCAGAAAGAAGCCGAAGCGCTCGCGGGCTTTCTCCTCCGTCAAGCCCAGGACGCCGAACACCCGGCGCTGGATGTCTTGGCGGTGGATACGGATTGAACCACCGCCGATTTCTGACCCATTAAGCACCAAGTCATATCCGAGCGCTTTCACCGAGCCCGGATCGTTCTCGAGCGCCTCCAGGTCCTCCTCTCGTGGGGAGGTAAAAGGATGGTGCATGGCAGCGTAGCGCTTCTCGCGCTCGTCGTATTCGAACATGGGGAAGTCAATCACCCAGAGGAAGCTCCAGGTGCCGGGCCTGATCAGGCCGAGCCTTTCGGCCAACTCCAACCTGAACCAGCCGGAGGCCTCATCGAGATGACGGAGCCGGAGGCGCGAGAGTTCCTCGCAACCGAGGAGCACAATGAGATCGCCGGCAGTGGCTCCGGTGGCGCTTACGATGCCCCGCAAGCATTCCTCGCCAACCGTCTTCGAGAGCCGCGACTGAATTTCGGAATCCTTCACCTCCAGGGTGGCGAAATTCGCTGCTCCCAGCGTCTTGAGGGGAACCTGGTATTTGTCCATCTGGCTGCGCGAGAGTTTGCCGGCCCCGCCGGGAATTCGAAGCGCTTTCACTGCCTTGAACCCCCGCACGTTGGCCAGCGGATTTCCACTCACGTCGATTCGTTTCCAGGCCAGGTCGAATCCCAGGTGCGGCTTATCAGAGCCGTGGCCAATTCATAGCCCAGGCGCTGGAACGGCCGCTGAACCTGCACCTCAACCAGCGCAAAGAGCTTTTCCATCAGCCGCTCGATGATCTCGAAAAGCGCCTCCCGCTGCGGGAAGGCCATCTCGATGTCGATTTGCGTGAATTCCGGCTGGCGGTCCGCGCGCAGATCTTCGTCGCGAAAACACCTGACGATCTGGAAATACCGGTCAAAGCCCCCGATCATCAGAATCTGCTTGAAGAGTTGCGGAGATTGCGGCAGGGCGTAGAAATGGCCGTGATGCAGGCGGCTGGGAACCAAGTAGTCGCGCGCGCCTTCCGGCGTCGAACGCGTCATGAACGGCGTCTCGATCTCGCTGAATCCGTGCTCGCAGAGATGCTGGCGAACCACCTGGCTCGCCCGGTGCCGAAGGCGCAAATTGCGCTGCATCCGCCCTCGCCGTAAGTCCAGGAAGCGATAACGGAGCCGCGTTTCCTCGCTCGTCTTTGTCTCGTCGTCCATCGGAAAGGGTGGAGTTTTGGACTCGTTCAGGACGAGAAGTTTTCTCGCCACGACTTCCACCATGCCCGTGGATATTTGTGGATTAACGGTCTCCGCGGCGCGCAGCACCACTTCGCCCTCCACGCCAATCACGTATTCGGGCCGGACTTCATCCGCCCGGTCATGTGCTTGGGCGCTGATGGCAGGGTTGCAGACGACTTGCGTCACGCCGGTATGGTCGCGCACGTCCAGAAAGATGATGTTCCCCAAGTCCCGCCGGCCACCAACCCAGCCGGCCAGAAAAACCGCTTGCCCCGCGTGCGCCTTTCCCAGCTCCCCGCAGTAGTGAGTTCGTTGTCGGTCTCCAAGAAGGTCCAATTTCAAGTTCACCACCCAAGAATCAATAGTAAATAGCGAAGAGTAAATAGTGAATTGTAAATGATAAATTATAAATTCTAAACATAACCTCGATCAGCGGCTTGCGCAGAGCGAAGCTCTGCGTTCGCTATTCGCCATTTACTATTCACTATTTACCGTTCATAATTTCTTTTAAGTGCGCCGCGATATTTCCAGGTGCCACTTCCTGCTGCTCACCGCTTCCCATGTCTTTCACTTGATAGCGCCCGGTGGAAAGTTCACCCTCGCCGATGATGATGGCAAAGCGCGCCCCGAGCTTGCTGGCGACCCCCATAGCTTTCTTGATTTTCATGGGATCGTAATCGATTTCGACACTCATACCTTGCGCCCGCAACTCACGCGCCAGGCCTGCGGCCGGGGGAAGGGCAGCCTCGCCCATCCAGACGATGTAAGCCGCCAGCGGGGCCTCGGACTTGAGCCCAGCCGCCGCCTGCACGGCCAGAATCAAGCGGTCCAGACCGACGGAGAAACCGATACCCGGCGTAGGCGGGCCGCCAAGCATCTCGGAAAGCCCATCGTAGCGGCCGCCGCCCACCACGGCGTTCTGCGCGCCTAACGCGCCGCTGGTGATCTCGAATGTGGTACGCGTGTAGTAGTCGAGCCCGCGCACCAAGCGGGGCGTAACCTGATAAGAGAGCCCGCGCGCCTGGAGTTCGCGCGTAACGCGGTCGAAATGCCGGCGGCACTCGGGGTCGAGATGGTCAATGATCTTGGGCAGGTTCTCGATGATGGGCTGGTCCGACTCCACTTTGCAGTCGAGTACGCGGAGCGGGTTCGTGTCCGCGCGCCGCTGGCAATCACCGCACATCGAAGCCTTCACGCCCTCGAGGGCCGCGCGCAGCACCTTCAGATAATCCGCGCGGCAGGTGGGGCAGCCCACGGAGTTCAGGAGAAGCTGATATTCGCGGATGCCGACCCGATCGAGGAACAATACGAGCATCTCGAGAACCTCCGCATCCACGAATGGGTTCTGCGAACCCAGGACCTCCGCGCCGATCTGGTAGAACTGGCGGTAGCGCCCCTTCTGCGGGCGCTCGCGGCGGAACATCGGGCCAATGTAGTAAAGCTTGTGAACCCCGCCCTGATTGTACAGGCTGTGCTCGATGTAGGCGCGGACTACCGACGCCGTGGCCTCGGGACGCAACGAAACAGACTCCGCCTGGAGTGCGTATAGATCCCTCCCACTGGCGTCCCGATCGAGACTCTTTCGGAATAGGCTGGGATTGCGATCCATAGTTTCCTGGATTTCTGTAGGGTTGAGTTTAGTCTGCCCCGCCAACGCATCGAGCGTTCTGAATCTGTATTGCCGCGTCCGAAAAGCATTGAGTATCTGCTGCGCCTTGGCGTCTTTTAGATTCTGCTCATCTTCTGACTGGGACTCCCAGAAGGTATACATCTCCTTCATCACGATGTCGGTATCGGCGCCCACGCTGCGCGCGAAGAGCGCTGTCTCCTCCAAGATGGGCGTGCGCACCTCGCCGTAATGATAAGCGGCAAAGATCAGATGGGCTTCAGCCTCAACCCGCTGCCATAGGTTTGTGTCGGGCGGCAACAGATCGCGCGTCCCTTTGACGGAGCGAATTGGTTCAATTCTCATCGGATCAGCACACTCAGTGGGTTCGCAGCCAGGACCGCAAACCTTTTGAAATTATCACAGCCCCGAGAAACCCCGCAAGGAGTTAGATACAGGCATAGCACCCAATCTGAAGTCGTAGCGGCGAGTTTATCCGTCAGCCGACGGACCATGTGGCGGCGTAAAGCCGCCCCTACATCGAACTGACCCACTACCGGAAAAGCGGCATTTTTTGGTTAAACGGGCTGATGAAAGACCCACTTTTTCAGCTTTTTTTGCTCCAAATACAGCTTTTCCCGTGTCATTTCGAGCTGTTTTTGAGTTCGTTTTTTGGAGGCTTTTGCTGATTCTAAAGGACTTGTTGAGTTCGTTCCCTCTAAAACAGTATCTTTTTTGCATTATAGACCATTTGCGTGCCAGCGGCGGGCTGATTTTGAGCCCACCCTCGCGCGCGCGCTCGAGGGGCATGGTCATAGGTCAACTAATATAGGCTATCAGGAGCCTATCCTTTTGTCAAGCGCAAAGATGCAGGAGTCAGGGGACTAGAGAAGGCACAAGTTCGAGCGGCTTGCCCTCCGCCCAGGGTCTGTAGCTCGAGGCGAAGCGAATGCGTTCCTCGAGCGGCGGGTGGGTGTACAGCCAGAAGCGAATGAATGGGCTGGGGTCGGGATCTTCCAGGTCTTCTTCACCCATTATCTCGAAGGACTGCACGTCTGCGGTGTTGGGGTCAGCCACGGTCCCGTATGCCACTTCCAGGCCGAATTGGTCAGCTTGGTGTTCGAAATGACGTGAAACTCCATTGAGGGCCGGAGAGGCGACGAAGACCAACACCGTCAATACCAGCAACACAATCGGAAGCGACGCGAGATCCGCGACGCCCTCCACCCTGTCATTCCGAGCGAAGCGAGGAATCTCGCTCTGAACAGTCGAGGAGTCGAGAGTCGAGGGTCGAGGAGTTGAGCGCTTCTCGACTCCTCGACTTGTATGACAGGTCGCAGCGTTCTCACGCGCAACGATCTTGTTGATGAGTAGAAACCCCACATAGAATAGAACCAGAAAAAGCGTCTCATCCAGCGCGAATTCCTTGGGGATATGGTGGAGCACGTAATGACCGGCTTCGTGTCCGAGCACCAGGAGCGTTGCATCGCCGTTCAGTTTACCGAGCGTGGTGTCCCACACCACCACGCGTTTGCTTGCGCCCCAGCCGGAGACATAGGCGTTCACAGTTCGCGTCTTGACGCTCGCCTCCATTTCGTAAATGCGCGAGCGGGGAATCGCGAGGCCGGCGTGTCCCAACATTTCCTCGATGCGCTCGGTCAAGGCGGGCTGCGTTTTCTCGAGGGGCGTGAAGCGGTAGAAAAGCGGCTCGACCACGTACGGTTCGATGAGGATGAAGGCTAGCGTGATGGGTATGGAGGCAAGCCAGAAATAGAGCCACCAGTGTCGCGGGCTGCGCCGCACTAGCCAGTAGAAAACCCAGAGGAGAATAATGCCCGCCAGCGCAGTCAGGCCAAGGTCCTTCGCCCAGTCGGCAATCCAGGATCCAACGCCCTGCGTCGAGAGGTCATAGCGGTGTTCGAGCGCGAAGCCCCAATAGTAATCTAGTGGGAACTCGAGAAGCCGCACTGCCGTAAGAAACAGGGAGACAAACAAAGCGCACTGCACGAAGCGCCGCGCGGAGATCCGTCTGGCCCATTGCCGCAAGGCCACAGCGAACCCACTCCGCCAGAGGAAACCATAAATGGCAAGAGAAAGCGCCACGCCTGCAAAATACAAGAGGTACTGAGCGCGCGAATAAGCGATAGCCTTGGCCCGCTTTTCCGGCGTTAGAACGTAATGAGCCGCTGCCGGCGGCGCTCCGACCGGTTTTTGACCTGCTGAGGTTTTGGACTCCATCGCTGCCACAGGTTGAGACGAGGCAGAAGGCGCAGGATGCTGCAAAGTGGTCGCGAATCGCGGCAATGTGAAAAGGCCAAAAGCAACGATCAGCAAGCCCCACTTCATCATACTGACTACCATCCTCTACCAGGGCGCTGCAACTGCGATTTTGCCTCACGCTTGTCCAGATTACGCTCGTTACTCTCGCGACGAGCTGCGGCTCCGCCAGAGCCTTATTGTTCTCCACCTACCCATGGCAACGTGGCCGTGGCGACGTGAAGTCGCCGCTACGACTTCGCTTCATCATAGTGCAGGAGAAAATTCTTGACAACGCCGCAGCCAGTCTCTACGATAAAAGGCTGTATTTTCAGGAGGTTCGCTTGATAAAGCTGGACATCATTAACGAGGTCGTCAACCGCACCGGCATCACCAAGACCAAAGCGGAAATTGCTGTCGAGACCGTCTTCGAATCCATGAAGAAGGCCCTCGCCGGAAACGACCGCATTGAACTTCGCGGCTTTGGTGTCTTTAACGTGAAACCCCGCAAGACCGGAATCGGCCGTAATCCCAGGACGGGCGCCGAAGTAAGCATTCCGCCAGGGAAGGCCGTGCGCTTCAAACCCGGCAAGGAATTGCAAACGCTTCCCTAGACTATTTACAGATTCAGACGAGCAGGCGAAAATAGGCTTTCTCGCACCCTCTGCTATGGGCGATGAATTCTATATCCGGCCTGGCGCCGGGGAGGCGTTTCGGGAGTTAAGTACGTCAAGGGGCGAACCGCCGGCGCTATGGGGTTTCAGGCGACCTCGGCGGCGATGGTTTAACTCGCCTGCCTTTCACGTCCTCCTGTTTCTGCTCACCTTTGTGAGCACCCTGATCGTGGGCACCCACATCGCCCTGAACTACGAGCGTAACTTTCCCGCCTTCGACTGGGATATCTCGCGGGCTTTCTTCACGGGCATTCTCCGTGACCCCAGCATGCTTAAGCTCGGGCTGCCCTTTTCGCTCACGCTGCTCAGCATCCTGCTGGCACACGAATTGGGACACTACTTCACTTGCCGGTATTATGGTCTCCGGGCGAGTTATCCTTACTTTATCCCTGCTCCGACCCTGATCGGAACCATGGGCGCTTTCATTCGGATCAAGAGTCCCATCACCACCCGGCGCGCGCTTTTCGATGTGGGGATCTCCGGCCCGCTGGCGGGGTTTATCGTGGCCCTGCCCGCCTTGATTGTGGCCACCTTGAAGTGCCAAGCTGTAGTACCGATAAATCTTCCGGACACCATCACGCTGGGCAACCCGCTCGCCATCACACTTCTGGGGAAAATCCTCCGCCCCGGCTTAAACCCCGCCAGCATCTCTTTACAGCCCATAGGCTGCGCAGCCTGGGTGGGATTGTTTGCCACCGCGCTCAATCTGCTTCCCGTGGGGCAACTCGACGGCGGCCACATCCTCTATGCAGTTCTGGGCGAAAGGCACCGGACGGTTTCCTGGGGGTTATTCGCGGCGCTGGTCCCCCTGGGAGTTTTCTGCTGGGCAGGCTGGATGGTCTGGGCTGTCATCCTGCTGGTCGTCGGCCTTCGCCACCCCGTGGTCATGATTCCTTCAGAAGCGCTCGGCAAAGTGAGGAAGAGCTTTGCCCTGCTGGCCGTATTGCTTTTCCTCCTCACCTTCATCCCCACCCCGTTTGCAGTTCGCTAGCCCTACATGATACTGACCGGGTCCACATCAATCATCACCTCCCGGGGCTGAATCCCCGACTGCGCGCAGTGGTCGGCCAGTTGTTTCAGCAGCGCGTGAAGAGTGGCGCGTGAAGCCGATTTCAGCAGGAACTGGATACGGTAGCGCTGCTCGACTTTAGCCAGGGGAGCAGGTCCGGGACCGAGAATCTTAATTGCTGGGAACTGCCCTTCGACCTTGGTGAAGAACTCTCCTATCTCCTTTGCCACCTGCGCGGCCCTCTCCAGCTTCTCATGCTGGGCCACGACGTTGGCGAGAGCGGTGACGGGCGGATAATGCATCATGCGGCGGAAACCCATCTCCTTACTGAAAAACCCTTCGTAGTTCTGGTCAGCGGCAAGGCGAACGGCGTAGTGATCGGGAAAGAACGTCTGCACCAGAACACGCCCCGGGGCGTCGCCTCTCCCGGCGCGGCCGGCCACCTGCGTTACAAGCTGGAAAGTGCGCTCGGCGGCCCGGAAATCCGGCAGGCCCAGGCCGATGTCCGCAGACACCACGCCGACCAGCGTAACGCCGGGGAAATCGTGTCCCTTCGCGATCAATTGCGTGCCCACGAGGATGTCGATCTTCTTCCTGCTGAAATCCGAGAGCACCCGCAGGAACTCGCTGCGCCGGCGGGCCACGTCACGGTCCAGGCGGGCCACCCGCGCGCCGGGAAACAGCTGAGTGAACTTCTGCTCGAGCTTCTCGGTTCCCTCGCCCACATAGTGGAGGTATTCACTTCCGCAAGCCGGACAAAGGGACGGAACAGCAGTCGAGTAGCCGCAGTAATGGCAGATCAGGCGGTGCTCCCGGCGATGATAGGTGAGTGAGACGGAGCAATTCACACAGCGCTGCGTCTGGCCGCAGCTCCGGCATAATAGGAACCACGAGTAACCGCGCCGATTGAGGAGGAGCATGGTCTGTGCCGAGGCTTGAAGCTGAGCCTCGATTTCCTGGTTCAAGCGGCGTGAGATGGGCACTTGCGTGTGCGTCTCACGGAACTCCTGCCGCATGTCCACAATCTCGACCGTCGCCAGCTCCCTGCCCCCCACGCGCTCTGCCAGCTTGGCCAAATGATATTTGCCCTCCCGCGCATTCCAGTAAGATTCCAGCGCCGGGGTAGCGGAGCCCAGAAGAGCCACGGCGCCCGCCAACTGCGCCCGCACCACCGCTACGTCCCTCCCGTGGTATCTAGGGGTTTCATCCTGCTTGTAGCTGGAATCATGCTCCTCGTCCACGATCACTGCACCCAGATTGGCGAGCGGAGCAAAGACGGCAGAGCGCGTTCCCAGCACGACTCTTGCTTCGCCGCGGCGCACCTGCCACCAGGCATCGTCCCGTTCCCTTTCCGTCAGCCCGCTGTGCAGCAACGCGACCTGGTCGCCGAATCTCGAAAAGAACAAGGATTGCATGGCCGGCGTAAGCGCGATTTCCGGCACCAGCATGAGGGCGGAGCGGCCTCGCTCGAGACAACGGGCAATCAGGTGAAGGTAGATTTCTGTCTTCCCGCTCCCGGTAACGCCGTGCAGCAGCACGACGCCGAATCCTCTGGAATCAAGCCGAGGGAAAAGATCATTGAGTACGGCGGACTGCGCGGGTGTCAGTGTGGGAGGAGCTTCCACATCGTCATTTGGAAGCCCGCCCTCCCGCGCGCCCGGTCGCTTCCCGGGCCGGCACTCGCACTTGCCTTCACCAAGTTCGATCAATCCTGCCCGACTGAGCGTGCGCAAGTTGGACAGTTGGGCGCGGGCCGCCTCAAGAAGCTTGCGGTGGTCTTCGGCAGGCCCATGCCGTTCGAGCGCCTCGATAATTCTGCGCGCGACGGGAGAAAGCCGGGGCGGGAGTTCCGGCAAGGGTCCCGCCAGCTGCACCGCAAAAACCTTCCGACGACTGCGCTCTTTTTTCACTTCCTCGACCGCCGCCCATCTCTCTGCCAGCGCCCGCGGAAGCGCGTCGGGAAATTTCTTACGGAGGATGTCGAGGGAAGCACCGGGACGGTGGTCGAGGTATGCCAGCAGCGCGGCCTCCTGACCCTCCCTGCTTTCCGTGAGTAGGCCGGCCGCGAGTTCCTGCATCTTTCGGCTTCCCTCCTCCGTCAGATGGACATGCCGGGCGTGCCGAGTCTCGCGCCTCAGCGGCAACATGGCGCGGAAGACTTCCCCGGGGGGCGCAAGGTAGTAATCTGAAATCCAGAGCCCGAGTTTTACGAGTTCCGAAGAGAGGACAGGTTCAGTATCGAGAGCGCCGAGCGCCTCACGCACTTCGATTCCAGGCGCAAGCTTGCCTGTTGGACCAAGCACGATGCCCGTCGCATTGCGAGTCGCCAGAGGGACCAGCACCCGCTGTCCGGGAGAAACTGAAAGAGAAGGCGGGAAACGATAAGTAAGCGGATGACGAATGGCCGCCATCACCGCAACATCAAACAGGGGACCTTGCGGCTTTTTCCGTTCTCGATCCACTTTCGCATTCTATGCCGTAAGAGTCGAGGAGTCGATAGTCGAGAACTTCTTAACTCCTCGACTCTCGACTTTACGTAAGACTGCGGGCGTGCGTCGCCACCAGGTTGGTATAGAGATTACCAAGGCGATCCAGCATCTTGATTGCCGGTGAAAAATTCCTGCGGTTGATGTGCTCGATGTTGAGCCCGAGGGGTGGCGGGTCAGGCGGGAGGTTATCGAAGACATCCATCAGAATCCGCTGCGCAAGGTCGAGCGACCTCTCCAGGCAAGTCGCAGCAGGGGCGGTGGCGCCCTCTTCCGATCCCAGCAGAAAACGATCGAGATCCTGTGGGATGTCCGCTCCCAGCCAGCGGAGGAATTGCAAATCGCGGCGGTGGCTGACCGGAGCGAAGCTCAGAAAGACGCGCGCCTGCAAACCGTTAAGCCGCTGCATGAGCCACACGACGTCATTTGAGTCAAACACAATCTGCGAGGTGAAAAAGTCGAGGCCCGCCCGGGTCTTGACGCGAATCCGATCGGATTCGTTCTTCCGGCTGGGAATCGTGATTCCGCCCAGGTTTATCGGCAGCCCCTCCCTCCGCACGAGGGTCGCGGCCTCCTTGACGCTCGGCCCGGGATAGCGCACCTCGGTGGATTCACCGCCCACCAACACGAGGTTCCGCAGGCCACGTTCCAGGCAGGTCTCTCGGAACCAGATCTCCGGCTTCGGATCATGCACGACCACACGGTTGAGAACCACCTCCGCTCCCAGTTCGCGCTGAATGCGTGAGCCAAACGCTCGCGGCTCCACGCGCGGCACGAATTTGCTGGTTCGCTCCGCCCCACGATCTTCGTCGCGAATTTCCGGAAGGTTGATCCCATCCACGAATGGCTTGACCCTTCTCAGCTCGGCAAGGGATTCGTTGATCACCTCGGGCTGGTCCGCCGCCGGCGGCACCACTTCAAAGAGCGTCACCGGTATGGAAGGGTTCAGTATTTTTTCTTGCAGTGTCATTTATCAATACCTGCGGTGGTGGCCTACGTAGCCCGCCCCTGTTTATCTTTCACTTTAGCCGGAACGGGAGAAAACCGCAACCTCGCCCGCTGCGGGGGGTAGTGGGACAGTCTGATAGGGAAGCGGCCGGACCTGTCCTGCTCTGGTCGGGACGCCGCCACTTGGCGGTCCCGCAGACGCAGGATCGCCAGTACAAAGCCACATGGTCCGTCGGCCGACGGATAGACTCGCCGCTACGAGTCGCCGAGTGTTAATGGCGGTTCAAGTCGCCCTCCGGTTCGGTGCGGGGGACGTAGATAACACAATTGGGGGCCTTGAGCGCCGCGACGTAGTATCGCCCTATAGCGTCAAACACCTCGTCCGGGAACCGTTCGCTTCGCTTTTGAGTCACTGGAACTTGAGTTTGGATGGCCCCATATTTCTTGTCCGCAATCTGTTTCACGATGTCTTGGCTATTCAGTTTCCCGAGCCACACGAGTCTGGCGCTGTTAAACGGATCAAGGATGTACGGCTTACCCGCGTCGTAACACAGAATCAGGCTCTCACATATAGCCGGTCCAGGTTGCGCGACCAGGAACGAAACCTCAGCTTGGAACTGCCTTTGTAGCTCCGGCAACTCGGAAATGGCCTTCGGCA
>Ga0326728_10016798_pt1 | contig 14830 bp, 8 predicted proteins | sample MB3enrmetagenome_FD_207602 | JGI IMG/M metagenome (GOLD analysis project Ga0326728, IMG submission 207602) | Lab enriched peat soil microbial communities from McLean, Ithaca, NY, United States - MB31MN | ecosystem: Environmental > Terrestrial > Soil > Wetlands > Peat | place: USA: New York...
AAGCTGCGGCCGGTCCCTTCATCTTCGCCGTGCACCAGTATTCTGCCTTCGAGTGTTGTGCAATTGCGAAGATCGAACATGACCAGCGGCAGTCGCGTGTCCGATACCGGTACGCCGTGAGTGGCCAGGATCTTTTGCCGATCCCCAAGGCGCTGCATCGCCCGCAGGGCGGTTTCGAAATCCTGGCGCACCAGCCATTGGTCGAGCCCGGCTGCTTCGGCCAGTCCCATGCTCTCCAGAGTTCTCAGCCGCGCAAGTACGCACTGGTTCCGCAGCTCCGGGTTCCGGCTAACCGTAAAATGCGAGGACTGGCTATCTGCCGGCTTGTCCCTGGCAATCGACCGATCCAGCGATGTGAACCTCTGCTGCGATACTTCGCGGCGCTGGGCTTCGCCGATATCCCGTTGCGTGCGATACCCAAGCTGCCGGGTACACAGATCTTCGGCGACGCTCCGAATACCATGCTTCACGTAATCGCGTTCGAGACGGAAAGATTTTCCGTTCTCGCGAACGCCGCGAAGTGCAATGTGAACGTGCGGATTATCGGTATTGAAGTGCGACACGGCAACCCACTCGAGGTGCGTATCGAGATCCCGCGTAATGCGCTTCATCAAGTCGCGGGTCAGTTGCGTCAGGTCGATCTTGTCTCCGAACTCGGGCGACACGATGATTTTCCACATGCGTTCATCGCTGGCGGACTGCCACTGATCGAGCCGAGCGGCGATATTGATCCCGCGGTCTGTGGCGTCAAACCCGGCCTCAACCGCACGACCCTGGCTGGCGCTCTCGCGGGCGATATAGCGTCCGTGTGCCTTCCACTGCCCGCGTGTGGCATTCTTTGCGTACATCACGCGCACGGCGCACCGCTGATCGTACGGGCGAGTCCGAACCGCGCGCCGAGTCCGCGGCTTGCGCTGTTGTGCACGCAGTTCTCGGACATAGCGAAGGATCAGGAGGTAGGCAGAGCACCAAGCCCTGGGTGAACTGGCTTGTCGACCCCGCGTCTTCCGGGGATTAAGCCGGAATCCCTTTAGTTTGCTATCGCTCACGACTTGGCTCCAGGCCCACTAACCCGCCACTTCTTTACCACCTTCGCCCTGGAAAATCGGCTGGGTCCGCTTGTGGCATGAAAATACCCCTCACTTACTAAGTCTTGGGAGAGGGTGTTTTCGGACATCAAAGCAAAAAATATTTTTGGGGGACCCGTCTAGCTGAGTCTTCTACGCCGGAGACCGACAATACGCTACCGCGACGATTGCAGCGTTAGGTAACAAGGGCAAAGCAGCAGATAACTGTCCTATTTTCTGTTTGAGCAACATAAGGTAACGTCTTCTGGATTCAAAAGGTAACAGAGGGCACAAAGGGCTAAGGGATTTATTTACTTCCACATTGCGATTGTGCAATCTTCCGTAACACTGGACAAAGCACGTTTGCAACAAGTCGTAACTAAAGGGCAAAAGGGGTGGAGTCAGAGACAGAGTTATGCGCTGACTGGTTAGACCTGAGCAAGGACCTATAGGTCATAGTTCCGTAATAAGTAAAGTCCCTCTTTTCTTTACTATCAATGTTTGTCCATCTTACCCGCGATGTTAGTCAAGGAAGTTCCACTACCGGCACTTCCTTTGTTTTCTTGACGATCAACCAGTGTCCATCTCGGCATCGCACAACAGTCAAACAACAATCAAGGAAAGTCCATTGGTGACGAACTCGCGCCGTCGACGAGACCAATGAGTAACTGGCGTATTTTCATAGGGTGAACCAACTTGGACCAAAGTAAACCCAAGTGACCACTATGTGAACCATTCGGGAGCCCAGACGTGCCAACGAAGATTAAGAAGACATCGGAAGAAACGTAGAGTGGAACATAAAGGAGTGGGATTCATTTGGCCTTCTTTTCCGGCTTTAGTTCCACTGCATCAAAAAGTTCGCCCGGTATGCATTTTGACGCGGGTGAATCCCGATGGGAGGCATGCATTTTTTTACATTTACGGATGTCCGAAAACACCCTCTCCCATTCCTTAGTAATTGAGGGGGTGTTTCATGCCACAACGAACCATCCGGTTCTCAGAGGCAACGATCAACCAGATTCGTCAGGCCGCCACGAAAAAGGGATGTACCTCAACTGCAATTGTCAGGCAGGCCGTCGAGCAGGCTCTCGCTGGCAGCGAGGATGTCGAGCAGCGCATCGCCGCCACCCTCGATCAGATCCGGGGCGATTTGTCGCGCATGCACCGCGTGCAGCAAACGTCGTTCGCACTCGTCGACACCCTCGCCAAGGCATTGCTGACCGGATTACCTGAGCAATCGTCTGCTTCGGTGGCCCGAGGGAAAGAAGTTATGAGTGGTTTTTGAAGAGCGCGGCGGCCAGTATGGTCAACGGTGGGCATCCGTGGTTGCGGGACGGAGTGGGGCAATAACATCCAGCGCGGCTGTACCGGAATAGGAATCCAGCCGCATACGCCGCGAAAACCGGAGCGCGAAATCCGCGATGAGACGAGCGGGGTAAAAAAAGCGGTGCCGGACAATGACCGAACAGATAAGCGTATGAGGAATTGGTAGCACTAACGGGAATCGAAACCGTTGCGAAGTGTCTGAACGCACCCAATCTTCCCCTATCTATTTGATTTTATTTGGAGGGGCACCGATCGTTTCGGCGATCACACCCACATGAATTCGCCGCGTGTGAGCAATGTGTGAGCAAAGCGCCGCACAGGTTCGCCAAATGGTTGGTTTCCGATGCCGGGTCCAGCGAGGACCGATTGACACCTTGCCGATCAAGAGAGCCTGCACAGATTTGCGTGAATCTCAGAAATTTTTGTCTACTCCATCTTGCACCCCAACCACGTGACCGGCTTTTTTAGCCTACGTGGCTTTGAGTGGTTTCTATAGTTTACATGGACTCGGGGTGTCTGCTTCCGCTCACCGCAGACGGCGCTGAAGGCAATTTTGCGCACATAATTCTGCACATTTTTCGCTGCGCCTTTAGGGACACCTGCTTTGCCACTTGCCTTTGTTTCCCAAGCACGGAGCCGCACGCGTTATTTGTGAGCACATTATTACGCACAACATGACGGCGTCGGCCGAAGTAAAGAACGTATGGTGGTCAGGATCCAACCGGTACCGGAATCGAAACCGTTGCATTCCATCCGATGAAGTGTGATCCCGGCTTACATCAAGCTCAACTCGATCTCGTTAACGTTCATGGCGACGTTATCCACAACTTGGTGGTACTCTTTCAGGAGTTTTTGGCGAGCTTGTTCACCGAGAGAGAGAACAATTTCCTGCAAGTCTTGGAGGGGGGGTGGCGTAAAGGCTGACATACCCATTAGGTCGGCTACTTGCGAGCCGGCCCGGACCAGGAAAATCAAAGCTCCATCGCACGTTGGACCGGCAGGTGGATTCTCATGCAGAGCGGCTACGTTCTGCAATTCAATGGGGCAGCCCCATTGCGCTAGAAGCCACTGGCCAACTTGGCCGTGGTCGGCTGCAAACAATTCCCGCTCTGTCGTGAGAAGATCTCTTCCTTTTGCTATGGCCTCCATCATGTCGTCGGCGTAACTCGGAAACGCCCGTAACATGGCCAGTCGGCCGATATCGTGGACCAGCCCGGCGACATAGCAGGTATTTTGTGGCAAGCCGGCACTCGCGGACAAGCGCTGGCAGATGAGTGCCGTCGCTAAATTGTGACGCCAGCACGCGCGCGTGAGTGCCCTCGGCCCATGGTCGGTTAGACTCCTTATGGCGATGGTGACGATGAGGTCCCGAATCCTGGCCATCCCCAGGAATGACACAGCCTGCAAGATATTGTTGATCTCATAGCGCACACCGAACAGGGGTGAATTAACGAGCCGCATTACACTCGCAGTCAGTACGGCGTCCGCACGCAGCAGCTCTACTATTCGTGGAAGTGATTCCGCTGAATCACCAACCAATCGCATCAGCTGTAGCGCGACGGGGCGAAACGGCGGCGTGTTCGCCAGCACGCGGGAGCGCGTCGCGTTGATTTTCTCCCGCACAGCCGCTGTTGCCGGGCCCATGGTGTCGGCGATCATGGCTCAGTGCTCAACCGCTACCGCACCTTGGGGCCGCCTGGCGACGGCAGCAATGGTCTGGAACAATTCCGTCATGTCAATGGGTTTGGATACGTACCCATCCATCCCGGCTTCGAGGCACCGCTGACGGTCTCCTTTCCTGGCGTGCGCGGTGACTGCGACGATGGGAACATGGTTCCCATTTCCGTTTTCCCGCTTCCGAATCTCAGCGGCAGCCTCGAGACCGTCCATCTCGGGCATTTGGATATCCAGTAGAATTACATCGAACGCTTCCCGCTCGAATGCCGCTAGTGCTTCGTACCCGTTTTGCGTGAGCGTGACCCGATGCCCCTGCTGTGTCAGCAAGGTCGCAATCAGATCCTGGCTAACTTTGTCATCTTCGGCGATCAAAATCTCAAGCGGGGGCGTGGCGCCGTCGCCTGCGACACTCCAAGCTGGGCAGCTAAGGCCCGCGGATTCGGATCTGCGGAATGTGGCCGTAAAGTGAAACCTGCTTCCGCGACCTTCTTCGCTCTCCACCCAGATCCGGCCTCCCATAAGAGCAACCAGCCGCGAGCAAATCGCAAGCCCTAGACCGGTTCCACCGTACTTGCGCGTCGTCGAACCGTCGCCCTGTCGAAATGGTTCGAACACGCGTTGTTGCTTGTCTGGTGGTATTCCGATGCCAGTGTCCTCCACGATGAAATGCGCGGTGCATTTCGAATCGACCCCCGGCGCTACCTGAGCTCTTACGCACACTGAGCCGCTGGGGGTGAACTTAACCGCGTTTCCGAGGAGGTTCAACAATACTTGACGGAGCCGGACAGCATCGCCGATCAAGTCGTCCGCCTTTCCGGCGATGACCTCACTTCGCAAATCCAACCCCTTTTGTTGAGCTACCGCCGCCAGAGTTCGGACTGCCTCCTCTACGCAACCATGAAGCGAAAATGGCGCCTGTTCCAGTTCCAGGCGTCCGGCTTCGATCTTCGAAAAATCCAGAATTTCGTTAATGATTGCCAACAAGGCTCGCGTAGAGTTTTCTACTGTATCGAGGTAATCTCGCTGTTCGCCGCTAACCTCGGTACCCAGGGCCAGCTGTGTAAAGCCAAGAATTCCATTAATCGGGGTTCGAATCTCGTGGCTCATGTTCGCCAGGAACTCGCTTTTGGCCTTGGATGCATCCTCAGCCACTATACGAGCGGTTCGCAACATTTCCTCCGCTTGCTTACGGGCCGTGATGTCGAGCAAAAACAGGAGGAAGTGAGGGGAGTTGCCGATCACTACCGAACGGCCCCACAACAATGCGGTGCGACGTTCGGCGCCCGGGCGTGCATACCAAACCTCTTTGCCGTTAATGGCTCCCTCCGCGGCAAGCTGTTGTTGCACCGCCTTAAGAGTATCCGCATCAAGCAAGCCCACCTCTGCGGCCCCCTTGCCGATGAATGCGGGCCTGGCAATTCCGTGCTGCTGGACAAAAGACTCATTCGCGTCCAAATACCGTCCCTGGTCGTCGATTAGGGCAATTGCGATCGGGCTGGCCTGAAAGATGACCCGGAATGCCTCTTCTGCTGTTGTTCTCTCCTGAAGCTCCAGCATGGTTCGCTCGTTAGCGACCTGCAACTCAGCTGTGCGCTCCTCTACCAGCCTGTCAAGTTCCGCCATCTTTGTCTCGGCCTGACGGCTGAGCCGCCATTTGCTGGTGAGCGCGTGGGCCAACTGAATGACCTCGATATTGTCGAAAGGCTTCTTCAAGATGAGTAGCCGGTCAGAGTAACCTAATCGTCGCTGGATGTCCCTCCAGGAATAATCCGCATAGGCAGTGCAGATGACCATCTGCAGATTCGGGTCAACCTGCTGCAAATGGCTGATCGTCTCGATGCCATCCCATCCCGGGGGCATACGGACGTCCACGAAGGCCAGAGCGTACGGGCGACCTTCGGCAAGAGCTCGCTGCACCATATCCAGGCCTTCATTTCCCTGGTATGCCGAGTCGACTTGGAAGTCCGTGGCGGTGACAGCAACCGTGCCGAACAATAAAGCCTCGTCGCTCTGCAGAGCCGTCTCGAGCTCTCCCTCGTTCGCGAGAACTTTACGGAGATCATCATGAATCGATCGGTTGTCGTCGATGATCAAAATGCGGCGATTGAAATCAAGAGATTTTGAAGGGCTCATGCCATGGTCCTTTCGTGAGCTTCAACCAGGGGAAGTTCGAGAATGAACGTGGCGCCGCGGCCCAGACCTTCACTTTCGGCCCACAGAGATCCCGACATCTGTTGTGCTGCCAGCGCGCCCGAGTGCAGGCCAAAGCCGTGACCATTGCTCTTGGTCGTATATCCATGTGCAAAAATGCGGGTCAGATTCTCAGGCGCTAGGCCAATGCCCGAATCCTTCACCTCGGTGCGGACACGGTCGTCGTTGTGACGCCGGATGCTGAGGCGGACGAACCGTGGCTGGTTCTGGCTTTGCTTGATGGATTCCTTGGCGTTGCGCAGCAGATTCAGAAGAATCTGGAGGATCTTGTGTTTGTCTGCCGCCACGGGCGGCAGGTCCTCGCAGTCGCGCGCCACGCGAATCTGGTGACGCTCCAAGCCGGATTCAACGATATGCAAGGCATCTTCGGCCAAGTCGGCGAGGCGTAAGTCTTCGACGAGGCCGGAGACCTTGGCGTAGTTCTGCTGGGTGGCCACAATGGTCTTGATGTGACCGATATGATTCTGCAGCTGCTGCAATTCCGCGAGTGTTGTCTGGCAATCGTGCTGCAGAACCTGGCCGAGTTTGAAGAGGTAGGGCAGCAGACGCTGCCCCTTGGGATCATGACGCAGAAACGTGTCTGCGTCGTCCTGGTGCTGCTGCAGCATGTCGATGGCGGCGGCGAGGTGATCGAGGCGGAATTCGCCAATCTTCGTGGCGACCAGATTCGCCGACACGTTAACGCTATTCAATACATTGCCGACGTTGTGCAGAACGCCCGTGGCGACCTCGGCCATCCCAGAGAGGCGGGACATCTCGATGAGGCGCTTCTGCGTATCAGCCAACTCGGCCAGAGCTCGCTCCTTGGCATGCACCTGATCCTGCAACTCCTGTGTCCGCTCCGAGACCTGCCTACTAAGAGCCGCCGCCCACCCCAGCACCACCAGAATGAAGACCCCTGTGCAAGCGAGAACAGCCAGAGAGTGTTTTACAGTCCACCACGACGGTCGCGTGACAATTGCAATGTCGGAGGGAGCGCGAAGGAGAACCGTAAAACCGTTTGGGTCGCGATTCTCGTTCACGTGAATCGCGCAAATGCCCGTAAGCTGAACCACACTACCCGGTTCCAGATCCGGCAGAGAAGCTCCATCGCCACGATCGTCGATTTCGGCCTCGAAATTGATCTTGCCCGACTGCAATACCAGTAACCGATAGCCAGACCGCAATGAAGTGTCCACCAAACGTGCGGACAGCCGGATCAGCTCAGCGTCATGGTCACCAGTAAGGGCTTGTTCCGCAGTCACAGAAACCGGATTCGGCGCCGAACCACCAGCCCCCGGCCAAAAGACGGCGTCCCGCAGGACCGGTCCAAACTCCCCCAACTCGGGAAAGCCCGCCACGTCAACTCGCTGGCCAACCTTTAAGGTGGTCATTTGCCTCGTTTTGACCTGAAGCCCGATATCCTGACCGAAGATGAACAGCGAACGGCCAAGGCGCTGCAAAGTAACAACTCCTTGAACCCGAACTCGGTGGACGAACTCCCGATTCGTGCTGGTATGTAAAACGGTCCGAAGAGGATCCACCGGCAACAGGGTGTAGTTCTTTGGCGCGGCGTCGACCACGGTAATGTCGGCGCTGCTGGGTACCAGCACTTCCAGGGAGAGAAACTGATCCCGGCTGTTGTAAAAACCACCGCAAGTGCCACGAATACGTACGCGTGCATCAACATAATCCCTTGGCGCAGAGGTGATATCCGGAATGTACGCTTTGAACTGCACTGTTCCGGCGGTCACATCGAACATCAACCCACCCTCATACTGACTAGCGGAGCGGATGATGCCTTCTACTGCTACTCGCTGGCAGTCGTGACGGACGGCGGCCAGCTCTTCAGCCGTGACTTTGAGCGCGGGCGGGAGGGGCATTTGGGATAAGACCCTGATTTTGGTGTGCGTCACGTCGGACTGAAAGTCCGACGCCTTACTAACTCCATCGACTTCCACGTACTGGCCCGGACGTAACGTGGGGGCGTCCGGAGGAGTGATGTAAACGGCGCCCGTCGAATCCTGGAGAAACAAATCTCCGTGTTGATAGTCACAGTACGTCACAACACCGCGCAGGTGGATGGGATATCCTAGCTTCGACTCGTCCAACGTGAGCCGTCGAAGTTCTGACACCTGGTATATGTCAGGAAGCCGCTGTGCCGCCGTCGGCGGCCCGCCCCTGCAAACCGTAACGAATACACCTGCGAGCAACGTCAGCGTTGCCAGAACACGTCTCATCCGCTGTACCTTCGGGTCGGCTCCACAGTGTTCGTGGCGATCGCGGTCTTTGGGGAGGGAGCCGTGACGCGGATTGATGGGTACTGCCATAACGCGCGAGTAGAACAGCCCAATTAAGATTCTAAGTTCTCTAATCGCTGCAGCACAGTTGCTCTTTGTTAGCTCGGAAGACTTACTTTCCGGCAGTAGCAGTAGTAAGGCAGAAGTCCTGTCTCTAATTCCGCGGTCGAAATCAGAAGTTTTTGAAGGACTCATATGCCATGATCCTTTCGTGAGCTTCTACCAGGGGCAGGTCCAAAATGAATGTGGCGCCTCGGCCCAGACCCTCGCTTTCGGCCCAGAGCGATCCCGACATCTCTTGTGCTGCCAGCGCTCCCGAGTGCAGGCCGAAGCCGTGCCCGTTGCTCTTGGTTGTGTATCCATGTGCAAAAATCCGCGTGAGATTCTCGCGGGCCAACCCGACCCCTGAATCCTGCACCTCGATGCGGACACGGTCGTCGTTGTGGCGCCGGATGCTGAGGCGGACGAACCGCGGCTGGTTCTGGCTTTGCTTGATGGATTCCTTGGCGTTGCGGAGTAGGTTGAGAAGAATCTGCAGGATTTTGTGCTTGTCGGCTGCCACCGGAGGCAGGTCCTCGAAATCGCGCTCCACGCGAATCTGGTGACGCTCCAAGCCGGCCTCAACGATATGCAAGGCGTCTTCGGCCAGGTCGGCCAGGCGTAACTCCTCGATAAGGCCCGACACCTTGGCGTAGTTCTGCTGGGTGGCCACAATGGTCTTGATGTGGCCGATGTGATTCTGCAACAGCTGTAATTCCGTGAGTGCGGTCTGGCAATCCTGCTGCAGAACCAGGCCGAGTTTGGAGAGGTAGGGCAGCAGACGTTGCCCCTTGGGGTCATCACGCAGAAAGGTGTCTGCGTCGTCCTGGTGCTGCTGCAGCATATCGATGGCAGCGGCGAGGTGATCCAGGCGGAATTCGCCGATCTTGCTGGCGACGAGATTGGCCGAAACGTTGACGCTATTCAATACATTGCCAACGTTGTGCAGCACGCCGGTCGCGACTTCAGCCATACCCGAGAGGCGGGACATCTCGATGAGGCGCTTCTGGGCCTCAGCCAACTCGGCCAGCGCTCGCTCCTTGGCATGCACCTGATCCTGTAACTCCTGTGTCCGCTCGGTCACGCGCTTTTCCAGAGTCGCTTTCGCCTCGACCAAATCGTCTTGCGCGCGCTGCCGGGTCATCGATGCGCCCAGCATTCCAGCCATGGCTCGAAAGGCATCCAACTCCGCCTCACTCCACACGCGTGCGCCTGTGCAGTCCCCAAATCCGAGAAATCCGAACCATTCGTCTCCGGCGTGGATGGGGATGAGGATGATCGACTTCGGACAGAGGGGGAGATCAGAGTATCCCGCAAGGCCATCGAGACTGTCGGTGCTGACAGCCTCTCCGCGGCTCAACGGCTCGAAGTATGGTTCGAGCGCCCTGGATTTCCAGACGCACTCCTGCAGCGCGTCGCCGTCTTTCCCGGCGGCAAGCCCGGGTGCCGTCCACTGGTGCCTCATCGAACCCGTGCCGGCAGGTGGTCCGGGGACAATCTCGACGAGACACGCGACCGACGAGTGCGAGGCGTTGCCGAGTCTCTCCAAGACTCGGGGAATCACGTCCTGGGGGGCAGGCGCAGCCAGAAACTCTTGTGCGGCCAACCGGACGCTCTCCAGGATTTGATTGCGCTGTAGCAGTGAATCGGCCATGCTATTGAAGGAGAGAGCTAAGCTTTCGATCTCGTCGCGACTGCCGAGTGGAGCTCTTGCCGAGAAATCTCCTTTTGCTACCTGCCCCACCACCGCCTGGAGACTGCGAATGGGCCGTGCCTGCCGTCGGGCATAGACCACCGACACAAGCAGGCTCAGCGCAACGCAGAAGACTGCGATCAAGCCCGTCCGGTGATATATTCTGCTAACACTCAGGTCATAGCTGGAAAGCGACAGGCCGACGTGGATCCAACCCCACTGGATGCCGGAGTAGTCGAAAGGCCGTGCGAAGTGGAAGACTCGACGCCCGAATACGGGGACCACGCGGATACCGGCGATCGTCTGGTGTTCTGTGGGTCGCCAAAACTCACCGAGTTTATCCGCCCGCCAGCCATTCCTCTCCACCATGACCGACGTTCCATCGTTCTTCGTGATGACGATGTAGTCAATCGCATCGTCGCCGGCCAGCACCTGCACGCAATGGTCAACCACACTGCTGTAATCCTCAGAGATTGCCGCTCCAGCGGTTACTTCCTGTAGTGAAGAAGAGATTCCTCGTGCCTTGGAAGTTAATGCATCCTGCAGGTCGCGCTTCTGCTCCGGGATAATCGCGATTACGAATATGGCTAGGGTCAGGATCGAAACAAGCCACGATAGGATGAAGATTCTGACGCCGATTCCTCTGGCAAAAAAGGGGCGTGTGCTTTCCTGCCACATCACGGCCTCCCCGAAGTCTGCGCGCCATCGGATTTGCCAAGGTGGTTGGGGACAGCAGCGACCATCGCATACTTCCTCCACAGTTCCCTCGATGTATCAATATCCCGCTCACTCACGGGGAGCACCCGTTCGCCCTTGAAGACCATGAGCAGTTGCTTGCCCTCGGGGTCCCGGTGCAAATCCAGCAAGCTCTGCAATAGCTCCTCGCGAAAGTCCTTATGCTTAACGTGGATGCATAGTAATCCCTCCAGGAATGGTGGTGACGTCGCGATAATCCGCAGTTTGGAACTGAGTTGCGGATTCATTTCCGTCAGCACCTCCCAACCCGCATTGTTGACAATGCAGGCATCCAGTTTTCCGAAAAAGACAGGCAGGCACGCCGACGAAGGCTTCAATACATGAGTGATTGAACCGAAGAAGTGCTCGGCCCGCTCCAAGTGCTCCTCGTTGAGCAATGTCTCGATCCAGATCCTTCCCATATCGGTCTCGGAACGGGAACAGGAGAGGATGTTCTTTCCCCGGAGGTCCGCAACGTCGGAGGAGCCCGACGCCCTATTGACTACCAGAAGGTCGTTTTGCAGTGTGCCATTCTTCCCGCGGGCGATTGCCACGAACGGTTGCAGGAGCCCGAGGGGAGCCAGTTTGAGATACTCAATCGGATCCAGGATGACCAAGTCGGCGGAGAATTCTTCAAGCTGTTTCCGAATTACCTCCAAGCTTTCGACAACCTCGAAGCGGGAGTCTAGTTGGAATCCACGGCGGCGTCCGATTACTTGCAGCCATACCGTACCGGCGGCCTGAACATCGGCCACATTCAATCCAGCGGCGAGGCTGCGGCTGGCCAGCACGTGCAATCTCGTATGGCGTAGGGGAGGGGCGCTTTGAGCCTGGCCCGCCGGATTGATGGCCACCGCTCCAAAACAGAGCGTCACCCAGAGCCATCTGTACCGCACGTGCCACATCCCAATGCGAACGCTACGATTCATGGTTCATGGCCTCAAGAGATGTCGTGCCGACTTCCCTGCCGTCCAGCGCGGAGACGGATCCGCTCCGTGCCCCGGACAAGTTCATCCGCGGTTGTGAGCGCTGAACCGTCCACCATAACAGTGCCGTAACCCTGAAAAAGCGAAACTGGGTCTCTGGAGCCGAGAGCCGGGCGTTGTCGCCTGGCCCAGCCGGCGCTCCAGCCCTGAGACCAATCCCCGTCATCAGCAACAGTGAGGCCCGCCGCGTGATTCTCGCCGTCCCTGGGGAGGGCGTGACTTGCCAATCTGCGGACATCATTTTCGTAAGGCGACCGTACGCGCCTTGAGCCGGTGGCTTGCATTGACGATTTCGATCGCAGACGCCAGGACCGACACGTTGGCAGCCGCCATCTGTCGGCTGTTGAAAAGAGCCAGAATCTGCCGCTCTGCCGCAGTGTTGCCGAGGTTGGTGAGCGCGGTGCGAAACCTCTCCCGCTGCTGAGCTGAGCAGTTCTTGTGAAAGGCGATGATTACGGGAACCAGTTTCGGGGAGTTTGCAATGACGCGCAGCTTGACGGCAAGTTGTGGGTTCATTTCGGCCATGGTGTCAAAAGCGCGTCGGGTCACTAGACACGCATCTGACTGGCGGAAAAAAACGGGAAGAATCGCGCGAGAAGCTTTTTGGGAGGGTGTGATCTGGCTGAAATAACTCTCGGGTGGCCCCAGGTTCGAGGCGGCGAGAAGCACGGCCAGCCAATCGTTGGCCAGACACATCGGATTTCCCACGTACTGAACCAGGCTGCGTCCATGGAGGTCGGCCAGATGTTGCAGCCCGCTATCAGCATGTACCAGGATGAGGTACTCCTCGCCGCCGTTCACATACGATTTATCCACCAACAGGTTCGAATCCGTGTAAGCCGCAATCTGCAAATACTCGGGCAATGGCACAGAGAAGGCATCCACTTGACCGTTGCGAATCTTCTGGTAAAGTTGCTCGGGCGGTGAGAAACCGTCTGGCGGGTACACAATCCGCAAGCCGGTCTCGCGCGCAAACGTGTCGCACCAGACCTTGAGAGCCGCACGAGCGTCGTTGCCGTTCACGTCGGAACCAAGGAGGCTCGCGGAAGCGCCGATCCTCATAACGGTAACGCTGTCATCCGTCGTGTCGCCTCCGGCCCCCCAAACAACGCCTGGAGTTCCCAGGGAGACAAGCCCGATCAAGACACCAATTCGGCGCGGCCGCCTCATCTTGCCGGTTCTCTCAAGCGCGCATTGACTTCCGTGCCGACGACGAGACTGAGTTGCGAGAGCAATGAGATATAGTCGTAGCGCGCCTTGTAATGTTGCGCCGACATCAACGCTTCAAACAACTGAGCCCGGATGACCTTTTCGGTCTCCACCAGTTCGTTCTCGTAGGCACGCTCATTCAGATCCCGGTTTTCCGTCGCGGACTTCATCGCGCGAGAGGTGGCTTCGGTGGACTTAGCTGTGGCATCGAGTCCCATCATCAAATCCTTGATCTGCAGTCCAAGTCCTTCGCGCAGAAGGAACTGGTTCTCTTTGAGTTGGTTCAGCTTGGCCTTCTCCTCACTTACTTTGTTGCGCGTCAGGAACCCATCGAAAAGTGGGAACTCCAAGCCTACGCCCACCGACCAGCCGGCTCGGTTCTGCTCCGTCGAAATTCCGCCATCGTAGCCGCCATTCCACCAACGATGGAGGTCGCCGGTCACCGCTATCTTTGGGTAGTAGCCACTCTTTGCGTTGGTGATCATGCCTTCGGTCGCGCGCATTGCCGCTTCCAACTTCACCCAGTCCGGACTGAATTGGTACGAAGTGCTGACCAGATCCTCGATGCTTCCCGTCCGGCGCTCAAAAGGAATTTCCGCGTTGGAAGGCTGCACGCTCACCGACCACGACAATCCGGCTGCATTGGCCAGTGCCGCCTGTGACATGGCTTCGTTCTTCTCCAACTGAGCCACGATGGAGCGCAGCGACTCGACCATGACCAGATTGTCCAGGTAGTCCGTCTTGGTTACCTTCCCGGCGCTTTCCTTGTAGAGGCTTTCGGTCAAACGCAGCGTGGTTTCCATCCGCGCCAGCGTGTCTTTTCCGAGTTGGTGAAGCTGACGGGCTAACACCGCGCCCCAGTAGTACCGTTTGACCATGTCGGTGATCTCCAGATCGGTGCGCCGCGCTTCCGCCCGCATCATCTCGAGCCAACCACCCGACTCCTCGCGCAGTCCTTTGCGCATTCCCCCATCGAAGGCCAGCCACTTCATGTCCAGCGTCCCAGTCGCGAGGTTGCGGTCCAGAACCTTGATGTTCTGCTCCGGAATATTGAATGCTTGGGCGGGCGTATTCAACGTCTGGCCGGGGTAGCTGACCGGTAGTTGCACATTGGCGGGCGGGAACCCAGGTCCGAATGCATTGGCGGGGATGGTAACCAGCGAGGTCCCACCGGGGATGGTGATCGTCTGCGCGGGGACCATCATTGTCGACGCCGGAAAAATGAAATTCATCGGCTGGTCCAGCAACTGATATCCGGCTTTGACGTTCAACTGCGGCCAATACCCAGCTAGCGCCTGGCGATGCTGCGCTTCGGCCATGGCAACCTCGAACTGCGATGCCGGCCGCCGGTGATTCTTCCGTAAGGCGCTGTTCAGACACTGTTCCAGCGTCATTACTTCCACTTGTGCCGCTGCTGTTGGCGACTCGGAAGCTCGGGCAATATCCTGATTTGACTGGTCTGCTCCATAAACACTGGGCCAAATACCCAATGCAACCGCTATTATGAGTAAATGGGGTATCTACTTGACTCAGGTAACCCCAAGATGTAGTATGGCCTGCCGTGGAGGATTACCCCCGAAATCTGACCGAATTTGAGGGCCGCTTTTC
>Ga0326728_10016799_pt1 | contig 14830 bp, 7 predicted proteins | sample MB3enrmetagenome_FD_207602 | JGI IMG/M metagenome (GOLD analysis project Ga0326728, IMG submission 207602) | Lab enriched peat soil microbial communities from McLean, Ithaca, NY, United States - MB31MN | ecosystem: Environmental > Terrestrial > Soil > Wetlands > Peat | place: USA: New York...
ATTCAGCAGGCTCTGGCTCTGACGCTGGCGCGGGCGGACAGCGGAGAAACGTCGGGAACCCTGCCCTTAAACAGACAGCAGGCCTGGCAGTGGGTGGCCAGTTTTCATTCCGTGCCGCGCCTAAACTGGGTCATCATCCTGGCCGAACCGGCACCGTGGGTCTATGTGCCGTTCTTCTTGTTCCTGGCGAGCCTCATCTGCCTTCTCTGGCTGACAGGACTTCCCTGGCAGGCGGCCGAGTCCCTGCGGAGAGCGCGTGAAGCTCAGGATCTGCAGCAGTTCGCCAAGCGAGTAGACAATTTTGTCCGCGGCAAAGACCTCATCTTAAATGAACCGCCGTATCCTTTTAACGAACTCACGCCGATCGTCCAGTCCTTGCGCTGGCTCCTTCCGCAATGGAAAAAAGCGGAGGCGTTTCCGAAAGAACTGGGCCTGGAACGCAAGCTTCTTTCGCTTCTGATCGAGTCCCTACCCGAGGGGATCCTCTTTTTTAATCCGCAGGGATCTTTGCAACTGGGCAATGAGCTGGGCAAGGTGTTCCTCGCGCTTCAACAGGAAGCCGGGCGTGAGTATAAGATGGTCTCGGGCGTCCAGATCCCCCGGGGGTTCCTCGAGCCGTTTGTCGATCCTGTGTTTACGGGCCAGCAGAAAAACGCGGGGAAGGAAGTGGAAGTCGGCTGGGCTGATGGCAAGCACCTCTACCGGGTCTGGGTGGAGGCAGTGGATGTGGATGACAAGATCGAAGGCTTCATTGTCGTCGTCCGGGACATCACCTTCCGCAAACAATGGGAATACGTGCAGGAGCAGGTGCTCTCGGGTATCACCCATGACTTGAGGGGGCCCTTGTCCGCCATCATGGGATACCTCGACCTCCTGAAGCGCCAACTCAAGGAGGGCCCGCCCAAGGCGGTCGAATATGTGGGCCTGGCGCATGAAGCCGGGGTGCGGCTGACGCAGATGGTGAGCGACATCCTGGATGTGGTTCGTTTTGAGCAGGGTAAAATCGACTTGGACCTTCAGCCCATTTCCGTTGACGAAATGTTCAACCGGGTGCAGAACATCTTCGGCGTCATGGCCGCCCAGAAAAAGGTCACCTTGAACATCCGCCCGGCCCAAATGGGGCTTTCAGTTTCCGGGGACCCGAAACTCCTGGAGCGTGTTCTGGATAATCTCATCGGGAACGCCGTCAAGTTTACTCCCGAAGGCGGGACGATCACGGTGAACGCGAACCGGGGCAACGCCCGGGTTGTGTTTGAGGTTTCCGATACGGGCCGCGGTATCCCCAAGGAAGCGCAGTCCCGTATTTTTGACAAATTTCAGCAGGTCAGGCCCGGCGACCGCTCAGCGGGCTACGGCCTGGGGTTGGCGGTCGCCAAGTTTATCGTCGAGGCCCATAAAGGCGAGATCCGTGTCGAGTCAGAGGTGGGGAAAGGCAGTTCGTTCAGCTTCTGGATTCCCGACCAGCCGCTTAACGCGGCAAAGCCCTCATCTCGCGAAGCATCGCGCGGTGAATCCGGCCGTTTGTAGCCAGCGTCTGCTCCCCATACGTCGAAAAGCGCTTCCCGGAAAAGTCGGACACCCTTCCCCCCGCTTCCGTCACGATGAGGACTCCTGCAGCGACATCCCAGGGTTTTAAGCGCCACTCCCAATAGCCGTCGACTCGGCCACAGGCCACCCAGCAGAGGTCCAAGGCTGCCGCGCCGGCGCGGCGGATGCCTTGAATCTGCTGCATGAAGGCTTTTACATACATCAGGTAAATGTCGATCCGCTCGCGCCGGTCGTAGGGGAAACCGGTCAATAAGAGCGAGTGAGCCAGGGAGCGAGTGGGCGAGACAGAGAGGCGCTTCTGGCGGCCGGCATGAATCAGCCAGGCCCCGCGTCCTTCCTCGGCCCAGAACAGCTCGTCGCGGAACGGATCATAAACACCGCCGAGAATCATGGTCCCTTGATATTCCAACGCGATGGAAACACCAACCTGTGGAAAATGATGAGCATAGTTGGTGGTCCCGTCCAGAGGATCGATGATCCATTTGTAAGGCGAGCTTTTACCGGTGGGGATGGATTCTTCCGTCAGAAAATCGTGCGTGGGAAACGTCTTCAGGAGGAGGCGACGGATCAGACGGTCGGCCGCCCGGTCCGTTTTGGTCACGAGGTTAATGCGGCTTTTTTTCTTGAACGACACTGCGATGGGCTGATCAAAATATCGCCGGATGAGCGCCCCCGCTTCACGCAGGGCAAGGAACAGCAATTGGCGAAAATGCTTCATTTCGAGAAATACCGCTCAATCGCTTTCGCCAGGCCTTCGATCGTGTATTGCTTCGCGAGGATGGCCGAACGGATGCCGTAGTGACGAAGGGTGGCCGCCGTAATGGGCCCGATAGCCGCGGCTTTGGCGTGCCGGAAGATCCGGTGTCTTTCGGCAGGAGAGAAATGGTCCATGAACCCCTCTACGGTTGACGAGGAGGTGAACGTCACGGCGTCCATGTCACCATCCAGCAGGTGTTTTTTGATACCGCTGGCCAATCGTCGGAGTTGGAGTGTCCGATAGACCGTTGCGATGGTGACGGCAGCGCCGCGCGCTTCCAAGGTTTTTGGAAGGACATCGCGGGCTTTCTCGGCGCGGGCGAGAAGTACGCGGCGCCCTCGGACTTCCCCGATCACCTCCGCCAGGGCTTCGGCGCGGTACTCCTCCGGGAAGGCGTCCACCTTTAAACCCAGAGCCTCAAGCCTAGCGCTTGTTTTAGGGCCGATCGCGCCGATGCGGAGGCCCTTTAAGTCGCGAATATCTCCGCCTTTTCTGTTCAGGCGCTCGAAAAACATGCAGACGCCGTTTACGCTGGTAAAGAGCAGCCAGTCGTATCCGGCGATTTCCGCGATCGCGCGGTCGACGGCCTTCCAGCTCTTCGGAGGAGAAATCTGGATGGTTGGAAAGGAAATCACGTCGGCGCCGCTGTCGGCCAGAAGGGAAATGAAATCGGCGGCCTGGTCGGCGGCGCGGGTGATCACGAATTTCTTTCCGCGAAGCGGCCGTCCGTCAAACCTTGACGCTTTTCCACACATGGTAGAATCGAGTTTACCAAATGAAGCCAACTCAGAGCTCAGGGCTCAGAACTCAGAGATTTAGACGCCTGTTTTTCTTTCTATTTCTGAGCTCTGAGCTCTGCTTTCTGAGCTGGCCCGCACAAGCGGGCAAGACGTGTTCCGAAGAAGCGCTCTACATGGTGTCCAAAGCGGCCGACTGTCTGGATCACGAGGACTCCGGCTGCGCCAAGATCAAGCTCGAGGGTGTCCTCCAGCGCGAGCCCAACTGCGCTGACGCGCTTTTTGTGAAGAGCTGGATCCTCGAGTTCGACGACCATAAGCCCGAGGCGGCCCAGGTCATGCAGGAAAAGGCGCTCAAGCTCAACCCGGGACTCTCCGAGTTCTGGGAGAAGCGCGGCCATTTTATCGAATCGCAGCTCCCCAACGAGCAGTTCTCCCATTTTGACATCCAGTTCTATGGCGCCGAGGACCGCGGGAAGGCCTGGGATGCTGTGAGCTATCTAAACGGCATGTATGACGAGCTCGGCTCCATCTTCGGGGCCTTTCCGACCAAGCGCATCCCGGTCATCATCTTTACGACAGGAGAATTCATAGACGCCTGGCGGGCGCCGTTCATCGGAGGGTTCTTTGACAAGCGCGACGGCAAAGTGCGGATCCGCGTGGATGAGATACCGGGCGGCGACGATGAGTTCCGCCATCGCGCGCGCCATGAATTTACCCATGCCTTCATGTACCAGATTTATCCCCATGACTTGCCGTCCTGGGTTTCGGAGGGGGTCGCAGAATTTTATGGCCGGTCCAATGCCTCGAGCGGGTTCTGGAAGGAAGAGCGCCTGGATCAGATTCAAAAAAGCCTCAAGGGAATGCCCTGGCTGACACTGGACATGATCCAGGAAGCCATCGCGAAAAAGCGCGTGTCACCTTCCATCATTATGCAGGCCTATCAGGAGTCGGAGGCGATGGTCATTTATGTGGCCCAAGAACGCGGCGATTCCTGGATCCCGAACGTCATGAACTATCTGCGCGCACACGGCGGCACCTTCGATGCGGCCTTCGAGGCGGTCCTCGAGGTCACTCCGGCAGCGGAGTTCGAACATCTGCACGACGACTGGGAATAAAGCGCTGGAGCACTTGCGCCAGATGCAGGGCCTGGCGGCCTGTGGCCTGGCTGATTTGCTCTCGGCATGAAAAGCCGTCCGCGACGATGAGCGTCTCAAGCGGCGCGCGGCGGACTGCCGGCAGGAGAGCGCGCTCGCCGATCTGCTTTGAGATCCCGGCATGGTCCTTCTCAAACCCGAAAGCTCCCGCCATGCCGCAGCAACCGGGTTCCGGGATCTGAACCTCAAGACCCAGTTGCTCCAGAAGCTTCTTTTCTGGTTCGAATCCGAAAATCGACTGATGATGGCAGTGCGGCTGAACAATGGCTTTTATTCCTCTTGTCTTCTCTGACCGCGCAGGCGTTAGTCGATTATTCACCAGAAATTCACTTAACAAAAAAGTCTGCTTGCTCAGCTTCTCCGCCAGCGAATCCTCCGGAAATAAATTCACCAGCTCATCCTTGAACACCGCGGCGCAGCTCGGCTCAAGCACGATAAGTGCTAGTCCTGCTTCCAAGGATGGTCTAAGAAGCTTCAAGATATCCTGGACCTGGCGCTTGGCTTGATCGAGGAAGCCGAAGTCGTATAAGGGCCGGCCGCAGCAGAGCTTGGAGGCCGGGACCAGGACCTGAAATCCCAGGTGTTCCAAGACCTCCACCGCGGCTTGGGCGATCTGCGGCTGAAAATAATTAGTGAAGGTATCGGGCCAGAGCAAGAGGGTTTGCCCTTGGTTTGTGATTCCTCTTTTCTTAAACCAAGTTTTGAAGGACATCTGAGCAAACGGCGGGATATGACGCTCTTGCGATATTCCCGCGAGGAATTTGGCCGCATGGCTGAAACCGGGAGTTTGTGTCAAGAAATTTGCGAGCCACGAAACTTTTGATCCCAGCAGAGCCCAATGCTCAATTAAGCCGAAGACGTAGGCATGTCGCGGCCGGAGTCGGTTTTCATAATAGTGCGACAGAAACTCCGCCTTGTAGGTCGCCATGTCGACGTTGGTGGGGCAGTCGTTCTTGCAGCCTTTGCAGGAGAGGCAGAGGTCCAGCGCCTCTTTGACCTCTTCGCTTTTCCAGCCGTCCGTGATGATTTCACCCTTCAGCATTTCGAAAAGGAGATGCGCTCGGCCGCGCGTGGAATGTTTTTCATCGCGCGTGGCCATGTAGCTCGGGCACATGAGCCCGCCTTCTTCATTCCGGCATTTGCCCACGCCGACGCAGCGCAGCACGGCGCGCACAAAGCTCTTTTCCTGCTTCGGGTAGCGAAAGTGAGTCGCCGGTTCCTTCGGCTTAAAATTCTCGCCCATGCGGAGATTATCGAGGATTGCATGAGGATCGACGATTTTCCCGGGATTCATCCGGCCCTCGGGGTCCCACGCGGCCTTAAACTCCCGGAACGCCTGGACGAGTTCCGGCCCGAACATTTTCGGCAACAGTTCCGCGCGCGCCTGCCCATCTCCATGCTCCCCCGACAGCGATCCACCGTAGCGCACCACAAGATCCGCGGCCTCATCCAAAAAGCGCCTCATCGCCCGCCTCCCGTCGCCCGTCTCCAGGTCGAAATCGATGCGGGTGTGAATGCAGCCATCTCCAAAGTGGCCGTAAAAGGCACCGCGATACCCAAATTTATCGTAAAGCGCACGCAATTCAGGAAGATAAGTTCCTAAACGATCGGGGGGGACGGCCGAGTCCTCCCAACCCTCGTGACGGTCGCGCTGGCCGGGAACAAAAGCGGTGGCGGCCAGAACGTTCTCGCGAACGGCCCAAACGTCCTTGGCCGACGAGGAACCGTTGGGGGATGGTCCCGCCACGCTCATGCCGATTGCGGGCGGGCGCGGGGACCCACCCCTACACAGGACATTGATCAATTCGTTGGCCTTCGCATCGGATTCTTCCTGGGAGTCGCCGCCGAATTCCACCAACAGCCACCCTTCGCCGGGGGGTAAGCGCTTAATCTTTTCCGGGAAGCCTTGGTACCGCCCTAGGTTGGTCACTAGGTCGATGTCCATGCCTTCAAGACCGATGGGCTTATGGGTCAGAATTTCCGGGACGACCTTCGCCCCCTGGTAAATGGAAGGAAATCCGAGCACGAGCAGCGAACGTGCGGCAGGATTTGAAATGAGACGCAAGGTCGCTTCAAGAACCGTGACGCAGGTGCCTTCCGTGCCGACCAGCGCGCGCGCCACGTTGAATCCATTTTTAGGGAGAAGTTCGTCCAGGTTATAGCCGGAAACGCGGCGGGGAATTTTAGGGAAACGTGCGCGTATGAGATCTGCATAGTTATCCCGGATGGCTTTCAATTTGGCGTAAAGGTCCCCGCGCCGGCCGCCGGTGCGGATGAGGTTTTCCAACTCGTCCGGCGTGGTGGGTCCGACGTCCAACGTCAAGCCGTCATACGTCAGAACGCTCAGGTTCTCAACGTTGTCAACGGTTTTCCCGGCCATGAGCGCATGCACGCCGCAGGAGTTATTCCCAATCATGCCGCCCAGCGTGCAACGCGAATGTGTGGCCGGGTCGGGCCCGAAAGTAAGGCCGTATTTTTCGGCTGCGCACCGGAGGTGATCGAGAATTACACCGGGCTGGACGCGGGCGAGCCGGCGGCTTGGATCAATTTTCAGGATCTGATTGAGATATTTGGAAAAGTCCATCACAACCGCGACATTGCAGCATTGGCCGGCCAGGCTTGTCCCCGCACCGCGCGACAGGATGGGGACGTCGTACTTTCGGCAAACGTCGATTGCCCGGATGACGTCTTCTTTGGAGTGAGGGGTCACAACGCCGATGGGAACCTGGCGATAGTTGGAAGCATCAGTGGCGTAGAGCGCTCGCGATCCTGCATCAAAACGCACATCTCCTTCGACGGCGGCGCGCAACTCTTTTTCCAGCATAGCGACATTTTACAGTGGGGCCCTGTCCCTGTATAGGCCCAACGGGCCATTTTTTTGCCCTCTTGCTCCATCCCATCGCCGATTGAAGTCCGTTAGAATGAGTGAAATACCGTACGCGGGCGCGCGCAAGGCGCAGGCGCGTTTCCTGCGCGCGTACTAAAGCCTAATGCATCGATTCTTCTCACGCATCGTCGCGGCCCTTATGGTGCCGTGTCTGCTGGTGGATCCGGTGGCTGCCGCCCGGGAGGGTCTTGCCATTTCATCGGAGGTGTATTCGGTCAGGACATTGAAGATCTCATCGGTTCCGTTCGCTTCGGAGGCGGTGGCCCAGCCTTCCTGGTCCGCGCGCGTTGTAGAGCCTATCCGCCAGGTTGGCCGGTACTGGGTACAAGCCCCTCAAACGGAAGAGGGCCCCCGCAAACATCTCGGTATTACCATCGTCTTCAAAAAAGCCTACCTGACGTCCGTCAGCCTCCTTTCCGACGACGATCGCAAGGAATTAATGAAGGGCATATATGAATTCCTGGAGAGCGTAGAGAAGCTGGACCCCCATGACCCCGGGCTCTGGTACACGGTTGGGAGGGAGTTGCACGAGCCTCTGGGAGAATTCCGCGAAAAACAATTCGGCAGCAAACCCCGCCTAATTATTAAGCCGGACCCCATCAACAGGAGTCTGACTGTGGTCGATTACCATGATTACAAACTATCGCCGGGGTCGGACCAGGATGCGTTCAATGCTGCCGTCCTGGCGGCCGATCGAACTCTGGCTGTATCGGGACGCGACCTCGTCAATGCCGAAGCCTGGCTCTATAACGAACCCGAGGCGGGGCGTTTATCTCCGGCCGAATTCGACATCGTCCGCGGGCAGCTACAGGCGAACCTGTTCGGGCCGTTGGACCGGGCCTCTTCATTGGAAAAATTTCTGTGGCCTCATGGCCCGCTGAACAGCAACCTCATCGATACCAACTTGAAAGTCCTCTTGGGGGATGACCAAAAGCCCCTCTTGCTCATTGCTATCCGGGCCATGCAGGAAACGCTAGAACTTTCGCGAGGCCGCCCGGAGGCCGCCGCCGGACGGTTGCTGGGATACGGCGGCACGGTCTCTCCGGACCAGTACGGACAAGCGGAGAGGCTTCTTGAGCAATGGGCGAATGCCCAGGAACGCCTTCTGGGCTTCATCGCGGGCTGTCTGCAGGGATCGGCCGCACCATCGGACAGCGATTGGCAGATGATCTCCCGTGTCTTACATCAATTGGCCGGACCTGCCTTCCGCCGGCAGATACGTCTGCGGATCGAGGCCTGGGCCGACCGGCTGCCGGAGACGGAGGAAGCGCTGAGGCGTCTGGAAGAAGCCAACGATATTCTGCGATCCACCGATCCGGAGGATCCTTTCACCAGCGACCGGATCCGGAATTCCATCGCGGAAAGGACCCGGGCCCTGGAGGAGCAGCTGGCGGCTGGGTCGGCCGCGCCCAATGCCGCCTTGGAACATCGCCGTACGGTCGCGATGCGGCGCGCCCGGAAAATGAATCAGGACGGGATCCGCAGAGAGCTCGAGCGCACCTCGGACATCAGCGACATCGATCGGCTTAATGAACGGCTTAACGTTATTCAGAGGCGGCGGGATCTGGCGAGACGGCAGCGGGAGCTCCTGGAGTCGGCGGCAGTAGTTTCAGATGCTTCCGAAGAAGAATTGTCGGATAGTCCTGAGATCTCCCTTGCGGAGAGCGAGAAGACGACGGGGGGAAGCCGCTTCAGCTTCGTGAATCGGCGCTTGTTCGTGATCGCGGGCGCGGCCGGCCTGCCCGGCCTAGTGCTGGCCATCATTTTCGGCCCGCGCTTGTTCAGAAAACGGACACCTGACGATAACGTCTCTTCGCCCTCTTCCATTTCTGGAACCACAGTCCAGCGGCAATCGGCTGTCTTGAGGCGGGAGATGGCCCGTTTTATCGATGAACACTTGAGAAATCCCTTCGACCCTTTCGTGATCTCGGCGGCCGAGGAGAAGCTGAGCGTGCAGGAGATCCTGGCGGCGCTCGATACGCTCACCTTGCTGGATTCCCGGAAAGGATGGGGGCTCTTATGGGACTTTGGCACCTACATCTCATTTCCAAGGCACCTCGCAGAGACCACCGGCGCCAAGATCGAGAGACGAACTTGCTATATCAACCCTGGTTTTTTTGCCGCGATCGCCGAGCAGGCGGAACAGTTCGACCAGATCCAGAGCGCCGAAGCGGCCGAGCAGGCCCGGCAGCGCCGTGAGCTTCTCTATGTGCTATGGCTCCAGCTGTCTATGGCGCGCGCCTTGTCGGTCCTGGAAGAAAAAGCACATATCCGCAGGACGGTGGTCTTGACCAAGCTGCAAATGAGCCGCGCCGAGCCCGGCTATCAGCCGGAAAAGTTCATGCAGCCCGACGGCTGGATGAGACAATATGTCGCGGCCGTGGCGCGGGACCGCGTTCCATTCACCCGGCTGGCTGCCAAACTCCTCAGAGGCCCGGGCTTGGGGGAAGCCGCCCTGCGGCAGATCCGCCGCGAATGCCCGGCGAGCGTCCCCGGATTCGAAGGCAATTGGCAGGAGCTCCTCGATCTGGTCGCGCTGGATCTCTCGAATCCCGATGCCGTACTCTGGCACGCTCTGCGTTATGCGATGCGCCCGGTGAAGCCTCCGCCCCCGGGAGCCGAATCGACGCCGCGGATCCTGCGCGAAGGCGGGGTGAATTCAATGCCGATCCTGGATTACTTGGAGATCCAGCGGGTCCACGGCCATGTCCGCATCGAAGACGGACGATACTATCCTTCCGATCCGGCGGTGCTTGTCGATTTGAAAGACCCGATCCTCTTATCGGCCAATCCCGACTTGCTGCCCCCGGTAGCCCAGACCGGACCCTTCAAATTTACCCCCGATTCCGACTGCCCGATGACTCCGGAGCGCACGCAGCTTGCAGCGGCCCTGGACAAAGAATTGGGCGGCCTCGCGCGCAGCCTGAACGATGCTGATGATCCGCTCAGCCGCCTGCCGGAAGCTCCCGTCATGCGTTACCTGCTCTCGGGCGCTTATCCGTTCTATTTTGTGGACGCCCGGCAGGCGATCCAGTTGGAACTCCGCTATGTTCCCGCGGAGGATGGTGTGACTCACAAAATCGTCGGAATTCTTGGGACCCAGCTGGTTGTCAATCTCGATTTCGTCGGCCTCCTGGCGCAGTGGGCGCAGGAAGAAGAGACCAGGGGGGATAGGCTTCGCGCTTCCCAGTATCGCCAGATCCTTCGTTCCCACCTGCGCGCCGCGGCGCGGCAGTACCAGGACGGGATGCGCGACCCCGCAGAACTGATCGATCTCTTGGACTTCGTCAAGCGCAAGGCCCACAACGACACGGCCATAAAAACCTTAAGTCCGCAGGAGAGGCGGGATTATATCGCCAAAAACGTTCGGGCGCGCGCGGGGGCCGTTCGCGTCCTCTGGCTCGATCTGGTCAGCCATGGCCTGACCCCTTCCGCGATCAGCCAATTGACCCCCGACGATCCGTCCCTCATGCGGGATTTTGCGGAAGGTTGGGATGGGTACGTGGTGCCTATTGGCCGTGATTCCTTCGATGAGTTCAAGCTGCGGGTCGGGAGCGTTCGGTCCCGTGCGGGAAAGCACTTGGGCGGCCTTAAAAGATATCTTATCAACGACGGGTTCCACATCTGTGTCATCGTCGATTTCGTCCTGGAGCATGCGGCCGTGCTGGAAAAGAGCGGCTGGTTCAGGCCGAACGAAGGAGCCATGGACTTTCTCAAAGACTCTTCGGATGGTATTCTGCCAGGCCAAAAGCCTGGTGCTTCATTGATCAGGCCCTACAGAGGCCAGAAGTTGACCTCCAGAGCAGCTTAGCTAAGCCAGTTATGCCGCACGGCATAAAAATGGAGTTTAAACGATTTTTTTTAGGATTTTAGGGGTTAAGAGCCATTCCAGCGAGGCACATTTCCCATATATCAGGGAATCGGCGGTGAGTTTAACCAGGCCGCCTTTATCGAGTTCTAAGGCTAAACCTTTCGTGCCTGAGATCAAAATGCTAATTAGCTGACTCAAATAGGGTTCATGGCCGACCAGCATAACCGAGTCCCACGTCCGGAAGTTGAGGGCAAGGTGCCGGATGAGGGCTTTGGGGTCGCCATCCACCGCGAGAGACCGTGTAATCTTCAGCTTGTTTTTTAGATGCAATTCTCTTGCCGCAATCAGAGCCGTATCGTAGGCCCGCCGGTAGGGACTCGTTAAGATCCAATCGATCTTGAGATCCAGCCGCCGCATGCCCTTGGCGGCCTTCTTCATTTTGCGGATGCCTTCCTTGGTTAAAGGCCGGTCACTGTCCGGACCTTTCCATTCGGTTTTGTCGGCAGCGATGGCGTGGCGAAGCAGATAGAGGTTCATGATTTCTCGGCCGGCCGGGGTTTCTGCGGCTTGAGCTCATTGGGTAGCGCTTTCAGCGCACTCTCTTCAGCCGACTTGGCGCGCTCACAGAGGGCCTCTTGGGCGCGGACCTTCTTGGCCTTCCCGGCCTCGATGCGCTCCCAGGACCCATCCGGCTGCAGAACCCAGGCTTTGGTATTGTCGCGAAAATAGAGGTCTAGGACCTCCTTAAGCTCCTGTTGATTCCCCGCCTGCTCAACCGGGAACAGGAGCTCCAGCCGCCGGTCAAGGTTCCGGGGCATCCAGTCCGCGCTGGAAAGATACATCTCCTCTTCTCCCCCGTTGGCAAAGTAGAAAATCCGGCTGTGTTCCAGGAACTGATCGACGATGCTGACCACGCGGATGTTCTCTGAGAGGCGCGGCACTCCCGGGCGCAGCCGGCAGATCCCCCGGACATTCAACTCAATCTTCACCCCCGCGTTGGAGGCCTGGTAAAGCGCCTCGATCAGGTCCGGGTCCGCCAGCGAGTTCATCTTGGCCCGGATATGGCCCGGGCGCTCCGGCGAGGCGCGCAGGGCCTCCCGGCGGATCATCCGGAGGAGCCGGCGTCTCAATCCGTACGGCGCCACTTCGATCTTGGCCCAGGGGAGCGGCTGGGAATAGCCGGTGATCATGTTAAAGAAGGCGGAAATGTCGTTGGCGATGTCCTCGTCCGCCGTGAAGTAGCCGATGTCCGAGTAGATCCGCGCGGTCTTCGAGTTGTAATTGCCCGTTGAAAGATGGAGATAGCGCCGGATGCCGTCCGGCTCCCGCCGCGCCACCAGACAGACCTTGGCATGCGTTTTAAGGCCGGCCACCCCGTAGAGAACGCTCGCCCCGGCCTTGGCGAGCCGGCGCGCGCCTTCAATATTGTTCTCCTCGTCAAAACGGGCCTTGAGTTCCACCAACGCCGTCACGCGCTTGCCGTTTTCCGCAGCCCTTTCCAGCGCCCGGATGGCGGGAGAATCCGTATCGGTCCTGTAGAAAGTCTGCTTGATTGCAAGTACGTCCGGATCATCCGCCGCTGTTTCCAGAAAGCGGACCACCGCATCGAAGGAGTGGTAAGGATGGAAAACGAGTACGTTTTTCTCCTTCAGCAAGGTCCACACATCGTCCGCCCGCTCAAATTCCGGAACGGCGCGCGGTTCCCAGAGCGGGCGCTTGAGCGCGTCAAATCCGGGCTGGAAGGCCAGTTGCGAAATGGTTTTCAGATCAATCCAGGAAGGGTTGAGGACCACGTCTTCCTCCGCAATAGCCAGCTTTTTGGCGAGGAACTGCGCCCAGGGCTCTTTGGCCGAAACCTCCAGCCGCACGATGTCCGCTTCCCGCCGCTCGCGCAGGGCCTCCGTCATGACCCGCATGAAATCTTCGTCTTTTTCCTCGTCAAAAGTCAGCTCCGCGCCGCGCGTGAGGCGCATCACGCCTTTCTCGATGATTTCAAAGCCGGGAAAGAGCTCGGCCGCGAAGGACGCGATCAAGTCTTCGATCAGGATAAACGGGTGCCATTTCTCCGTCGGAAGGAAGATCATGCGGGGGAACAGTTTGGCCGGGATTTCCACAACGGCATATTTAGGGGGGCCCTTGTGTTTCGGTTCCTTCAACCCGGCCACAAAATGGAGGCGGAGGCTGTTGAGGTCCGGCAGCGGTCGATCGTCCGAAATGGCGATCGGCGTCAGGACCGGCAAAACTTCCTTGTGGAAGAACTGGCCCAGAAATTCCAGCTGGGCGGGGTTGCAGGATTCCGGCTGGAGGCGCACGAACCCCGCAGCCGCCAGTTCCGGCACCATGGTCTTCAGGAAATACTCGTTGCGCTCTTCCAGAAGCTGGCGGGCCTTCTGCTGCACTGCCGCATACTCAGCGTCCTCGGCCTTGAGGCTGGCCACGCGCACCATGAAAAATTCATCCATGTTGCCGCTCACGATGCCGATAAACTTCAAGCGCTCGAAGAGGGGATTGGAGGGGTCGGTCGCCTCGGCCAGGACGCGCGCATTAAATTCCAGAGCCGACAATTCACGATCAATGAATTTGTCCATGTTAAACGCGCACCGCCGCGGGGACGCCCTGCTTGATCTGGATCATGAGCCCCAGGACGTCGGTGAGCATATCGTTTTTGCGGATGAGGGACTGCCGTTCGAGCGAAATGTCGCCGACGGTTTCCGGCACCCAGAGCGTCACTTCATCCCCGTCGCGTTCCAGCGTGAAATCCCGGCATTTCTGCTGGTGGCTGGCGTCCAGGGCTTCCGCGACGCGCAGGATGGAGGAGAGCTTGGAGACCACCGCGCGCTCCGGCTTGGGCAATGAAATGTACGGAATGTGCGTCGGCTTGGGTGGAGACCGGCGGTGGTAGCGCACGACATTCGCCACCACGTCCTTGTCAATCTTGCGCAGGCCGAAAATGTCCGCGGCGGTGATCAGATAATACCCGTGCTTGTGATGGCTGAAGGGGGAGATGAAGGTGCCGATGTCGTGCAGAATGGCCGCGATTTCAAGGAGCAGCCGCTCCCGGGAACCCAGGCCATGGTCTTCCTGCAGGAGATCAAAGAGTTTGAGCGACATATGGGCCACCGCGGAGCCATGCAGGTCGTCCGCTTTGTATTTCTTGGCTAGGTTCTTTGCGGAATGAATGACCTGCCGGGAAAGGTCCGTGCGCTTGTAGCCGGAGACGAGCTGCGCCAGTTCCAGAAGGAGGCCATCCCGGATGCTCACCATGGGGACCTGGATGACATCCGCCTTGGTTTCCGCCAGGAAACTCGCGTAGATCAGAAGCGACGCGTAGAGGGATTCGGCGTCCGGGTAGGGCATGCCGTACTTGTCCGAGAGCTCATCCGGCGGCAGTTTCGCCACGGCCTTCAGCGACTCATTGAAATCCTTGGCGGAAAGCGCGCTCAGCGCGGGATCGGATTTTTCCTGGAGCTGGCGGCAGACAAAACGCATGCTGGCCCCGGGCGCGATAAAGGCGTCGATGTCGTTTAAGTCGCACTCGCGGCCCAGCTCGTCCGCGATGGCGTGGATCCGGCGTTTGAGCAGCCGCTGGAGCGTCGCCGGCTCGGTCTTACCGGCCACCGCCTGGTCCGGCAGGCGCAGGGGGCCGAACTGGAGTGTGCGCGTGAGCGAGACTTCCCCGCCCTTCGTCACAATGATCTCGGTCGAGCCGGTGCCGACTTCGATGATGAGGCAGTTTTTCTTGTCAAAATCGAAGCGCCCTGTGAGCGCCGTTTCCACCGCGATCAGTTCCAGCCGGTTTTCCTCCGCCCCCTCGATGACCTCGACGTCGATCCCGGTCCGGACAAAAACCTGGTCGATGAAATTGTCCCGGTTGGCCGCTTCCCGGACGGCGGAGGTGGCGATGGCCTGCACGCGTTTGGCGCCGTAACTTTC
>Ga0326728_10016800_pt1 | contig 14828 bp, 9 predicted proteins | sample MB3enrmetagenome_FD_207602 | JGI IMG/M metagenome (GOLD analysis project Ga0326728, IMG submission 207602) | Lab enriched peat soil microbial communities from McLean, Ithaca, NY, United States - MB31MN | ecosystem: Environmental > Terrestrial > Soil > Wetlands > Peat | place: USA: New York...
CACAAGAACGTCGCAGTCCAGCCCACGTGGCGGCGGAGACTGTCCCGGAAGTTTCGCGAAGGTTCCGCCGGACCGGTCATCGAGTCCTTGAGTAAGAGTCGCCCCGGATGATAATCTGTCCCTTCCTTTCAAATCTGGGTATTCTCGTGGAGAGAGTTGAAAGTCGTCAATCGGTGATCGCAGCCAGACGCGTCGCACACCAGGGAGCGCCTATGTCCTCTTACGACTACGATCTTCTGGTCATCGGTTCAGGACCTGCGGGACAGCGAGCCGCGATTCAATCCGCCAAGCTCGGAAAGCACACCGCCATTGTGGAACGCAGGACGGTCGTGGGGGGAGTTTGCATTAACACCGGGACGATTCCCAGCAAGACACTGCGCGAGGCCGTCCTTTACCTCTCGGGTTACCGCCAGCGGGAAGTTTACGGCGAATCCTATGCGGTCAAGCAGAACATCACCATGGAGGATCTGCTATTCCGCACCGAACCTGTGATCCGGCACGAGATTGACGTCGTCCAGAGCCAGTTGCGGCGGAACGGCGTCGAAGTGCTTGCTGCCGAGGCTCAGTTCGCCGATCCGCATACGTTGCGGCTGCAATTCGCGAACGGGTCCGGCGAGCGCACGGTGAGCGCAAGCAACATCGTGCTCGCCGTCGGAACCGAGCCGACGCGCAGCCCCGAAATTCCGTTCAACGGACAAGAGATTCTTGTAAGCGACGATATCTTGGGGCTCAAGCGTCTTCCCCACACGCTCGCAGTCATCGGAGCAGGCGTCATCGGCTGCGAATACGCCAGCATCTTTGCCGCTCTCGGAGTGCGTGTCACCTTAGTGGACAAACTACCGCGTCTTCTCCCTTTTGTGGACGCGGAAATCGTCGAAGCCTTGGACTATCGTCTGCGTGAAAATCGCGTCACGCTCTGGCTCGGCGAAACCGTGAGCGGCGTTGAGCTGCTGGAGGATGGGTCGGGGGCCCGTGTGAAGATCCACCTTGCCAGTGGCAAACAGATCGCGGCTGGAAACGCGCTTTACAGCATTGGCAGGACCGGAGCCGCGAACAAACTCAACCTTCCGGCGGCGGGGCTTGCGGCGGACGCGCGTGGACGGATCAAGGTAGATGCGCAGTACAGAACGGCGGTCCCGCACATCTTTGCGGTTGGAGACGTCATCGGTTTCCCAAGTCTTGCTTCCACATCCATGGAGCAAGGCCGCCTGGCGGCCTGCCACGCCTTCGGAATCGAAACCACCAGCGTGCCTGAGTTGTTCCCCTACGGTATTTACACCATCCCTGAGATTTCCTACGTGGGCCGCAACGAAGAACAGCTGACCCAGCAGAATGTTCCCTACGAAGTCGGCAAGGCCAACTATCGCGAAATCGCCCGCGGGCAGATTATCGGTGACAGTACCGGAATGCTGAAATTGGTTTTCCATCGCGAAACGCGGGAGTTGCTGGGGGTGCACATCATCGGCGAGAGCGCCAGCGAACTGGTCCACATCGGCCAGGCGGTACTGACCTACGGGGGCAAGATCGATTACTTCATCAACAACGTGTTCAACTACCCCACCTTGGCCGAGTGCTATAAGACGGCCGCATTCGACGGCATGAATCGGCTTGTGGGCTGATCTTCCGAGTGACCTTTGGAGGAGAGTGGAGGCGCTCTAAAGCATGCGTGCGATTTCGTGGCCCACGAGCGGAGCAGGCCCCAGCCCTACTTGTATGCAGGAATTCCCGTCACCCGCTCACCGATGATGAGGGTATGGATATTGTGTGTGCCCTCGTAAGTGAAGACCGATTCCAGGTTGCACATGTGGCGGAAGATCGGGTACTCATCAGCGATGCCATTGGCGCCCAAGATGTCGCGCCCGGTCCGGGCCACATCAAGCGCCATCTTGACGTTATTCCGCTTAAGCATGCAGATGTGCGCAAAATCAGCCCGTCCCTGGTCCTTCAAGCGTCCCACCTGCAGGGCCAGCAATTGCGCTTTGGTGATTTCGGTGATCATGTCGGCAAACTTCGCCTGGACGAGTTGGTGGGAGGCAATAGGCTTGTTGTCAAACTGCTTTCGGATCTTCGCGTATTCCAAAGCCTCGTTGTAGCAGGCCATGGCGGCGCCGAGCGCTCCCCATCCAATGCCGTAACGCGCCTGGGTCAGGCAGCCGAGCGCCGCTTTCAATCCCTGGGCTTTGGGCAGCATGTTGCTGATGGGCACGCGAACATCCTGGAGTGAAAGGGTGGAAGTCACCGAGGCTCGCAATGACCACTTCCCTTTGATGTCCTTCGAGGTAAAGCCAGGAGTTCCCTTCTCCACGAGGAAACCACGGATACCTTCGTCGGTGCGCGCCCACACGACCGCCACATCGGCGATCGTGCCGGAGGTAATCCACGCCTTCTCTCCATTCAGGATGTAGTGGTCGCCATCCCTTACGCCGCGAGTCCTCATGCCGCCGGGGTTTGAGCCGAAGTCCGGCTCCGTGAGACCAAAACATCCGATGGACTTGCCCTGCTGAAGTGCGGGAAGCCAACGATCCTTCTGCTCCTCCGAACCATATTCACTAATCGGGTACATCACGAGCGCGCCCTGCACAGAGACGAAACTTCGCAAGCCGCTGTCTCCGCGTTCAAGCTCCTGCATAATCAGGCCGTACTCCACGTTGGACATCCCCGCGCAGCCGTAACCCTCGAGGTTCGCGCCGTAAAACCCCAACTCCGACATCAAGGGCACAAGATGCCTGGGAAATTTGCCTTCCCGGTTCCACTCCTCGATGTTCCCTATGATTTCCTTGTCGACGAATTCCCGCACTGTCTGGCGCACCAATTTCTCCTGGTCGCTGAAAAGCGCGTCAATCTCCATGTAATCCACGCCGTGAAATGCAAACATAACGCCCCCCACCCATCGTTAAGTCATCAGGCCCCTGGGTCACGAGGCCATTCTAGCAGGATTCCGGGTAAAGCATGTGCCTCTCAGCCTGCTCGTCCGCAGATGTTCCCGGCGGTTCTCCACAGTGGGCCGGAGGGTGGCGAGGTATCCATTTGCAGCGACGAAATCAGCCTGACAACCCGCAGGCACTCACTTCGCAGCACCGGCGAGGAACTGGCCCTTGCGGCGTCGTTGCGCGGTGGGGCGACACAGGTTAAGATGACTTCCATGAAAATGCGTATTCCAACTCAACTGATCATCGGCGTTTCAATCTTGATTATCGGCGGCGGTCTCGTAGGAGGCGAATATCTGCTGGTAAAGTGGTACCCAGGCCATGTGCAACGGGTCAATGAGGAAGTCCTGAAGCAGGATCCCTATCACAACGACGAACTCGGAGTCGATATTCAAGTTGCGCGAGGACTTTACGGGAGGGTGGAGACATTTCCCGGCGGGGTGAAGATCAGCCGGCGCAAGTTCTGGAGCGTAGGTCCTTCGCTTACGATCACTTCCGAGAGTAACCCTGACCAGACTTCGGTGTTCGCTGAAGAGGTCCTGGCAAAATGGCAGACGAAGGGCGCCCTTGAAGATATTCCGCGTTATCACTTCGAGCGAACCAAGATCGGTAATCGTGATAGCGTGCTGATTCGCCAGTATAAGGGCCGCTCGATGCTCCTGACGGGGCGTATCCTCACTCCAGAACGGATCATCGAGGCCAATTGCACGCCCGGAGCGGAAGATGAGGTCCTCTACATGCAGGCGTGCGATGAGACGCTGGCCAGCATAAAGGTCGCCGGCCCTGAAACGCCGCCAGCGGCTGAACCAGGCGTCCTCGAACTCACCCCCGCGCCAACGATTAAGTAAGGGATCGGCTATTCAGGGCGAGACGGTCCGCGGTGAATTGAAGAAGCGGACTGGGGTAAAACGGGCGGCAAGCAAACGGGGAAGAAGTGACCGGTGTCTTTCCCCGGCACCCGATCTTCGGGACTGCACCATGGGGCTCACGCTTGTTTTATCCTGTGTGCAATCGATCAGGGTTACGGAGAACAAGCATGCAACAGTGGGAAGTTGTGGAAGGCAGCCTTGCTTCCGCGCAGGGCTTTCGCGCGGCGGCCGCTGCCACAGGGATTAAGAAAAAGCAGGGCAGTCTCGACCTTGCATTGATCGTGTCCGACGCGCCCGAAACCAAGGGGGCCGCACTGTTCACGACGAACTTGGTCGCCGCAGCACCGGTGATCTTCTCCCGGAAGAATCTTGCTGAAAGCCACGGCCGCTGCCGCGCCATACTGGTGAACTCCGGCAACGCCAACGCCTGCACAGGCCGTAAGGGAATGCAGGCGGCAAGGGAATGCGCCCGAGCGGCGGCCAGGCTGCTGGGTCTCGAACCCGCCGAGGTCCTGCTGGCCTCGACGGGGGTTATCGGAGTCCCTCTCGAAGCAGACCTCATCACAAGCCATCTCCCCGACCTCGTCAAAGAACTTTCCGCCGCAAACGCACCGGCGGTCGCGCGCGCCATCATGACCACTGACCGCATCCCCAAGTCATGCGTCCTGCGGTCGGAATGGGGCGGGAAGCCCGTGCACATTGCGGGAGTGGCCAAAGGCGCAGGAATGATCTCCCCGCGCATGGCAACGATGCTCTCCTTTCTGACCACGGACGCACGGATCGGCCCGCAAACACTCCGCCAACTGCTGCGAGCCGCCGTGCGGGATTCCTTCAATCGCGTCACCGTGGACGGCGACACGTCAACGAATGACACCCTCGCGGCGCTGGCGAGCGGCGTTTCCGGCGTGCGCGTGAGTTCCGGGACGCGGGCCGCGGCATGGTACCTCAAGGGACTTGCACAGCTCTGCCGAACCCTGGCCGTGATGATCGCCCGGGATGGGGAGGGCGCAAAGAAGTTGGTCATCATCCAAGTCGAGGGGGCCCGGAAGGCTGCCGACGCCGAACGAATTGCGCGCGCCATCGCGAACTCCCCGCTGGTCAAGACCGCCATCGCAGGAAGCGATCCTAATTGGGGCCGTATCCTCTGCGCAGCGGGTTATTCCGGCGCGGCATTCAATCCCGGCAAAGTCGACATCCGCATCAATGGCTTGCCCGTATGCCGGAACGGGCTGGATGCGGGCTTCGACGAAGCTTCCGCGCGCGAAGAGCTTGACCGGAACGAAATAACCCTTCGCCTCGACCTCCACCAGGGCCGGGCGTCCGCCCAGATCTGGACCTGCGACCTGACCCACGATTACATCACCATCAACGCCTCTTATCGAACCTGAGGCGCACTCCGCGGACTTCCGTCAAACCCCAGCCCCGGCAGCGCAAGCCCGTGAGAGCCGTCTCTACTCTGTTATAATCATTCCTCACAGGGGAGTCGCCTGGCGCGCACCTGCCGGGGGAAGCGTCCAATAACGCTATGCCGCGCGCCAGGAAGAGGGATCTCATGTCAGGAATCATTGGTTACATCGGAAACAAGCGCGTCGTACCCGTGTTGCTGGAAGGGTTGCAGCGACTGCAATACCGCGGCTACGACTCGGCCGGCATTGCGGTGATTCAGGGCGACAACCTGCAGGTGCGCCGCGCGACAGGCAAACTGCACAACCTCGAAGAGGTGGTCCGCCTGAGCCCTGTGGACGGAACGTACGGCATAGGGCATACCCGGTGGGCCACCCATGGCGCACCCACTGAAAAGAATGCCCACCCGCAAGGGGATTGCACCGGCACCGTGGTCGTGGTCCACAATGGAATCATCGAGAACTACCTCGAACTGAAGAAGGAACTTGAAGACGAAGGACACAAGTTCGCCACGGAGGTGGACACCGAGGTCATTGCCCACCTTGTCGAGAAGTACCTGGATGCCGGCACAGGGCAGGCCGGAGCCTCGGACCGTCTCGAGGAGGCGGTGCGCTCGGCTGTGCACAAACTGCGCGGGGTCTTCGCGCTGGCCATTATCTCCACCCGCGATCCCAACAAGATTATCGCTGTGCGCGAAGGCCCTCCGGCGGTCATCGGCCTGGGCAAGGACGAGTATTTCGTGGCCAGCGACGTTCCTGCCATCCTCTATCACACCCGCGACCTTTTCTTTCTCGCCGACCACGATATGGCCGTGCTGACGCCCAACGGCGTGAAGCTGACCGACTTCAACGGCCAGCCGGTATCGCGCCGCGTGCAGCACATCTCCTGGGACCCCATCCTTGCCGAGAAGGGCGGCTTCAAGCATTTCACCATTAAAGAGATTTACGAGCAGCCCCGCGCGGTTCGCGAGACGGCGATGGGACGCTATTCACTAGAGACCGGCCAGGTGTTTCTGGACGAGATGGAAATCCGCGAGGAGGAATTCAGAAGTTTCAGGGATATTAAGATTGTGGCGGCCGGCACCTCACGCCACGCGGGCCTGGCCGGCAAGATCATGATCGAGCGTGTCGCCCGCGTTCCCGTGGAAGTGGACTACGCCTCCGAGTTCCGGTACCGTGATCCCCTGGTCGACCCGCAAACCCTGACGGTGCTCATCACCCAGTCCGGCGAAACGGCGGACACCATTGCGGCGCAGCGCGAAGCGCAGGCCAAGGGATCGAAAACGCTCGCCATCTGTAATGTGCTGGGAAGCATGGTTTCCCGCGAAGCGCATGGCACGCTTTATACGCACGCCGGACCGGAAATCGGCGTGGGCTCCACCAAGACGTTCACAGCTCAGTTGACCGCCCTTTATCTCTTCGCGCTCTACCTGGCGCAGGTGCGCAACCTCCTCACGTATGAAGATACCAAGTCCTGGCTGAAGGCCTTGGCCGCACTGCCAAGACAAATGGAGTCCGTTCTGCAAAGGGATGATGAGATCGAAGAACTGGCCCAGCACTTCTACAGGTCTTCGAATGTTCTCTTCCTCGGGCGTGGCGTACACTTCCCGGTCGCTCTGGAAGGGGCGCTCAAGATGAAGAAGATTTCATACATTCATGCTGAGGCGTACCCGGCAGGTGAGATGAAACATGGCCCGAATGCTCTAATCTCCGATGGCTTACCAGTCGTCGTCATTGCCACCTGTAACTGGGACTCTGGCTCTTCGCGGCAGCGGTACGAGCGCACCCTCTCCAACATCAAGGAGGCCAAAGCCCGTGGCGCCACGATCATCGCCCTGGTAACCGAGGGTGACCAAGAAGTGCGAGCCATGGCCGACCACTTGGTGGTCCTCCCCCATACCAGCGGGACGCTCTCGACCATCCTGGAATCGATCCCGCTCCAACTCCTCGCTTACCACATCGGCGTCCTGCGCGGTTGCGACGTTGACCAGCCGAGGAATCTCGCCAAGTCCGTCACGGTGGAATGAGTCTTCTCCTCTTGACGGGTGGAATCCCGCGGTTTGGGCCTACTTCGATGGTGGGGTGGTCTCCCGAAGGCGCACGATCTGGGCATTCAGCGAGCCGGTGCGAAAGCCTTCAAGATCCAAAGTGACGAAAGAGAATCCCAGGGGCTTGAAGATCTCGACAAACTTCCGCGCCATCTCGGGGGTCAAGGCACGCGGTAATTCCTCCGGCGCAATTTCAATCCGCACCAGCTTCTCATGGTAGCGGACTCGCAATTGACGGAAACCAAGTTCCCGAAGAGCCTCTTCTCCCTTTTCAATGATCGCCAACCGCTCCGGCGTGACCTCCAGGCCATAAGCGATACGCGAGGCAAGGCAGGCTGAAGCGGGGCGGTCCCACACCGGCACACCGGCACGCCGCGCGAGTTCCCGAATGTCCGCCTTGGTCAGTCCCGCATCGAGCAGCGGCGTCAGAACCTTGTGCTCCCGGGCAGCACGCTGGCCTGGCCGCCAGTCGCCCTGGTCGTCCGTGTTGACCCCGTAGGCGACGGCGAAATATCCGCGCGCAGCCACCAGTTCATTGAGCTTGTCAAACAGCTCGCGCTTGCAGAAGTAGCAGCGGTTCTCGTCGTTCGCCCGATAAGAGGCGTCGGAAAGCTCGTCAGTGGTGATGAATTCGTGAGGGAACTTGAATCGCGCGACGCAGGCTTCGGCCTCGCGACGGTCGCGCCCGGAATAGCTGGGGCTCAATGCGGTCACAGCCAGCATGCGGTCACCAAGCACCCGGTGCGCCGCATACGCGAGGTATGCCGAATCAACCCCGCCCGAATAAGCAACCACCAGCGAGGGAATCCCTCCCAGTTGGCCGAGCAGCAGTTGTTCTTTCGTTGCCAGTTCGCCCATTGCAATCCCTTATAGTTGAGGATAACTCCGGAACGGCCGGGACTCAAATGGCCCCCGAAAAAGAAGCTGGGCGCGCCGAAACGCGCCCACGAAAGTCTCCGTTGGGGTTTCGCCCTTACTGAAGGAGTTTCTGCTGTTGGGGTACCTCGCCGTTGTCACTGCCGACACGGCAGACCGCGGCAACCTGATCGCCTTCTTCGAGGTCGATCAACTTGACCCCCTGCGCGGAGCGTCCCGACTCACGGATTTTGCTGGAATCGAGGCGCGTAATCTTGCCTTGCTGGCTGATCAGCATGACCTCCGACTCTTCCGTGACACTCAGCACGCCCACCACATTGCCGTTGCGCTCGGCGGTCTTGACGTTGATGACGCCTTTGCCGGCTCGGGACTGGAAGCGATACTCCGTAATGGGCGTCCGCTTGCCGAAGCCTTTCTCGGTAACGGAGAGGATCAGTTCCTCCTCGCCCACGATCTCCATCCCCACAAGGTAGTCGCCCTTATCCAGGTGCATTCCGTTCACGCCGTAAGCCGCGCGGCCCATGTCGCGTACATCACTCTCCGGGAAGCGGATGGCCTTGCCTTCGTGCGAGGCGAGGAAGATGGTGCTGCGGCCCGTCGTGAGCTGAGCCTCGATCAATTCATCATCCTCATCAATCCTCATCGCCAAAATTCCGGCGGCCCGAGGGTTGGAGAATTGCGACAGACGCGTTTTCTTGATGGTCCCTTTACGCGTCACCATGATGACATAGCCTTCGGCCGCATAGACTTCGCCATCCACGGTTTCATCCTTGGGCTCATCCGGAAGCTCCTTTACAGCCACGACCGCCGTAGCCTTTTCTCCCTTCTCCAGGTTGACGAGATTCAGAATGTGTTTGCCTTTCCCGGCGGCGCCCACATCGGGGATTTCGTACACCTTCAGCCAATAGAGCCTCCCGGCATTCGTAAACACCAGGATGTAGCTGTGCGTGGAAGCGATGAAGAGATGCTCGACGAAATCTTCCTCGCGGGTCTTCATGCCCATGCGGCCCTTACCGCCGCGCCCCTGCTGGCGGTAGATGCTGAGCGGCGTACGCTTCAAATAGCCGGAGTGCGAGGCGGTGATCACCACGTCTTCATCAGCAATCAGATCCTCCAGCTTGATCTCTGCCTGCTCCTCGATGATCTCAGTCCGCCGCACATCGCCGTAAGTCTTCTGGACCTCCCGCATCTCGTTCACAATGACTTTCTTGAGCGCCTTTTCGCTGGCCAGAATTTCTTCGTACTCGGCAATCTTCTTCTGGAGGTCGTCATATTCCGCCTGGATTTTCTCGCGCTCGAGGGCGGTCAAACGCTGCAATTGCAACTCCAGGATCGCCTGAGCTTGCCGCTCCGAGAACTCGAACTGAGCCATCAATCCCTGGCGCGCTTCGGCCGGCGTCTTGGAAGCTCGAATCAGCTTGATGATCGCATCAAGATGCGAAAGCGCCTTAAGGAAGCCTTCCAGGATGTGCGCGCGGTCCTGCGCCTTGCGCAAGTCATACTCCGTGCGCCGCCGGACCACGTTCACGCGGTGGTCAATAAAGAGCTGGATGGCATCGATCAGCGGGAGTACACGTGGCTGGCCGTGCACAATGGCCAGCATGATCATGCCGAAGTTCTCCTGCAGCTGGGTATGTTTGTAGAGGTTGTTTAGAACGACCTCCGGCTGCTCACCGCGCTTCAGTTCAACCACGATGCGCATGCCATCGCGGTCCGACTCATCGCGTATGTCGGAGATGCCTTCAAGCTTCTTCTCCTGAACCAACTCGGCGATGCGCTCGATCACTCTCGCTTTGTTGACCTGGTAAGGAATCTCGGTGATGACGATCTGCTGCTTTTCTTTCGCGGGACGCTCGATGGCGGCTTTCGCCCGTATCGTGAACTGCCCGCGTCCTGTCGCGTAGGCTGACTTGATGCCGCTCTTCCCATAAAGGTAAGCGCCCGTCGGAAAATCCGGACCGGGAACAATGGAGAGCACTTCGTCGAGGGTAGCCGACGGCTTGTTGATCAGGAGGATCGTGGCCTCAACGATTTCCGTCAGGTTATGCGGTGGGATCTTCGTCGCCATCCCGACGGCGATACCATCCGAACCGCTGGTCAGGAGGTTGGGAATCCGCGTGGGAAGGACGGTTGGCTCCTCGGTGGATTCGTCAAAATTCGGGATGAAATCCACCGTCTCCTTTTCAATGTCAGCCAGCAGTTCTTCAGCAACACGCGCCAGGCGGCACTCGGTATACCGGTAAGCGGCGGCGGGATCACCATCCACCGAACCGAAGTTCCCCTGCCCATCGATAAAGGGATAGCGCAGGTTGAAGTCCTGCGCCATGCGCACGAGTGCGTCGTAAACGGCAGAATCGCCGTGGGGGTGATACTTCTTGATGACTTCGCCGACCACGCCGGCGCACTTGATATAACGCTTGTCGGAGGTGTTCCCTTCCTTGTACATGGCGTACAGGATTCGCCGGTGCACCGGCTTGAGGCCATCCCGCACGTCGGGAAGCGCCCGGCCGATAATGACGCTCATCGCATAGTCAAGGTACGACTTGCGCATCTCGTCTTCAATATTGACGGGGACTTCCCTCGTCGGCTTGATGAGTTCCTGGTCACCCATTCACTGACTCTCCGTAGTTTCTTCAAAATCCTAGATATCGAGGTTCTTCACATCCAGCGCGTTATCCTCGATGAACTGGCGGCGCGGTTCGACGACGTCGCCCATGAGTACGTTGAATATGGAATCCGCTTCCACCTGGTCCTCGACTCTCACCTGCAGCAGCACTCGCTGCTCGGCATCCATGGTGGTCTTCCAGAGTTGATCCGGATTCATTTCTCCGAGCCCCTTGAAGCGCTGCACGGTGAACGCCTTCTTCCCCAGAACCATAACGTAATCGAGGAGTTCGACTCGGTCCTCAATGGTTTTCTCGGTGCCGTTGCTGGAAATGGCAAAAGGCGGTTTATCGTAATCCCGAACCCGGCGGTGAAGATCGAGAAGCCGCCTGTAGTCGGCGCTTGACATCAGATCCCAGTCAATTGTCCGTTCGCTCAGCGTCTCGCTGGAGAAGGTCAGCGTGTAAAGGTTGTGCTCCTCATCCATGTGCAGCACGGGCTTGAATCCTTCCGCCCGCAGCTCCCTGGCCACCAGATCGAGCTTATCCTGGTTTTCGAGCTCGATCTTCTTCCCCAGTTCGGCCTTCAGCAGCGCGTTAACGGGGTACTCACTCCCAAGCCTTTTTTCGAGCTTGGCAAAAAGCTCAACATATTCAGCCAGCGCCATCAGGAAGTTCGTCAGATCCCCGCCCTGAAGTTTGGTCTTCTTTGCATCGCTTACCTGGACGGTGTGGTCCTCCGTCGCCCGGCGCATGAGTTCACGGCGGAACTCCTTCTCATCCCGGATGTAGCGTAGCGACTTGCCCTTCTTGATCAGGTAAAGCGGGGGTTGGGCAATGAACACGTGGCCGCGTTCAACAAGTTCCGGCATCTGGCGATAAAAGAAAGTGAGCAGCAACGTGCGGATGTGCGCCCCATCCACATCCGCGTCGGTCATGATGATGATCTTTGAATAGCGCAGCTTGGAGACATCGAAATCGTCCTTGCCGATGCCGGTGCCCATCGCGGTAATAAGTGCGCGGATTTCTTCATGGCCCAGCATCTTGTCGAAACGCGCCTTTTCCACATTCAGGATCTTGCCCCTCAAGGGCAGAATGGCCTGGTAGCGGCGGTCACGGCCCTGCTTGGCCGAGCCGCCGGCTGAATCACCCTCGACCAGGAAGAGTTCGCAACGCTCGGGATCCCTCTCCTGGCAATCCGCCAGCTTGCCGGGAAGTCCGCCCGAGTCGAGAGCGCCCTTGCGTCGCGTCAACTCCCGCGCCTTGCGCGCGGCCTCACGTGCCCGCGAGGCGTCAATCGCTTTCGCGCACACCTTCCGCCCCACGGTGGGGTTCTTCTCGAAAGCCTCCATCAGCTTCTCGTAAACGAAGCTGGCCACGGTGCTCTGAATATCGCTGTTGAGCTTGCCTTTGGTCTGCCCTTCGAATTGCGGTTGAGGAAGCTTGACGCTGATCACCGCAACGAGACCTTCGCGCACGTCTTCGCCCGAGAGGTTATCTTTCACATCCTTGAAGAGGCCTTGATTCTGGCCATATTGATTGATGGCGCGTGTCAAAGCCGACCGGAAACCTGAGAGGTGCGTGCCGCCGTCGACCGTATTGATGTTATTGGCAAAAGAGAACACCGTTTCCGCATAGCCATCGTTGTACTGGAGGGCAAACTCCATGTGGACGTTGTCGCGATCGACCTCCGCGCAAATCGGGACAGGGTGGAGCACCTCTTTGTTCTTGTTGAGGTGCTTCACGAACTCCGAAATTCCGCCATTGTAATGGAATTCCGCCTGTTTATTGGACCGCTCATCCTTGAGGCGGACCGTTAGCCCTTTATTCAGGAAAGAAATCTCCCGCAGTCGCTGGGCCAGCGTATCGTAGTTAAACTCAATCGTGTCGAAGATCTTGGCGTCGGGCAGGAAGGTAATCTTGGTGCCGCGCCGCTCGGTCTTGCCCGCTCGCTTCAGCGGAGCCAGTGGATTGCCACGCTCATAGGACTGCTCCCACGTGTAGCGGGTCGGATCGTTGAGGCCCTCGCGCCAGATTTCCAGCTCAAGCGACTCGGAAAGCGCATTGACCACCGAGACTCCCACGCCGTGCAAGCCACCGGAGACCTTGTAGCTGTTCGTGTCAAACTTGCCGCCGGCATGCAGGACGGTCATCACTACTTCCGCAGCGGAGCGCCCTTCCTCCTTGTGCAAATCGACAGGAATGCCGCGCCCATTGTCGATAACCGTCACGGAATTATCGCTGTGGATGATGACATCAACGCGATTGCAATACCCCGCGAGCGCCTCATCGACGGCATTATCCACAACCTCCCAGACCAGGTGGTGCAGACCCATTGCACCCGTTGATCCTATGTACATTGCGGGCCTCTTACGCACCGCCTCCAGGTCGCCGAGGACTTTGATGCTCGCGGCGTCGTAAGTTTGAACCCCGTTAGGATCTTCCGGCTTCTGCTTGCTCACGTGTTCCACAAACCTCCCGTTCGTTCTGCGCCTGAACAAAAAAGCCGACAGAGAAGCAATCCTCCCGTCGGCCTCGTTTCACCCAACCGACACACAGCTCACTCCGCTCCAGGGTATCCAGTCCCCTGCTCTTTCCAGCATTATGAATCTTGCGGAACCGCCCCGCGCTGTGGCGCACAGGGAAAGGCGATGTCGCAGGGCCCGTCAAATCCGCATAGGCATGACAACGTAACGGTACCGGTACGCGCCTTGGTCGGCAGGACGGAACTGCCCCGCGCTTTGTTCATCCTTCAGTTCAAGGCTCACTTTACCGCCCTCTCCGATGACGTTAAAGAACTCCAGCAGGTATTGGTAATTAAAGCCAATCTGCATGGGCTCGTCTTGATAGGGCGTGTCGATCACCTCTCGGGCCTCTCCGTATTCCCCACTCGAGGAGAGTATTTCGAGGTGTCCCTTCTCCACGTGCATCCGAATAGCGCGGGAGCGTTCATCCGCCAGCAAGGCAACCCGGCGGACGGCGGCAGAAATTGTTTCCTTATCCAACTCCACCACGCGGTTGTTCTCGCGCGGAAGAACGGCTTCATAGTTTGGAAATTGGCCGGTCAGCATCCGGCAAATCAAGACTCGCTGCCCAAGAGAGAAGAAAAGATGGCTCTCGTCTTTCGAGATCTGGACCGGCAAGTCATCTCCTCCCTCGGAAAGCAACTTCACCAGCTCAGTCATCGCCTTCTTAGGGATCAGCAGTCTCAACTCATTCTTAAGTCCCGCGACTTCAACATCCCGTTCGATCAGGGCCAGCCGGTGTCCGTCCGTCGCCACCATAGTTGCACTGCCAGGCTTGAGCAGCAACAACCCTCCATTCAACGTGTAGCGCGACTCCTCGTTTGAAATGGCAAAAACGGTCTTCTGAATGGCCGTTGCAAAAACACTTGAGGGAAGTGTCGCCAGCGGCGCCGGCACCGTGGGCAGCATAGGAAAATTATCCTTCGCCATGCCAACTAATTTGAAAGAGGAGCGCTCGCACGTAACCTGCACCCAATGGTTCTCCAAGGCCTTAAAACGAACACTTGCCTCAGGAAGAGACCGGATGATCTCAATCAACCGTTTGGCTGGAATCGTTCCCGATCCCTCTTCCTTCACTTTCGCCGGGCATTCGCAATGCACCCCAAGATCCAGATCTGTGGCACTAATTCGAAGAACCTCTCCCTCGGCCTCTACCAGCAGGTTGGACAGAATGGGAATTGTCGTCTTCTTCTCAATGACTCCCTGAGTGAGTGTGAGTTCTTTCAAAAGTTGTGTTTTTTCGATAGAGAAATCCATATAGTTAGCATCCTAATCAGAGGGATATCTTAGTAGTAGGTGCTGTGCAATTGTGGAAAAGTGAGGAATGCCTTCCTAACCATCCACTTAAAGATACTTGCCCTGTGGATCGAATACACGAACCTGTGAATTTTTCCTCCCGCTCAACTTTGACAGCGCAATTCACAAGTTTCCTCATCTTGAACATTGTGGAGAAATCACTAAGTTCAATTAAGACTATCCCGAACCTTGTTGAGAAGTCTGTTCAAATCTCTATCGGATTCCCGCAACCCCGTAATTTTGTTGATCGAATGCAATACAGTCGTGTGGTGTTTTCCGCC
>Ga0326728_10016801_pt1 | contig 14828 bp, 10 predicted proteins | sample MB3enrmetagenome_FD_207602 | JGI IMG/M metagenome (GOLD analysis project Ga0326728, IMG submission 207602) | Lab enriched peat soil microbial communities from McLean, Ithaca, NY, United States - MB31MN | ecosystem: Environmental > Terrestrial > Soil > Wetlands > Peat | place: USA: New York...
TCGGAATCCGATACTCGAAATTGAATAATACCTGCGAGTCGCCGCCCGGCGTGATGAGCTGGTAAGTCGGTATGGTCATGGTCACCGGCGTGGAAACGATGGCGCCGCCGCTGACCGTCTTCTGGGTCCGCGCCGACCCATCCGAATTCAGTACGTTAACCGACGCGCTGGACGGTATGAAAGCGATTGGAGTGATGTCGAACCAGTCGAAGCCGCGGACATCCTGTTCGCCTCCCATGAACCGCCGGGAAAACGGCGGAACATATTTGCCGCCGTAGCCGGTGATCATGGAGGCCATCAGGTGGAACGCCAGGATGTGGGTTTTGTGAATCGGGTTGGCGTGAAAGTACTTGGCGTCGACCGCCGGCGAGACGGTGTTCACGTTGCCGCCCAGGAAGCTGCCGGCAAAGGCCGACGAGATGAACAGGCTGCGTCCGGCGGTCGGATTAATCGGATGGTTCACCGTGTTGTACGAGTAGGAGGGTGTGATCTGGCTGGTATGGATGCCGGTCAGCGAATTAGGTCCCGCTACGCCGCTGAAATTGATGTACTGGAAGTAGTTGTCTGCGGCGCTGGTGAGCGTCTTCACGGTGGAAATGTCGTAGCCGTAAGTAATGCCCACGCGGGCGAAGGCGCGGTGCAGCGGGTAGCTCGCCGAGACGTTGAACCCGTGGCTGTTCTGAACGTAGTTCAGCAGGTTCTGCTGCCCCAGGGAATTGTACAAGGCAGTCAGATTCTGGCCCGCCAGGATGGAAGCCTCGCGTCCCTGGTTGAAGTCGAACCGGCGCAGGTAGACCAGGAACCCGAGCTGCAGCGGCTGATCCATGAAATACGGCTCGGTGAATCCCAGGCTGACATTGCGCATGATCGTGCCGAGCTGCGATTCGAGAGACAGCGTCTCGCCCAAGCCCAGAAAGTTGTTGGTGGAGTAGTTGAAGCCTATGAAGCTGCCCGCGATTCCCGAAACGCCGCCGTTCAATCCGATGGAGTTCTTCCCGCGCTCCTTGACCTTGAGGGTGATGTCCACGGTGTTGGTATTGGGGTTGGTCTTGATGTCGGCGGCCTCGTCCTTCTTCAGCATCTCGAAGTATCCCAGCTGGTTCAGGCGCAGGATGCTGTAGTCCCACAACTGGGTGTTGAACATGTCGCCTTCGTCCAGCAGGATCTGGCGCCGGATGACCTTGTCGCGGGTGGTGGTGTTACCCGAGAAATCGATGCGCCGGATGAAGAACTGCTTGCCCTCGTCCGCGGTGATGGTGAGATCGATCTTGTCGGTGTTGGGAGTGAAATCGAAGGAAGGCTCGGGAACGAAGTTGATGAAGCCGAACTGGCCGTATAGCTTGCGCATGTTCTCCAGGCCCTTGCGCAATTTATCGGTGGAAAAGACATCGCCTTGCCGCATGCCGAACAGCGGCAGCAGCACCGCCTCCGGCTCGCGGAACACCTTTACGCCCACGAAATTCGCCTTCTCGAGCTTGTACAACTTTCCTTCTTCCACCGGAATCGTGATGTTGGCGGCGATGCCCTGGCCGCGCGTGAGGAACAGCGGCAGCCGCCATCCGTGGCCACCCACGGGAATGATTCTGACGGTGTCCTCAAGCGTCTTGGCCTGGAAGTAGCCGTGATCCTGGTAGCCTTGCACGATGCGCTGCTTGTCCTCTTCGAGCTTGGCCTGGTCGAACGTCTTGGCGAACAGGTTCTCGGCGACCAGCGAGTGCGGAACGCCGTAGGGATGCAGGTTCTTCATCTGCCAGACCACCCAGCGGGAAGGCTCGGCCTTATTGCCGGTGATCGTGATATCCCCCACCTTGACTTTCGGGCCTTCGTTCACGTTGAAGGTGACCTTCAACGACGAAGGCGGGATCTGCTCGATCTGCGGTTCGACGGTGGCGTACTGGCGGCCGCGCTCCGCCAGGAAATCCTTGATCTCGATGGCCGCGCGCTGCACCTTGTCGGGCTCGTACTGAGACTCCACCGAGAGCGGCACCTTGCGCTCCTTGAAGCGGTCCAGGATTTCGGACACGGTGATGGAGTGGATGCCCTGATAATCGATCGAGCGGATGACGCGGCGTTCGGTCACTACGAAGCGCACGATTACGCCGTTGCGGCCGGGCTCGGTCTCCAGGCGGACGTCGTCGAAGCGCTTGGTGTTCCACAAAATCATGAAGTCTCGGCGTACCGACTCTTCGCTGTAGACATCCCCGGGCTTGGTGTAAATCATCGCCTTGAGGGTATCTTGCGGGACGCGCCGGGCGCCGCGAATTTCGACGCCTTCGACCACTTGTCCGGCGAGCTGTTCCGGGGTCATGTTCGCCGGCTTGGGGCCTTCGAGCGAGGGCTTGGCCGGCTGGGGAGTCTGCAATTCCGGCTTGGCCTGCTCCACCTGGGGCGCTTCGAAGGGGTTGGCGGCTGGCTGCGGCGGAGTCTGCGGTTTAGGCGGTTGCGCCGGCGGCGGTTGCTGCTGCGGTGGCTGCTGCTGTGGTGCATCCTGCGCCCTCAGCGGAACGAGGCACCCTACGCCCAAACAAGCCGAGACGACGACCAGGCCGAAACGCCTGAGAAAACTCATGCAAACATACCTTTCCACTCTGCGCGCTGACCAGTTCCTTGAATGCACGGGAAACACCACTCGGTACCGAAGGCTCGCGAAGACGCTAAGGCACAATTTTAGCGGATCTTGAGGGCCTACAACAACGAGTGGGGCGGACTACAGGTGTGAACTCGGGGCACAGAGCCGGGAAACGGCTTCGGGAACCGGCCGCCGCGCCTTTCCCACGCCGGGTCGATGTGTTACTCTGTGGCCGATTATGGCAACCAGACATTCCACTTGGACGATGGCCGGCGCTTTTCTTGTGTCGCTCCTGGCAGGCGCGATGCTGCCGGCGGCGTGGGCGCAACCGGGAAGAGGCGCGGGCCCGCAGGGAGTGCCCCGGCCGCAGGGGCAAAACCCCAACGGAATGCATATTTACATCTGGACGGGTCTCAAGTCCCATGGGGTGGGCCAGCACGACTACCCGCAGTTTCTGGCCGACTGGAGCAAGGTTCTGACGGAGCACGGAGCGGTGGTCGATGGCGCCTTGCATGCTCCCGCCGGCGCCGACCTGGAACATACCGATGTCGTGGTGATTTATAAGGGCGACGCCGCCTACCTGGACGGCAGCGCCAAGGCCGCGCTCGAGGCGTTCGTCAAACGCGGCGGAGGACTGGTCAGTTTGCACGACTCCTTATGCGGTCCCGATCCGGCCTATTTTGCGACGCTCGTGGGCGGCGCCAAGAAGCACGGCGAGGTGAACTACACGCTGGATGCGCCCATCCACTACATCGTCGTGGACAAGAGCGACCCCATCATGCAAGACATGTCCGACTTCACCCTTTGGGACGAAGCTTTCTTCACCATGACATGGGCCAAAAATCCCGCTGTCCACGTGCTCGCCAACACCGAGGTCCCGCCCACGCGCAGCGCGGGCGAGCACAAGGGCGAGATCGCGCCGCAGATGTGGACCTACGAACACCCGGTGGACGGCGGCCAGACGGCGCGGGCGTTCGTGTGGATGCAGGGCCACACCTACGCTAATTTCGCCAATTACCAGATTCAGCGGACGCTGCTGCGGGGCATCGCATGGGCCGGGAAGAAGCCGGTGGACGAGCTGGTGAACTACGTGGCGCCTCCCCGTCCGGCCGGCAGGGGAATGCCAATGCCCGGGGGCAATCCTCAGTAGTTACACGGGGGCCGTGTATTTCGCCTCTACGGCTTTGGCGATTTCCTCGCGCGATTGGCCGGCCGACAGGGAGTGGTCCTGTTCGGCGCGCCTGACATCTTCCGCGAGTTCGCTATCTTTGAGGCCCCCGCGGCGAGCCGCAGGAAGGTGTTCAGGATGTGCGCGCACAGGTTCAACTTGCCTGAAGATTTTCTCGAGGGCGGGCAATTCCCTGCCGGTTAGGCATCCCGCAAGAATAACCTGGTCCGAAGCGGCGATCTCACCGCGGAGCAACGGAGACGCGGAGATCAGCGCGGAGGAACACCATGAGAAAAAGCGCAAGACGGATTGCGGCGGATGGCGGGCGTTTCCCATGCCGCCATTGGAGAACGCGGAGCGAGCGGAGAAACTCCATTCCGGATCGGGCGATGCGTTCCCGTTAACAGCAAACTGATCAAGTTATTTGTGCGTGGGTCCTTAGCAGGATCGGTTTCCGTCCGGTCTCGCGGAGACGCTTCAGGGCGTCCACCGTGGAATTGGTAACGGGGCGCTGGCCGTGCATTCCGCTACACTAGCTTGATATGAAACCCTTGTTTTGGATCTGCTTCACTGGGGCGCTGCTCACCATCGGCCTGGCGCAGGGATCGAAGAATCCCTTTTTGGGCCGGTGGGACATCACTGTGACCACCAGCCGGGACAGCTACCCGGATTGGATGGAGGTCTCGGAAAAAGACGGCCGCCTGGCTGCCCTGATCCAACCGCGCTCGGGCGGAACGCGGCCGGCATCGGAGGCGAAGCTGGATGGCAACCGCCTCATCGTCACCTTGGGAGGCGGCCGCGGGCCGGCCAGCGTATGGGAGCTCACGGCCAACGGCGATTCGCTGGCGGGCGCCATCCAACGCGGCGATGCCGAGGTGGGCAAAATTGCCGCAGTCCGCGCGCCCGCATTGGTCCGGCCGATGCCCCGCGCCTGGAGCGACCCGGAGCCCATCTTCAACGGCAAGGATCTGACCGGCTGGGAGCCCATCGGCAACGCGCCCAATCACTGGGTGGCCAAAGACGGCGAACTGATCAACGAATCGCACGGCGCCAATCTCAAGAGCACCCGCAAATTCGACGATTTCAAGCTGCACATCGAGTACAACTGCCCGAAGGAAGGCAACAGCGGCATTTACCTGCGAGGCCGGTACGAAGTCCAGGTGGAGTACCAGGAAGTGGACGCCAACGACAAATTCCACGGCATGGGCGCGATCTACAGTTTTGTGGCGCCCTCGGTGGATCTGCCGCGCCGGCCCGGCACGTGGGAGAGCTTCGACATCACTCTGGTGGGGCGGCGATTGACCATCATTCGCAACGGCGTGAAGACCATCGACAACCAGGAGATCCCCGGGATTACGGGCGGGGCGCTGGACAGCCAGGAAGGCGAGCCGGGGCCATTCTATTTCCAGGGCGACCACACCGGCGACATGCGCTATCGCAACATCACCATTTCCGTGCCCAAGCGGTAGACCATGCGTCCCAAGCTGGCGGCCGTAATCACCATCTGCTTCAAGTACTCGCACGCGCAGCATATCGTGGATCGCTTCCTGGAGGGCTACGGGTGGGAGGGCCGGCAACATCATCCGGAGATGGACCTGGTGGCGCTGTACGTGGACCAGGTGGGCGCGGACGACCTGAGCCGCGACCGCGCGGCGCGCTTCCCGCACATGAAAATCTATCCGACGATCGCGGAAGCGCTCACCCTGGGCGGCAGCAAGCTGGCCGTCGATGGCGTGGTTCTGGTGGGCGAGCACGGGCATTATCCGAGGAACGAGAAAGGCCAGACGCTGTTTCCGCGCTACGAGTTCTTCCAGCAGATCGTGAAGGTATTTCGCGACAGCGGGCGCGCCGTGCCGGTGTTCAGCGACAAGCACCTGTCCTGGAATTGGGACTGGGCCAGGAAGATGTACGATACCTCGCGGGAGATGCGCTTCCCGTTCATGGCCGGCTCCAGCATCTCGGTGACGCGGCGGATACCGGCGGTCGACTTGCCGTTGGGCTCGCGCGTCCGCGAGGCCGTGTGCGTGTACTTCGGCAACGTGGATAGCTACGATTTTCACGGGCTGGAATTTCTCGAGTGCCTGGTGGAGCGCCGCGCGGGCGGCGAGACCGGCGTCGAGTGGCTCCAGGCGTACCGCGGCGACCGGTTCTGGCAGGCTTACCAGGAGGGCGTGTGGCCGCGCGGCCTGGTGGAAGCCGCGCTCGGCCGCAGCATGATGCTGAAGCCCGCGCGGGCGGACCTGGGCAACGTTCTGCCCACCACCGGCGACATGCGCCGCATGGTCCGCGATCCCGTGGCCTATCACTACCAGCATGCCGACGGGCTGCGATCCACCATGCTGCTGATGAATGGCCTGGTGGAAGATGCCACCTTTGCCGCGCGGCTGGACGGACGGCGGGAGATTTTCTCCGTCGGAACGTACAGCCCCGCGCCGCCCCACAATTCCACGCTGGCGAATTTCTTCAATCCGCTGGTGAATCACATGGAGAAAATGTATCTCACGGGCAAGCCGTCCTACCCGGTGGAGCGGACGCTGCTCACCACGGGCCTGACATCCGCCGGCGTGGAGAGCTTGTACCGGGGGCAGACGCGCTACCAGACGCCGCATCTGGCGGTGCGGTATCAGGCCATCAAAGAATCCACATTCTGGAGAACGTGAACAGCGGGTGCCCCACCTTGTACATGGCCACGGATTCCCGCGGATAGCTTCTTGGATGGCGATGAGAGAGGAGCAGTTGACGGCTATTTTGCCGTCGACCACCACTCAGGGACTACCGTTTGGGTGCATGCCGACCGGGTGCATGCCGACCGGCGGTCTTCAGCGCAGCCGCGAGAATTGGCTTGGCCCATTCCGGAATCAACCGAAGATCGCACGAACTGACGATTTTGCCCGAAGCCATGTGTAGGAGGAGCTTTGGTTCCGGACGGCCGCCCGCGTCTGGATCAGCTTCGTCGCTATTATCATAAACGAGAAGCTCGGTCAGCCGCGGCATGAGCCAGATCAGGTTGAGGCGGCTGTGATCGTACCTCTCGCGAATCTTCTGCTCGGGAATCGCGTGCCCTCCTTTCTCGACCCTCGCTCTCACTCGCGCCATATGCAGCTCAATGCTGCTCAGACCCACGTACCAGACGCGGACGTCAAGCCCGGCCGACATTGCCGAACTCAGGAGCGCTGGGATGGTGTTGCCGCCCAGCGTCGTCTCAAAGGCAAAATTCAATCGTTCGGCGATGGCGCGTTGGAGAAGCCGTTTTCCCCGATTCCAGGCCTCGCTATTCGCTTCTGCTTCCGTAAGACCAGGGTTGGCGGACCGGATTCGAGTTGCCGCCTCATCCGGGTTGAAGTATTCGGCGCCTCTGGCGAGGAACATGGCGCCGGCGACACTACTCTTTCCCGCGCCGTTGGTTCCCGCCAAGACATAAATACACGGGATCCGGTCTCGATCAGGCACGTTTGCGTGCCGCGGCTAGCGCGGCTTGTCCAAGTTCCTTGGGCGTTGCATGGTAAGCAGCCTTCATGCCGGCACGAGCCGCCGGCGTTTGCATTCTCGCGAGAAGTGCGTCGAATTCACCGCTGAGCGTTTCGATCTCGACTCGGTGAGCGTTCGACAGAGCATTGAACTCCTCCATCGAAATCAAAACGGCTTTCGGTGAGTCGTGCTTCGTAATCACAACTTTGCCACCCTGCATCAACCTCTCCAGAATTCGGCCAAACTGGTTCTTCGCATCGGTTGCTGAAATGGCAGCAGCTTCCGCCGGTTCAGGCCGGCGCTGGCGCCGTGTCACTGGGCCAGGTTGCCGCGCACGCCAGAGGTGGACGGCATAAGACGCTGCCTTTGCGAGTAATTCCGGCGCAATTGGTTTGACCAAAGCTTGAACCGCTCCCAACTGAGTTCCGTCGATTGCAGTACGGTTATCCGGCTTGTCAAGCATGAGAACAAAAGGGACATCGGGGGAATGCCTGCGGACACGCCGAAGAAATGCGAGCCCGTCGATCCTCGGCATCGAGACGTCGCTGAGAATCGCTTCAAATTGGCGAGTCGCCATTCGCCGCAAAGCATCGGCCCCGCTGGACGCTTGCGTCACGTCGAACCCCGCATCCATCAACGAATGCGCATACGAATTCCGAATCGCCGGTTCATCGTCTACTATGAGGACGCGACCACTGGACATTGGCTTCGATCCTCCAGTAGCCATTTTAGCCATTTTGGCCAAAACAGTCAAAAGTGCTTGGAAACCGCCGGAAGCGCGCCTCGCACAACAGGCGTGCCGTCCAGGGCGGGCGGCGCGTTGCAGCCGGGAAGTTTGGCCGCCCAGGGTGGAGCAGATCAAGAAAACTCTGCCTCTGCCCGGCAAGACTCGATATACGGGCGTTTTTGGGCCCGTTTTGTGGGGGTACGTAGACCCAATCGAAAATTGTCGTGCCCCTCTGTTTTCTTATGAGTTGCGAGTGCCCGAAATATTGTTGACGGCCTCATTAAGCGTGCTCGGCATGGCCGTTCCGAAACGAGCGCTTAGGAGCGTTCGCGCTAATGGCTGAAAGCTGTTTCAGTGCGTCATGGCGTACGTAATGTAGTTGACGCCGATGCGGATGCCCAGCGCGGAGTACTTCTGGGGGTAGGTGGGCTCGTCGGCATTCTCCCAGGAATCGCCCAGGTCCATGTTATGGCAGATGGCCACCATCAGCCGGCCGCCATCGTCGTAAATGCCGCGCCAGTGCGCACCCGAGCCGCCGCCATCGAAGCCGCCGTTGGTCAGGCACTTTTCGCAGACGCTGTGGCTGTACACGAACTGCATGCCCGGCACCTGGTAGCGGTCGTCGAGATCGTACACCGTGTGAAAAATCGCATCGCCGTTCGGTAGGTCGACGATCTGCTTGTCGGGAAGCACCTTGCGCATGCTCATGATGAAGACGTTCCACTCGTCGTTGCCGTGGAAGTCGTCGCACATGAAGAATCCCCCGCGCAGGAGGAACTCGCGGAACTTGGCCACCTGCTGGTCGGTCAGCTCCCAGTGGCCCACCTCGACGGCATACAGCCAGGGGTAGTTGAATACGTCGTCGTCCTCTTCCAGGTTGATGGGCTGCTCGGCGCTCTTGGAGTCGATACGGGTCAGGCGGCGCATGGCCAGGGCAAGGTGCCGGTCCGACCGCGGATAGTCGATCGTCCAGTTGGTATTGCCCTCGTGCCAGTCATAGCCGCGCTTGAATTCCGACTGCCAGTCGATGCGAAAGTGCGTGGTGGGGTACATGAGCCGGGCGAAAGTCCATTCCCCAGGGACCTTGTAATCCTTGGGCAACGGGAAATTGTTATACTCCCACGCCGGATACTCCCGGAACGGACGCTGGGCGAACAGCGTACAGACCACCATCCCGCAACCAACCGACAGGGCAAGCACCACACCGCGCATCATCTCCTTCCAGTATAGTGGCAGCGGATGCTCACCGTCCCGTCCGAAGAACCGGGCCTCAAGTCCAGTAATTGCGGTCCATGCTGCGATACTGCACGGCCTCGGCGACGTGCTTGGCCAGGACACGTTCCGAGCGGCCGAGATCGGCGATGGTGCGGGCCACCTTGAGGATGCGGTCGTGCGCGCGGGCGGAGAGTCCCAGACGGCGGACCGCCATTTCGAGCGTGCGCTCGCCCGCGGCGTCCAGGACGCAGTGTTGGCGGATCATGCGGGCGGGAATGCGGGAATTGTAATAGCCGCGGGCCTGCTCGACGGCGCGGGCGGCTTGCACGCGGGCGCGGATGCCGGCCGAGGGTTCGCTGGCCGAGTCGCCGCGGAGTTCCTGGTAAGGGACGGCGGGGACTTCGACGTGAATGTCGATGCGGTCCAGGAGCGGGCCGCTGATCTTGCCGAGGTACTGCTGAATCTGGGCGGGGGTGCAGCGGCATTCGTGGGTGGCGTCGCCGAGGAAGCCGCAGCGGCAGGGATTGAGCGCAGCCAGGAGGATCACGGCCGACGGGAAATGCAGCGTCATATTGGAGCGGGAGATGGTGACGGAGCCGTCTTCGAGCGGTTGGCGGAGCAACTCGAGAACGTCGCGCGGAAATTCGGGGAATTCGTCCAGAAACAAGACGCCGTTATGGGCCAGCGAGACTTCGCCGGGACGCGGCATGCCGGCGCCGCCGCCGATCAGGCCGGCATCGGAAATGGTGTGGTGGGGAGCGCGGAACGGCCGCTCGCGCATCAGGCCTTGGCCGCCGCGCAACAGGCCGGCAATGCTGTGGATTTTGGTGGTCTCGATGGCCTCCTCGAAGGTCAGCGGCGGCAGGATGCCGGCGAAGCGCTTGGCGAGCATGGTCTTGCCGGATCCCGGCGGACCGATCATGAGGACGTTGTGAGCGCCCGCCGCGGCCACTTCGAGAGCGCGCTTGGCGGTGGTCTGGCCGCGCACATCGCGGAAATCGGGCGTGGCGGGCGATTCGGCCTGGTGACCGTTATTGCCGGGTGTGGCGGACGCGAATTCCTCGGGCCGGGTGACGAGCGCCACCACTTCCGCCAGATAGCGGACGCCGTACACCTTGACGCCATCCACCACCGCGGCTTCGGCGGCATTTTCAGCCGGCACGACGACGTTGGGGATGCCTTTTTCACGCGCGCATACGGCCACCGAGAGGGCGCCGCGGATGGGACGAATGGCGCCATCGAGAGACAGTTCGCCAACCAGGATGTGGCCTTCCAGTCCTCGCACCGCGCCCATGGCGCCGAGAATGCCGAGGGCCACCGGGAGATCGAAGCCGGCGCCCTCCTTGCGCACGTTGGCGGGGGCCAGATTGATGGTCAGGGTCTTATTGGGATAGCCAAAGCCGGAATTGATGAGGGCGCTTTTGATGCGCTCGCGGCTTTCGCGCACGGCCACATCGGGCATGCCGACCATCCGCGAGTCGCGCGCCGAGCCCGACGAGTACATGTCGACTTCGACATCGATCAGGTGAGCATCGATGCCATAGACGGCGGCGCTGCGGGTTTTGAACAGCGCCATGGGAGGTGAAGGTCCGGTACAAGTGATAGTGGCGGGGGGAGCGGTATTTCTCATATTTTGTGGGGCGCTCGCGTTGCCGATGGGGGTGTCGCCGTAGTAGTATCTGTTTGCGATGTCAGCTACCCGCCGTTCTTTCCTTACCTGCCTGGCGGCAGCGCCGTTTGCCGCTCCTGCCGCGCCCGGCCGCCTGCCGATCCGCAAGGCCGTCGAGTTCAGCATGCTGCCGAGGGCGCTCGGCGTCCGCGAAAAGTTCCAACTTGCCCAGAGTTCGGGTCGCGATGTTTGTGGCCGGACATCCATTGAGCAAAGGCCAGCGGGGCGTTCATGTAATCTGCTTTCCGATTATGACACTTTCAGAATGCGCGAACAGCGGCCATACGAAGCGAGCATCGCAGGCGCTGCTCCTGACGTGCCGTACTGGAACCCTGAAATGGCGGCCTGCGTGTGCAAATCGGCTCGGTGCTTTCCAGGGTGCCAGATCTCTTTCAGATCATGACCTCATCCATCTTCACGTGCTGGGGCTGAGATCTTCAAGCTCTTCATCTCCTATGAGACGCAGTGTGACTGTTCCCAAGGTAAGTTTGAAAACTACCAGCAGAAGGTCGTCTGCATCCGCGCCGCGCCGTGCAAGGAATGCGCTGTACCCGTATGATGCCGTTCCCTCCGCGTTGAGCCGAACCGTGCCAGCAGACAGCCCTGACTCATCCGCCGCTGGAAATTCGCGGCCCGCCACAAAGCGTCGAATGGCGGCGGGAACGCCCAGCACGAGACTCGACTGAAGTCCAGGCAACCGCGCAGCGAACCAAAGGTCGCCGCTCTCCGTCCAACCATGGTCGACAATGCGTCTTACGCGCGGTCTCGCCGCGTTCGATTGCCTAAGGACCTCAACTGAAGCTGCGTCCACTTTGAGCCCTCGTAACGACCACAGATCGGTGCCAAGATGAGCGATTACCGGGCTAGACGACAGATACTGAGAGAACGTGTTTGGGTTCATCCCATAATCCGCGCACGCCTTTCCGAAGCTCCCGTAGTCGAGAAGGCAGGCCGGTGATGAACGAAGCACGTCCAGAAGTATCCGTTCAGTCGCGTTGAGTTCGGTGCGATGATCGAGCTGCACCACCGAGGATACTTGACTCGCCGAATCCACGGCAAACTCCGGGTGAGTACGGTAGAAAGCCTCCAAGATTGTGCGCGGGGGCGTAATCAGAGGCCATCGGGCCAGGCCGCGGGTTCCTCGAATTCGATAATGTCTCTGCACACCTTCTCTCAATTCACCGACGTGGATCGGCGACGTAACGGAGAGCATCTTGCGCGTGACGTTGCGAAGACGGTTTCTGTCGGACACACCGTCCTTGTGCCAAAACCAGTCCCCGCTCAAGAACTCAATCCCAGGGCAGTCCTTGAGGAAGCGCAGAAGGTCCTTCTCGTCAATATTATCTGATGGTGTCTTTGAGATAACCTCAGCCAAGACTTCCTGAATGTTCGTCGCTCCCGAGGCCCCGGCTTGTTTACATGCGACAGAGAAGCAGATACGCTCCAGGTCTTTACGATGCTCCAGTACTACCCGTGGAACTCCTGGGGAAGAATCGATCTCAAAGGGTCTTGGGCGTCGGCAAAACTCGGCCGCGGCGAGCAGACTCTTCGGGTGGAATGGCTTGGCGGTCACGCGTTTGTTTCGAAGCAACTCTGATGCTCGGTCGACGGTTACGGGAGCGGCTTCGCGAACCACGGCGATGGCTGCATCCAACTGAGGCATGAAGATCGGGTGAAGCGGAAGGTGATCGGTGAAGCGCTTCTGCATTTGCCGTAGCCGTTCCCGTGTGACCCCGATTTGCGACGCAGCCTCCTCTAGGGTGGCTGGCGGATCCCCGCCGCAACCGAGCCGGCGCACAAGTGCATGCAGCTTTCGGCCGCGCAGGCGGGTTGTGTGTTCCACGAATCCCAACAAGGCTGCTTCGAGGGTTGGAGCCGCCAACTCAGACAGCCGGGTCTTTACCCTGACGATCTGTCGCGCCAAATCGATCTCGGCCAACGGAGGATCTTGGGGTTCTACGGTTATTCGCTCGATCGTCTCGAAGACAGTTTCATTCCCAGAGGGCAGCAGGTCGGCAAATCTCGGATCTTGATGGCTGACTTGAGTAGACCAGGGCGCGTCAATCGCCTCAAGCAGTACTGGGGCGTAGCCACTGCCTGCCTCGAAGTTGGTTCGCGCGGTCTGCTCTCCAGCACGGATCGCGACCTCGGCTACGCAGGCGAAGTCGAGCACGGACGTAGCGCCCATCGACTTAATTGAAAGCAGCTCTCCGTAAGTCACAGTCGACAAGCGCGGCGTGTCCGCCAGCAGGCCGCTGTTCTCCAAACAGTTTCTGGTTCGGTTCGACCAAGGAAGTGCCGACGGATCCAAGGAGCGCGGCCAGGGGCCTGCGAGCACTTGCATCCCCGAAATCGAAGGGACTCGGGTCGCCAACATATTGATTAGGAACTTCTTAACGCGAACCGGCAATTCGACGAGGCCGCATTGGGACCAGACATCGGCGTTAAGGGACGAGTACTTCGTGGTCTCGGGAAGATTTAGGTCCTTCGTTACCCATGCGGGGAGGTTCTCAAGCGCCCAAGCCACTCGCAGGCTCTCGGGTAGAGGCGGGCACCCCTTTTGACCCCAAGCTGGAACGCAGAAAAGTGCCCCTTCAGGCAAATCGTCCGATTCCGGGAGCTGCTGGCACCCTTCTTCACCCCAGGCCGCGATAGGCATGAACAAAACAGCGCCACGTGCGCTTAGATCATGGTATCATGTCAAGCGAGAAAATGGATAAAAAAGACTTGACGCCACTAACCCAAGCGGAATTAGTGACTTGGGCAGTGTACCTCCTCGGCGGCGCGCAGAAGCGGGTTGACACTGAGGATGTCGCAGTCAAAGTGTTCGACCTGGCCCCGAAGAGGTTCAGCTGGCGCAAATATCCGGAACAGATCAACCTCGAGCTGGTTCGAGTGTACCTGTCTGCTGCAAAGGACGTTGAGCACGGTGAGTTGCTTGTGGGAACCGGTCGAACTGGGTGGTCGCTGACCAGGAGGGGTCTGACGTGGGTTCGTGCCGCGGGGGCAGAGCTACCAGAGCGTCAAGAGATGGCCTCTGACAAGCAGTCTAAGGCCGGTTCCATTGATGCGACCCGTCGGACGCGGGAACGGAAGCGAATTCTCTCGATGCCCGCATGGTCCCGTTGGGCCAACGGGGACCATTCCGTTGTAGTGGATGAGGCCCGGGAAGTTTTTCGTATTGACAGTTATTCAACTTCGTCCGTACGCGAGGCGAAAATGACTCGGATGCGAGCGATGTTCAGTGACGATGAACAGATCAGCGCGTTTCTGGCGGGGCTGTCGGAAGCGATTAGTTAAGGAAGGAGAGTGCGTAATGGCTCGCGTCTCGGACATGAAGGTTACCTCCCATATTGGCAGAGACTTACTGGCATCTGCTGCGGTATTCAAGAATGAGGCAGCGGCCGTGTGGGAGTACGTCGTCAACAGTCTCCAGTATGTTGAAAGGGGGACCGTGCCTCGGGTCTCAGTGGAAGTCCGGCCGGCCCAACGCTCGATAGCGATCAGTGACAATGGGCGGGGCATGAGCGACAGGGACTTGCAGCACTTTTTCACAATGCACGGAGAGAACCTTGAGCGGTTGCGCGGTCGGACTGGCCGCGGCAAGTTCGGAACCGGGAAAGCGGCAGCATTTGGTATCGCGAAGTGCCTACGGGTTGACACGGTCAGAGAGAGGCTCCGCAATACGGTCTGTTTGACGCGCGACATGGTGGAGCGTTCTGGTGGCAAGGAGATCTCGCTCGAATGGCTCACCCGCAATGAACGGGTCGACGAGCAGAATGGGACGGTCGTCGTCATCGAGGATATTGTTCTCAGCCAGATCCGCACGGCGCCAATCATCGAGTACATAGAGCGTCACCTCCAAGCCTTTAGAGCCATGGCGCCGGAAGTTGCTGTCAACGACCACGTTTGCACCTATCGCCAACCTGAGGTGGAGTCCGAGCAGTTCTTTGACCCCTCCCCAGTTCAGGCTGAGACCCTTGGCAACGCTAGGTTGGTTATCAGGGTCGCG
>Ga0326728_10016802_pt1 | contig 14827 bp, 10 predicted proteins | sample MB3enrmetagenome_FD_207602 | JGI IMG/M metagenome (GOLD analysis project Ga0326728, IMG submission 207602) | Lab enriched peat soil microbial communities from McLean, Ithaca, NY, United States - MB31MN | ecosystem: Environmental > Terrestrial > Soil > Wetlands > Peat | place: USA: New York...
CCACAACCAGCATCCCCCACCACCCGCATCAGTCAAAGGCGGGCAGCCGAACAGAGTAGGAACCAGGGGGTCAAATTTGGACGCCGATACCCCCGCTTAGGGGGTCAATTTTGCACGCCGAAACACACACCATGCGCGATGTGGCCCCGGACGCCTCGATTTATCCCCTCTCAGAACCAAAAATCAGGCGCGCCGCTCCGGTTTTGCAACTGGCTTTGATTATTGCCATTTTGCGCGCGACGGCGATCTTGGCCTTTTTCGGCCCAATCCGCTTGGCGAGCTTGAGCCCCCAACTTTTGAGCGGCGAGCCGCGACGCACCACCTTCAGGAGCACATTGGCTGCTTCGTAAAGATAGGATCGAGTCAGCCGGTCGCCGCGCTTGGATATTCGCCCGGTGCGGTCCATCTCGCCTGACTGATAGCGTCTCGGCGTCAGGCCGAGATACGCTCCAACGTCGCCCGCGCTCTTGAAGCGGCCCGGATCGTCCACCGTGCTTTTGAACGCCAGGGCGGTCACCGGGCCGACGCCAGGAACCGTCATGAGTCCGCGGACGATCTGATCCGAACGGGTTAACGCCTTGATCTGGGCATCGTAACTGGCGGCCTGCGCGGCAATGGCGTCATGAACTGCCATAAGCGGGTCGATCAGAGGCCGCAGACGCGCCGCTTGCCGCAGAATTGCGGCTATCCTGGCAGCCAGGACACCGGCGCCTCCTTTGCCGAGCACGATGCCGAGGCTCTTGAGCAGCCCCCGCATTTGATTTTCGATATCCCGCCGTATGTCGACGAGTTTGGAGCGGGCCGTGAGCAGAGCGCGAACCTCGCCGAATCGGTCGACGCCTGGCTCGACGGTCTGGGAGAGGGCGATCCGCAGGACCGTCGCAACGGCGTCTATCGTCGGCACTTGCTGAGCGTACTGTGTTTGGACGTGGAATAAGGGCCCCGTTTTCGGAGTGATCGGCGTCCAAAAGGGGCTCTGACGCACTTTTGGTGATGAACGACGATGCTTGACAATATATCGAGAACGGGGGTCGCAGAAGACGTGGTTCGGCATGCGGCCATCGCCATCCGCGACGATAAGAACCGCTTCGCTTCGCCAAGGGATCGCCACCCTTCCGTTCGTTCTCGCCCTCGGCGAAGCGCTCGTCGAACTCATCCCGCCGCAGGACGGCGCGGCTCCTTGCGCGGTCGGGGGCGAGCCGCCGACAGGTCGAGCCGACCCGCCCCGCCAGCGGGGATCAGCGGATCACGCGCGCGCCCTTGCCCTTCATGATCGCTTCAACCTCCTTGACGTTCACCATCGAGGTGTCGCCGGGAGTGGTCATCGCCAACGCGCCGTGGGCCGCGCCGTACTCGACCGCCGATTGCGGACCTTTGCCTTCCAGGAAAGCGTAGGCCAGCCCCGAGGCGAAGCCATCGCCGCCTCCGACCCGATCGTAGATTTCGAGGTCCTCGCGCAACGGCGCTTCGTAAAATTGGCCGCCGGCGAAGATGATGGCGCCCCAGTCATTGAAGCTGGCGGTCTTGGCGTTGCGCAGCGTGGTGGCCGCCACCTTGAAATTGGGGAACGCCTTGACCGCCGCAGCGATCATCTTCTTGAAATTGGCGGGGTCGATTTTCGAGATGTGCTCGTCCAGGCCCTCGACCTCGAAGCCCAGGCAGGCGGTGAAATCCTCCTCGTTGCCGAGCATGACGTCCACATGCTTGGCGATTGTGCGGTTGACCTTCTGCGCGGCGGCCTGTCCGCCTTGGCTCTTCCACAGCGAGGCGCGATAATTCAGGTCGTAGGAGACGACGGTTCCGTATTTGTGAGCCTCTTCCACCCCTTCGACGACCGCCTCGGCGGTGTTGGGCGCCAGCGCGGCGAAGATGCCGCCGGTGTGGAACCAGCGCACGCCTTCCTCGCCAAACAGCTTTTCCCAGTTCACTTCGCCTGGCCTGATCTGCGAGGCGGCCGAGTGGCCGCGGTCCGAGCAACCGAGCGCCGCGCGCACGCCGAAGCCTTTCTCGGTGAAATTCAGGCCGACTCGCGTATTGCGGCCAATGCCGTCAAAATCGCGCCAGATGAGATGGGACGTGTCGACTCCGCCTTGCCAGATAAAGTCTTGAACCAACCAACCGAGGTCGTTCTGCGGCAGAGCGGTGACGACCGTGGCGCGCTTGCCCCAGCACTTGCGCATCGCGCGCGCCACATTGTATTCGCCGCCGCCTTCCCAAACCTGGAAACTGCGCGCATTGCGCACGCGGCCAAAGCCGGGATCAAATCGCAGCATGACCTCGCCGAACGCCGCGCAATCCCATTGGGTCTCGCTGGCCGGTCGGATTTTCAAGATCTCGCTCATGGCTCACTTCCCGCGGATGGTCTGAATCAGCTTGATGGTGTCGCGCACCTTCTTCTCGATCCCGGCGTAATCCTGAGCGTCGAGAAGTTGCTTGGTGATCAGCTTGGAGCCCATGCCGACGCAGGCCACCCCCGCATTGAACCATTTCTTTAGCGAATCTTCGGTGCAATCCACGCCGCCGGTCGGCATGACGCGCGTCCACGGACAGGGAGCGAGCACCGATTTGACGAACTCCGGCCCGCCGACCGAATCGCCTGGGAATATCTTGACGATCTCGCAACCCAGCTCCTCGGCGTAGCTGATTTCGGACATCGATCCGCAACCGGGGCTGTAGGCGATCTTGCGACGGTTGCAGACCTTGGCGACATCGGCGTTCAACAGCGGACCGACGACAAATTTTGCCCCGTTAGCGATGTAGATTCCCGCGGTCGGCGCGTCGACGACAGAGCCGACGCCCATGATCACGCGCGGATCCGCTTTGGCGAAGTGCCGCGCGACGTCAAGGAAGACATGGGACGCGAAATCGCCGCGATTGGTGAACTCGATGCATTTGGCGCCGCCGTTGGCGCAGGCCTGGATGACTTTCTTACAAACCTCGACGTCGGGATGATAAAAGACCGGGATCACTCCCTGGTCGACCATCGCCGACAGAACTGCCATGCGGTCGACTGCCATTTTCTATCTCCTCACCGGTGTGTAAGCGTTCCATGCGGAATGTCGATTGGACCGAACCCGACGGCGACGGCCGCGGCGGCCCTTTGGGCCCGTCGGCCCGCCGCCCGGAGGTCATGGATCCAAACGTCTCTCCCTTTTTTGAGTGTACGCGCTGCCGGGGACGCAGTCACGTCCAAAGCGCCACCATTCCGACATGATAGCGATCCGTGGAGCGCGGACTGGTCGATCTGGAGCCGCAAGGCGGCCCGCGGCGATCCTCGATCAGCCCGACGGCTGAAGCGGCGCGATATTCGCTGCCCGGGCTCCCGCCGCAAGCTTCACACCTTCGCGCGGGGACGGATCAAGAAGGCGAGACCCTGTGGCTGGCTTCGGATGGATGGACGAAATAGGCAGGAGCGCCGGTCGAAGCCGGTGTTGCTGCGATTTTCCGGCTGATCAAGCCGCTCTTCCCTAGCTCGCTCGCGCCGATCCGTCGGTTGATGGCCGTGATTGCGTCGATCGCACGGCTGAACTGCGCATCCAATCCAATACGAAGACGCCTAGCGGCTGCTTCGGCGGCCTCGAACACGCAGCTGGCCGCCGCAAGGTCCCGACATGCGTTTTGCCTTGCAGAAGCAGCGCTCTCGCCCGGCGAAGCGAGACCGCCGTCGGCAATCGAATCTTCCATCGTGGTCAATTCATTTCCTGGCCGCCGGTGACGCTGAGCGCGACGCCAGTGATGTATGAGGACGCATCCGAGGCGAGGAACACCACTGCGTTGCAGACGTCGTCATAACTGCAACCCCGTTTCATCGGCGCCTGGTCGATGTAGGCCTTGCGAACGTCGCCGACGTCCCTCGCGTCGGGAATCTTGCCCGCGCGGAGGTATTGTACGAACAGCCCTTTTTCGGGATCCGTCCAAAGCGGCGAATCGAGCAAATTGCCTGGACAAATGGCGTTGCAACGCACGTTGTGCCGCGCCATTTCCAACGCAACGCTCTGGCTATGTCCGATCGCGCCGAACTTGCTCGCAGCGTAGGCGGAATTGGCGGCGCTGCCTCTCTTGCCCGACTTGGAATTGATATTGATGATCGAGCCGGATCGCTGCTTCTTCATGATGCGGCAGGCATGCTTCGTGACGAGGAAATAGCCGAACAGATTGACCGTCATTACCGCGCGCCATTTCTCCGCGTCGGCTTCGGCAATCGGTTCGGCGATGAGGATCCCGGCATTCGAGACGACGACGTCGACGCTGCCGAAATCCCGCTCGGCGCCTATGAACAATTCCTCCACCTCGGCTTCGCGCGTGACATCCACTTTCACGCCGACGGCGCGAACGCCCGTCGCATCGGCGATCGCGGTGGCCGCGTCCTTGGCGCCCTGTTCGTTCACGTCGGCGACCACGACGATGCAGCCCTCGTTCGCCAAACGTTCGGAAATCGCCCGGCCGAGACCCTGCGCGCCGCCCGTGACGATGGCGACTTTGTCTGCAAGCAACCCGGTCATGGTTCTGCGAACCTTCTCAGCAACGCCGTTTCCGCCGCCGCGCTCCAGCGGCCGCTTTCAAGCGGCGCCTCGCTTCCCAGCTCGCCCAGCGCCGTCAGCTTGAGATCGCGGCAGGACGGATAGACGAGGATTTTGCCGGGCAGAAGGTTCTTCTCGACGGCGCGTATGCCATCGATCGCGCCATCGAGGCCCGACACCGCGGCGACGGAGAAATTGGTGTCCAGCTCGCGGGATACGACCTTGGTCAGAACCCGCTTCATGTCCTTCAATTCCGAGCCGCTGGTGCCCACGAAATACAGTTGCTTCTCGACGTAGGCGTCGAGATCGAGGGCGGCCGTCGTGTCGGCCGGAATGCCGGCGAAGATGTTGATGATGGCGTTCTTTGCGGCCGCCGTCACGGCTTGCGCCACCAGAGCCGCGATCGGCGCCATCAGCACGATATAGTTGAAAGTCTCGTCGAGCGAATCCTTCGATGGATTGTAGCAGTGGAACGCGACCTGGTTTTTCCGCGCCAGCGGACCGGCGAGTTCTCGAAGTCCCGCGAGACGTTCGTCGTTGAGATCGCCGGCGTAGACAGCCACATCGGACACACCCCGACACAAGTCACGTATTACGTGCATCGTTCCCATCGGCCCGGCCGCGCCGATGATGTTGATCTTGTCGGCCGGACGGATCTCGGCGCTGGCCGGTATCGCGGCCATGGCCGCCGCCGGATCGGAACCGGTGGTTCCGATGATGCGGATCCCGCCGTAGTGGACGCGACCGACTTGCGTGTCGACGGGACGGCCGAACCTTCGACCGCCCTGGGCGATCACAAGCAAACCGCCGGAAGAGAGTCTTGGAAACAGTTTCTCCACCGTCTCGGGATTGGACCCGAAATAGACGATGTCGTCGTACGTCCCGTCCGCTGACTCCCCGATGGAGTCGCCGGTCGCGAAGACCGTGGAGGCTGGTCGCCCGGGACATCTTTCCACGACTGCGCCGTCGACGGAAGTTTCCCCCGCCACGAGCAGACGGCCGCCAAGTTTCAGCGTGCGTCGCTGGCGTTCGGCATAGGCGTTCTCGACGCAGGCCCAGGGTTCGACGAGGGCCACCGCCGACGCCGACAGATCGTCAGGCGCCGAAATGAGCATCGATTCGCCGTCGGGCGAAGTAATAACGCGCTCATCCAGCAACACGTATTCCTGCAGCGCGCCTTCGAAGTTGTAGCCGAAAGCGGCGTTGGACTTTTCCGTCGGAAGCCATCGATAGTCGGTCTGAACCAGGAACCGTTCGCCGATCTTGTAACGATCGACGCCCGGACCGACCTTCACGATGCGAACGACGGCTTCGTGGCCGGGGACGGTCGGTTTGTCGCCGGGAACGTAGTTGGGCATTTCCGAAAGCGCTTGAAGACCGATGCCGCCCGTAATTGCCGATTTCCGGGTGTGTTGGGAGAACTGCTTGAGGAGCTTGAGATCGGAGAAACACAAGCCGACAGCCTCGACTTTGGCCAGAAGCTGGCGTCGTCCCGGGTTGGGAACGGGTTTGGCTGGATTGAGCTCGACCTTGTCGGGTCCAACCAGCTGGACCGCGCGCGCCGTCTGCGGAATGTCGTTCATGGCAAGCTTCTCACCCCAGTCTTTCCAGCAGCTGTTTCGGCGCCATTCCGGCGTTGAGGGCGCTCAGTCTCTTCTCGGCACCGGGCCGCAAGGCGCGCCCCGCCGCATCAAAGAAGTCATTTTTCGCCGCGAGCGACGAGAAACTGTCTTTGGCCCATGAACTCAGGTAACCGAGCCCGCATTCGCGTTGCAGAACCGAATGCGCATAGACGATATAGGCGCTCCGTAGGAACGCCGGCGCCAACGGCTTGAGTTCTTCTGAAGAAAACGAATCGACGAACTTCCGCCCGGGCGCGTTCATCTCCGTGCCGACGACGATAGGAAATCCGACCTTCTCGGCCAGAACGACAACCTCGTAGAGGTTTTGAATCTTATGGTCATGGAGGCCTGGCGTGTAGTTGCGGTCCGGAATGACGTTCAGCGCCGCGGTCCCAGACGACTTGGCGACTTCGATGAATTCCTCCATCCGCTGTTCGCCCTCGCTCGCGCCGTCGAGCCACGTCATGGTCGGGATCGCCCCCGCTTCGATGACGAAACGGTTCATCTTCGCCATTTCGGGAAAGGACCCGCTGTCGGGCGCGATATATCCGACGCCGCCCTGCTTCATCGTCTTGGCGCGGATCAGCCCCTGCAATTTCGCGCTGGCGGCCGGAGCGTCGCCAAGTCGTTCCGTCCAGAAGGCCGCGCGGCGACCGGCGTCGGGAAACACCTCGACCGCCTTGCGTTGGTAAGCTTCGCAGAGGTGGCGTTCGGTCGCGTTGCCATTGGGCGTCAGCGGCGACACGTCCCTCTCGAAGTCGAGTTGGACCGGGTCGAGATACGCGTTGACGCGCGCGAGCATGTCCCGCGTCCGTTTCTGTGCGGCGGAACGCATTTCGGTCAGAAAAGGATGAGACAGGGAACCCGGAAACCCGACGCCCATGTGATACGCCACGCCCGGTTCGCCGGGAGAATTAATCGCTTGCGTCGCGAATTCCGGCACGAACACACGGGATTCCAAACTGGCGCAAGTCTTCAGCCCGATGAGGCGCCCCGCTTCGAGGAATTCGTCGGCTCCGTCCAAAACGTCGAAATCGACGATGCCGGCGACGGCCAATCCCGCCTTCCGCGCCAGCCAAGCGAATTTCGACGGCGAATAGCCGTAAGCATTGTATGAGAAAAAGGTGTGGGCGTGGAGATTGACCTCGACGCCCGGTTCGGGAAGGACGTCGTCGCCGCTCTGAACGCCTCGCCACAACAGCATCAGCGCCTCCCGGCGCCGACTCCTGTCGAAATCGTCAAGTTGGCGCTCCAATTGTTCTCTAGGGATCATCGGCGTTCAGACTTCGTTGAATAGGCGACCACGCCTGCGAAGGCCTGCCCGCATGCGCATCCCGCCCGGACGATGGACCATTCGATCGCGAAGGGACAAACGTTCCCGTGAGCGGATATATGTACACCTTCGCCGCACGGACTGATAAGAGATCATCCCGCGCGTTATGGATTGGACAGACTGTGCCCTTCGGGGAATGAGAGTGTCAAGGCCATCCGGACTGGAGGGCCCGCCAGCGGTTCGCACGAGTTCGCAATGCAGAAAGACATGCAGGATGATGACGGAACCTCAGACATATGTGAGCGACATGCGGCCTCGGTTTGAGCCGTTCGTGATCGATTGTGGCAAGATCGCCGCGTATCGCTACTCGGGGAGCCTCCGGTCGGAACTGGAATCCAAGACGCTCTCCGCGGCGGAAGCGATCGCGATCCTGGAAGACATGCTGATTATCCGGGAATTCGAGGAGATGATCGTCAAGCTGCGTTCCGGCGCCTACGATCCTATACCCGATTTCAACTATCGTGGCCCGACGCACGTGTCGGTTGGCCAAGAAGGAACGGCCGCCGGCGCCTGCTCCGCGCTGCTCGTGTCGGACAACATCACCAGCACGCACCGCGGGCACGGCGAGAGCCTGGCGAAGGGCACGGTCGCCTTGCGCTCGATGGACGAAGATCAGCTTCGGGCGCGCGTGCCCGACTGCCGCGCGAACAGCCGCGAGGAGCTCATCGAGGCGGCGCTCGAGCAGCATGTCTACCGAACGATCGGCGAGTTGTTCGGCAAGGACGATGGTTATTGTCGCGGGCGCGGCGGCTCGATGCACATCGCCGACTTTTCGGTCGGCCATCTCGGCGCCAACGCCATCGTTGGGGGCGGTGTGCCGATCGCCACCGGCGCGGCCATGGCCAACCGCTACTTCGGCGACAAGGCGGTGGTGTGCTGTTTCGCCGGGGATGGCGCCTACGCCAACGGCGTCGTGCTCGAATCTCTAAATTTCGCCGCCCAGGCCCAGTTCACCAACCACTACGCTAATGGGCGCGCCTTCGGGTTGCCGATCATTTTCCTGGTCTGCAACAACCATTACGGCATGACGGGCCGCGCCGACGACGAGGTCGCGGGCGTCAGCCGCCTGGCGCAGCGCGCGGCAGGGTTCGCCGACAACCTGATGCACGCCGAGGTCGTCAACGGCATGAACGTGTTGGCCGTGCGCGACGCCGTCCTGCGGGCGGCGAAGCTCTGCCGCGAAGGCAGGGGACCGGTTCTGATCGAGGCCGACTGTTATCGTTACTGGGGCCATTCGCTGAGCGATCCGCGCAACGAGTATCGCACCAAGGAGGAGGAGGCGGCCTGGAAGGCGCTCGACCCCATCGAGACCTACAAGAAGGAATTGACCGAGGCCGGCGTGCTGGATTCCGAGGGGATCGAACGGGTGGCTGAGCGCGTCGCCGAGCGCAACGCGCGCGCCGCCAGACGCGCCGCCGCCGCCGCCGACCCGGAACCCAAGGACGTCCTGGCCTTCATGTACACGGACACGAAAAACGAGGTCGTTCCGTCGCCGTTCACCAAGGTCGAGCTGTATTCGCCGCCGCCCGAAGCCAAACGCGTCAACGGTGAGATCAGCTACAAGGACGCCATCCGCGAGGCCCTGGCCGAAGAAATGCTGCGCGACAGCCGCGTCGTGCTCTATGGCGAGGACGTGGCCGACTATGGCGGCGCGTTCAAGGTCACGAAAGGACTGCTCGAGACGTTCGGCCGCCACCGCGTCTTCAACACGCCGATCAGCGAGGCCTGCATCTGCGGCACCGGGTGCGGGGCGGCCATGAGAGGACTGCGGCCGGTGGTGGAGCTGATGTACTTCGACTTCGCGCTGATGTCGTCGGACCAGATCAGCAACCAAGCCGCCAAATGGCACTACATGAGCGGGGCGCAAACGGACGTGCCGCTCGTCATCAGGGCCTCGGCGGGCAGCGGCAAGGGCTACGGGGGACAGCATTCGCAGACGCTCGAATCGCTCTTCTGCCATATGCCGGGCCTCTACGTGATCTATCCGTCGACGCCGGCCGATGCGAAGGGCATGCTGAAGTCGGCCATCCGCGACAACAACCCGGTTCTCTACGTCGAATCGCAGTCGCTTTACGGCATGAAGGGCCCGGTTCCCGAGGGCGACCATCTGACGCCGCTCGGCGTCGCCGACGTCAAACGCGAGGGCGGCGACATCACCTTCGTCAGTTGGGGCCCGACGGTCCATGATTGCCTCAAAGCGGCCGAATGGCTGAAGGCCGAAAGAAACGTCGACGCGGAGGTCGTCGACCTGCGCAGTCTGATTCCGCTCGACATCGAGACGGTGGTCCGCTCCGTACAGAAGACGGGGCGCTGCGTCGTCGCCAGCGCCGCCGTTCACATCGGCAGCTTCACCGGCGAGATCGCTTCGACGGTGCAACAACTCGCGTTCGACTGCCTCGACGCGCCCGTCCTGCGCGTCGGCGCCAAGAACGGCATTTCGCCCCAATCGTATGTGCTGGAACAGGCGTTCCTGCCCAGCGTCGACGACTTGGTCGCGGCTGCTTCCTCCATCCTGTAGGTCGCGCCATGGTTACGCCGATCGTCATGCCCAAGTTCGGTCAGATGACCGAAGAAAGCACCATCGTCGAATGGCTGAAGAAGGAAGGCGACAAGGTCTCCAAGGGCGAGACGCTGTTCTCGGTCGAGACCGACAAGTCGGTCATGGAAGTCGAGAGCTTCAAGGACGGCACGCTGCTGAAGATTGTGGTGGGCGTGGGGGCCAGCGTCCCCGTGCAGAGCGTCGTCGGCTACCTCGGCGAGATCGGGGAAGCCATTCCCGCAACGCCGGTTCCGGAACGCCGCGCGCCTACGAAGGCGCCGCCTGTTCCGGCGCCAGCCGCGCCGTCCTGGCGCAGCGGAGCGCCGGCCGCGACCGTGGCCGCGTCTCCGGGACCGGCGACGCCGGCAGTTCCGGCGCCCGCGGCCGCGACGGCGCCGGCCCCGGCCCTTTTCCGGATCAGCCCGCGCGCGGCGGCTCTCGCAAGGGAATGTGTGATCGACCCCCATCCCATCGGAGGCCGCGGCCCCGAAGGCCGCATCGTCGAGAGGGACGTGAAGGCCTATCTTGACGCGAAGGATTATTGGAGCCTTCGCGTGAGCCCGGCCGCCAAGGCGTTGGCGGCCAAGGGAGGCGTCGACCTTCTGGCCGTTCGCGGCGGGAACGGATCGAAACGCATCGAAGTCGCCGACATCGAGCGCGCCATCGCCGAAAAGCCAGTGCCGATGACCAAGATGCGGCAGGTCATCGCCCAGCGTCTGACGCAAAGCGTCGTCGCCGCGCCGCATTTCTACGTCACCGTCGAAGTGGACATGACGAACGCGCTCGCCCATCGGGCGCGGCTCAACGGCGGCGGCGCGCGCTATTCGGTCACCGACTTCATCGCGCAGGCGTCGATCCTGGCGTTGAAGGAATTCCCCCCGGTGAACAGCTCGACGGACGGCAGAAGCGTCCGCTGGCACAGCCACGTGCATCTGGGCATCGCGGTGAACCTCGATCAGGGATTGGTCGTCCCCGTGGTCCGCGACGCGGATGAAATGACGATGGCCGTGTTGAGCGAGCGCTCGAAGGAGCTCATCGAAAGGGCGCGCGCGGGCGGCCTTGCCCCTGACGAGATGAGCGGATCGACCTTCACCATTTCGAACATGGGCATGCTCGATGTGGAAAACTTCACGGCGATCATCAATCCGGGCGAATCCGCGATCCTGGCGGTGTCCAGCACAGTCAGGAAGCCCGTGGTCCGCGGGGACGACATCGTGGCGCGCCCAATGCTCAAGATGACGCTGTCGTCCGATCATCGCCTGATCGACGGCGCGACGGCGGCCCGCTTCATCAACAGCATCAAAGCAAAGCTCGAGGAGGACGGACTGTGGAGCACTTTGACGTCGTAGTGATCGGCGCCGGACCGGGCGGTTATCCGGCCGCCATCCGCGCGGCGCAACTCGGCGCGTCCGTCGCCATCGTGGAAAGGGAGCGCCTCGGCGGCGCTTGTCTGAACTGGGGATGCATCCCGACCAAGTCGCTGATCGCTGCGGCGGACGCCTATTCCCGCATCCGTGACGCCGAGTCCTTCGGCGTCTCCGTCAGCCGCGCGACCATCGACTACGCGGCGATGATCGACCGCAAGGACAAAGTCGTCGCCCAGCTCCGAGGCGGGATCAAGCAACTGCTGACCGCCAATGGCGTCAAACAATTCGCGGGCACGGCGGCCTTCAAGGACCGCAACACGATCTCGATCGACGGCGATACGTCGATTGGCGCGAAGAAAGTGATCATCGCCACCGGCTCGACGTCGGCGACGCCGGACTTTCTTCCCAGGCATGAACGGATCGTGGAAAGCCGGTCATTCCTCTCCCTCGACCGCTTGCCGGCGAGCATGATCGTGCTCGGCGGCGGGATCATCGGGTGTGAAATCGCGTCGATGACGGCCATGCTCGGCGTCAAGGTCGTCATCGTCGAACTGCTCGCGGACATCCTCATGCCGCTCGACGCCGACCTCAGGGGCGAGGTGCGTGGACATATGGAGAGGGCGCTCGGCGTCCGCGTGTTGGCGGGCCGGCCGCTCACGGACATTTCCGCCGACGGAGACGGCGTGCGCGGCGTCTTCGGCGACGAAGCGCTGCGGGCCGATCTGTTGCTCAACGCCGTCGGCCGCAAACCGGTGACGGACGGCCTGAACTTCGACAAAGCCGGGCTCACGACCAACGAGCGTGGCTTCATCGAGGCCGACGAGTACTGCCGGACCAAGGTCGCGACCATCTTCGCTGTCGGCGATGTCACGGGCAAGACTCAGCTTGCCCACTTCGCCACTGCGCAAGGCGTCATCGCGGCCGAAAACGCCGTGGGCGGCAAACCGCGCCGGCATGCGACGCTCGTCCCCAACGTCATATTCACCTCGCCCGAAGTCGCGACCGTGGGCTTGAGCGAAGCCGGCGCCGCCGCTGAGAAGCGCGCCGTCAAGACGGGGAAATTCCGCTTCTCCGGCCTTGGCAAGGGCCTCGCGGCCGGAGAGACGACGGGGTTCGTCAAATGGATCGCCGATGCGGACTCCGACCAATTACTGGGCGCGGCGGCGGTGGGGCCGCACGCCACGGAGCTGATTGCGGCGGCCACCACGGCCATCCGCGCCGAGTTCACGGCGCGGGAGCTCGGCGAAACGATCCACGCGCATCCGACCTTCTCCGAAGCGTGGATGGAAGCCGCCCACGCCCTCCGTGGCGAATGCATCCACGCTCCACCCCGACGGCGTTAGGCGACGAAAGCCTCGCCAAAGCCGCCGTCATGCACAAGAACATGACCGGCTGAGAGGAACCAGAAGCCGAACCGACGATCGAAGGCGATTCATTGGCTGATCGGCCGCGAGTTCGCATTGACGCGGGGGTCCCGATCGGCGCTGAGCGGGCCCCCATCCCTGCTCGCCTGCTCGATGTCGCATCAAAGCCCGAGATCGGATTCCCCAGGGGGACCGATTCCAGCGCTGAAACACAGCGAAATGCGGTTGACCCGACGCGCGCGGCCGCCTAACCCTTGGCCGCCTGAGCAAGCGCAGCCAGGCGTCTCGAAATCGCCCCGCACATTCGGAGACTCGCCATGCCCGGAGCCGTCGCGGTTCTCGATCTTGGCAAGACCAACGTCAAACTCGAGCTGTTCAGCGCGGATGGCGCGCTTCTGTGGGAGCGCTCGGCGCCGAACCGCGTCTTACCCGGCCCGCCCTATCCGCACGACGACGTCGAAGCGATCTGGGCCTTCTTGATCGAGGCCTTGCGCGACGCCAGCGCGGCGCATCGGATCGGCGCGATCGTGCCGACGACGCACGGCGCCGCAGGCGCCCTCGTCGACGACGTCGGGCTTGCGCTGCCCGTGCTGGACTATGAATTCGCCGACGTCGAAGAGGTCGAGCCGCTCTATGCCTCGCTGCGACCGCCCTATTCGGAAACGTTCTCGCCGCGGCTGCCCGTCGGCCTCAACCTGGGGCGGCAGATCGCGTGGCAAAAGCAGAGGTTTCCCGAGGCCTTCGCCAGGGCGAAGCGCTTTCTGACCTACCCGCAATATTGGTCCTGGCGGCTCGCCGGGGTCGCCGCGTCGGAAGTCACCATGCTCGGCGCCCATAGCGAACTCTGGGCGCCGATGCAGCAGCGCCCTTCAAGCTTGGCGGCCAAGCTCGACTTGCCGCGTCTGATGGCGCCGTTTCGTCGCGCGTGGGATCGGCTGGGCCCCGTCAAGCCGGAAGTCGCCGCCCTGACGGGTCTCGATCCAGGCACCGGGGTGCTGTGCGGCGTCCACGATTCCAACGCCTCGCTGCTGCCGCATCTGGCCTCGCGAAAGCCGCCGTTCACGATCGTTTCGACCGGCACATGGGTCATCCTGATGGCGGTCGGCCTTGGCGTCGGCGGCCTCAATGAGGCCGACGACATGCTGGCGAACGTCGACGTCGAGGGACGGCCGACCGCCGGCGGGCGCTTTATGGGCGGGCGCGAATATAGCGAGATCGTCGGCGCGGCGAAGGGCGATACGGACGCCGCCGCATTGACCCGCGTCATCGCGTCCGGCGCTATGGCTCTGCCGTGCTTCGCCCCGCAGGGCGGGCCTTTCGCCTCGCGCAAGGGCGAAATCCGTGGCGAAGTCGCTCCGGCCGACCGGCCCGCGCTGGCGACGCTCTATGTCGCGCTGATGACCGATCTGATGCTGACGCGGCTGGGCGCCGACAGCGGCGATCTGATCGTCGAAGGCAGCTTCGCCGCGAACTCGGCCTATTGCGAATTGTTGGCGACTTTGCGTCCGGCGCAACGGGTCTTGGCTGGCGGCGACGCCGCAGGGACCGCGCGAGGGGCGGCTTTGCTGGCGCAATGGCCGGTCCGACACATGAAGACCGCGCAACAAAGGTTGATAGCGCCGTCGTCGTTCGAGGGCCTGGTCGCTTATCGAGCCGCATGGCTTGACGCGATCGGATGAGGCGAGGCGGGGCCTCATTTCATGCTTCGCCCGGCTTTCGCGACGGCGTCGTCGGCGGCGCGCACGGCGTGGCCTCATCTCCCGCTTCGGCCAGCGCCGCGTTTGCGCATATCCTGAACGTCCCGCCCATCGAGGGAAAGCGCTCCCGACCCGATCGCCTCCTCGAGCGCCGATTAAACCGTGTCAACCCTCGATTCCCGCGGGCCGCGCCCCTGCGGCGAACGCCGCCCCGCCATCCCCAACGACTGAGAGCGCGATCCTCGTTCTCCATTTTCACATTCGACACCGACCATCTCTTAGAGCGTATCCCCTTTAGCCGGAACCATATCCGGCATTTTTCAAGTAGTTGGAGCATTCGGTTGGCGGGAAATCGTCGATGGCGATGCCGATCGCGTCCCATAGG
>Ga0326728_10016804_pt1 | contig 14826 bp, 13 predicted proteins | sample MB3enrmetagenome_FD_207602 | JGI IMG/M metagenome (GOLD analysis project Ga0326728, IMG submission 207602) | Lab enriched peat soil microbial communities from McLean, Ithaca, NY, United States - MB31MN | ecosystem: Environmental > Terrestrial > Soil > Wetlands > Peat | place: USA: New York...
GCACAAGCAGCGGGCACCGACCCAGATGGATTGGTGGTACCTGCGCAGCGCCTCCGTGCTGCGCAAGATCTACCTCAAGGGGTACGTCGGCATCGAGCGGTTGAGCGCCGAGTACGGCGGAAAGCGAGACCGCGGAAGCTCCCCGTACCACGCTCGGGCCGGGTCCCGGTCCATCCTCCGCGAGATCGTCCACCAGCTCGAGAAGTCCGGCCTCGTTCAGCCGTACAAGACCAAGGGGCGCCGGGTGAGCCCGGAAGGACAGAAGCTCCTCGACACCCTCTCGCGCGACGTCCTCAAGGCGATGGTCGTGGAGCGGCCCGAACTCGCCAAGTACCTGTAAGGTGTTTTCCGGGGCGAAGGAGGTGTCGTATGGCGTACGGGGAGGATGCCGAGCTCGCCGAATTGCGGCGGCGCCGCCTCCAGCAGCTCCAGGAGATGCAAGCCTCCGAATCGGCGAACGCCCAGGCGTACGCCAACCAGGACGCCGAACGGGCGCGGCGGGACCAGGAGCGGAGCGAGATCCTGCGCCGCATCCTCACGCCCGAGGCCCGCGAGCGGCTCGCCCGCATCCGGCTGGCGAAGCCGGACATCGCGGGGGCCGTGGAGCAGCAGCTCATCGCCCTCGCGGCCAGCGGACGGATCCAGCGGGCGATCGACGACGTGACGCTCCGCGCGCTGCTCGAGCGGATCGCTCCCGAGCGACGCGAGATCAAGATCACGAGGCGGTAGGGGGAGAGTGGCATGGCGAACCGTAGGAAGAGCCTGGCCCGCAAGACCCGCCTGTTCCGCATCGTGCGTGGGAACCGTCGCGTCCCCGCCTGGGTGATCCAGCGGACGAGCCGACGCGTCACCCGTCACCCCAAGCGCCACACCTGGAAGCGCGGTCACCTCCACAAGTAGTAGGACCACCGAGGAACGTTCCGATGCCCCCGAAGACCTCCGCACGACACACCGAAGAGCTCGAACGGGAGTACGTCATCCCGCTGCGCGCGAGCATGCACCAGCCGTCCCGCCGCCGGCGCGCGGGCCACGCCCTGGAGACGGTCCGACGCTTCGTCGTCCGCCACATGAAGGGCAAGCCGGAGGACGTCTGGATCGACCCTCGTCTCAACGAGCACATCTGGGAGCGCGGGATCCAGCACATCCCGAGCCGGGTCCGCGTCAAGGCGATCCGCTTCGAGGACGGCCTCATCGAGGTCGACCTTCTCGAGACCGAGTAAGGTCGGTCGCGGAGGGCCCCTCGCGTGCCGGTCGGTAGGACCCTCGTCAACGGAAGCCCCTACCTTGGGGTCTACCTGAGGGTGGGCGACGGGTTCGCGATCGTTCCCGACGACACGCCTCGGTCGGTGGAGCACGACGTCGCACGGCTCCTGGACGTGAAGGTCGTCCGCACGACGGTCCTCGATTGCGAGGTGGTGGGTGCCCTCGTCGCCGCCACCTCGAAGGGGGTCATCGTGGGCGGCGAGGTCGACCCGGCCGAGCGCCGGACGCTCGAGGAGATCGCTCCCGTCACACCGCTCTCCCACCGACAGAACGCCATGGGGAACAACATCCTCGCGAACGACACCGGCGCCCTCGTCCATCCTGAGTTCTCGGACGAGGCGGTCGCGGCGATCGGGCGGGCCCTCGGCGTCCGGGCCGAGCGTGGGACCGTCGCCGGGCTCGGGACCGTCGGCATGGCGGGCGTCGCGACGAACCGCGGCGTCGTCCTCCATCCCCGAGCGACCGAAAAGGAGGCGGCGCACGTTGGCGAGCTGCTCGGCGTCCCCGTTCACCGGTCGACCGCGAACTTCGGGGTACCGGTCGTCGGCGCGTGCATCGTCGCGAACTCAAAGGGCATCCTCGTCGGCAGACCGACCACCCCGGTCGAGATCGTCCACATTCAGGAAGGGCTGAGCATCTTCGACTAGCCGAGAGCGCCCGAGGGGATGGCCCCGGAGCGTCCGGTCTAGGTACCGCGCTTCCGCTTCACGTAGCGCGTCGCGTATCCCGCGATGCGGTTCGCGAGCTTCTTGTGACTGGCCTGGAGATGACCTTCCACGGTCACGCCGAGGTCGGTGAGCTCGAGGACCTTCTGCTTGTTCCGGGAAAAGTCCCCCGTGAAATCCTCGGGATAGTGACGGATGAGTTCGATCGCGACCCGCTTGATGTAGGTCTGGCGGATGTTGCCCATGCGGGCGGGGCCGACCCGGGTCGCGGTTATAACCCTAACCGCCGGCGGGCGGCCGACCGTCCAGCGGGTGTGAGCGGCCCGGCCTCACCGGCGATACGCACAAATACCCTGCCCGAGGTAATTCATTGCGTGTCTTATCGCGGAGCCGCCCGGAGGGGCTTCTAGGACGGGTACCGAGGGCCCCTCCTTTCGCCACGAGGCATCGCATTCCATGCAGAACGACGGTCAGGAGGAGGCAGTCCCACCGCCCCGCGAGCGGAACGTCCTCCTGCTCGACCTCTCGAAGAGCATGCTCGCACCCCTCCCGGACCCTCAGGGGGGAGAGGTGGAGCGCCAGAAGATCGAGGTCGCGAGGACCGCGGTGTTCCGCATCCTCCAGGACGCCGCCGCGGGCGGCACCCTCTTCGGACTCGTAACGTTCACCGAGACCGTGCGGGTCCCGGTACCGCTCGGCGAGATCCACCGGGAGAACCTGCCGTACATCGAGAACCTGATCTCGATGCTCGCCCCGAGCGGCCGCTCCGCGATCTGGGACGCGCTCGGCGTAGGGGCCGACCTCCTCAGGATGGGGACGAGCGGCGTCCAGGGGAACCTCGTCCTGGTCACCGACGGGTGGGACAACGCGTCGACGAGGTTCGACGTTCGGACCGACCCTAAGGGAAAGGTCACCGGGGGCAGGGTCGACCTCGTCCCCTACCTTCTGCCGGCGCACTCCCGCGTCACGCTGCAGGTCATCGGGATCGGCAGCGGCGACGAGCGCGACAAGGGGGTCGATTCGCTTCGGATGAACCAGGTAGTGGCCCAGCTCGCCGCCCGGGCCCAGGAGCTCGGCCTTCCTCCAGCCTTCAGCTTCCAGCTCGTCACCACCGGCTCGCAGCTGTTCGCCCAGATGGTCAACGCCTTCCTGGACGTGGGGTACGAGGACGACCGCCCCATCGAGGAGCTGCATCCCGAAGAGCTCGCGCGGCACGCCGCGAACGCGGCCCGGGCCCTCAAGGAGCCCCAGCAGCACGCGACCGTCTCCCGGATCAAGAGCTCTCAGGCGGCGGACCGAGCCACCCCCGCCGCGAACTACTCGGAGATGCCCGAGCTCGAGGTCGACTTCCTCGCGAGCGGCCCCGGCGGACCGCCGGCCTACCTCAAGGAGCGGTACGGTCCCCTCGGCGAGGTGGTGGAAGCGTACCTGGCGGGGGACCTCGACCGAGCCCTCGGGCTCATCCAGCGCACGCAGGGGTTCCTGCCGGCGGTTACCCGCCTCTATTGGGAGGCCCGCATCCAGTACGCCCGTCGTGCGGTCGTGGAGGCGGCCCGCGCCTTGCTCCAGGCTTGGGGCGAGGCCGAGAAGCTCCCCGCGGCGACCCAAGTCCCGATCATTCGCCGTCTCGCCGTTCTCCAGGCCCGGATGCAGAACGACAAAGAGACCGAGACGCTCGTCCGCTTCATCGATGAGACCGAGCATCATCTCACGAACCGGGACCCCAAGACCCGGGACCGGCTGATGGACCTCTTCGCAAAGCTGATGGAGCTCCGTGGGACCTACCAGCTCACCCGGCTCGCCGGCGCGGGCGACCTGCAGGACGCGGCGATCAAGCACGAAGCCGCCGTCGAGGAGGTCTTCGGACTGCTCCAGGATGCCCGTCTCGACCTCTCCTCGGAGGGGGCGACGGTCGAGGGGGCCCTAGACTTCATTGAAATATGCCTGGCGGAGATGCGGTGAGGGGGCCCTAGATGCCTGAGGTCAAGACTGTCACGACCCGACGACGCGCGCCGGGCAAGCGGGAGCCGAAGCCGTCGGTCAATGCAACGCGCATCGCGGTGGTCGGCATCCCCGCCTCCGGCAAGACGACCTACTTCCGTTTCCTGTCTGGGCACTTCGGCCTCAACCTTCCGATCCTCTACATCCCCGCCCGGGCGGACAACAGCAGCCTGCCGCTCTACGGCGACCTCGAGAACGACGTCGCGCTCGAGGAGACGACCTACGAGACCACCGACCCGACCGACCCCGAAGGCAGCCTCGAGACGACCACGCGCTACTACGTGAACCGACCGATGGAGGACCGGCGCAAGCTCTGGGTCGAGCTGAGCGCGGGCCGCGAGGAGCAGGGGATCCTGACGAAGTATCCGCTCCCGACCAAGTTCAACCAGTTCGTCGAGATGAAGATGCGCTTCCGCTACGCGGCTCCCGAGGGCGAGGCCGGCTCCCGGCCGATGGAGCTCTCGACGGTGGACGAGGCGGGCGGGATCATCGCCGACTACTTCACCTACGACCGGATGTGGCTCGACTCCGTCGAGGGCGAGGTCTCGGAGAAGGCCTGCCGGGTGATCCCTCACTTCGACTCGTGGCGTCCCGACCGGCGCGACCTATGGAAGCGCGGGCTCACGCTCCTCGGAAGGTTCGTTGTCGAGGCCGACGCGATCATCCTCCTGCTCTCGCCCGGCCTGCCGTCCCTTCGGGACCAGGCCCAGCAGGTCAACCTCGCGCGCGGGGTCTTCCGGTACACGCACTCCCGCAACCTCCCGCTCGTGATCGCGGTCTCGAAGGCGGACAAGCTCAAAGAGTTCTACAGCGAGGTCGAGCAATCCGTGCGGGAGCGGACGTTCCGCTCGACCTTCGACCCGGTCGACTTCCTCCTGCGTCGTGACGGCGCGGGGATGGGCACGATCCTGGTCGCCCAGGAAGGGCGGGGGATCTCGACCAAGGAGGACGTCTTCCTCATCTCGAGCGCGGTCTCGACCGGTGAGGGCCACCCGCTCTTCGTCGGAGAGACCGGCGAGGAGGCCCCCAACTCGGGAGCGGTGACGTTGGGCGTGCCGGTCATGGTGAACACGACCTTGCCCCTCGCTCGCGCGTGCGAGCGGGTCCTCGAACGCCGGGCCACCAAGGGGGCGTGATGGCCGCGGCCGAGACCGCTTCCGCGGGAGCCCTCGTCCCGGTCGCGGTCGTCTGGTGCCGCCAGGTGGACAACGAGGCGGAGAGCCCGGGGTACACGACGATCCCCGAAGAGTTCCCGGGGCGGCGCGAGACGGTCGAGTCGATCCGCGTCGTGGGGAACCTCACGATCAACATCGCCGACACCCACGACTACTGGGACCCCGACCCGTCGCAGCCGCTCTCCTTCTACCCGAACCTCTTCCTCTACCCGGCGGCGAACGGACGGTACACGTGCGTCGGCCGGATGTTCCTCTCCACCGAGGACCGACCGCGCCTTGGGATGAAGACGCTCGTCTTCGAGACCGCTCCCCTCGTCGCGGGCGGAGAGTTCGGCTCCGCCGTCCTGCGCGCCTACGCCACGATGAGCGGCCGGACCGACACCGCGAAGCCCGCGGCCGAACCCGACCCCTTCGTCTACCAGACGGTCGGTGAGGGGTTCCTCTTCCACCGCGGCACCACCGAGCCCGTCGTCGTCGTGGCCTCCGAGGCCTGGGAAGCGGCCGGCCAGGCCGTCCTCGAGCTCGTCCGTGTGCTGCCGACCTCGCTGGTCGCCCTCGGCGCGTTCCTGGTCTTCCCCTACTTCCTTCCCGAGGCGAAGGTGAACCTCCACGAGTTCACCGAGCAGTTCCCGCTCGCCCTCGCCGTGATGCGCGTCCCGCGCGGGGAAGCGCAGGGGGACCGGCACGCCAAACGCCTCCAGAGCTGGGAGTCCGCCCCCGTCACGCTACGGGACCTCACCCGGGCGAGCCGGGGCCGCGAGGCGCTCCCGCTCGTCCTCCAGTACGCTCGCGAGCACCAGGACACGAAGATCCGCGAGGTGACCCGTCGGGTCGACGCCGTGGAGGCTCCTCGGCTCGAGTCCCTCCTACACGATGCGGAGCGCCAGGGGGGTCGAGACCGTCGGAAGGAGATGTGGCGCATCGGGACCGCGATGGAAACGGCGGCGTTGCTTCTCACCCGCCCAAAAGGCCGCTCGGTGCCGATGACCGGCGAGGCCGCGAAACGGGCTAACGAGTACCTTCAGGCGCGTCCCTCGGAGACCGTTGTCCTGCCCCCGGAGCCTATGCCGACGCTCCCTCGGGCACCGTCGGTTCCCGTCACCGGACCCCTCGGCGGCCAACACCCGCCGTGGCTGCACAAGCCCTCCGAGGTCACCCTCCCTCCGTCCGGGCCGTCCGCCGTCCCGGTCTCCACGAGCGAGGACCCTTCGACCTTGCCCGCCGGCGCGGTCCCACCTTCCCCTACCGGGCCGGGCCTATCGTCCTTGCCGACGTCGAGCGGGGAGCTCGAAGCTCTCCTCAAGAACGAGATCGACCGCCGGTTCGCCGAGCTGGTGAAGAGCAGCCCAGCCTCTTCCGAGGCGGGCGACGCCAACGCTCGTTTCGCGGGGGCGATGCGCGAGCTCGAGTCGAAGTGGACCGCGCTCCTCGATGCCCGCGTACGGGAGGCGTCGGAGGCCTCCACCCGCGCGGTGACAGGCGTTCAGACCGACCTCACCTCCCGCCTCGCCGCGATCGAGGCACGGCCCGTCGTCAGCCCCTCGGACGTTGCCGCGGAGGCGGAGCAAAGGGTCCAGGGGACCACCGAGACGAAGATCCAGGCGCTCGAGGAGAAGGTCCACGGCACGACCGAAGCGAAGATCCAAGCCCTCGCCGAGCAGGTCCAGAGCGCCACCGAGGCGAGGGTCGAGGCCCTCGCCGAGAAGCTCCAGACCACGACCGACGAGCGGTTCCAGGCCCTGGCCGAGAAGGTCCAGGGCGCGACCGACACGCGGTTCCGGGCGCTCGAGGAGAAGGTCGAGGGGTCGGCCCGCGAGTCCGGGGAGATGTGGGCGTCCCGGCTCCGGGATGAGCTGCGCCAATCCGTGGACGAGCTTAGGGCCCAGGCGACCCACGACGAAGAGGAGATGCGCGCCGCCCTCGTCGCGCAGATCGACCTTGAGCTTCGGGAGGCCCAAGAGCAGGGCACGGTCCTCCGAGAGGAGATCGAGGCCCGCGTGCGCGACGCCCTGAAGGAGCGCCTGACCGAGGCCGACCAGCGGCATGCGAAAGAGCTCCGCGACCTCGAGCAGAGGCTGGGGCTCCTCGTCGACGGGCGCACGAAGGACGTCGAGACCCGGCTCCAGGCGGCGGTCACCGCGGCGAGCGCCGACGCACGCGAGCAGTTCGCGGCCGTGGGGAAGGAGCGGAGCACGGAATCCGAGCAACGGCGTGGGAAGGAGCTCCGTGAGCTCGAGCAGCGCGTCGGGCTCCTCGTCGACGGACGGACGAGGGAGCTCGAGGCCCGGCTCCAGGCGACGATCGCGGCGTCGAACGCCGCCGCCCGGGAGCAGGTCGCGACCGTGGGAAAGGAGCGGAGCGTGGAATCCGACCAACGGCGCGTGAAGGAGCTCCGCGACCTCGAGCAACGGGTCGGGCTCCTGATCGACGGGCGGACGAAGGACCTCGAGACCCGCCTCCAGGCTGCGATCTCGGCGTCGACGACGGACGTCCGGGACAAGCTGACGGCCGCCCAGGAGGCGCGGGTCGCCCAAGCCGAGAAGCGCTGGTCGGTCGACGGCGAGGCCCGGTTCGCCCAGAGGGCCGAGTCCCAGACGCAGGCCCTCGCGGGCCTTCAGGTCCGACTTCAATCCTACTTCGAGCAGAAGCTGCGGGAGAACCAGGAGCGGGAGCGAGAGAAGTACGTGGAACTCCTCGCCCGCCTCAAGGCGGAGGTCGACCAGTCCCTCACCAAGACGATCGACTCCAGCAAGTTCGACGCGGTCATCCGCGAGCGCGTCGCTCGGGGTCTCGAAGCCGCGCGCGAGCAGCAGGAGAAGGCGATCGAGGCCGCCGTGGGCGACGCCGAGGTCCGCCTGAGCTCCCAGCAGGAAGAGGGGGTCGTGCGCCTCGAACGGCTCGAGGCGAAGATCCAGACCCGGGAGACCGACCTTCTGCGGATCGAGCAGACGCTCCGCCACGAGGTCGACGACCTCGACCGCCGCATCCAGGTGGTCGCGGACCGCGCGCTCCCGCTCGTCCGCCGCACCTGGCTGCGCGTCTCGGAGCTCGAGAAGGAAGGGCCCGGGGCCGCCGAGACCGAGACGCACCTGAAGGAGTTCCGGCGGGAGATGGCACGCGAGCTCCGGCGCGTCGAGGGAGAGCTCCTCGAGCAGACGAGCGACCTACGGGACCGCCTCGAGGCGACGCTCGCGAGCCAGGGCCGGATCTGGCTCAACCTCCTCAAGCAGCTGCAGAGCGCGAGCGAAGGCCTGGTCCGGGCCGACGTCGCGACCGCCGTGCGCCCGCGAGGCCACGCGGCCGACCACGCGGCCGACCACGAGGAGACGCTCGACGAGCTCCTGGACGAGAACCTCCGCGATGCCTCGGGATACCCCTCGTTCGCCTCCGACCCGCCGAACCCCCTCGACCCGCGTCCCCCACCGGAGACCGAGCTCGAGGAGGCGGAGACCCGTCGTCGCCCCCGGCGCGCCTGATCGCGCCCGCGAAGCTGGCCGTCCCTACCCGAAGCGGCCGGTCACGTAGTTCTCCGTCAGCTTCTCCACCGAGTGGTGGAAGACCTGCTCGGTCGGGCCGAACTCGACCAGCTTGCCCAGGTACAGGAACGCGGTGTGGTCGGAGACCCGGGCTGCTTGGGCGAGGTTGTGCGTGACGATCACCACCGTGTACTCCGACCGGAGCTTCGCGAGGAGGTTCTCGATCTTGGTCGTGGCGATCGGGTCGAGCGCCGAGCACGGCTCGTCCAGCAGCAGGACCTCGGGGCGCACGGCCAGCGCCCGCGCGATGCACAACCGCTGCTGCTGGCCGCCCGAGAGGCTCGTCCCCGGCGCGTCCAGGATGTCCTCCACCTCGTCCCAGAGGCCCGCGTGCCGAAGCGCGTCGACCACCCCCTCGTCCAGCTCGTCATGTCGACGCACGCCGAGCAACCGGAGCCCGGCGGCGACGTTCTCGAAGATCGACATGTTGGGGAACGGGCTCGGCTTCTGGAAGACCATCCCAACGCGGCACCGAACGGTGACGGGGTCGATCTTCCCAAGGTCTTCCCCGTCCAGCCGGATCGTGCCCTCCGTCCGGGCCCTCGGCGTCTCTTCGTGGAGACGGTTGAGGCAGCGCACGAACGTCGACTTCCCGCAGCCCGAAGGGCCGATGATCGCGGTGACGGCCCCGTCGGGAATCGCGAGGGACACCTCGTAGAGCACCTGCCGAGAGCCGTACCACGCGCTGAGGTTCTCGACCTCCATCTTCGCGGTCAAGGGCTCACACCAGTTCTGCTGCCGAACTCCCGCGGAGGGACAGGCGAGCGGCGAGACTGATGACGACCATGATAAGCAGGAGGACCAGGGCGGCCCCCCAGGCGTCCGTCACATAGTTCGGGGCATCCGTGTTGATCAGGGCGTTGTAGATGAACGGCGCGAGCGCGGCCGTCGGGGAGTGAAGCCCGGCGAACCAATAGCTGCTCGTCCCGGCGGTCAGGATGAGGGCGGCCGTCTCGCCACCGGCTCTCCCGAGCGCGAGGAGGTTCCCGGTGACCACGGCGCTCCGACAGCTTCCCAGGACCACGCGGAGCGTTACCCGATGGCGGGGGAACCCGAGGGCGAGGGCGGCCTCGCGCACTTCCATGGGCACGGTCTGGAGCGCGGAGGTCGTCGCCCGCGTGACGATGGGGAGCATCAGGACGCTGAGCGCCGCGGCCCCCGCGATGGCGCTCGTGGCATCGAGCCGGTCGTACCTCAGGAAGAGCGCGAAGACGAAGACCCCGATGAGGATGGAGGGCACCCCGGCCATCGCGTCGACGAGAAGGCCGGCCAGCTGTCCGAACCGGTTCCGGCCGTACTCCGCGAGGTAGATCCCCCCCAGGATGCCGACCGGCATCGCGATGGCCGCGGCGATCCCCAGTAGGATGAGGGTCCCCTGGATGGCGGGCCCGATCCCTCCGAGCGTGCAGTTGGCCGGCTGATTTCCGAGACAGACCGGCGGGGGCTCCGAAGTGTAGAACGACGGATGGATCACGGCCGTGCCGCCTTGGGTCACCGCGGTGTCGACCAGGCTCGCGAGGGGAAGCACCGCGACCACCACGCACGCGCCGAGCACTCCGGCCACGACCCAGTAGACGACCCTGCGCCGACGCAGGCGCCGGTCACGGCCCTGAATCACGCGGGCCCACCACGCGGGCACACCCAGGCCGGACCCTTCCGGCCGCGGGTGAAGGTGCTTCGGATGGGACGCGGCGGTCCGATGGAATCGGCGGGACCGACCGAGCAAGGGCCTTCCCTCCTCCATCCGACGGATGAGTATCCGTGCGACCAGGTTCACGGCCAGCGACATCGCGAACAGGATCAGACCGAGCTCGATCAGCGCGCTGAGCGCGATGCCGGTCGAACTGCCGAAGAGGCTCACGATCAGGCTCGGGATCGTCTGGCCTTGCGAGAAGAGCGAGGTCGGGAGGATGTAGATGTTCCCGATGACGAGGGTGACCGCGATCGTCTCTCCGATGGCACGGCCGAACCCGAGCATGATCGCACCCACGATGCCCGCTCGGGCGGGACGGAGGACGGCGATCCGGGTCGCCTCGAGCCGGGTCGCCCCCACCCCGAGGGCAGCTTCCCGATGGACGCGCGGCACGAGCTGGAGCGCCTCGCGGGAGAGAGCCGCGATCGTGGGGGTGATCATGATGGCCAGCACGAGGCTCGCCGTGAGGACGTCGACCCCGAGGGGTTGACGCGAGAACGGGAATGCGCCCCCGGTCATGAGCGCCAGCGTCGGCTCGACCTGGGTGCGCATGAGGGGCACGAGGACGATGAGCGCCCAGAACCCGTAGACGATCGAGGGGATCGCCGCTCCTAGGTCCACGAGGTAGGTGAGCGGTCCCTTTAGCCAACGCGGAGCGAGCTCGGCGGAGAATATCGCCACTCCCAGGGCGACCGGGACGGCGAACAGGAGGGCGAGGCCGCTCGTGAGAAGCGTGCCGACGATCGCCGGCAGGGCGCCGAAGACAGCGTGGCTATAGTCCCAGGACTGCCCCGTCAGGAACCCGAGGCCGAACTGGTGAATCGCCGGCGCCGCCTCGAGGGCCAGCACCCCCGCAAAGGCGACCGCGAGGAGGACCAGTCCGACACCGACCGCGGTGACGCCGACGTGGAACGTCCGCCCCAGGTTCTTGAGGAACGCTAGGCGATGCCGAAGTCGACCGGGGCTCGAGGTGCCCGGGTTGATCTCGTCGGATCGCGCCACGTCACGATGCGGTGGTACAGCCCGGGACCGATGCCCCGTCGTACGTGATCTCGGATAGCGCGTTCTCGTCCTGGGCGAGCAGGTTCGCGGGCGGACTGGCGTAGTAGAGGCCTGCCGACGCGCTCTGACCGGTCGTGAACGTCCACTCGAGCCATTGGATCATCGCCTGGGTCTTGGCGAGCGAGGGGGAGAGTCCGAGGCTAGCGTTCTCGAAGACCATGAAGTACGAAAGGGTCGCGAGAGGGTAGTCGTAGGTTCCCGGAGAGTTGACCCAGGACACGTTCGACCAGTCTCCGGTCGCGGCCGGGAGCGTCTGCCCCGACAGGTTGTTGATGGCCGCCTGAGCGTTGGCCACGGTCGGCACAATGTAGTGCCCACCGTTGGCCTGACCATAGGGGTTCTGGATCGCGGCGATGTTCAGCGAGTTGCTCTTCGCGTCCGCGAGGTCGACGTACCCGATCGTGTTGGGGGTGCTCGCCACGAACTTCGCCAGGGCCGAGTTCCCCTTCTCCGCCGCCTGGGGGTTCGGCGTGGACGGCCAGGTCGGGAGGATCGAGGTGCCCGGACCCGACGCCCACGCGGTGCTGTCGTCCGAGAGGAGGTTGGTGAGGACGTAGGTCGTACCCGCCCCGTCGATGCGGTGAACGGTGGTGATGGGCTGAGCGCTCGACGGCAGTCCCGGATTGATCGCGGTCAGCGAGGGGTCACTCCAGTTCGAGATCTTGCCGAGGTAGATGTTGGCTAGGATGGCTCCCGTCAGGTTGAGGGGTCCGGAGTATCCGTGGATGTTGTAGACGATGGCGACCGCCCCTCCCGTGAACGGGAGCGTGAGGGTGGTCCCCGGCATGGAATGGACCTGGGAGGCGTTCAACGGTTCGTCGGTCGCGGCGAAGTCCACGGTCTTCTCCGAAAGGGAGGTGATCCCCGCGCCGGCGCCATCCGGATTGTAGTTCACCATGTTCTTGGTCGCCGAGGTGTAGCTCGCCTCCCAATTGCTCATCAAGGCGAGCACGAAGTTCGCGCCAGCACCGTAGAGGGTCTCTCCGGTCACACAGGCGCCCGGTGACGTGGATTTCGACGAAGCTCCCAGCCCGTACCAGTTGGTCGTGGCACCCACGGCCACCAGCACGATTACGACGAGAATCGCGCCGATGACGGCGTACATCCCGGCCCGCCCTCGGCGACGGCGGACGACCGGAGGGGAGCCGGTCGGCCCCGGGGAAGGTGTCGAGGACGGGGTTGGGGCTTGGGGGTTGGTCCCGGCGCTCATGCGACCCCCAGGACGAGCAAGGTCCCGTGACGGTCAGCCCATTCGCCAGAGGAGTTCGTCCCGTGGGATGACCGTAGCGGCTCGGGTCGGTACGCGTCCCAGTTGCTGTACATCGCTGGCCACCGGGCGCGGCGAAAAAAGATGGGTGATATAAGCCGAGAGGACGGCGTAATTTGCGCACGAACGTACGGAAACGGCACAGGGCGACCTTCCGGGTGCGATGAGGGGGACCGAAAGCCGTCCCGCGCTGGCAGTAACGGATTTCTACTGCGAGGCGGGTCCCCTGCGGATGTCCGACCCGCTTTCGCAGGGCCCCGTGGGATTCGTTGCGTGGATCGAGGGCCTGCCGAGCTCCGGCAAGACCACGCTGTCCCGCGCCGTCGCGGACCGCCTGCGCTCCGCAGGGCGGAAAGTGGAGATCCTCGACGGTGACGAGGTCCGCCACATGTTCTCCCCGGAGCTCGGGTTCTCCCGAAAGGACCGCGAGTTCCATGCCCGGCGGGTCAGCTACGTGGCGCGCATGCTCGCCCGGAACGACGTGGCCGTGATCGTGGCGATGATCACGCCCTACGAGACGTCCCGCCAAGCGGCGCGCGCGACCGTCGGCGACCGGTTCACCGAGATATGGCTAAAGTGCCCGGTCGAGGTCTGCCGACAACGAGACCCCAAGGGCCTGTACCACGGGTCGCCCGAGCTGCACGGCACCAAGCTCACCGGGGTCGATGACCCGTTCGAGGAGCCGCTCAACCCGGACCTGGTCGTCGACACCGCCAGCGAGTCGGTCGACGGCGGGGCGCGACGGATCCTCGACCACTTGGCCCAGCGAGGATTCCTTCGACCGGTGCCCCCGGCCTAAGGCACGCTACCCGTTCTGGGGTTCCGCACGACCGGTCAACGATAAGCCCCTGCGCCGTGTGCTCTCGGTCCCGTGACCATGGAAGGAGACCATCGCCACTGCAAGGTCTGCGGCCGGGTCTGCGCCGTAGGAGAGGAGACCTGCAGCCGGACGTGTCGAGAAAAGCGAGCCAGCCAGCAGGCTTCCCGACGGAACTATAGCTACCTTTTGTACATCGCGATCGCGGTCCTGCTCATTGCGTTCATCTACGGTATCTTCGGGTAGGGGGCACGCGACGGCGCGACAGTTTCGGTTCGCGGTCCTCGGCGGGACGTTCGACCACCTCCACGTCGGTCACCAAGCGCTCTTGGCCACGGCGTTCCGCGTGGGGGATGAGGTGGCGGTCGGACTCACGACCGACCGCTTCGTGTCCGACCACCCCAAGCCGCTCCCTGGGCGGATCCAACCGTTCACAGCCCGGCGCGCGGCCCTGGTCCGGTGGGTCCGCCGAAACTTCCCGCGCCGGAAGTGGTGGGTCGTCCCTCTCGAAACCCCGCTCGGTCGCTCGGTGGACCTCGAGGTCGACGCACTCGTGGTTTCCCACGACACGGTAGCGGGCGGGCGCGCGGTCAACCGTGAGCGACGTCGGCTGGGCCGGCCTCCGCTACCGCTGGTCGTCGTCCCCCTTGCCCTCGCCGACGACCTCGAACCCGTGAGCTCCCGACGGGTCCGCGCGGGGTTGATCGGGGTGGACGGGCGATGCCTTGCGCCGATCCGCGTCGCGGTCACCGCGGACGACCCCGGTGACCGGGCCGCCGCGGAACGCGCCGTGCGCCGGGTCTTTTCCCGATCCCGCATCGTCAGGGTATCGACCGTCTCGGGGCCCGGCAGTTCGGCCGCCCGCAGGACAGGACGCGGCCGTGCCTCACGAGCAGCCCCGCCCCCGGACCTTACCCTCCGGGTCACGTCGCGGCGTGCCTCGGGCTGGACTGCTATCGAACGCTCCGCCCGCGTCCACCTCCGACCGCGGGTCATACGGGGGTCCCGGCCGGCGGAGCTGGAACGGGGACTCGTCGCCCTTCTTCGGCCGCGATAGTAGCGCAAGCTCTTTGGGACCCTCTGCTCCTCTCGCGCGTGATGGAAACGTACCTGCGCGTCACCTTCGACAGCGAGGGAGCGAAGCCGTCCGCAGTGGCCGACCGCCTCCGCGCTTGTGGGTTCGTCCCGACGCAGGGCAACTACGATTTCGTCTACGACTGGAACGGTGCCGCGAAGCGGGACCAGATCCTCGACCTCTCGGACGAGCTGACCCACCAACTTCGGGGCCTCCGCGTTCTTTTCGAGATCGAGACGGTGTAGTTCTCCCCAGGGCGGTTCACCTCCCGG
>Ga0326728_10016805_pt1 | contig 14824 bp, 10 predicted proteins | sample MB3enrmetagenome_FD_207602 | JGI IMG/M metagenome (GOLD analysis project Ga0326728, IMG submission 207602) | Lab enriched peat soil microbial communities from McLean, Ithaca, NY, United States - MB31MN | ecosystem: Environmental > Terrestrial > Soil > Wetlands > Peat | place: USA: New York...
GAACTGCCGCTGCATATCCCGATTCGGCAGAAAGGGGTTTCGCTGGGGCGCGATTACAACAAGTCCGAAACGCATTGGCGCACGGTCGTCTGGGATTCTCAGGCAAAGAAGTTCTACGGTATCGACGAAAGCGCCAGCCTGTTGTTTTCGTTCGACCCGCACGCGGGCGCACAGGGTGAAGTCAAGCGTTTGGGGCAATTGTGCGTGGAAGGGATGAACGACCGTCGCGAGATTCCTTACGCAACGCTGACATTGGCTTTGGGGCAGGATCGCAAGCTGTATTACGCGCCGCCGGCCAAAGAATTCGATTATGCGGGCAGCCAGGGTGTCGGCGTGTCGCACCTCATCGTATACGACCTTGAAACCGGAACGAGTCAGGATCGCGGGGAGATGCGTCTGCCGGATGGCCGGCGGGTTATCGGCTTGAATTCCGCCGACACCGCCCCGGACAGCACGATCTACTTTGTAGGAGCGGTCGAGGTTCGCGACCTCCCGGGCGAGGAGAGCAAATCCGCAGGGAAAATCGGAGACGTTCCTTACCGTTTGGCGTTGATCATCTACCACCCGAAGGCACCATAGGAAATGATGATTCGCAAAAACCTCCTTTGTGGCATTTTTCTTCTGCTGGCCGGCACGATTGCCAGCGGCCAGCGGACACCAGACTACGACAACGTGGTCGTTCCGCAGAACCGGATTGACGCCCGTGACCTCGGCTACCCGCCCATGGATGTCATCCCCAACGGGGAATCCGCGATTACGGCGCTGACGGTCGCCCCCAACGGCAATCTGTATGGCGCCACCAGCGGAAAACGCTCGCACTTTTTTTTGCTGAACCCTCGGCACGGGTACGTGCAGCCTCTGGGTTTCCTGCCGGGCACGACCGCCGTCACTAACGCGTTAGCCGTTTCAGCTTCAGGCGACGTCTATATCGGCAGCTCGCCAAGCGGGCATCTCCTCAAATACACACCCCGCCGCGAAGACGAGCAGCCCCTGCGCGTCAAAGACCCCTGCGAAGTCACCGACCTCGGCCAGCCCGTAAAAGGAGAGAGCATACTGGCCCTGGCGATAGATCGGCGGGTGGGCGTCATTTATGGGTTGACCTTTCCCAACGCACACTTCTTCAAATTTGCCATCGCGACAGGAACCAGCACGGACCTGGGCGTCGTAGCGCGGCGCGCCCCGGAGGGTGAGAAGTTTGAAACCACAAAGATGGTCTCGCGAATGTTGGCGCTGGACATCAAGGGCAACGTCTATGCTTCGGGAGAGGACGGTTTCCTGTTCAGGTTCGATCAGGAAAGACAGGTACTTGAGAAATTGTCCCTTCAGGCGCCGGCGATCCCGGGACGCGAGCCTTGGACACGCGTGGACGCCTTTCTTGTTGATCCTTCAGGCCTCATTTTCGGCGGGACCTCCGATGGATTCCTGCTTCGCTTCGATCCCGAAAAGATGACGATGAGCAATCTCGGCAAGCCGCTGCTTCAGTATCGCATCTCCGGCTTGACAGGCGCGCCGAACGGGAAATTCTATGGCGTGGGCGGGGATGAAGACGACATGGCGCGTTTGTTTTCCTACGATCCGGAGACCGCAGCTTACGAGATCCTCGGTTTCGTGGACGTCAACCGCCGGCCATATTACACCTGGCAGGCGCATGTGGTTCAGGCGATGGCGACGGGACTCGACGGCACAATCTATATTGGCGAAAGCGAGCGCATCTCCAGACTCTATTTGTTCTATCCCTGGTAAGCTGCGTCGGGCGTAAGGCCGGGGTTTGTGGCGCCCGGGCCTTCCCTATCTCACGACGCGGTTTCGGGTCTTCGAGCCTCAAGCCATTCCGCGCCCGGATTGGCTAGACGCTGCAATACGTCCGCATGGAGCTTGCGGGGACATGCCATGGCGTGCCCCCGCGAGCTTCGTGTGGACATCGTTCGGGTGAAGGCGCGACGAAAGACGCAACTTCAACTGGCGTGCTCTGGCTCGGCACGCGGGAAAGATTGGGAAAATCGGCCCCCGTGCTTCGCATTTTTTACTTGACAAGCCCCCGGACCTGTGGTAGCCTATGATAGTGGTCCGTAGTGTTGACACATTGTCGCAGGTCGCCGCCGCCGTCCGCCACGGCGCGAGTGGGAGCCCAATGGTCCCGGCACATGGGGGAAAGCGGGGAGCCTCAAATAATGAAAAATAGTGGGAACGAAGCTAAGAAGTGGCTGAAAACAAAGGACATCACTTTTTTGAATGCTGCAAATTATGCGCGTTTTGCGCGCAAATTAACACCAATTACACCCTGAAAGAAGCAAAAAACAGCACATTCTGTGCAAACCAACCGAAGCTTCAGGGCCCCACGGCAAGGCCGGGACAGTGACAAATAGTCGGCTAGACAAGGCGCGGACTTGCATCGATGCTGACCTGAAGGTCAGCGCTACGAATCCTCATCCGCCGGTAAGCACCCCTGCCGATCGTCCCGGCACACTATGGCGCGACCCTATAAAGTTCGCATTCGATTTAGGTTGGACCCCATGACGCGCCCGTTGTGGCATAAAGGAGACTGCCTGCGGGCTGGGCATCCATGACTAGCTCACATGGAAAACCCGTTGACGTGTTTCCAGAGGCTCGCGCTCTCGAAACTGAACTGCGCAAAACTCTGCGCGGTGAAGTCCGTTTCGATCGCGGCAGCCGGGCGCTCTACTCCACCGATTCCTCGAACTATCGCCAAGTTCCCATCGGCTTGGTCATTCCACGCGACGTCGACGATGTCGTTGCCACCGTCGCCGCCTGCCGAGCCTTTGGTGCACCGGTTTTGCCGCGCGGGGCAGGAACGAGCCTGGCCGGACAGTGCTGTAACGTCGCCGTCATCGTTGACTTCAGCAAATATATGAACAGGGTCCTGGAGCTCGATCCGAGCCAGCGGTATGCTCGCGTCCAACCCGGCGTGGTGCTCGACGTTTTGCGCAACCAGGCGGAAATGCACCGTCTCACCTTTGCACCTGACCCTGCCACTCACAACCGTTGTACGCTGGGCGGCATGATCGGGAACAACTCTTGCGGCACCCATTCGCTGCTGGGAGGAAAGACCGTCGATAACGTCGAGGAGCTTGAGGTTCTCCTCTATGACGGCACGCTCATGAAAGTCGGTCCCACGAGCGAGGCGGAACTTCGCTCAATCTTAGCCCAGGGTGGGCGTCGCGCTGCAATCTATCGCGGCCTTCAGGAAATCCGAGACACCTACGCCCCGCTGATACGCCAGCGATTTCCGAGGATTCCTCGCCGAGTCTCCGGGTACAATCTCGATGAGCTCTTGCCTGAGAATGGGTTCAACGCGGCACGCGCCCTGGTGGGCACCGAGGCAACCTGTGTGACGATTCTCGCCGCCCGCCTGAAGCTGATTGACAGCCCGCAACACCGCCTCCTCGTGGGGTTCGGTCACCCCGACCCATTTCTTGCCGCCGACCAAGTTCCGCAAATCCTCAATTTCAATCCCATCGCGCTGGAAGGAATTGAGGGTGGCATGGTCAATACTCTGATCAAGAAAGGCGTCCCCGGCCTCGAGCTTATGCCGAAAGGAGGCGGAATTCTCCTGGTCGAGATCGGCTCAAACGACACGAAGGAAGCCGAGCAACGCGCTCGCCAAATGATGGACGCGTGCGACCACGGCCCTGGCGCCCCGAACATGCGGCTCTACAGCAAGGCGGAAGCCAAGGTGGTTTGGCAGATCCGTGAGGCTGGACCCCGCGGCACAGCATTCACCCCGGGAGCGCCGCTGGTGTGGGAAGGCTGGGAGGACGCTGCGGTGGCGCCTGAAAAACTGGGCGCGTACCTGCGCGATCTGCGCAAGCTCCTCGATGAGTTCAGCTACAAGGCAGGTTTCTATGGCCACTTTGGGGATGGCTGCATCCACATGCAAGTGAGCTTCGATCTGCTGAGCGAACCGGGTATCCGCAAGTTTCTGGAATTTGTCAACCGTGCTGCTGATCTGGTTCTGAGTTATGGCGGCTCGCTCTCGGGCGAGCATGGCGATGGCCAGGCTCGTGGCAGTTTACTGCCCAAGATGTTCGGGCCCGAATTGATGGAGGCTTTCCGCAAGTTCAAAGCTCTGTGGGATCCCGATGGCAAGATGAATCCGCACAAAGTCGTCGATGCCTTTCCAATTACCGAAGATCTGCGACTCGGGGCTGATTACAAGCCACTTCAAACTCGCACGCACTTTAAGTTCCCCGCTGACGAGGGCTCGTTTCCAAGGGCCACCTTACGTTGTATGGGCATCGGCGCGTGCCGCAAGGGCGATGCGGGAACGATGTGCCCCAGTTACCGAGCCACTCTGGAAGAGGAACACAGCACGCGTGGCCGGGCTCGCATGCTGTTCGAGTTCCTGCAAGGTGAAGTGCTGACGGGCAGGTGGAAAGACGAATACGTGAAGGACGCGCTCGAACTCTGTCTCTCCTGCAAGGCCTGCAAAGGCGAGTGCCCGGTCAACGTCGACATTGCCACTTATAAGGCTGAGTTCCTATCCCACTACTACGAGGGCCGTCTACGCCCGCCCCGCGCCTACGCTTTTGGCTGGATCGACAAGTGGGCGCGGCTGGGATCACTGGCGCCGGGACTTTCCAATGCATTGGTCAATGCGCCAGGATTGAAGCAACTGACGAAGAAGCTTTTGAGTATCCCTGCCGCGCGCCAGTTTCCCAGGTTGGCGCCGCGAACTTTCCGAAGTTGGGCTTCGAGCCACGCGGTTCCAGTGGCCGGACAAGCCCATAAGGCGCAGCGTTCCTTGGCGTCGTCGGCAAAGCGAGCTCTTCTCTGGACCGACACCTTCACCAATTATTTTCACCCGGAAGCCGGCCAGGCCGCGGTGGAAGCGTTACGGCACGCAGGCTTCGAGCCAAGCATTGCGGCCCGGCAATTCTGCTGTGGCCGTCCGTTATACGATTTTGGGATGCTGGAAGATGCCAAACGCTACCTGAGCCGTATTCTCAGCGGCCTGCGCAATGAAATCCGATCGGGGACTCCCATCATCGTTTTGGAACCAAGCTGTGCGTCGGTATTTCGTGACGAGCTCTGCAACCTGTTTCCGGAAAATCCCATTGCGGATCAACTCAAGTGCCAGACCTATCTCCTCAGCGAATTCCTTGAAAGTCATGCCCCGGGATATGAACCCCCGAGGTTCGATCGCAAAGCAATCCTCCATGGGCATTGTCATCAGAAGGCCCTGATGAAGATGACGCACGCGGAGTCATTGTTGCGCCAAATGGGGATTGAGGTGAGCGTTCCGGACTCCGGCTGCTGCGGAATGGCAGGACCGTTTGGATTTGACTCGGAGAAATACGAGGTGGCCCAGGCAATTGGCGAACGCGTATTGTTGCCTGCCGTCCGCGGCGCAGCCCCGGATACCTTGATTGTGGCCGATGGATTCAGTTGCCGCGAGCAGATCCTTCAAAGTACAGGACGGCGAGCCTACCACCTGGCTGAGGTGTTGCAACTCGCGCTCGAAACGGCTCGGTCAACTTCCAGATGACACAAACCGTGGGTGGGAACTTTTACGAGCAACTAATTGGCGGTCCTCCACCTGAGCGTTCGCGGGTCTGCCTTGAGACCCCCGACGGGCAGCGTTTCACTTATGGCGAGCTCGATGAGCACTCCGCTCGCATCGCCCATCTGCTCACATCGAGCGGGGTTGTGCCGGGAGACCGAGTGGTGGTTCAGGTGGAGAAGTCGGCGCAAGCCGCCTTCCTGCATCTCGCCTGCCTCCGCGCGGGCGCGGTCTTTGTCCCTCTGAACACTTCTTACACGACCGAAGAAACGAGCTATTTTCTGGCGGATGCTCAGCCCCGGGCTGTGATCTGCCAACCCGAACGTTATGAAGAAACGTTGGCCCTCTGCCGCCAAGCGAACATCCTACAGGTTTTCACCTTGGGTAAGGCGGGAGAAGGCAGTCTGATTGAAGCCTGCCGCGCCAGCCCCGCGACTATTTCCACTCCGCCCGCCTCCGAGCGTGACACCGCCGCAATCCTTTATAGCTCGGGGACGACGGGGAAACCCAAAGGCGCGATGCTGACCCAAGGCAATCTCGCTTACAACGCGCGCACGTTGGTCGCGGCCTGGGGCTTTACGCGCCACGACGTTCTGCTCCACGCCTTGCCGATCTTTCACGTTCATGGCCTCTTCGTAGGGCTGCATTGCGCTTTGTTGAGCCGCGCCCGCTTGCTGTTCGTGCCGCGCTTTGACGCCAGACAGGTGTGTTCACTGCTGCCTGAGGCGACTGTCTTCATGGGCGTGCCCACGTACTACACTCGCCTGCTGGCGCTTCCGCAATTTGACCGGGAAGTCTGCCGGAACGTGCGCTTGCTCATCTCCGGCTCAGCGCCGCTTTTGGCGGATACCTTTGAGCAGGTCAGGCAGCGCACAGGCCACTGCATTTTGGAACGCTATGGAATGACCGAAACCCTGATGAATACCAGCAACCCGCTGGAAGGACGGCGCCAGCCGGGTTCCGTTGGCTTGCCCCTTCCGGGAGTCGCGCTGCGCATTGCGGGCAACGATGACCTTCCGCTCGACCCGGACCAGGTGGGTGAGATCCAGGTCCGTGGCCCCAATGTTTTTTCCGGTTATTGGATAAAGCCGGAGATGAGCACGACTTGTTTCACCCCTGACGGGTTCTTCCGCACGGGCGACTTGGGGCGCGTGGATGAACGAGGCTATATTTACATCGTGGGCCGTTCCAAAGACGTGATTATCTCCGGAGGGTTCAACGTTTATCCAAAAGAGGTCGAGGATTGCATTGACCGTTTCGAAGGGGTGCAGGAATCGGCTGTGATCGGAATGCCCCATCCTGACTTCGGCGAGGCCGTTATAGCCGTGGTGGTGGCTCGTTCTGGAGTGAGCGTTGACGTGGAAGCGCTAAAACGCTTTCTGCGCCGCAGTGTTGCGAACTACAAGCTTCCGAAATGGGTGGTGGTCGCAAAAGAATTGCCCCGCAACGCCATGGGCAAAGTGCAGAAGAACCGTCTGCGGGATGATTACCTCCCGCTCTGGAAGAAGCATCTGGCAAAGGCGGTCGGCGATAACGTGACGCGGACAGAAGGGCTTTAACACGGAGGTCACTGAGAATTCACCTTGGCCGAGCCACTGACTTTCGCCACTAATCCTCCGGGCCGGACGCCTCTGACCCAGCAGCAAATCCTGGGCTTCTGGGCCGCTTGGGCAGGATGGACCCTGGATGGCATGGGCTCTTTCATCTATGCCCTGGTGCTCAGTCCTGCCCTCACCGAACTCCTTCCGAGGTCAGGCATCCCCAGCACTCCCCACAATGTCGGATTCGCGGGGTCCGTTTTGTTTGCCCTTTTCCTTGTCGGCTGGGGGCTGTCGTTCCTCTGGGGACCTCTGGCGGACCGGTGGGGCCGCACACGCATGATGGCTGCAACAATCATCGTTTACTCAGTGTTCACGGGCATCGCCGCGCTCTCACAGAACGTGTGGCAACTCGCCACTTTCAGGCTGCTGGCCGGCATCGGAATCGGCGGCGAGTGGGCCCTGGCAGGTACGTATGTGGCGGAGGCGTGGCCGGAGGATCGCCGCCGCATGGGTGCGGGCTATTTGCAGACCGGTTATTACGCCGGGTTCTTTTTTGCTTCCGCTCTCAACTACACTGTAGGAGCGCATTACGGTTGGCGCGCCATGTTCCTGTGCGGGCTCGCGCCGATGGTTCTTGCTTTTTTCATCTTAAGGCGCGTAAGGGAACCGGAGCGCTGGCAGCGTGCCGCGCAAAGCCACACTTTCCGCGCGCCATCTCCCCTGCGGAGGATTTTCCGTGGAAACTATTTACGGCGCACCTTGGTGAACACAGCGCTCCTGAGCGTGGCAATCATCGGGCTCTGGGCAGGCGCCGTGTACGAGCCGACTGCCGTCCTTTCACTTGCGGGTAAGGCTGGAATAACCGGAGTTCAGGCAACGCGGCTGGTTTCTGTGGCTAGCAGTATTCTAGCTCTCGGCACCATCCTCGGTTGTCTCCTGGTTCCTCCTCTCGCGGAGCGCTTTGGCCGGAAGCTGACCCTGGGTTTCTATTTTCTCGGGATGGGCGCTAGCATCGTCCTCAGCTTTGGATGGGCGTTCTATCTGCCGCGCGGGCTCTACCCCTTTACCTCGATTTTGTTTTTTCTGGGATTTTTCGGCGGGAATTTCGCCCTCTTCAGCCTCTGGCTGCCCGAGCAGTACGGCACTTCGGTTCGGGCCACCGCCTTTGCGTTTGCAACTTCCTTCGGGCGCTTCATCGGCGCCGGCATAAATTTCGTGCTAGGCGCCATGGTTCACAAACTGGGAACGCTCGGAATGCCCGTGGCCTTCACCGCCTTAGCCTTTGGGCTCGGCTTGCTCCTTCTCCCTTTCGCGGAAGAAACGCGTGGCAAGGTTCTGCCGGAAGGATGAATCGGACTGTCCCCAGCATCAAAATGATACTTTTAAGAGTTCGTCCTACCGATATCCCGTGGCTGAGTCTTGTGGAATGTTGGTCGGGGCGCGCGGATTCGAACCGCGGACCTCTTGCGCCCAAGGCAAGCGCGCTACCAGGCTGCGCCACGCCCCGAAAGGGAGGGCAATTCCATTTTGCCAAGCTTCCTTCCGTGTGTCCAGTGCGAATCAGGAAATCCGAGCCGGCACTCCGGATATGGGTGGTGTCTCCCCGGCTCTGGCGTTACACTAGGGCGGCCGGGCGAAACGCGAGTAGTACGGCCACTCCTGCCTGTGCCACCCGCGGGGCAATTAACTCGGAGAGGGAGGGGCAATGGGGACCGAGATGGATCGGAGAGAGTTTCTCAAGGTTGGAGCTGCGAGCACGATGGGCATGGGAGCCATGAGTCACGGCCTGGGGCTCTCCCTTGCGGCCCCGGAGAAACCGGTGCGGCTGGGCATAGTTGGTGTGGGTGGGCGCGGCACAAGCCTGCTTGAGATCTTGCTTGCTATGGAGGGCGTACAAATCCCCGCCCTCTGCGACATCAACCAGGAGCACCTGACGCGCGCCCAGTCGATGGTGGAGAAGGCGGGGCAGAAGCGGCCGGAGGGGTACGGACGCGATGTGGAAGACTATCAGCGACTCATGTATCGTGACGATTTGGACGCCGTCCTCATCGCGACGTACTGGGAGTGGCATACACCCATGGCGGCCTGCGCCATGAGGTCCGGGAAGTACGCAGCGGTGGAAGTCCCAGCCGCGCTGACCGTGGAAGAATGCTGGGAGCTCGTGAACACGCAGGAAGAAACCGGCGTGCCCTGCATGATGCTCGAGAACTGGAGCTTCCGCCGCGACAACCTCGCGGTTTTGAAGATGATTCGCGCCGGGCTGTTTGGTGAAATCGTCCATTGTCACTGCGCGCACTCGCACAACTGCATCGACCACTGGTTCTTCGATTCCGAGGGGAACATGCGTTGGAGCGGGGAATACCTGGTGAAACGCAATGGCAGCCAGTACACCACGCATGCGCTGGGGCCCGTGCTCAGTTGGATGGACGTGGGGTGCGGCGATTACTTTGACAAGGTCGTTTCTTTCTCCAATCGCTCGCTGGGGATTAACCATTATTTCATCACGAAGTTCGGCCCCGACCATCCTAATGCGAAGCGCCAATACGCCCAGGGCGATATTGTCACGACCCTTGTCAAGACAAAGAAGGGCAATACAATTGTCATTAACTACGACATGCAGTTGCCCCGGCCCTATGACAACCGCTGGGAGATCCAGGGCACGGAAGGCATCTACAACGAGCAGCGCCACGCCATTTATCTCCATGACCGGAGTCCCAAGTACGAGGAGTGGGAACCTTTCGACCCCTACCAGGTGAAATACGAGCATGCTTGGTGGAAGCCGCTTCAACCCCCCTCGGGTTCAACGCTCACCGGCAAGGATGAGGTTGTGAATCAGCTCGCGCCGGGACATGTCGGCACTGATTACTTGGAGCTGATCCAATTTCTGAATGCGGTGCGAAACAAAACGCAAACTCCGGTGGATGTGTACGATTCCGTGCTCATGAGCGTAATCTGCCCGCTTTCCGAGAAGTCGATTGCGGAGGGCGGTTCGACGGTCGAGTGCCCGGATTTTACACGTGGAAAATGGCAGACCAGGACGCCCGCGTTTGCTCTTGAAACTTAGCCGCTATTGCCCCTCTGAAGGCAGCCTCTAGAAATGGACGCCCGAAGCTGGAAGGCGACGGCCAGGGAAGGGAAAAGTGACGAAGGAAGGCAGGATGGGTCGCCAAGGAAGCCCCACGTGGTATTTTCTGGTGCTGGTTTTGGTCAACCTGATGTGGGCCTTCCAGTACACGGGGGCCAGGATCGCAACGCGCAAACTCGGCCCCATTACGGTCACGCTGTTGCCGATGGCCATGGCGATGGTTCTCTTGAGCCTCATGCTCCTCTCGCGCCGGGGCAGAGAAAACCGCGAGGCCCCAAGGGAGCGCGGCAGCTTTGGCCAGCAATTGTGGAGTTTTGTGGTCCTGGGAATTGTGGGCTGCTTTTTGGGGCAATTCTGCATAACTGCGGGCGTCAAACGCTCCCTGGCCTCCAACGCTTCCGTTATCACACTGGTGATTCCGGTCCTGACTGCACTTCTGGCAACGCTCCTCGTCGGTGAGAAGATGAGCCGGCTGCTTTGGATTTCATTTGCCTTGGCCATCGCCGGCGTGCTGCTGGTGTCGGACGTGGACTGGCGCACAGTTCACATCTTGCGCGGCAAGTATTTAATCGGCAACGCCGTGATCCTGGTGGCCTGCTTCGGGAACGCGTTCTACAACGCTTTTGGCAAAAGGCTGCTGCATACGTTCACTCCGCTGGAAGTACTTGTGTACAGCTACATGGTTGCAGGTGGAGCGCTCTTCATAGCCATGCTGGTGCTCGAGCCTTTGTCCTGGCAACAATTGGCTTCGGTTGGGTTCGCGGTATGGCTGAGCCTCGCGATGATTGCGTTCCTCTGTCTATCCTCAGCCATGTTACTTTTCTTCTGGGTGATTAAGCGAATCGACCTCACCCAGGCGGCGCTGTCCATCTATCTTCTGCCGGTTTTTGGTGTGCTCATCTCCACTCTCACTCTGAAAGAGAAGATCAGGTGGCAGTTGCTCGCCGGCGGATTGCTGGTTTTTCTCGGGACCTTTCTCGCCACCAAATATGGTGAACGCGAGGGAACCGGCTAGGTCTCGAGGGGAACGGCCTGCCGTCCATGTGTATTGACAGCGTTCGCCATGGAGGGCAGGGCAACCCTAGCCTTACGAAAGAAGGTGCATAAAATGAAAAGCAGAATTCGAGACATGAAGGCAACGACCTCACTTCTGCTGGCGATGGCGGCGTCGCTGTCGCTAGCGAGTTGGGGAGCCGCGCAAACAGACAAATCGAAAAAGGTTTACATGATTACCGATATGGAAGGGGTGGCCGGGATCTATGATTCGGACCTGCAAGTCGAGCCGTTTCAGAGTCCGCGTTGGGAGGAGTCACGCAAATTGCTTACGGGCGAGGTGAACGCTGCCGTGGAGGGCTTGCTGGCGGGAGGCGCCATCGACGTGGTGGTTTGGGATGGCCATGACTCCGGCCGCAGCCTCTCCGTCCTCGACATCCATCCCAAGGCGCGTTTGCTGACGGGCAGGCCCATCTCCCGCACCCTCGAGCTCGATCCTTCTTACTGTGCCGTGGTTTTTATCGGGCAACACGCCATGGCCGGGGCGGAGAAGGGAATCCTCAGTCACTCTTATGATTCGCACGGCGTCCAGAACATGTGGGTCAACGGCAAGCCCACTGGGGAGATTGGTGGGCGCGTGCTGCTGGCGGGCGCCATGAATATTCCGGTCATCATGTTGTCGGGCGACACGGCGGCATGCAAGGAGCTGCATGACCTGGTTGCGGAAGCGGAATGTGCCGAGGTCAAGAGTGGGGTCAGCCGCACCGCGGGGTACATGCTTTCGCACCCGGCGGCTTGCGCGCTGATCCGCGAGAAAGCACAGCGAGCGATGCAACGGTTGGCGGAATTCAAACCATACAAGATCCAGGGGCCCGTGGAACTAAGAGTGGAGCTCACTACCGCGGCGGGGAGAGTTTACGAGGCTCGCGAGGGGGTTGAAAGAGTGAACGAGCGCACCTGGGCGTTTCGGGGAAAAGATATTATGGACGCCTGGCTGAAATACGGCTCGTTCTGACTGGGTAGCGCGGACTTCCATTCTTGAGCTTTTTCCCGTTCCGTTGTAGGGGGACCGCTTGCTGTCACCGGCGTATTGGTCGGGGTACCAACCAGGGCCGGGCAAGCCCTACCCTTACGAAAGGAGGTGTGCAAAATGAAACGCAGGAATCGAAGCACGAAGACAACGACCTCGCTCCTACTAGCAGCGATGGCTATGCTGTTGCTGGCGTGTTGGGCGACCGCGCAAACTGAAAAACCCAAAAAGGTCTACATGATTACTGATATGGAAGGTGTGTCAGGGATTTATGACTCGGACCTGCAAGTCCAGCCGTTTCAGAGTCCGCGTTGGGAGGAGTCGCGCAAATTACTTACGGGCGAGGTGAACGCTGCCGTCGAGGGCTTGCTGGCAGGAGGCGCCAGCGACGTGGTGGTCTGGGACGGGCATGACTCCAGCCACACGCTCTCCGTGCTCGACATCCACCCCAAAGCGCGCTTGCTGATTGGTGAGCCCGTTTCACGCACTCTCGAACTCGACTCTTCTTATTGTGCTGTGGTTTTTATTGGGCAACACGCCATGGCTGGAGCGGACAGGGCGATTCTCAGCCACTCTTATAGCTCGCGCGGCATCCAGAACATGTGGGTCAACGGCAAGCCCACGGGGGAGATCGGAGGGCGCGTGCTGCTGGCGGGCGCCATGAATATTCCGGTCATCATGTTGTCGGGCGACACGGCGGCTTGCAAGGAGCTGCATGACCTGGTTGCGGAAGCGGAATGTGCCGAGGTCAAGAGCGGGATCAGCCGCACCGCGGGGTACATGCTTTCGCACCCGGCGGCCTGCGCGCTGGTCCGCGAGAAGGCACAGCGAGCGATGCAGCGATTGGCGGAGTTCAAACCCTACAAGATTTCGGGTCCCGTAGAACTAAAAGTAGAGTTTACGACCGCCGCTGGCGCGCGATTCGAGCTACGCGAAGGAGTGGAAAGAGTAAGCGAGCGCACCTGGGTGTTTCGTGGAAAAGATATAATGGACGCTTGGCTGAAATACGGTTCGTTCTGATCAAGTGCAGTGGCCGGTGGTTAGTAGCTAGTGGTTAGCAGGTAATTCTTTCCAGGTCGGCCTGACTACTAGCCACTAACCACTAGCCACAGCCTTTAAGGAGGAGAAGCATGGCTCGAAAGAAGATCCTGATGCTGGTTGGGGACTATGTTGAAGACTATGAGGCCATGGTGCCGTTTCAGGCTTTGCAGATGGTTGGGCACACCGTTCACGCGGTTTGCCCGGAAAGGAAGGCGGGCGCATCGGTCCGGACGGCCATCCACGACTTCGAGGGCGATCAAACCTACAGCGAAAAGCGGGGGCATAACTTTGCATTGAACGCCACCTTCGATGAGGTGAAGCCCGAGGAGTACGATGCTCTGGTCATACCGGGTGGACGCGCCCCCGAATACCTGCGCTTGAATAAGAAAGTCATCGAGATTGTGCGGCACTTCAGTGATGCCGGCAAACCCATCGCAGCGATCTGCCATGGGGCTCAGATTCTTGCTGCCGCTGGAGTTTTAAAGGGGCAGAAGTGCAGTTGTTACCCCGCCGTGTCGCCGGAGGTGATGGCGGCGGGCGGCGCTTATGTTGATCTGCACATGGATGAAGCGGTTCTGGACGGCAACCTTGTCTCGGCTCCGGCGTGGCCCGCTCATCCGGCTTGGCTTGCCACGTTCCTTCGTTTGTTAGGGACTTTGATCGAGCCCTAACAGCACTTGTCACTCGTCACTTGTTCAGTATGCTTCCGTGCCCGTCCCGGCCTCGTGGAGAGTTCCGAACAGTTGTGCCACCGGCTTTAGCGTGGGGTAGAACTGGACGTAGGTGCTGTCGACCGCTCCACCGTCATGATGACATTGCCCGCACCTGGCTTTAGCGTTGGCCTTGGCTGTTTTCTGCGACGAGTCGAAGCTGAAATAACCCCAGCTATCTGGGAAGCGGGCGGCATCTTTTACTTGAACGGCGAGTCCAGTTAAGTCTGTTTGAAATTGGGACGCTTTATCGAGTGAACCCTTGTTTGACGCGGTCCTCTTTTCCTCGACCAACACCGTCTTGTCAGGCCAACTCCCCGTGGCCAGAAATTGATGATAGGCAGAAGGATCGACAAAGACGTTGGTGAACGTCGCCCCTTCGACAGGTGAAGTATTACTGCTCAGGCGCAAGCCAGATGAGAGGAATACCCACTCCCGGTAACCTTCCGGACGTACGAGCTCATCCCCATTTGTGTACTGAAGCAAAGCGGCTGGCGATCCTGCCTCGGAAACTCGCAGCGACGCCGCACCCAATGAAATAAGAACCAAGGTTCCAAGTAAAATAGTAATCTTCAACGCTTCCTCCCACCAGCCGATTTGTAGGGGGACGGCTTGCCGTCCCCTGCATGCTATCGCGTTCGCCGACCAGGGTAGGGCAAGCCCTACCCTTCCACGCGCCGCGGCTACTGCTGGACGGTACAAAGGATACTATGGAATTCATCCAGGGTCACCTTTTCCGGCCGCAGCGGGAGAGCAACCTGCCCGTGGGCTTCCCGGGGACCCTCGACGGTGATAAACCCCAAGCGGCGGGGCTGCCCATTGACGTGAATATAGACCGGGACGCGCATTTTGAACTGATCGGAGACCTCACTCTGCTTCAGCGAGTACTCCAGGATCGTCTTA
>Ga0326728_10016809_pt1 | contig 14822 bp, 13 predicted proteins | sample MB3enrmetagenome_FD_207602 | JGI IMG/M metagenome (GOLD analysis project Ga0326728, IMG submission 207602) | Lab enriched peat soil microbial communities from McLean, Ithaca, NY, United States - MB31MN | ecosystem: Environmental > Terrestrial > Soil > Wetlands > Peat | place: USA: New York...
GCCGAGGCCCCTTTCGCCGAGAGCGACGATGACGTTAGAGCCCGAGCCAGGCGGTCCGTTTCACCGTTCGTTGGGCGCGCGGCTGCGATCCTGGTTCATCACCGGCCTGGTGATCTTCGGTCCGCTGGGCGTGACCGCCTACATCGCTTGGTGGTTCGTCGACACCGTCGACAATTGGGTGAGGCCGCTCGCGCCGGCGAGCTTGTGGCCGGACTCCTATCTGCCCTTCCATATTCCCGGCTTCGGCGTCGTCATCGTGGTCATCGGCTTGACGCTGCTCGGCTTCTTCGGCGCCAATTTCGCCGGCCGGACGCTGGTCGGCGTCGGCGAGACGGTGCTCGCCCGCACGCCGGTGCTGCGCGGCGTCTACAAGAGCGTGAAACAGATTTTCGAGACCTTGTTCGCCCACGGCGGCGCCCACTTCCGTAAGGTGGGGCTGGTCGAATTCCCGTCGAAAGGCGCCTGGTCGGTCGTGTTCATCTCCTCCGATCCGGTCGGCGCGGTCGCCGACGTCTTGCCGGAGCGCAACATGACGTCGGTGTTTCTGCCCTGCACGCCGAATCCGACGACGGGCTTCTACTTCTACGTGCCGGCGGACGAGATCATCGAGCTGCCGATCACGCCAGAAGACGCCGCCAAGCTGATCATGTCCGCCGGCCTCATCCAGCCCGAAGGCCGGGCGACGCTCGCCGCGTTGGGGGAGGCGGCGCGCCGCAAAAAGTCGTCGCTTGAAACGGGCGTCGCCTCGAATTCGTGAAATCGCGCCGAGACGAGCGAACCCCGGCCGGCGCGGCGGCGTGCTGCCATGCGCCGTGACCTATGCTATCAACCTTAATTCGCGCGCCGTCGGCGCGCCGCGATTCGGCCGCTGCGGCGGCTTCGCGAATCTCGGCTTTCGTCTAAACCGGGATTCGGCCAACTAAGACACGAGTCTACAATGGCGACCTTGCCGAAATTCGATCTAACCGAACTCAAACAACGCATGCAGGGGGCGCAGGCGACGCTCAAGCACGAGCTGGGCGGACTGCGCACCGGCCGGGCGAGCGCCAGCCTGCTCGAGCCGGTGCACGTCGACGCCTACGGCCAGCGCATGCCGATCAACCAGGTGGCGACGATCAGCGTGCCCGAGCCGCGCGCGCTGTCGGTCTCGGTGTGGGACAAATCGATGGTGCATGCGGTCGACAAGGCGATCCGCGACGCCAATCTCGGCCTCAGCCCGACGGTGGAGGGGACGACGTTGCGCATCCGCATCCCCGAGCTGAACGAGCAGCGGCGCAAGGAGATGGTGAAGGTCGCCCACAAGTACTGCGAGGACGCGCGCGTCGCGGTGCGCCACGTGCGCCGCGACGGGCTCGACGCGCTGAAGCGGATGCTCAAGGACCACGCCATCCCGGAAGACGACGAGAAACGTCACGAAATCGAAGTGCAGAAGGCGACCGACCAGGCGATCGCCGAGATCGACGCCTTGCTTGCGACAAAAGAAAAAGAAATTATGCAGGTCTAGTCGCGCCGCCCTCGGGTCGCCCCGCATGTCGTCCCCGATCGAAACGCCGCGCCGCTCGGCGGATCGCCGCGAGCCCCAGCACGTCGCCATCATCATGGACGGCAACGGGCGCTGGGCGCAGGCGCGCGGCCTGCCGCGTTTCGAGGGCCATCGGCGCGGCGTCGAGGCGGCGCGCCGCGCCGTGCGCTCGGCGATCGCGCTGGGCGTGCGCTATCTCACGCTGTTCGCCTTCTCGTCGGAGAACTGGAGCCGTCCGGCCGACGAGGTGGCGATGCTGATGGGGCTGCTCACGCGCTACGTCCGCAACGACCTCGCCGACCTCCACCGCAACGACGTGAAGGTGCGCGTGATCGGCGAGCGCGCCGGGCTCTCTCCCGACATCGTCGCGCTGCTCGACGAGGCGGAGACGGCGACGGCGCGCAACAGCGGCCTGACCTTGACCATCGCCTTCAACTACGGCGCGCGGCAGGAGATCGTCGAAGCGGCGCGCAGCCTGGCGCGCGCCGCGGCGGAAGGACGGCTCGACCCGGAGGCGATCGACGTCGACCTGTTCGCGGCGCGGCTCGGCGCCGCGGACATTCCCGATCCCGACCTGATCATCCGCACCTCCGAGCAGCGGCTGTCGAACTTCCTGCTTTGGCAGGCCGCCTACGCCGAGCTGGTTTTCTTGCCCATCCATTGGCCTGATTTCGACCACGCCGCCTTCGAGGCGGCGTTGGCGCAATACGCGGCGCGCGAGCGCCGTTACGGCGGGGTCGGCGCGCCGGCGCCGGCGCCGGTCAAGTCGGCTTCGTAAAGGCCCGCGATGGCGAACCCCACGCCTGATTCGACGAGCGGCGCCGCGGCGGCCGCCGACCTGCCGTCGCGCGTCGCGGCCGGCGCGGTCATGATCGCCGCCGCGCTGGCGGCGGCCTGGGCGGGCGGCCTTGTCTTTCTCGCCTTCTGGATCGCCGCGGCGGCGGCGGCGATGTGGGAATGGCAGACGCTGATCGGCGGCGAGCGGCCGGCGCTGCGGCTCGGCCTCGGCGCGCTGACGCTGGTCGCCGGCGCGCTGCTCGCGCTCAACGGCTTCGCGTGGCCGGCGCTCGGCGCGCTCGCGCTCGGGGCGCTGGTCGCGGGATTGGCCGCCGGGAGCGAGCCGCGCGCGCGCGGGTGGGCCGGGGCGGGAATCCTTTACGCGGGCGCGCTCGCCGCCGCGCCCTCGCTCCTACGCGGCGACCCCGCCTATGGCCTGCCGGCGATCCTTTGGCTGTTCGCGGTGGTCTGGACGACCGACATCATGGCCTATTTCGGCGGCCGGCTGATCGGCGGCCCCAAGCTGTGGCCGCGCGTCTCGCCCGGCAAGACGTGGTCCGGCGCCTTCGTCGGCGCGCTCGCCGGCGCGGCCTGCGGCGCGGCGGTCGGGCTCGCCACGGCGCCGGTCGGCGCGCGCTTCGCGCCGCTTCTCGCCCTCGGCCTCGCCGCCTCGATCGTCGCGCAGCTCGGCGACCTGTTCGAAAGCGCGGTCAAGCGGCGGTTTCACGTCAAGGATTCGAGCCATCTCATTCCCGGTCACGGCGGCGTCATGGACCGACTCGACGGCTTCGTCGCCGCCGCGGCTTTCGCGGCGCTGGTCGGCTGGGCGCGCGCCGGCGGCGACGGGATCGCCGCCGGCTTGATGCGATGGTGACGAGGCGCGCGCGGCCCCCGACCGGGCGCCTATGGCGCCGCCGCGCGCAATTCACCATATGCGGCGAGATTGGCGGCGAGATCGCCCGGAAGCCCCTTGGCCGCGCGCAAGCGATGCGTCATTCTCAACCAATTGCTAACCAACGCGGGACCGACCGCCCGCGCGCGTCGCGGGCGACGGAGGCTGGAAGATGAGCCTACTGAACGAGTTGCGCGCGGTCGTCGATTGGATGGGTTGGTACATTCTCCCGTTCATTTTCGTAATCAGCGTGATCGTATTCTTTCACGAGCTTGGCCATTACGCGGTCGGGCGCTTGTGTGGGGTCAAGATCGAGACCTTTTCGCTCGGTTTCGGTCCCGAATTATGGGCGCGCGTCGATAGACTGGGCACACGCTGGCGCGTGGCGGCCTTTCCGATCGGCGGATACGTAAAATTCTACGGCGACCTCAACGCCGCCAGCGCAGCGGTCGGAGCCGGCGTCGAGGCGATGCCGGCCGAGGAGCGGGAGCGCACCTTGCTCGGCCAACCGTTGCGCAACCGCGCGGCGATCGTCGCCGCGGGGCCAATCGCCAACTTCATCCTCGCTTTCGTCATCTTCACCGCGCTGTTCATGGCCTTCGGCCGCTTCGAGCACGCCGCGCGGATCGGCGCGGTCGAGGCGGGGTCGCCGGCGGCGCTGGCCGGGTTCGAGGTCGGGGACCTCGTCAAGTCGGTCAACGGCGAGCCGATCGCCAGCTTCCAGGACCTGCAGCAGGCGACGATGCTGAGCACCGGCCTGCCGATGGCCTTCGTCGTCGAACGCGCCGGGGGCGAAGCGAAGCTGACCGCGACGCCGGAGATCGCGGTGGTCGACCAGGGGCCGCTGGGCAAGCGCCGCATGGGGCGGCTCGGCCTCGTCGCCTCGCGCGATCCCGCCGACGCGCGCTTCGAGCGCTGCGGGGCGCCGACCTGCGCCGTCTGGGGCGCGGAGCAGGTGTGGTTCATCGTCAAGGCCACCGGCGCCTATGTCGAGGGGCTGATCGCCGGCCGCGAATCGGCCGACAATCTTTCCGGGCCGGTCGCCGTGTCGCAGATCGCCGGCGAGATGGCGAAGATCAGCCCGTGGGAGCTGTTCAGCCTCGCGGCGCTGTTCTCGGTGTCGGTCGGCCTGATGAATCTGCTGCCCATTCCGCTCCTGGACGGCGGCCATCTGCTCTATTTCGCGCTGGAGGGGTTGCGCGGCCGCCCGTTGAGCGAGCGGGTGCAGCAGATCGGCCTCAAGGTGGGGATCGCTTTCGTCGCGCTGTTGGTGATCTTCACCACCTCGCACGACATCCTGCGCCTTATCGGCGCCACCAATTAACCCTTGATCGACCATGAAATGTGGCCACTCGGCAACGCCGGCGTGAATTGACCCGAGCGCGGCGAAATCGAGTTTGACCCGGGCGGCAAAACGGGTAAAACCGCATTAAGAGATCGTCCGCGACGCCGCGGGCGAAGGCTTAAGTTTCGCCGTCAGTCGCGGGTCGTCCGAGGCCCGCGGCGCGCCGGGAGGCGGGGACGCGGGGCCGTTTGGCCGCGTTGGGGCATAGGGACAACGAGCCAAATGCATTTTCTTCGAGGCGTTCTTCGCGCGATTCTCTTGGCCCTTGTCGTCGCGGGGGGCGCGGTCTGGTTAGGCGGCCCGGCGTCGGCGCAAGTCAACGCCCAGACCGTGGTCGTCGAAGGGGCGACCCACGTCGACGCGGCGACGATTCGCTCGTATTTCTCTGGGACCGACCAGGCGAGCGTCAACCGCGCCGTCGCCGACCTTTCGGCGACCGGCATGTTCTCCAAGGTCAGCGCCAAGATCGTCGACGGCCAGGTGGTGGTCGCCGTCGTCGAAAGCGCGCAGATCATCAATCGCGTCGCGTTCGAAGGCAACAAGACGCTGAAGAGCGACCAGCTCGCGGTCGAGATTCAGACCAAGGCGCGCACCGGCTTCGACCAGGCGAAGGCCCAGGCCGACGTCGATCGAATCAGGGACGCGTACAAGAAGCTGGGCCGCAACGCCACGAAGGTGACCTATCGTCTCGTGCAGCTGCCCAACGGCCGCGTCGACCTGGTCTTCACCGTCGACGAAGGCGACAAAACCGGCGTGCGCGAGATCCGCTTCGTCGGCAACAACGCGGTCTCCTCCTATCGCCTGCATTCGTTGATGCAGACGACGGAGATGAACTGGCTCTCCTGGTTCAAGACCTCCGACATCTACGATCCCGACCGCCTCGCCCAGGACCAAGAGGCGATCCGCAAGTACTACATGAAGTACGGTTACGCCGACTTCCGCATCACCAACACCGACGTCGCCTACCAGAACGATCCGGCGGGCTATATCATCACCATCACGGTCGAAGAAGGCCCGCAGTATCACGTCTCCGGCGTCAGCGTGACCTCGCATGTGGGCAAGGTCGACAGCCAGTCGCTCGAAAAGTTCGTCGAGCTGCGCGCCGGCGACGTCTACAACGCGAGCCTGGTCGACAAGACGGTCGATTCGATCACGCGCGAGCTGGCGCGGCTCGGCTACGCCTTCGCCGACGTGCGCCCGCACGGGCAGCGCGACGAGGCGACGCACCGGATCGCCCTCGCCTTCACCGTCGACGACGCGCCGAAGGTCTACATCGAGCGCATCGACGTCGTCGGCAACACCCGCACGCGCGACTACGTCATCCGCCGCGAGTTCGACATCGGCGAAGGCGACCCTTACAACCACGCGCTGATCGAGCGCGGCGAGCGCCGCCTGAACCGGCTCGGCTACTTCAAGAAGGTGCACATCTCGACGCGGCCCGGCTCGACGCCCGACCGGGTGATCGTCACCGTCGAGGTCGACGACCAGGCGACGGGATCAATCAGCGTGAGCGGGGGCTATTCGACCACCGCGGGGTTCCTCGCCGAGATCGCCTTCACCGAAACGAACTTCCTCGGACGCGGCCAGTACATCAGGGCCAGCGTCTCGGCAGGGCAGTACGCTCGCGGCTGGGGCCTCTCCTTCACCGAGCCCTACTTCCTCGACCAGCGGATCGCGGCCGGCTTCGACATATTCCATAGCGAGCAGGACGAGAACACCTGGGCGCTTTACTCAACTTGGTCGACCGGCGTGAACCTGCGCGTCGGCGTGCCAATCACCGACGAGATCACCATCCAGCCGAACTACTCGATCTACCAATCGGAGATCAAGGTCCCCAACACGAGCTCGCAGCCGTATGCCGACTGCCCGGCGCCGGGCGACCCGTGGAACCCCCCGGGATACACGCCAAACCAACCGCCGACCTCCACCTTCAACTGCTTGACCAACGGCGAGGCGTCGGTGGTGATCAAGGAGGCGGCGGCGGAAGGCGCGATCGTCACTTCGCTCGCCGGCTATTCGCTGATCTGGGACAGCGTCGACGACCGCAAGAATCCCACCAGCGGCATCTATGCGAATTTCCATCAGGATTTCGCCGGCCTGGGCGGCGAGTCGGATTTCGTCCGCGAGACGTTCGACGGCAAGTACTACTATCCGTTGACCGACGACCTGACCGGCCTCCTGCACCTGCAAGGCGGCCAGATCAATCAGATTGGCGGCGGCTATCTGCCGCTGGTCGACGCCTTCAACCTCGGCCCGACCTTGGTGCGCGGCTTCGCGCCGGGCGGGATCGGCGCCCGCGACATCGCCGACCCCTACAGCATCTCCGGCAACGGCCTTGGCGGCACCACTTATGTCGGCGCCAGCGCGGAACTGCAGTTTCCGATCTTCGGCCTGCCGAAAGAGCTCGGCCTGAAGGGCGCGATCTTCGCCGACGCGGGCACGCTGTTCGGCTTCCAGGGCCAGACAAACTATTCGTCGCTGTGGGGCTTGCCGAACACGACGAAGTGCTGGGCGGAAAATTCGCCGTCGACCAGTACGCCATACATCCAAAGCAACTGCCTGACGGTCGACGACGAGCGCACCATCCGCTCGTCGATCGGCGCGGGCCTGATCTGGGCGTCGCCGCTCGGGCCGATCCGCATCGACTACGCCTACGCGATCACCAAGGGCAAGTACGACCAGCTGCAGGGCCTCAACTTCACGGGCGGCATGCAGTTCTGACGACGCGAGGCTTTCGAAGAGCGCAACGCGGCGCGCCGGCCTGACCGGCGCGCTTTTTCTTGAGTGGCGCGCCGCTCGCCTCTGTCCAGCGTGACGAAGCGGCCGCCGCAGGGGAGAGAGACACGAACTTGGCGAAGATCCGCTTTTTCCCGCCTTCCGCCGCCCCGACGCTTCGCGAGATCGCCGAGTGGACCGGCGCGAAGCTTCCCGAGGGCGCCGACGCCGACAAACGGGTCCACGACGTCGCGCCGCTCGACGAGGCGGGGCCCGACGACCTCGCCTTCCTCGACAATCTCCGCTACCTCGGGGATTTCCGGACAACGCGCGCCGGGGCGGCGCTGGTTGCGCCGCCCTACGCGGCGCAGGCGCCGGCGGGCTGCGTCGCCTTGACGACCATCGAGCCTTACCGGGCGATGGCGGCGACGATGGCGCGGCTCTATCCGGAGGCCGTCCGCCCCCACTCGACCTTCGGCGAATCGGGGGTTTCCCCCGCCGCCTTCGTTCACCCGGCGGCGCGGCTCGAGCCCGGCGTCGTCGTCGATCCCGGCGCGGTGGTCGGCCCGGGCGCGGAGATCGGGGCGGGGGCGACGATCGGCGCCAACGCGGTGATCGGCCCGAGCGTGCGCGTCGGGCGCGACAGCGTCGTCGGCGCGCTGGCGACCGTCGTCTGCGCGCTGATCGGCGACCGGGTGATCATCCATCCCGGCGTCCATATTGGGCAGGACGGCTTTGGCTTCGCCCTGGGCCCGCGGGGACACCTGAAAGTGCCGCAGATCGGCCGGGTGATCGTCCAGGACGACGTCGAGATCGGCGCCGGCGCGACGATCGACCGCGGCGCCAATCGCGACACCATCATCGGCGAGGGAACCAAGATCGACAACCTGGTGCAGATCGGCCACAACGTGGTCGTCGGCCGCCATTGCGTCCTGGTCGCGCAGAGCGGCGTGTCCGGCTCGACCATGATCGGCGATTTCGCCGCGCTCGGCGGCCAGGCCGGCCTGACCGGCCACCTCAATATCGGCGCGGGCGCGCAGATCGCCGCCCACGCCGGGGTGATGAAAGACGTGCCCGCGGGCGAGAAATGGGGCGGCGCGCCCGCGCAACCCTTGCGCGAGTTCTTCCGCGACGTCGCGACGCTGCGCAGGCTGTCGACGGGCCGCCGACGGGCGGCGGAGGCCGAATAAGGTCTGCGCGCCGCGCAGCGGGGCGAATTCGCCGCCCGTCGGACGCCCCGCATGGCCGTCGCGGCTCGGTTCGACGGCCGCGGCGCGCGCGAGGCTTGACGCCGAAGCGGCGACGGGGCATGGCCCTCGGCTGCGGGCTAGGAGGGCCGAATGAACGACGCGACGGGGCGCATCTTCGAAACCTACGACATTCAGCGGCTGCTGGCCCACTTGCCGCACCGTTATCCCTTCCTGCTGGTCGACCGCATCGTCGAGGCGCACGGCGACGAATACGGCGTCGGCGTCAAGAACGTGACGGTCAACGAACCGCAGTTTCAGGGGCACTTCCCCGGGGAGCCGGTCATGCCCGGCGTGTTGCTGATCGAGGGCATGGCGCAGACCGCCGGCGCGCTGTGCGTGGCCAGCCAGTCGCCCGAGGCCAAGCCAAGCCTCGTCTATCTGATGACGGTCGACAAGGCGAAGTTCCGCAAGCCGGTGCGGCCCGGCGATCAGGTGAGGTTTCATATGACGCGCGTGGCGAAACGCCGCAACATGTGGTGGTTCCGCGGCGAGGCGAGGGTCGACGGCCAACTGGTCTGCGAAGCCAACGTCTCGGCGATGCTGGTGCAGCGATGAGCGCGGCCGCGCCCGGCGCGGCGACGCCGGAGACGTTCATCCACCCAAGCGCCTGCGTCGAGCCGGGCGCGCGGCTCGGCGCCGGGGTCTACGTCGGGCCGTTCTGCTGGGTCGGCCCGGAGGCGAGGCTCGGCGACGGCGTGCGGCTCGTCTCGCATGTGGTGGTCGCCGGCGTGACCGAGATCGGCGCGCGCACGCGCGTCTTTCCTTTCGCCTCGATCGGCCACCCGCCGCAGGATCTCAAGTACCGCGGCGAGCGATCGACGCTAACGATCGGCGAGGACTGCCTGATCCGCGAAGGGGTGACGATGAACCCGGGCACCGCCGGCGGCGGCCTTTCCACGGTCGTCGGCGCGCGCAGCGTCTTTCTCGCCAACGCGCATGTCGCGCACGATTGCCGTATCGGCGACGACGTCATCCTCTCCAACAACGTGATGCTCGCCGGCCATTGCCGCATCGACGATTTCGCCATCATCAGCGGCGGGTCGGGGACGCACCAGTTCACCCGCGTCGGCGCGCACGCCTTCATCGGCGGTCTGACGGGCGTCGAGAACGACATCATCCCCTTCGGCATCGCGATCGGCAACCGCGCCTCGCTCGCCGGTCTCAACGTCGTCGGGCTGAAGCGGCGCGGCTTCTCGCACGAGGCGGTGCACGAGCTCAGGCGCGCCTACAAGATGCTTTTTTCCGGCGGCGGCGCGCTGAAAGAGCGGGTCGACGACGTCGCAGCGGCGTTTCCAGACCAGCCGGCGGTGCAGCAGATCGTCGCCTTCTTGCGCGAGGGCGGCGAGCGCGCGATCTGCACGCCGCGCGCGGGCAGGGAAGACGAGGTTTGAGCGAAGCGGGCGACACGCGCGCCCTCGCCATTCTCTGCGGCGGCGGCGGGCTTCCTCTCGAAGTGGCGCGCGCCGCCACGGCGAACGGCCGCCCGCCCTTCCTCGTCGGCCTGGTCGGCGCGTCCGATCCGACGATCGAAGCGTTCTCCCACATCTGGGTGAGGCTCGGCGAGGTCGGCGCGCTGTTCGCCGCGCTCGCCGAGCGCGCGATCGCCGACATCGCCATCGTCGGCGCGCTGACGCGCCCCGAATTCTCCGAGCTGCGCCTCGACTGGGGCGCAGTGAAGCGCGCGCCGCGCCTGGCGGCGCTGTTTCGCGGCGGCGACAACCGCCTGCTCGCCGGCGTCGCGGCGATCTTCGAGCGCGAAGGCGTGCGCGTCGTCGGCGCGCACGAGATCGCGCCGCAAATGCTGGCGCCGCTCGGGCCGATCGGCGCCTGCGCCGCCGCGCCCGAGGCCGCAGCCGACGCGCGCCTCGGCGCCGAGGCGCTCGCCGCGCTGTCGCCCTTCGACGTCGGGCAGGGCGTGGTCGTCGCGGAAGGCCGGGTCGTCGCCGTCGAGGCGGCCGAAGGAACCGACGCCATGCTGGAGCGCGTCGCCGCGCTGAGGGCGTCGCGACGGCTGCGCTTCAGCGGACCGGCGGGCGTGTTCGTCAAGGCGCCGAAACGCGGCCAGGACTTGCGGCTCGACATGCCGACCATCGGCCCGCGGACCATCGAGCTCGCCAAACGCGCCGAGCTCAAAGGCGTCGGGCTCGCCGCCGGCGCGGTGCTGATCGCCGAGCGCGGCGAAACCGCGCGCCGCGCCGACGCGGCGGGCCTGTTCGTCGTGGGCCTTCCGCCATGACGGCGGCGCCGACCCTCCGCATCGCGGTCGTCGCCGGCGAGCCTTCGGGCGACCAGCTCGGCTTCAAGCTGATGCGGGCGCTGCGCGAACAGACGGAGGGGCGAGTCGCGTTCCTCGGCGTCGGCGGCGAGGCGATGGCGGCGGAGGGGCTCGAGAGCCTGTTTCCGCTCGGCGACGTTGCGGTGATGGGGGTCCTGCCGGTTCTCGCCAGGTTGCCGCGGCTGATGAGCCGGATCGCCGAAACCGCCAAAGCCATCGTCGCGACGCGGCCCGACGCGCTCATCGTCATCGATAGCCCCGATTTCACCCATCGCGTCGCGCGGCGGGCGCGGCGCGCGCTGCCTGGCCTGGCGATCGTCGACTATGTCAGCCCCTCGGTCTGGGCGTGGCGGCCGGGGCGGGCGAGGGCGATGCGCGCCTATGTCGACTGCGTGCTGGCGCTCTTGCCCTTCGAGCCGGCCGCGCATGCGCGCCTCGGCGGGCCGCGCTGCGTCTACGTCGGCCACCCGCTGATCGAGCGCCTCGGCGAGTTGCGGCCGAGCGCCGAGGAGGCGCGCCGGCGCGCCGCCGCGCCGCCGCTCGTCCTCGTCTTGCCGGGCTCGCGCCGCTCGTCCATCGCGCGCCTAAGCGACGATTTCGGCGCCGCGCTGGCGCTGCTGGCGCGCGAGCGCGGCCCGTTCGACCTCGTCACGCCGACCTTGGCGCATGTCGAGAGCGAGGTCCGCGCGCGCGTCGCAAGCTGGGCGGTCAAGCCGCGCGTGGTCGTCGGCGAGGCGGCGAAGCTCGCGGCGTTCCGCTCCGCCCGGCTCGCGCTCGCCGCTTCGGGGACGGCGACGCTCGAGCTCGCGCTCGCCGGCGTCCCGCTCGTCGGCGCCTACAAGGTGTCGCGCCTCGAGGAGCAGCTGAAGCGCTTCATCAAGCTGCCGCATTCGATCCTGCTGCCCAACCTCGTCCTCGGCGAGCGAGCGATTCCCGAGTTCTTGCAACAGGACTGCGCGCCCGCGCCGCTCGCCGCGGCGCTCGCCGCGCTGATCGACGACGGGCCGGCGCGCGCCGCGCAGCTCGAAGCGTTGGCGCGTCTCGACGCGCGGATGGCCCTGCCGGGGGGCGAGACGCCGAGCGCGCGCGCCGCGGCGCAAACGCTGGCGACGATCGCGCGCCGCCGCGGCGCGCCGCCAACGGGCGCGGCCGTCCACGCCTAAAGGGCCGACGCCTCAGCGATTGCCGATCGACTTATACTCGCGGCGCGGCGAGCCGGTGTAGAGCTGGCGCGGGCGGCCGATCTTCTGGCTCGGATCGTCGATCATCTCCTTCCACTGGGCGATCCAGCCGACGGTGCGCGCCACGGCGAACAGCACGGTGAACATGTCGGTGGGGAAGCCCATCGCCTTCAGCGTGATGCCGGAATAGAAGTCGATGTTCGGGTAGAGCTTCCTCTCAATGAAGTATTCGTCGCTCAAGGCGATGCGCTCGAGCTCCATCGCCACCTCGAGCAGGGGATCGTCCTTGAGGCGGAGCTCGCCGAGCACGTCGTGCGCCGTCTTCTGCATGATCTTGGCGCGCGGGTCGTAGTTCTTGTAGACGCGATGGCCGAAGCCCATCAGGCGGAACGGGTCGTTCTTGTCCTTGGCCCGGGCGATGTACTTCGGGATGTTGTCGACCCGGCCGATCTCGCCGAGCATCCTCAGCGCCGCTTCGTTGGCGCCGCCATGCGCGGGCCCCCACAGGCAGGCGATGCCGGCGGCGATGCAGGCGAAGGGATTGGCGCCCGAGGAGCCGGCCAGGCGCACCGTCGAGGTGGAGGCGTTCTGCTCGTGGTCGGCGTGCAGGATGAAGATGCGGTCGAGCGCGCGCGACAGCACCGGATTGACCTTGTACTCCTCGCAGGGAACGCCGAAGCACATGCGCAGGAAGTTGGCCGTGTAGGGGAGCTCGTTCTTCGGCTGCATGAAGGGCTGGCCGATGGAATACTTGTACGCCATCGCGGCCAGCGTCGGCATCTTGGCGATCATGCGCACCGACGCGTGTTCGCGCTGGCGCGGATCGTTGATGTCGGTCGAATCGTGGTAGAAGGCCGCCAGCGCGCCGACGCAGGCCACCATCACCGCCATCGGGTGCGCGTCGCGCCGGAAGCCGTTGAAGAAGCGCGACATCTGCTCATGCACCATCGTGTGGCGGCTGACGCGGTAGTCGAACTCCGATTTCTGCGCCGCGGTCGGCAGCTCGCTGTTGAGCAGGAGGTAGCAGGTCTCGAGGAAATCGCCGTGCTCGGCGAGCTGCTCGATTGGGTAGCCGCGATAGAGCAGCAGGCCGCGGTCGCCGTCGATGTAGGTGATCTTCGACTCGGTGCTGGCGGTCGAGGTGAAGCCCGGATCGTAGATGAACATGCCGGTGCGATCGTAGAGCTTGCCGATGTCGACCACCGCCGGACCGACCGTCCCCGGCTTCACCGGCAGCTCGACGCTCTTGTCGCCGACAGTGAGGCTTGCGGTGGTTGCGGACATCAGGGTTCTCCCTCCGGCGCGTCGCGCCCAGCTTATGATTGTGCAGTGCAATAAACGCTAGCGGATCGCGAACTGCGCGACAAGGGCGTCGAAAGGAGAAAACGGCGACGCCCGCCGCCGCCTATTGCGGATTCTCGTAGCTAAAGGTCTCGCCGCTCTCGTCGTAGGCGAACAATTCGCCGTAGCGGCCGAAATTGATCACCGTCCGCAGCGTGCGCTCGGCGTAATCCTCCGACATGTAGTCCTCGAGCTCCTCGCGGAAGCGCGACGCCGGCGCCCGGTGCGAGGGGCGCTCGTCGAGCACCTGCTTGATGTGGGCGGCGAGCGGGATGTTGGCGAGCAGCTGCTCGCCGATCAGCTTCTTGCGCTGGTCGACGTCCATGTCGACGAACTTGCGGCCGATCGGGGTGAGCTTGATGTCGGCGTCGGCGAACTCGACCAGGCGCAGCATCTGCAGCGTCTCGCCGAGGGGGAAGAGGTCGTCGACCTCCATCTGCAAGCTGTCGGCGAGGTGCGGCAGGTCCGCCTTGCCGTCGTAGGGCGGGCCGGCGATCTCCTCGAGCATGCCGGCGAGCGAGTTGCTCGACACTTCCGGCAGGGCGACGCCGAGGTTGGCCGCCGCCGGGACGGGCTGCGCGCCGGGAAGCTTCGGCTCGGGCCGCTGCGTCATCAACGCGTAGATCTTCTCCACCATCTGGCGGAACTCGGGGTTGAGCCGATCGCGCGGCTGAGCGAGCGGCACGACGATCTCGTCGGCGATGCGGCCGGGATTGGAGGCGAGCACGACGATGCGGTCGCACATCAGCACCGCTTCCTCGATGTTGTGCGTCACCATGACGATCGCCTTGATCGGGATGCGCTTCTCCTGCCACAGCTCGAGCAGGTCGGTGCGCAGCGTCTCGGCGGTTAGCACGTCGAGCGCCGAGAACGGCTCGTCCATCAGCAGCACCTGCGGCTGCACGACGAGGGCGCGGGCGAAGCCGACGCGCTGGCGCATGCCGCCGGAAAGCTCCTTCGGATAGGCGGATTCGAAACCGTCGAGGCCGATGACGTCGATCGCCTGCAGCGCGCGCGTGCGCGTCTCCTCGGCCGGGACGCTCTTCGCCCGCAGGCCGATCTCCACGTTGTCGAGCACCGTGAGCCAGGGAAACAGCGCGAAGCTCTGGAACACCATCGCCACGCCGTCGGCCGGCCCGTCGACCTTGTGGCCGGCGATGGCGACCGTGCCTTCGGTCGGCCGCGTGAGGCCGGAGGCGATGCGCAAGAACGTCGACTTGCCGCATCCCGAGCGGCCAAGAATGCCGACGATCTCGCCGCTGAGCACAGTCAGCGAAATGTCTTTCAGCACCGGGTCGCCGGGCTCGCCCGAGCCCTTCTCGAAGGTCTGGCTGATATGGCTGGCTTCAAGCAGCGTGGCGGGGTGAGGATCAAGCATAGGGGTCGCTCCAAGAATTCGGGTCAGAGACGGCTGCGCGCCTCGGCGATCGCGTAGAGCCGGCGCCAGAACAGGCGATTGATCACCGTCACGAAGATCGACATCATGGCGACGCCAAGCACGATCTTGGGGAAATCGCCTTTGTC
>Ga0326728_10016810_pt1 | contig 14822 bp, 14 predicted proteins | sample MB3enrmetagenome_FD_207602 | JGI IMG/M metagenome (GOLD analysis project Ga0326728, IMG submission 207602) | Lab enriched peat soil microbial communities from McLean, Ithaca, NY, United States - MB31MN | ecosystem: Environmental > Terrestrial > Soil > Wetlands > Peat | place: USA: New York...
AAACATACGCAAGCAATTTCGATGTGTGGTGCGAGGCCGCTCATGCTATATCCCAGCGGGATAAGAGATAGAATGAGCGAAATAACGAGATCGAAATGGAGCATCCCGCCTTTATGGCCTGCCGGTTCTGCTGAGGACGATACTGTGGGCACGGACGGAGTCCCGGTTCGACAAAGAAGCCGTTTAAGCTTGCGGCGTTCGGCACTGTTGGCCATTTCCAAGGATTGTACCAACTTGTGTCGAGGTGATAATCCTGGGCGTGCGGCCTGGTGCGGCTTGCCCGGCATTCGCCAGAAGCGGGCGGAAGCCTGCCGCCCGTGGTTGCTGCCCGGGTGGTTGTGAGAATGCTGGCTTGGCGGGGCCGCGTCTTGCGCCGGAACTCCGGCTGATATACTTGAATCTTTCACGGGATGGTCCATGAGCGAATTTCACAGTCCGGACGCGACGTTGACGCCTGATGTGCTGAAGCAGTTACCCATCGACAGCGTTGCCATTCAAAAGATACTGCCGCATCGCTACCCGTTTCTGCTGATCGACCGGGTGGTGGAACTGGAGCGGAAAAAGCGGATCGTCACCATCAAGAATGTGACCGCGAACGAGGAGTTCTTCCGCGGACACTTTCCCGGCAACCCGATTATGCCGGGAGTGCTGATGGTGGAAGCGATTGCGCAGTCCGGGGCGACCCTGCTGATGACCGAGATTCCGGACCGCGCCAAGATGCTGACGATGTTTACCGGAATTGAGCGGGCGAAGTTCCGCCGGCTGGTGACCCCGGGCGACCAGTTGCGCATCGAGGTGAAGGTGATTGTGTGGCGTACCCTGGCGGTGAAGATGGAAGGCAAGATAACGGTGGACGGTAACCTGGTGTGCGAGGCGACGGTGACCTGCCAACTGGTGGCCCAGAAGAAGGCAGAGCAGGCCGGGGCGGCGGCGGAATAGATGGCGATTCATCCCAGCGCAGTGGTGGACGCGGGCGTACGTGTGCCGGAATCGTGCACGATTGGCCCATTCTGCCTGGTGGGGCCGGACGTGGAGATGGGCGAGCATTGCGAGCTGATTTCGCACGTGGTGCTGAGCGGGCCGACGAAACTGGGGCATCACAACCGGCTGCATCCGTTTGCCGTGGTGGGAATGGGGCCGCAAGACCTGTCGTTCAAGGGCGAGCCGACGCGGTTGGAGGTGGGCGACCACAATGAGATTCGCGAGTTTGTGACGATCCATCGCGGCACGGTGAAAGGCGGCGGGCTGACGAAGATTGGCTCCAGATGCCTGATTATGGCGTACGCACACATTGCGCACGACTGCTTCATCGGCGACAACGTGATCATGGCGAACGCGGCGACGCTGGCCGGACATGTGACGGTGGAGGAGTGGGCGGTGGTTGGGGCACTGTGTCCGGTACACCAGTTTGTGACCGTGGGAATGCACTCCTACGTGGGCGGCGGGACGACGGTGACGCAGGACGTGATGCCGTTTTCCAAAACCTGCGCGGTGCGCGACGTGCATGCGTACGGGGCGAATTCGATTGGGCTGGAACGCAGAGGCTTCAGCAAGGAACGGGTGCGGGCGATCCAGCGGGCGTTCCGGATTCTGCTGGCCGCCAAGCTGAATACGACGCAGGCGCTGGAGAGGATCGAACGCGAGGTGGAGCAGAACGAGGACGTGCGGATGCTGGTGGAGTTCATTCGCCGGAGCGAGCGCGGAGTGGTGAAGTGAGGGGCGGGATTCAAAGGTTTCAATGTTTCAAGGTTGAAGGGCAAAGGCAGGGGCGAAGAATCGATTGACGGTTGAAGAGCCTCTGGAGCCGCGCTGGAGATTTGAGCTGCGCTGGGGTCCTTCGCTTCGCTCAGGATGACAGCTCACCTACTGATGACAGCTTCCCTTTGTTTCGCTCAGGATGACAGCTCACCTATGATGACAGCTTCCCTTTGTTTCGCTCAGGATGACAGCTCGCCTTTGATGACAGCTTCCCAATAGAAGTCACGGGCGCGAGGAGATGGCAGCCGCCAGGGATCGACAGCCACAAGAGAATGATGGCCGCAAAAGGAACAGCAGTGGCAAGAAATTGAGTTCAGCAGAGACTAAGTGTGGACGATAAGGTGGCCGGGGCCGTATGCTCCGGCTTTGTTGTAACTCGACGCCGAATTGTGCAGGGGAGCAACTGCAAGCCGAGGGGGCGCAGGATGAGTGCACGGCTGGGATTGATTGCGGGAAATGGAAAGTTTCCATTCTTGGTGCTGGACGCGGCGAAAGCGAAAGGCTACGAGGTGGTGGTGGCGGCGATCCGCGAAGAGGCCGATGCGGCGATTGAAAAACGCGGCGCGGTGGCGGTGCACTGGCTAAGCCTGGGCGAGTTGAGCCGCCTGATTGAGACGTTCAAGGCCGCGGGCGTCAGCGAAGCGATCATGGCCGGGCAGGTGAAACACAAGCAGATATTCAGCGCCATCAAGCCGGATTGGAGGCTGGCCAAGCTGCTGCTGAGTCTGACGACGCGCAACACGGATTCGCTGATTGGCGCGGTGGCGAAGGTGCTGGCCGAGGAGGGAATCCACCTGCAGAACTCGACCACGCTGCTGGAGCCGATGCTGGCTCCGGCGGGAGTGCTGACGCGGCGGGCGCCGAGCGATGAAGAGCAGACCAACATCACCTACGGGCGGGCGGTGGCGCATCACGTGGCGCGCTTCGACATTGGGCAGACGGTGGTGATTGCCGAAGCGGCCTGCGTTGCGATCGAGGCGATGGAAGGCACCGACGAGGCGATCTCCCGGGCCGGGGCGCTGATGCAAAGTTTGCACGGGGAGGCGAGCACGCTGAGCCGGGTGTTGACCGTGATCAAAGTTGCCAAGCCAAACCAGGACATGCGCTTCGACGTTCCGGTGGTGGGGATTCATACGATTGCGGCGATGGTGAAGGCCGGGGCGGGCTGCCTGGCGCTGGATGCGAATAAGTGCCTGATGCTGGATCGCGAAAACATGATCGCGGCGGCGGACGCGGCCGGGATTGCCATTGTGGCCGACGCGGCCGGGCCGGGCCGGGGGTGAATTGCGCGACGATGAGCGGGATGAAGCGCGTCTTGAGCCAATGGAGTTTGACGGAATTGCGTCTGCGCCTGGAAGGCGGAGAGGTTTCCGCCGTGCAGGCGGTGCGCGCCTGTCTGGACAGGATTGCCGCCGGGAACAAGGAACTGCGCGCGTTCATCAGCCTGCGCGAGCGCGAGGCGGAGGACGAGGCGGCGGAGGCGGATTCCGCCAAGGCCGTGGGCATGGACGCAGGGGCGCTGTGGGGTGTTCCGGTTGCGGTCAAGGACTTGATGGACGTTGGCGGGATGCGGACGACGGCGGCAAGCCGGGTGCTGCAGGGCGAAGCTGCGGCGGCGGGCGACGCGGAGTGCGTGCGGCGCTTGCGGGCGGCGGGAGCAATCGTGCTGGGCAAAACCAATCTGCACGAATTTGCCTACGGCGGCAGCGGGGCGATCAGCGCATACGGGGCGGTGCGGAATCCGCTGGATACTGGCAGGGTGTGCGGCGGATCTTCCTCGGGATCGGCGGCAGCCGTGGCGGCGGGGATGTGTTTTGGCGCCCTGGGAACGGACACGGCAGGCTCGATCCGGCTGCCGGCGGCTGGATGCGGCGTGGTCGGGTTCAAGCCGACGTGGGGCGCAATTCCGTTGGCGGGAGTGATTCCGCTGGCGTGGTCGTACGACCATGTGGGACCGCTGGCGCGGTCCGTGGAGGACGTTGCCCTGCTGTACCGGGTGCTGGCTGGCGAGGCGGGACGGCGAGGGCAGGGTTGGCGGCAGAGTAAAGGATTGCGCTGCGGCGTGGCGCGAAAGTACTTTTGCGACGGACTGGCGCCCGAGGTGGAATCGGGATTTGAACGGGCCCTGGCGGCGGCGCGCGGGCTGGGATGGAGTCTGCACGAGGTGGAAATCGAGGTCAGCGAGGATCGCCGGGTGAGCAATGCCGAGAGCTGGGCCTTTCACGAAAAATGGGTGGGCGAGCGCGAGTCGCTCTACGATCCACGGACGCTGGCCCGGATTGTGAATGGCCGCAAGGAACGAGTGGAGGAATACGTGGAGGCGCGGCGCGCACTGGAATTGATGCGCGAGCGGCAACGGGCTGGAGTGGGAGGGGTGGACGTGGTGCTGACCCCAACCTCGCCGCTGCTGCCCCCGGCTCTGGAAGAGTTTGACGGGCCGCAGGCGCGCGCGCTGGAGTTGAAAATGTTGCGTAACACGAGGCCATTTAACGTACTGGGATGGCCGGCGGTTACGATTCCGTGCGCGCCGATGGTGGGGGTGCAGGTGAGCGCCGGTTGGGGGCAGGACTGGGAGGCGCTGACGGCGGCGCGCGCCATCGAGCAGGCGCTGCGGGGATTGGGTGAGGGGAATCTACCGAAAAACGGAGAGAAATGACGCGGCTGTTCCGGTTTCCATAGAAATAGTGGCGGATCAATTCGGCCCGCGGACGGTAAGTTGCGGCTGCTGAAACACCTACGGAATTGTTTGAAGATGGATCGAAATTTGCAATAGAGGAGGGTGAGCTATAGAAGGTGCGGGACTTTGGTCCTGATTGTTCTCCGGTGATGGCCGAGGGCCGAACCGCGTGAAACAACACGAAGAGATTTCTTCGACAAGCACCTTCTAAGCTCTGAACTCTGCGACTTGGCCATCGGGCGTCCGGTGGCCTTTTTTCTTCGCAGATGGGCAGAGCAAGAACAATTGGCGGGAAGGTGGCTCGGCGGCGGCGCGGGATGAGATTTCTACAGCAACTGCTTCCCTGGGACCGCTTTGGCGACTGCAAAAGCCGTCCCAGGGTGGGGTAAGTGGCTACATTGGGTGGGAGATGGGAGAATCAGGCGGCCTTCTGGCTCATGCCGAAGGGCGGATCGTCGGCCGACGGACCGTACATGCCGGGCACCGCGACGTCCATGAGGCGCAGATAGACCGAGAGCTGGGCGCGATGATGGATGAGATGGTTGAGAATCACGCTGCGCAGGACAGCGATCCTGGGCATGGTCATCACGGTCTGGCCTTCCCAACGCATGCTCCAGATGGCGTTGAGCTGTTCGTCAGTGGCCGCGGCGAGGGCTGCGCGGGCTTCGCGGGTGCCCTGGTCAAACTTGTCGAGGAGTTCCTTGCGCGTGGTTGGCTCAAATGCCTTACAGTCTTCGGGCTTGAGTTCGAGAACCTCGGTCTGCATGGTGTGGGAGACCCAGCCCGGCATGTCGGCGACGTGTCCGGCGAGTCGATTTGCCTTCCATGACTTGTGGTGGGGCTGATAGTTGAAGCGGTCTTCGGGAAGGCGTTCGAGCATGGTTCGTGTGTTGGCCATCTCCTGGTCGAACTCGGGCAATATCATGTCGCGCATTGCCATGGGCTACTCCGGGCCGCAGCTGCGGCGTTGAGAAATCAGATTCGAAGGGGCGCGGGTGGTTGCTATTTTTGTGGGCGCCTGCGGGAAGTGCTTTCGTGTTCCCCACAGTCGCCAAAAGATGGCGGATGTGGGCAAGCTGCTCCTCACCCTACCCATTCCGCGGCGGCAAAGGCTACAATCCTTGGTTACGCCTTGCGCTGCGCGGTGGAGGTGATGGGCCGCGCAATTCTTTGCGCGATGGCCGTCAGGAAGCACGTATGGCACCCATTACAACGATTGAACACCTCGGCCAGTTTGAGGGGCAAGAGGTCACGCTGCGCGGCTGGCTCTACAACCTGCGCGAGAGCGGCAAGCTGCTGTTTCCCATCTTCCGCGACGGCACCGGGCTGGTGCAGGGCGTGATGGCGAAGAACGCGGTTGCCTTGGAGATGTTTGAGACCGTGAAGGGATTGACGCAGGAATCCAGCGTCCTGGTGCATGGCAAGGTGCGCGCCGACAAGCGCGCGCCGGGCGGCTTTGAGCTGGACCTGGCTGCGGTGGACGTGGTGCAGAAGGTGGCGGAAGAGACGCCGTACCCGATTTCGCTGAAGGATCACGGGGTCGAGTTCCTGATGGAGCACCGGCATCTGTGGCTGCGCTCGCCGCGGCAGGTGGCGATCCTGCGCATCCGCTCGGAGATTGAGCGGGCGATGCATGACTTTTTCTACCAGCGCGACTTCACCCGGACTGATCCGCCGATTCTGACCCCGGCGGCATGCGAAGGGACGAGCACGCTGTTTCCGGTGGACTACTTTGAGGATCAGGCTTACCTGACGCAGTCCGGGCAGCTTTACATGGAGGCGACGGCGATGGCGCTGGGCAAGGTGTACAGCTTCGGGCCGACGTTCCGGGCGGAAAAGTCGAAGACGAGGCGGCACTTGACCGAGTTCTGGATGATTGAGCCCGAGGTTGCCTATGCCACCCTGGACGACATCATGAAGCTGGCCGAGGACTTTATTACCTTTATCGTAAAGCGGGTGCTGGAGACACGGCGGCACGAGCTGGGGGTGATTGGACGCGATGTTGCGCCGCTGGAAAAGATCGAAGCGCCGTTCCCGCGCCTTTCCTACGACGAGGCGGCGAAGATGCTGGAGGAAGGATTCGCCAAGGGCGAACTGGAAGCCAAGTTTGAATATGGCAACGATTTTGGCTCGCCGGATGAGACTTACATTTCATCCCGGTTCGATCGTCCGGTGATGATTCACCGCTATCCGGCGGCGGTGAAGGCGTTTTACATGGAGCCCGACCCGGAGGATCCGACCAAGGCTCTGTGCGTGGATGTGCTGGCTCCGGAAGGATATGGCGAGGTGATTGGCGGCTCCCAGCGCATGGGGTCGTACGGGCGGCTGCTGGAGCGGATCAAGGAGCACCAGCTGCCGGAAGAGGCGTTCCAGTGGTACCTGGACCTGCGCAAGTACGGCGGGGTTCCGCACTCCGGATTTGGCATGGGGCTGGAGCGGGCGGTGGCGTGGATCTGCAAACTGGATCACGTGCGGGAGACGATTCCATTCCCGCGCATGTTGAACCGCATGTATCCGTAGGCGGTGAGTTCGCCCGTGTACTGGAAGCTATCTCGAAGGACGGTGTTTGAACCAGGAGCGGCTGGGGCCGCTGCGTAGCGAAACAAGGGAACGGGGCTGCGGCCCCGTCCCAGGAAGCGGACTTTTGTATGGTAGGCATTCCTGCATCGTTTCCAGACGTAATCAAGAAGCGGATCTGCCTGATCGGCGTGCCGCTGGATTTGGGGCAGCAACGGCGTGGGGTGGACATGGGACCCTCGGCCGTGCGCGTGGCCGGACTGGAGGCCAAGCTGGAATCGCTGGGCCACGAGGTGGAAGATACCGGCAACATCAGCGTCTTCCTGCCCGAGCAGAAGGACTTTGGCGATCCGCACGCCCGTTACCTGCGCGAAATCACCGCGACCTGCAGCAAACTGGCCGAGGAAGTTCTGCACGCGCTGGAGGAGGGAAAGATTCCGTTGTCGATCGGAGGAGATCACTCGATTGCCGCTGGCTCGGTGAGCGGCGTGGCCGAGTATTACCGGCGCGAGGGGCAACACGTTGGCCTGATCTGGATTGACGCCCACTCGGACATGAACACGCCGGAGACATCGCCCTCGGGCAATGTGCATGGCATGCCGCTGGGCGCGCTGATGGGGCTCAACGGGATGGACCCGCTGGCCAACCTGTACGAATGGGGGCCCAAGGTGCGGCCGGAAAACTGCGTTCTGGTCGGGGTGCGCAACGTGGACATGGCCGAAAAGGAAAACATCCGGCGGACAGGGATGGTGGTGTTTACCATGCGCGACATCGACGAGCGCGGCATGCGCACGGTGATGGAAGAGGCGCTGCGCATCGCGGGACGCGGCACGGTGGGTTATCACATTTCGCTCGACATGGACTGGGTGGACCCGGAGGACGCGCCCGGAGTGGGGACACGGGTGCCGGGTGGGGCAACCTATCGCGAGGCGCACCTGGCGATGGAGATCATCGCCGACCACGGACGGATGACATCGATGGATATTGTCGAGGTGAATCCGGTGATCGACGAATACAACCGCACGGCGGAGCTGGCGGTGGAGCTGGCGAGCTCGGCGTTCGGGAAGAAGATACTGTAGGCAAAAAGGCTGAATGCGAAACTTTCCGGAGTCCGTCTGGGTGCTATGGAAGGCTTGCAAGCCAGAGATGAACCGGGCGAGCCAGGGCAATTCCCTGACTGGTTTAGCTTGCTGATTCCCACCTTGGCCGCATAAAGCCATGGCGAAGGTGGGGCACCCGGCTTTATGAAGTGTGCTTCATTTCAATTCCGCCAGCGCCGATTTTGTGTCCGGTTTGGCAGCAATATTCTCGCCGCCGGCGGGTTGAGTGCAACGGAAATCCCGCGAAACCTTATAATAAATGCAGAGACACAAGGAAGCCCCACGCTTATGACAGTGAAGAAACTCCGTATTGGCGTTCTTTTTGGCGGACGCAGCGGCGAGCACGAAGTCTCGCTATTATCCGCCGCATCGGTCATGCAGGCCCTTGACCGCGTGAAATACGATATTGTTCCCATCGGCATTACCAAGCATGGGCAATGGCTTACCGACCAGCACGCCGAGCAGTTGATCAAGGGCGAGTTTGTCGAAGCTCCGCGCAACAAGAGCTCGCGCGCGGGCGATGCCGGGGCGGCGCTGCTGGCCAAGGGCGAGTCCGTGCTTGCGCCTCCGGTGCCTTCGGGGGATTCGCTGGTGCCTTTTGAGACGCCGCGCAATCACGAGACTCCGCGGGCGATCAGCGTGGACGTGATTTTTCCCGTGCTGCACGGCACCTTTGGCGAAGATGGAACCATGCAGGGACTGCTGGAACTGGCCGACATTGCCTACGTTGGCTCGGGCGTGCTGGGGTCGGCGGCGGGCATGGACAAAGACGTGATGAAGCGGCTGTTCTGCGACTCGCGCCTGCCCCTGGTAAAGCACCTGACGGTGCTGCGTTCGGAGTGGGAGCGGCAGCCGAAGAAGATCGAGAAAGCGGTGGACTCGGCGCTGAAATACCCGGTGTTTGTGAAGCCGGCGAATTTGGGCAGCTCGGTGGGTATCAGCAAAGCGCACGACGTCAACGAGCTGACGGTGGGCATAAACGAAGCGGCGCGCTTCGACCGCAAGATCATCATCGAGCAGGGTGTGGGCGGCAAGCGCCACAAGGCGCGCGAGATTGAGTGCGCGGTGCTGGGCAACGACCAGCCGATCGCTTCCATCTGCGGCGAAGTGATTCCGGCCAAAGAGTTTTACGACTACAACGCCAAGTACATCGACTCCGGCTCCGAGTTGCTGATTCCCGCCCGGCTGGATCATACCCAGGTGCGGCAGATTCAGGAGATGGCGATCCGCGCCTTCCAGAGCGTGGAGTGCTCGGGACTGGCGCGAGTGGATTTCCTGATGGACCCGGTGACCGGACACTTCTATCTTAACGAGGTGAATACCATGCCTGGCTTCACGGCCATCAGCATGTATCCCAAGCTGTGGGCCGCGACCGGCATTGAGTATCCCGCGCTGCTGGACCGGCTGATCCAACTGGCGCTGGAGCGCCACGCGGACAAGAAGCGCAACCAATACTCGAAGGACTAGGGTGAGCCGGGAGCCGGCGCCAGGGTTGAAACCTTGCGGCGCGGAACTTTTCTTCCCTCCATTGCGTAAAGCTCAGTGGGCGGGGCTGTGCCGCCGCGGGAAGGCGGTGTTGCGATGAAACTCAAGCTGGTGTGCATCCTTGCTGTGATCCTGGGGGCAGTTTCGGCGTCTGCCGAGGAGTGGAAGCGCAACTTCAACGTCGGCCCGCATCCGCAACTGCGGGTGCAGACCAACGATGCGCACGTCGAAGTGCGCGGCGCTGCCGGCAATACGATTTCGGCGCGGGTTGTGGCCGACGGCTGGCGCATTGGCCCCGGCGAACTTTCGGTGACAGCGCAGCAGACGGGCGACGCCATCTCCGTGCAGGTGAAGACACCGGACCGGCATATTCACTTCAATTTCGGCAACCGCTCGGTCCACATCGAAATCAGCGTGCCGCAGAGCACGGCGCTGGACCTATCCTCCTCCGATGGCTCCATGCAGGTGTCCGGCGTGAAGGGCGAGGCGCGGCTGGTTACCGCGGACGGCTCGATCCACGTGGACAACTTCGATGGCGCGCTGCACGGGCACACCTCGGACGGCTCCATCCAGGTCACGGGGCGGTTTGACCTGCTGGACCTGAGCAGCAGCGATGGCAGCATTACGGCCAACTTGTGGAAAGGGTCGCACATGAATGGCGACTGGAGCATGCGCACCGCCGACGGCTCGATTACGCTGCGGGTGGCCGACGATTTTTGCGCCTTCCTCGACGCCTGGACCAGCGATGGCCACATCGATCTGAAGCTTCCGGTTGAGATCAGCGGGCGGGTGGAGGAGAAGCGGGTTCGCGGCAAGCTGCGCGGCGGCGGCCCGACGCTGCAGATCCACACCTCGGATGGCAGCATCACCTTGCGGCCGCTGTAGCGGAGTTCTCCCGGGAACCGCGGCGCGCGTGCAAGGGCTTGCATCCGGTTTCCTGGGGCGTTAAACTAACTAACCGGTTAGTTAATTATGACGGTTCCGAGATCCAAGCCGGCGGCGCCGAGGGCGCACAACGCGGCGGCCAGCCGCCGCTTGATTCTCCAGCACGCCATCGCCGAGTTTGCGATCCAGGGCGTGGCGGGGGCGCGCACGGCCGCCATTGCCGAGGCTGCCGGGGTCAACAAGGCCCTGCTTTATTACTACTTCAAGAACAAAGAGAGCCTGTATTCCGCCGCGCTGCACGAGGTCTTCAGCGGGCTGGTGGAAGACGTGCTGCCGATGCTCGAAGGCCGGCTCAGGCCGGGCGAAAAGCTGCTGCGCTTTACCCGGGCGCACTTTGAATACCTCATCCACAATCCTCACTATCCGCGGCTCATCCAGCAGGAGCTGTTGCGGGCGCGCAACACTGGCGAGCCCTCGAGCGACTTTCGCGCCATCAGCACGGCGCACTTCATTCCGCTTGAGCGCGCCGGTCTGCGGGCGGTCGAGGACGGCATCCGGTGCGGCGAATTCCGCAAGGTGGAAGGCGGCAGCGCGCTGAGCACGATGCTGGGGGTAAACGTTTTCTACTTTATCTCCGCGCCCATCATGCGGATGGTTCGCGGCAACGACCCTTTTTCTCCGCCGTGCATCCGCCGGCACATCGCCACTTCGCTGGACTTCATCGGTGCGTGGCTGTTTATGGACCGCAGCTACGGGATCAGACTGGCGAAAAAGATTGCCGCCGCTCCCTCGGCCCTGCCGCGCCGGGCTGGCGGCGGGCGTTTGGGCAGGGCCGGGGGCGCCATCCGGCAGGCGGACGCGTTACCGGCAAGCCGTGGTGTAGGAGCGAGCGAAGGAAAGCGAGCCAGCGATGAATGCTAAGTACCGTGTCTTTGCCCTGCTGGGAGTGGTTTTTCTGCTGTCGCTGGGCTTTTACTTCTTCTCCACCGGCGGCACCTCCGACGCGGTTCTGATCGGCACCGTCGATGCCAACCAGGTGATTGTGAGCAGCAAGGTTGCGGGGCGCATCGAGCAGTTGCCGGTGGACGAAGGGCAGAGCGTGAAGCAGGGCGAGTTGATCGCACAGATCGACAACGCGGACCTGATCGCCGAGCGTGACTCGGCGCAGGCAACCCTGGACGGGCTGCGTTCCCAGGTTCGCCAGAGCAGCGAAAGCTACGACAGCACGCACGGCGAGACGGACGCGCAGGTGAACAACGCGGCCGCCTCGCTGAAAGCCGCCCAGGCCGCGCTGGAGGAAAGCGAAGCCACCGAGCGGCAGCAGTCGCACGACACCCGGCGCACGGTGGCGCTGGCGGCGCAGGGCATTGTGAGCCAGCAGGAACGCGACCACGCCGAGCAGACACTGCTGGCGAACCAGGCCCGGGTCCGCGCCAACCGCGAGCAGGTGATTGCCGCCCAGGCGACCTTGAACACCATGCGGGCGCGCATCAACCAGGCGGCGGCGGCGCACAGCAACATTGCCGCCACCGAGGGCCAGATGGCCGCAGCCAACGCCAAACTGGCCGAAGCCGAAGTGCGCGTGGGCTACACCCGCATTGTGGCGCCGGTGGACGGCGTGGTGAGCGTGCGCGCCGCGCGCCAAGGCGAAGTGGTGAGCGTGGGCACGCCGATCGTCACCATCGTCGATCTCACCCAGACCTGGGTCTATGCCGCCCTTCCCGAGACCGAGGCGCAGGCGGTAAAACTGGGCGACACGCTGGCGGTGCGCATGCCCGGCGGCGAACGGGTGATGGGCAGGGTCATCGCCAAGGCCGCCGAAGCCGATTTTGCCACCCAGCGGGATTACAGCCGCACCAAGCGCGACATCCGCACGGTGCGGTTAAAGCTGCTCATCGACAATCCGCGCGAAATCTACGTTCCCGGCATGACCGCCGAAGTTCTACTTCCGCAGCGCCTTTTGAAGGGCAAGTAACGGAGCCTGGGATGAACCTATTGAGCCGCAGCAAGGGGCCGCACGCCGAACACGCCGGGCAGGCCATCGCGGTGGAAAAGATTGTCAAGAAATTTGGCGACTTCGAGGCCGTGAAAGGGGTCACGTTCGACGTGAAGGACGGAGAAATCTTCGGCCTGCTGGGTCCCAACGGCGCCGGCAAAAGCACGCTCATCCGCATGATGACGACCCTGATGCCGATCACCAGCGGCAAGGCTTACATTGCCGGCTACGACGTGAGCGAAAACGCCGACGCGGCGCGCCGCACGATGGGCGTGATCCCACAGGCCATGACCAGCGACATCGATCTCACGGTGGCCGAGAATATGAGTATTTACGCCAAGCTCTACGGGGTGCCGCGGGCCGAGCGGGAGCGCAACATCCGGGAACTGCTGGAAGCCGTGGACCTGACCAAGTGGCGGGACGCGCAGGTGAAGACCCTGTCGGGCGGAATGCGCCGCCGAGCCGAGATTGCGCGCGGTCTGGTGCACAATCCGCGTATTTTCTTCCTGGACGAACCCACCACCGGACTCGATCCGGTTTCCCGCGTCGCCGTCTGGGAGATGTTGAACGCGCTCAAGAGCCGCCGCCAGCTTACCATCCTGATCACCACGCACTACATGGATGAAGCCGACCGGTTGTGCGACCGCATCGCCATTGTGGACCACGGCACCCTGGTTGCGCTGGATACGCCGATGGCGCTGAAAAACAGCATTCCCGGCAACAACGTGGTCGAGGTCCAGTTCGTAAAACCGCCTTCGGGATGGGCCGATCAACTGCACCGGCTGGGTGGGGTGGAGAGCGTGCAGGACGAAGGCGGCAACATGTTCCGGGTGCTGACTTCGACCGGCTCGCAGACGACGACCGCACTGGTCGAGCTGGCGGTGCGGGCCGGGGTCGAGATCAAAACGCTCACGGTGCAGAATACCTCGCTGGACGATGTGTTTGTTCACTATACCGGCCGCCAGCTTCGTGACGAGCAGGTCAAGGCTCTCGGCTTTGTGATGCCACCGCGCCCGGGGATGCGGCCATGAACAGAATGCTAGCCATCGTCGAGCGCGAAATGCGCAAGTTTTTCCGCTCGCCCACGCTCATGGTTACGGCCATGATCATGCCCCTGGTGCAGTTGATTATTCTGGGCAACGCGTTTGGCGGAAAGATCCGCGACGCGCGGGTGGCGATTGTCGATGAGGACCACGGCCCGCAGGCGGTGCGCATTCTCGAGGCCTTCCGCTCGGTGCATGTGAATATCCGCACCTTCGCCGCCGTCCCTTACACGGACGAAGTGCGCGCCCGCGAGGATGTGCGGCAGGGACGGCTGGAAGGCGCGCTGATCATTCCGCCGCAGTTTTCGCGGCGCTTCTATGCGGGAGAAAATCCCCAGCTCGGCATGGTGCTGGATAACAGCGACCAGTTTATGGCCACGTCCCTGCAGGATGAGATGCAGTCGCTGGTCAACGCCCTGAACCTGCCCGACGCCAGCGCCACGCGCGTCACCAACAGCGTTGCCCTGGAGATCATTGAGCTCTACCCTTACGTGGAATATTTGAAGTACCTGCTGCCCGGCTCGATCACCCTGGCCATGTTCGTCTCGGTGATGATTGGCGGCGGCCTGTTGTATATCGATGACAAGGCACGAGGCGTACACGAGGGTTACCTGGTGACGCCGATCACGCGTCTGGAGATGGTCCTGGGACTGAACCTGGCGGGCGCCATGAAGGCGGTGATGGCCGGGTGCACGCTGACGGTTCTGGGTTCGCTGATTGCCGGGCTGGGCACGTCGTTTCAGCCGGAGCGGGTTTTGCAATGGTTCCTGCTGATTTGCGCCACGTCGTTTGCCTTCAACGGCATGATGTTCCTGCTGATGGTACGGGTGGAAGACCCGCTGGTGCCGCGCGCCATGTTCGGCATCCTGAACACCCTGCTTTACTTTCCCAGCGGGGCCATCTATCCAGTGCAGGCGTTTCCCAAGTGGCTGCGCGTGATCTCCTACGTGGATCCATTCAGCTTTGCCGTGCATGGCCTGAAGGCCACGCTGCTCAAACAGGCGTCGTGGGCCGCCGTATCGCAGGACCTGCTCTACCTGTCAGTGTTCGGCCTGGTTAGCCTGACGTTTTCAGTGTTGCTGTTCAAACGCACGCTGTAGGCGCAGCGCGAGCCGGGGCGGGACCGGGAATGGGGACATTGCCAAGGCAAGCCGGCGCGGATTATCTTGCCAACAGGCAAATTTCCTGAGGGCCGGTGCATGCGAAACCTGATTCTTATCCTTCTGCTGATTGCCGTCGTGGGCATTGCCGCTCTGGAGTACCGGAAAGTCAGCGCGCCGGTTCCGGCCTCGCAAGCCTTTGTCGGAAGCTGGCGGCTGGTTTCCTCGGTGGAACTGGCTCCCGACGGCAACCCGCGTCCG
>Ga0326728_10016811_pt1 | contig 14821 bp, 9 predicted proteins | sample MB3enrmetagenome_FD_207602 | JGI IMG/M metagenome (GOLD analysis project Ga0326728, IMG submission 207602) | Lab enriched peat soil microbial communities from McLean, Ithaca, NY, United States - MB31MN | ecosystem: Environmental > Terrestrial > Soil > Wetlands > Peat | place: USA: New York...
TCCACTACGCCACTCGATATACACCGCCGGAATAGGGCAAAAGCGTCCTCGCATGTCTGGTCCATACAACTGAAACATAAATCAAGATTTATGTCTTTGCCAGAAATTATTTAAGTGGCATTGGGCGAAACGCCTGCTCCACGGCGCGTTGGATAAGCTGCATCATTCGCGCCGCGGACCACTATCGCGCGATTCTATTCCAAAGCGGCCAGAGCCGTCCTGGCGCCCAGCAAATCGGGGCTGGTCTCGACAGCCTGCGACAGTTCCGCCTTCGCTTTGGCCGCGTCACCCAGGCCCAGGTAGCCGAGGCCCATATTGTAATGCGCGTTGGCCGTACGGAGGCGTGGCGACTGTGGCTGCCCTCTGCCGCCGCGGCCGCCTTCCGTGGGCGCGGGCCCGGTGAGCGCGCGCTGGCCGGAATCCACCAGGCCCTGGAACATCGCTTTGGCTTTATCGGCCTGACCCAGCTTCTGAAGACACAGCGCCTGGTAGTAGGATTGAGCGCCGCCGGCGGTGGCAGGCATTCCTCCGCCACGCCGCCCGCCGGAGGGCGCCGGGGCTGACGCCTTGTTCCAGGACTCAGTGGCCTTGGCATGGTCGCCCAAACCCTCGTAGGCCAGCCCTGTCAGGTAGTCCACCTCGGCGCTGCGGCCGCCGCCTTCGCCGAATCCGCGCGAGGGCAGGTTGTCGGGCACCGTGACAGCGGCCTGCAAGTCGGCCAGCGCCTCCTTATACCGTTTGGCGGCGATGTTCTGCTGGCCGCGCAGGATGTGCGCGCTGGCCCACTGGTCGCTGACGTTGAGGTTGGTGCCTTCGGCCTGCGCGAACTTCCGGCCGGTCATCATCTGGATGGCGTCGTCGTACTTGCCCGCCGCCACCTTGAGCGCCACGGCGCGGTTCTGAGCATCATCGCGCTGCGCCACCACGGCCTGATTCTTCTCGAACAGCGGAAGGCGCTTCTCAATGGGAGTGCCGGCCTGCTCGTAGAGTTCATCCAACTCGGCGAAATGCAGCGCGTACTTACGGTCGAGCGAAACCGCTTTTTCCAGCTCCGCGATGGCGCGGGTGAGGTCGGGCGTGGGCTTCTGGTGGGTGTAGGCCGTGGCCAGATTGCGATGGACGATGGAGAACGAGGGGTCGATCGCCTCGGAGGCTTCCCAAAGCTTAGCGGCCTCATCCGGCTGCCAGTCGTACAACAGGTTGCCCAGATAGTAGGGCGCGCGAGCATCGTGAGCATTCGCCTTCATGGCGGCGCCCAGCACGTCGATGACTTCCGCCTGGAAGGGGAAGACGTAGTCCGGAGGCATGGTCATGGCGAGTTTGTAGTACTCGGAGGCCTTCGGCGCCTTGCCCAACTTTTCCGCAAAGTAGCCCAGATAGTAGTAGGCCATGGGGTGGACCTTGGCCTTGTCGGGGACCGCGGCCACCATTTGCAGGAGCACGTCCGTGCCGTCCTGCCACAGGCCGGCGTCGAGGTACTCGGCGGCTGTCTCCTGAGCCGTTTGCGGATTCTCGATCATGGTGGAGGTGAGCGTCTTCGCCGCCGCCGGTTCCTTCGAAGCCAGCCAGCGTTCGGCCATGGAGCGCACGTCGAGCGGGTCGATCTTGTGCGCGGCGGTGGCCAGCAATTGCAGGGCCTCCTTGGAGCGGCCGGTGTGCCGCAGGATCGCGGCCTTCAGGTTCTGCGCCCGGATGTTCAGCGCATTGGAGTCGATGGAGCGGTCGACAAGATCGAGAGCGGCGGTCATATCACCGCGGGCGGCCGCGATTTCGGCCAGGGAATAGTAGCCGGACGCCTTCCAGGCCTGGCTCCAGGTCGCCTTAAAGAAGTAGGTATAGGCCTCGTCGGTCTTGCCCTCGGCTTTCAGCGTGGCCCCCAGATAGTAGATGGCCTCGGCGTCCTTGGGAGTGGTGAATTGGGCCGTGAGCCGCGCGATGGCGGTGCGCAGGTACTTCTCGGCTTCCGCGTACTTCGCCTTGGTGTAGGCGGTAATGCCCATGACGGTGTTCACGCGGGTGTCGCCCGCGTCGCGGCGGAGCGCTTCTTCCCAATAGGGCATGGGATCGTTGACTGGATCGTGGAACTGCTGCGCGCGCAGTCCGATGAGATACAACTCCTCGTTGGTCTTGATGTCGGCCGGCGGCGGCGGGTCCGTCACAGCCTGAGGGCGCGTCTCGGGCGTCAGCCGCACGGGCGAATAGGAGACCAGCTCCTTGCCGCCATCGGAAATGGAAGCCACCAGATCGTGTTCGTCGATGCCGGCCGGTAGGGCGACCTGCTTGGTGTAGGGCTTGCCGGGGTTGATGGCCACGGTCTCCTGGAGCAGGACTTTCTGGCCCGCCTTGAGCGTGACTTTAGCCGCCGCATGGGCGGAGGTGGTATAGAAGCCCATCTTGGCGGTTCCGTTGGCGACGTCGAGGTTCACGGCTGCGTCTATGTTGGCCTTCTTCACGCCGCCGATGTCGCGGAACGGGTACCACTTCATGGAGAACGAGCGTCCCTCGTAGGGCTGCAGCCAGCTATAGTCGGGCTGGTTGTCCGAATAGGCGCCCACCATGAGCTCGATGTAGGGGCCATCCGCGTCGGTCAGGTTGGCGTCCCAATTACGCGCGCCGGCATTCGTGCCCCACTCGAAGAACTTCTTGCCGGGCACGATATTGTGGTCGGCGATGCTCATGGTTCCGGCCTGCTTGCCGTGGTCATAGCCGGCGAAGAAATCGTCCTGATAGTTCCAGGCGAAGATCGAGGTTCCGCCAGGGTGGTTCTTCCACCAACTGACGTCGATGCCCTCGTCGCTAATCGGCCATTTGTCGAATGCGCGCTTGAAGTGGCCAGTGCTCAGTTGCGTGCTGGGCGGGAAGATGACCTGGTACTGGTCGTTCACGTGAACCGCCACATTGGCGAAGCACAGCATGGTGTTCACCTCGGGAGTGCGGTTGAGGATTCGCAGCTTGGCTTCGAGATAGGATGTGCCCGGACGGAGGGTGTAGCCCACCGCCCACTCCATGCGCTGGCGCACTTCCAACTCGCCCACCCAGACGGTCTTGCTGCCGTCGGCGTTCTCTTCGATCTTGTATTGCACGGGGAGGAAAGTGGTGGCGCGATGGTGGTGGTTGATGTTCCACTCCACGCCGCCCGAGATCCACGCGCCGATGATGCTGATGAGCGTAGGTTTGATGACGTGCTGGCGGTAGACGAAATTGTAGCCGTTGGTCTTGTCCACAGCTTCGAGGATGCGGCCGCCGATTTCCGGGAGGATGCCGATGCGGACGTACTCATTCTCGAGGTAGACAATCTTGTATGTCTTGTCGGCCTTCTTGCCCGTGAGGTTGTCGTACATGGGATAGGGATAGACCGGCGCCTGCGCCCCCTGCGATTGCCGCCCGAAGTAGAACATGGGGTTGGGCTCGGGGTCGCCGGCCGCGTAGGTGGGGATGACCATGGTGGTCTCCGAGACCTTCACTGCCGGGACGTCGGCGGCAGCAAGTGGAATGGCGAGCGCCAGGAATATTGTGAACAGACGAATCTGGTTACGCATCATAAATGTTGACCTCCAATGCTTTCAGAGCCGCGACCGTAAGAGAGCGGTTGCCGCTTACTGCACCTTAGCTTTCTGCTTGAAAGGGGCCGCCTTGCCCGAATGCACGGCCAGCAGCCGCTTGTGGGCGGCGATTACCCCTTGTATAAACTCATCCGCCGCGCGGTCGGTGACATCGACAAACCCAAAGCTGTAGTTCTCACCGTCCATGCGCCCGACAATGGATTCGTCCAGCCAGGCGAACCAGTGCGCTCCGACGAATGAAGGCATGGACGCCACCTGCTCCACATAGTAGCGGTAGGCGATGCCGCGCTCTTTCTCGTTGGCCACCTGCATCAGGGCCGGGGCCATCCCCCTGGTAGGAGTTCCGAAGTGAAACTCCCCGATGAGCAGCGGCTTGCCGGTGAGTTTGTACAGCTTGGCGATCCACGCGCGGTCGGGCATGTATTCGTAGATGTTGTGGCTGTAGACGTCAAACAGGCGTCCCAACCGGATGACGTCGTCGGGAGGCAGCGACCCGAAGCGGATTCCCAGGTTCAAATGGTTGGGATCGGCCTTGCGGGCGGCCTGATTGGTGACTTGCAGTTGGTGCTCGAAGGCGGCCAGCACGAATTCTTTGCGCCGCGCCGGAGTGTCGCCGCCGGCCAGATAGGCTTTCAGCTTGCGCTGGGTTTCGGTTTCCTTGCCTTTCAGGATCATGTCGGTCAGTTCCGACTCCCGGCCCGGCCACGCCGGCTCGTTGCCGATGAAGTATCCCAGCACATAAGGATCGGCCTTCATCGGTGTCAACTGCAAGGCGGCCGAGGATTCCGCGGCGCGGGCAAACTCCTCGGAATAAACATCGGGCATGCCCATGTATACAGGCGCGGTCTGCGGGGCGCGCAACATGGCGGCATAGGGCGCCGACTTCTCTTTCGAAAGCCCGCTCCGGGCCGTGTTCAAGCCCCAGGCTTCCATACGGCGGAGGGTCATGTCGTTGGCCTTGGTGTCCCACCTGGCGCCGTACCGCCGCGCCAGGTTCCATCCGTAGAAGTCTCCCACCCCCGGGCGCCGGCCCGATGCGCCCAAAGGAAGATCGGCCGGAGGCTGGCCGGCGAAGTACTTCTCGCGGCCCGAGACGCGCGTGCTGCCGCCGGTGCTTCCCATGCCATTGACCCCCATGGAGAGGAACAGGTGCCCGTCCGGATCGACGAACCACCACTTGCCATTGATCTGCTCCACGCGAAAGAAGCCCGTGGCCTTCGCCTTGGTGCTGGCGAAGCCGCCGTACTTGCAGTAGCCGAACTCGCCGGAGCGCAGGGACTTGTCCTCACGGTCCCAATCGCTCTTGAGTTGCTCCAGGCTCTTGGCCTTCCCCGGATACTCGGTCGGAATCCACTGTCCGAATTCATCCACCACCGGCAACTTGTCGATCACCTCGGAGCCCGGGTCGTCGTTGGAAAGGTGGACATTGCGAATGTCGAGCGTGGGATTACCCACCGGCGCCACCATGGCCACGGCCAGCGATTGCACCGCATTGATGGAGCCGAATGGTCCCACCACTGCCATCCAGAAGGGGTTGCGCGACTTGTTGAAGACCGCGGCCAGATCCTGGCCTTCCTGGCTTTGGCTCTTGAAGTAGTCCAATGGCACCGCCGCGCGAATCCAGACCCCTCCGCCGAACTGGTGGAAGCGCAGGGCGCGCATGCCGTCCGCGGTGTAGAGCCGCAGCAGGAAGCGCTGGGCCGTGGACGACTTCACTTCCATCACCAGAAACTTGAAGGAAGACCAATCGGAGGGCAAATCCGGGTTAAGATCCTTGATCGCCCACTTGTGCTCGGAGACCGGCCACTCGTGCATCAAAGTGGGAACATATTCAGTGGCAAATTTCTCCCGCGTCTTCGCGTGGGAGTCAAACACAACGTGCTTGACGTCGGCGCCGGCGAGGCCAGCCGCGGTCAGGAACACCAGGAATGCGGAACAGCGAAAGGGAGTCATGGATCGTAATCACCTCTGACATTGTATGCGATTTCATTGTGGGGCAGCTTTGTAAGCTGCGGCCGATTTTCAATCGGCCTACGCCCCGGTTATCTTCAGCGTGATCGCATGGTCGCAAGGCCTCGCCGGAGGCATCTGCACCTTCAGCCCGTCAGCCCCCTGCGTCCATTGCAGCTTGCCCTTAAACCCGAGCATGGCCACGTTGGCCACCTTCATGCCGGCGTTGTTGGTCCCCAGGGGCGTTATGACCGCTTCCTTTTCCGGCCAGCCCATGACGAAGGCATACAGCGCGTTGCCCTTGGTGGTGAAGCGAAAATCTTCGGCGGTCAAATCCTTGCGGTTATTCTCGTTGAACCGCTGGCCCGGTACGGCGGCGGTCTGCGTGCCGGGGCCGTCGCCGAACATCTTCCACGGACGGGTGCTATAAATGCCTTCGCTGTTGACCGCCATCCACCTGGTGATTTCGTCCAGCATCTTCAGCTCATAGGAATCCAGCGCGCCGCTGTTGGGCAGGGGGAAGTTCAACAGCAGGTTGCCGTTGCGGCTGACGATATCGACCAGCATGTCGATGATCCTCTTGGGCGTTTTGTATTTGCCTTCCGCGAGATAGGTCTTGTCGTAGTGGAACGTGCCCAGACAGGTGTCGGTCTGCCAGGGGTTGGCGGAGATTCCTTCCGCAACGCCCCGCTCGATGTCCATCACACATGTCCCCTCCACGCAATCTTTCCGTCCCTTGCTGGTGTAGATGGACTCGACTTTGCCCTGGTTCCGCTTGGCGCTCGAGTTATACAGGTGCGCGACCAGGTTGAGGCCGTATTCCTCGAACATGATCCCGCCGTCCGTATAGAGCATATCGGGCTCATACTGATCGATCAGGTCCTTCATCCGTTCGTAGTAGAGTTGCTTCCAGGAGTCCGGCGACACGAGGGACATGCCGAGCGGGGTCAGTTTGGAGTAGTCGTAATCCTTGGGAAGGGCGTGGTAGAGGTCGGCCCACTGCGGATCGGCGCCGTCGTAGGGCACCCCGGCTAAGGGGCCGGTCTTGTCGCTGGTGTGCGCGGCCGCCATCCAGTTATAGCTGAAGCCCAGGTGCTCGCTCACCGCGAACTTCATTCCCTGCTTGAGGGCCGCCTTCCGGAAGAGACCGACGATGTCCTTCTTCGGGCCCGACGCCACGGCGTTCCACCGCGGCTGATACTTCGAGTTCCACAGGTCGAAGTTGTCGTGGTGGACACCCATGCTGCAGAAATACTTCGCTCCCGCCTTCTGGTAGAGCTGCATCAAATGATCCGCATCGAACTGGTCGGCCTTCCAGGTGGCAATTATGTCCTTGAATCCGAACTTCGACGGGTGGCCGTAGGTTTTGACGTGGTACTCGTACTGCCGTTCGCCCTGGAAATACATGCGGCGGGCGTACCAATCGCCGTACTCGGCCGCCGATTGCGGCCCCCAGTGGGCCCAGATCCCAAACTTAGCATCGCGAAACCAATCCGGCACACGATACGCCTTCAGCGATTCCCGGGTCGGCTGGAAGGGTCCCTTTTCGATTCCAAATTCAAACGTCTCTGCTTGAGCCGCAACTAGCCGGTTCAACCTGGCAGAGGAAATGGCGCCTCCCAGAACTGCCATGGCACTTCGTCTGCTGATGATCATATGGTGCTTCCTGCTTTCACAGTGTAGCGCCCAGGCTGCACGGCCGGCGGCTTCGGTTATAATTCCGTTTCGGAGGAAACACTTTGGTGAGACTACGCATCGCATCGATCATCGTTCTTGCGCAACTTGGGCAGTTGGCCCTGTTACAGGCGCAGCAGACGGATCGCGAACATTGGGTGGCTACCTGGGTCACGGCGCAGAACATTGTCCGTAACCCGCCCCCGGCTGTCCGGCCGCCCGCGCCGGCCACCCCCGCGGAGGCTGCCCCAGCCGCGCGCCCGCGGCCAATGGGGATGATGGGATTCAACAATCAGACCATCCGCATGACGGTGCGAACCAGCATTGGCGGGCGGCGCATGCGAATCAGAATCGCCAACGCTTATGGCAGCGCTCCGGTGACCGTCGGCGCGGCGCACGTCGCCCTACGCTCCAAGGAGTCTGAGATTGTTCCGGGGTCGGACCGTGCGCTGGCTTTCGATGGCAAGCCGGGCTGCACCCTGGACCAAGGCATGGTGATCCTGAGCGACCCTTTGGATTTCAACCTTCCGCCGCTTAGCGATCTCGCGATCAGCCTCTACTTCCCCGGCGAAACCGGTCCTCCCACCAGCCACGGCGCCGCTTTGCATACGACCTATATCTCGAAAGAAGGCGATTTCTCAGGCGCGGCGGCCATCGCGGATGCCACTACCACGGAGTCGTACTACTGGCTGGCCGGCGTGGACGTGCTGGCGCCGCCCGATGCCGCGCTCATTGTCGCGTTCGGCGATTCCATCACGGACGGCATCCGCTCCACCAACGAGAGCAATCACACCTGGCCCGCGCTACTGGCCGCGAGACTCGCCGCGCGCAAGGAGACGGCGAATATCGCAGTCGGGAACATGGGAATCAGCGGCAACCGTGTCTTGACCTTGAGCGCGGGACCGAGCGCCGTAGCGCGCTTCGATCGCGACGTGCTGAGCCAGTCCGGCGTCAAGTGGGTGATGTTGATGGACGGCATCAACGATATTGGAACCGGCCGGCCGACCGAACCGGTCACACCCGAACAGATTACCGGCGCTTATAAGCAGATCATCGAGGAAGCCCACACGCACGGCATCCAGGTCATCGGCTGCACGCTGACTCCGTTCCTAGGCGCGCCATACAAGAGGGAGCCCGGCGAGCCGATCCGCGAAGCCGTGAACGACTGGATCCGCACCAGCGGCGCATTCGACGCGGTGGTGGATTTCGAGGCCGCCATTCGGGACCCGAACGACGCGAAGCGTGTGCGCGCGGAGTTCGACCCCGGCGACCATCTGCACCCCAACGATAAAGGCTACCAGGCCATGGCCGATGCCGTCGATCTCTCGATCTTCACCGGCAAGCGCGCAGCGGCGGCGCCGGCGAATCGGTAGCGCGAGGGCGAAGGGCCGCGGTGCGGTTCATGGCTGACGCCGCGTCGACTCCCGTGCCACGATCTTCGGGGGCAGCAGAATCGTCTTCGGGCGCGGTCTCTCGCCCTTGGATTGCACCAGGCTCAGAGCCAGCGCCGCCGCCTGGCGCCCGATGCCGGCGCTGTCCTGATCCACACTGCTCAAGGGCACCCGCAGCAGTTCCGCGTTGCGCACGTTGCCGCAGCCGATCACGGCGATGTCTTGCGGCACGCGCAGGCCGCTATCCAGGATGGCCTTCAGGACCCCCATGGCCGTCGGATCGTTGAAACAGAATACCCCATCGGGGCGCGGCTCCACGGACAATAGCCGCAGCATGGCATCGTGCCCGCCGATGTCTCCGGCATCGTCGCTGGTGCCCGCGGTCTGGATATAATCGGCAGGAGCCTCGAGCCCGTGCTTCGCCAGCGCTTGCCGGTAGCCCGCCAGGCGACCCAACGCCGTACTGATTTCCGACCCGCAGACGTGCGCGATGCGGCGGCAGCCCACGGAGATCAGATGCTCGGTCGCCATCCGGCCCACCGCTTCGTCGTCCACCCCGACGAAATTCGCCGGCAGGCCTGCAAAACAACGGTCGATCAGGACGTAGGGCCGTTTGCGTTCCTCGATGCGCCGGAACGACTCCACGGTCCATTGCGTGGAGGCGATAATCAGCGCGTCCACGCGGCGGGCCAGCATCTGGTTAATTTCTTCCCGCTCCAGTTCCGGGCTCTCTTCGGAAGAAGCAATCAGCAGGCCGTAGCCCTTGATCCGCAGCGCGCTGGAAAGGCCCTTGGCCACTTCGGAGAAGAAAGGATGCACCAGATCGGGAACCACCAGGCCGATGGTGAGCGTACGTCCGGTAACCAAGGCGCGGGCCGCCAGGTTCGGCTGGTAGTCCAGCTCCTTCATTCTCTTGAGCACGCGCTGCCGGGTTTCCTCGCTGATGTCCTCGTGATTCCTGAGGACTTTCGAGACAGTCACCACGGAAACCCCGAGATCCCGGGCGATGTCCTTCATTCGGACGGCCATGTCGCTAATTATGACAGTAATCTGAGTTTCAGGCGCAAGTCAATTGGGTTGAGAGACTCCTCCAGATCTGCGCGCGCCGCCGGAAAGACGCGCGCATTCCAAAGGCTGCGTTCCGCCGGGTGCTCCACGCCGGGCCAGACTTCGTCCGGGATGTGCCGGCGCGCTTGCGGCGTAAAGTCCAGACTGCCCTCTCCGGCGGGTTCGACTCCGAAAGCAGACAGCAGCGCCGCGGCCCTGGCCGCGTCCATGTGCATGACCCCTATATGCAAGGGCGCGCGTCCGCACGGGTCAAGCGCCCCCGCGGCCCGCTGCGTCTCGATGGACGGCTTTTGAAGGTATAGCGAGACGGTTCCGCCCGCGCCCATGCAGAAGACGCCGTGCCGGCTGGCTTCCTCGGCAGCGGCGTTGCAGCCCAACGCGATGAGGCCCGGCTGCGACGGGGAGCGCCAGGAAAGCGGGCACGAGCCGGTCGAACAGCGCCGGTGGCAGAGACGAAGCCGGCGGGCCTGCAACTGGCTTTCATAGGCCCGCGCCTGCAGAGCGTTGGACGCGGTTAGTATCAGGTAGTCCCAAAGTTTCAAGCAGTTTTCGGGCGGAAGGCCCGCACTTTCGATCCTATGAACGCGAAATAGGCGATGAAAACGTAGCAGCACAGTGGAACCAGCATCGCCCGAGCCATGCTGTGGCTGGCAATCAGCCCCATGATCGGGGTGAAGACCGCGCCACCGACAATGCCCATCACGATCATCGAGCCGCCCAGCTTGGTGTTCGGTCCAAGTTCCTTCAGGCCCAGGGCGAAGATGGTCGGGAACATCAGCGACATGAAGAAACTGGTCAGGAAGATGGACCACAGGCCGATCCAGCCGGGGTACGCCACACCCACGCCCACCAGGAATATGTTCGTCACCGCGTAGGCGCCCATCAGCACGTTGGGCCGTACGAACTGCATCAGATAAGTGGCCGAGAATCGCCCTAACCCAAAGGCCACCAGCGTTCCGGAAAGAAAGTATCCGGCCAGTTTCTCGGGCTGATGGGTGTAGTCCTGAACGTATTGGATGAAGTAGCTCCAGGTCCCCACCTGCGCTCCGTTGTAGAAGAACATGGCGATCACGGCGATGAGGAAATGGCGGTGGTGCAGCAGTTCTTTGAGGCTCCCTTTCTCTCCGCCCTCGGATCTCTCGGCGCCGATGGCGGGGAACCTGGTCCGCGCCATTATGAGCGCCCACGCCAGCGTAACGCAGCCCAGCACCAGGTAGGGCGTAATGACGCGCATGGTTTCGTGCTGGAGGTAGGCTTGGTACCGCCCCGCGAGTTTGAGCGCCTGCACCTGATTCCCCTTGAGTTCCACTCCGGAGAAAATGAAAACCGTGCCGACCAGCGCGCCCGTGATGGCGCCCAGCGGGTTGAACGCTTGTGAGAAGTTCAAGCGGCGCTCGGAACTGGCGGGATCCCCCAACTGCGCGATGAACGGGTTGGCGCCGGTTTCCAGGAAGGCCAGCCCGCTGGCGATGACGAACAGCGCGCACAGGAAGAATGCGAACTTCCCCACCACCGCCGCCGGCCAAAATAACAACGTGCCGATGCTATACAACATGAGACCGGTCACCAGCCCGGCCTTGTAGCTGAAGCGGCGCATCACCAGGGCGGCGGGCATGGAGAGCAGGAAGTAGCCCATGTAAAACGCCGACTGTATCAGCCCGGCCTTGAAACGGGTAAGCTCGAACGACTTCATGAACTGCCGAATGAGAACATCGTTCAGATTATTCGGTATGCCCCACAGGAAGAACAGAGCCGTGACCAGCACAAAGGGCAGGATGTTCTGCACGGGCAGGAGCGGGTGTTTGGAGGTCTGGGAGTCGCTCATCATTGCCATCGTCTCATACGGCTCAAGAAGTCCGCACTTTCACGCGAAGAGACCCAGGCACATCCCTCTCGGAGGCTACAATCAGGTAGCCTCCACCGCATCCCGAGTACATCGCGCCGGGATAGCGGGATTGGAAGTTCGCGAGGATGGCTTTCAGGTCCATGTGAATCGTGGGGTGCTGGATGGTATGTGGGAGGATGGCTTCCCAGCACTGCATACACAGGTTCATCGACACGCCCAGTGCCCGCACGTTGCACCCGACAATGGCCTCAAAGCAGCAACGGCCGGTCTGCCCCAGCCGCCCGATCCACAACGGATCGAGGTTCTTGACGCCCAGGGGATTGTAGCCCTCTGGCCGCTGGCTGATGGGTACCAGCCGCACGATGCGCTCCAGCCAGCGAGCGATCCCGGGGTCGCGATTCGACTCCACATGCACCGGGAAATATCCGCCCTCGTGCGCGGCGTCATAGTCGAGCCGGCTGACACCGGGATAGATCAGGCCGATCATGTCCTGGGAACCGGAGGGCTCCGGGCGCCCGTCGTTCTCCGCCTGGTAAAGCTCCCGGACCAGATCCTCGCGCGGCCGGTCCGGCAGTACGCCGTTCCATATGCGCAGGGCCACTTTCCGGGTGCCGCTGGCAATCCCGGCGCGGTCCATGAACCAGCGATCGGGTTCGAGGCTGACCACGACCATGGACCCGGGCGGATCGGGATTCAGCGTCGAGATGAAGGGCTGGTCGATCCAGCCGCCCGCCAGCGCCAGGCGGTGGGGGACGCTGCCGATCACGTTGCTGATATCCGCGGCGACCGGCATTAGTCCTTCACCACCCGCTTACCGGCCTTGCGGTCCGCGAACTGCTGGGCGATCCAGGCATAGGTACTCTCCATACCCGCGCGCAGAGTTGTCCGCGGTTCCCAATCGAGAACCTGCTGGATGAAGGTGTTATCGCTGTTCCGCCCAGCCACGCCTTTGGGCGCATTCAGGTCGTAGGTGCGCGTCAGTTTGACGCCGGCAATGTCCTCGACCATGCCGACCAGGTTGTCTATGGAGATGAGCTCGCTCGAACCAAGATTGATCGGCGTGGCGATGAGCCGGTCGCAATGCATGATCTGGTCGATGCCGAGCACGCAATCGTCGATGAAACAGAAACTGCGGGTCTGCGTGCCGTCGCCCCAGATTTCGATTCGCATGTCGCCTGAATCCTGGGCCTCGATGACCTTGCGGCAGATGGCCGCCGGCGCTTTTTCGCGGCCTCCGAACCAGGTGCCGTGCGGACCGTAGATGTTGTGGAAGCGCGCAATGTGGGTTTCCAGGCCCCGCTCGGCCCAATACTCCTGGCAGAACATCTCCGAGATCAGCTTCTCCCAGCCGTACCCGCGCTCCGACATGGCTGGAAGCGCGTCCGATTCTTTGAGCGCGCGAACGTTGGGGTCCTTCTGCAAATCCGTGTTGTAGGCACACGCCGAAGAGGAAAAGAAATAGCGCTCGGCCCCGGCGCGCCAGGCGGCGTCGATCAGGTGCGTGTTTACCAGGATGCTGCGCAGGCATTCCACGCGGAAGTGCTCGATGAATCCCATGCCGCCCATGTCGGCCGCCAGGTTATAAACTTCCGCGGCCCCCTCCACGGCCCGGATGGCGTTGGCCTTCTCGCTCAGGTCCATGGAGAGGCATTCCACGCCGGGCACGCGCCGGTACCACTCCGGCAGCGGCTTGCGGTCGATGGCGCGGATGCGCGTGAAGCCCAGGTTGTGAAAATAGCGTGCCAAGGCCCCGGCGATGAACCCGCCGGCGCCGGCGATGACGATCAGGTCGTCGCTAGTGAGCTGGCGGTCGATGTGCACTTCGGAGTTGCTTTTCATAATTGGATTACGTTGCAGTAAACGATACTAATTATACAAAAGACGGTTGTGATTGTCTATAATTTACTAAGACTAACGGCCTTGAAGTCCGGCTAGTTCTTCGTTGACTTTATCGCACCTACTTGTTATGCTAAATCTCGCTCTCACCATTACGCGGTGAGTCTTCGAACGCTTTCAACCGGTCGCTGCAAATCGCGGCCCCCGGGTGGTACAGTCAGTTTCTAGGCGCACGTACAGGAGGCAATGAGTTCATGAAGATCAGCAGGCGAAATGCCATCGTTGCTATGGCCGGAGCACCCGCGCTCCTTCTGCCGCGCAAGTCGCTCGCGCAGGGCAGTGTTCCGGAGATCGAGAAGGGCCCCTTCGACGGGACGAAGACGGGGCTGGAGGCGTACCAGGTCCCGCAATGGTTCCGCGATGCCAAATTCGGTATCTGGGCGCATTGGGGACCGCAGTCGGCCGCGGAGGATGGCGACTGGTACGCGCGCAATATCTATATTCAGGGCAGCCCGCAGAACAAGGATCACGTGGCGCGATTCGGGCATCCTTCGAAATTCGGCCACAAAGACATCTGCAAGATGTGGACGGCCGACAAGTTCGATCCGGATCATCTGATGCAGCTCTACAAAAAGGCGGGCGCCAAATACTTCATGAGTATGGGCGTCCACCACGACAACTTCGACCTGTGGGATTCGAAGCACCAGCCGAGGTGGAACGCCGTGGCGATGGGGCCGAAAAAGGACATCGTCGGTCTGTGGGAAAAGGCCGCGCGGAAGCAAGGCTTGAGGTTCGCCGTGAGCGAGCACCTGGCGTACAGCTACCTCTGGTGGACGGTTTCTCACGGCAGCGACGCGACCGGCCCCATGGCCGGCGTCCCTTACGACGGAGCGGATCCGCAGTATGCCGATCTGTATCACACGTACTCGAAGGAATTCCTGGCGCCGGAGCCGGGCGGCCGAGCTGGTGAGGTTGGCAGACGCGAGGCCCCACTCGAGTGGAGACAACACTACTTCGCACGTCTCAAGGACTTGATCGACAAGCATCAACCCGACCTGCTTTACAATGACGGCGGCCTGATCTACCCGGAGGTCAGCTACCAGTTGGTGTCCCATCTCTACAACGTGAGCGCCAGGGTTCACGGCGGCAAGGTGGAGGCTGTCTATACCAGCAAGGGACGGACCGACTGCGACACCGGCACCTGTGTCTTCGACATTGAGCGCGGGGTCAACGACAAGCTCGCGGTCAATCCCTGGCAGACGGACACCTGCATTGGCAACTGGCACTACAAACGCGACCTCGAATACAAGAGGCCGAAACAGATTATCGACCTGCTTTGCGACATCGTCAGCCGCAACGGCAACCTGATGCTGAACTTCCCCCTGCCCAACAGTGGGGAGTTGGATTCCAAGGAACTCAAGATCCTGGATGAAATCACCAAGTGGATGGCGGTCAACAGCGAGGGTATTTATAGCACCCGTCCGTGGACGATC
>Ga0326728_10016815_pt1 | contig 14819 bp, 16 predicted proteins | sample MB3enrmetagenome_FD_207602 | JGI IMG/M metagenome (GOLD analysis project Ga0326728, IMG submission 207602) | Lab enriched peat soil microbial communities from McLean, Ithaca, NY, United States - MB31MN | ecosystem: Environmental > Terrestrial > Soil > Wetlands > Peat | place: USA: New York...
TGGCAAATTTATCCGTTTCACTGGCGCGCCCGCAGTTCACGTAAGATTGAGCCCGCTCCAAAAACTCCAGCTTGCTGGTAATCACCGCGCCGCCCTCCCCCGCGGTCATCAACTTGCTCGACTGGAAACTGAAGCAGCCCATGTCACCTGTCGCCCCGGCGCCCTTCTTTTTCCACATTCCTCCATGTGCATGGGCGCAATCTTCGATCACCAGCAGATGGTGCTGCCGGGCGAGGCGCCCGATGGCGTCGAGGTCCGCGAAATTCATTGCCAAGTGGACGGGCAGAATGACTCGAGTCTCACTTGTGATCGCTTTCTCGATCAAACCGGCGTCGAGGCAATACGTCGCGGGATCGATATCCACGAACACGGGAATGGCATTGAGTTGAAGCACCGGGCCCACGGTCCCTTCCCAGGTGTAGGCAGGAACGATGACTTCGTCACCCGCTTGGAGCCCCACGGCCTTCAAGGCGACCTCGATGGCGACGGTTCCGTTGGCTACCGCCACACCGTACTTGGCGCGGTGGAATTCCGCAAAGCGGTGCGCGAATGCGCTCGCGTGTGCGTTGGGGAAAGGATAACCACCCCAGTTGCGGCTCTTGAGAACCTGTTGAATCGCCCTTTCTTCCTTGCGGTCGTAAAGCGGCCAGGGAGCAAAGGGCTTGGTGCGAACCGGTTTCCCACCCGTGATGGCGAGCTTTCCCATATTTAAACCTCCAAATGAAATATGCCGGTGCAGCCTGTCATTCCGACTCCGCGTCTATTTCAACGCACCGCGCTGTGTGATGACTTTTTGCAACACTTGTTCGAGAGAACCTCGGAAGATCAGTATCTTCACTTCCAATACCGCTTGTCCGCCCGGCGCAAGTGAAGACTCTTCGTCCACGTGTTGGCAGGTCAGTGCCGGGTTACTCCACACGTTTCCTGTCGAATGTGAGAAACTCGCGACCACCCACTTGCGATCTTCTGAGAACGTAGCGATCAATGGCTGGTCGACTGCACGCGGGTTGTTGTAATACGTTATGCCGTCATCTCTGTGCTCGATACGTTGCGCGGGCACGGGCCATGTAAACGAATCCATGTAGCGTGCTGGAAGCCATTGCTTCAGCGGCATGGAAAGTCGCCCCGGCGTCTCTGAGGCCAGAAGATCGAAGCCGTCCTGGTGATGGACATATGTCCGCTCCAGGCGAACATCGTGGAAGATTGAGGTCAGCCTCGGATCGGTGGGCGCCCAGATCAGGTCGTACGCTGTACTCGACCGATTGGTAAATTCATAAAGAAAAAGAACACCGTCATCTTCTAATGTAGACCGCGCAAGCAAGTGGATGCCGCTTTCAAAATCTTTTTCATACTCAAGAGATTGACCGTCCTGTCTCCAAGCCGGCGGCTCTCCCTGATGTCCGGGCTTCCACATGTAGATGTGCTCTGCCTCTGCAGTGTCGTGCTTTCTGACGGTAACGTGTTCTGGAAAAACCACCTCGATGGCCCCATCTGTCTTCGGATGACCGGGTAAGACTATGCGAAGCGTAGGCTGAGTGTCTTCCGGATCCACAAACAGCCGTAAGCCCTCCTGGTTGTGAATGACGGCCTTACTGTAATCGACCGCTTCTTGGGCTGCGAGCGATGCGTCAAAGCAGCACATAAGCGCTACTACACAAATTGATCGCACAAATCGCCTCAGTTTCAAATTATGCAGCCGTAAAACCACTCTTCCTCCTACATTTCATTGAAGCTCTTGGCCCTTCGGAACGCTTCCACGTAGTGGCCGTCCTTTTTCGGCTGGAGACTCATCATTCCCTTGAGCCTGGCAAGGTCGGAAGGGTCCCAGTCAGGGCGATACTTGTGCATGGCGGGCTCGAATTGGCTTACATGCTTGCTTAACGCCTCGAGCTTCAACTGCGCCACGGAGTCGATATTGACCCAGTAATTCGCATCCTGCGGCAGGGTGTAATAGAAGTAGGTTATAGGTACAGCGTAGGGTTCGAGGTGCTGCTCGAGGCGCTGGTTGGGAAAATAGAGCCAGAACTCCGCCGCGCGAATTGCATCCAGGGTATTGAGCGCGGCCATGCGATGGTCCGTCTTGTGCCAGCGGGCGACCCACTCCCCCGGATCGATGGTCAGAAGCGCGTCGGGGCGGATGCGACGAATAATCGCCGTGGCCTCCTCGACGAGCTTGGGCTGGGGAGCATATTCGAGCATGCCATCGTCATAGCCCATCCACTGGATGTTCTCGATCGGCGTCCCCAGCACCGTTTCCGAGGCTTCTTCCTCAGCTTTGCGAATGCGCGCCAGTTTCTGCGAGCTCATCTCCGTGTCATAGGAGCCCTTGTCATCATTGGTGTAGATGACAATGTAGACTTTGTTGTGATGCTGATTGAGCAGCGCAATGGTTCCCCCGGCTCCGAACGCCTCATCGTCAGGATGCGGCGTGAATATGAGCACCGTCTTGCCGGTCATCGAATCGAGCCCGGCCTCCTGCGCGGACGATCTCGCCGCTCCCAAAAGGATCACGAGTGCAATCACCACAAGAAGCTGTTTCATGGACCACCCCTCCTGTCCCACAAAAGCAGATTCACCACAGAGCGCGCAGAGGCCACAGAGAAAAGTGTCTCCGCCCTTCTCTGCGAGCTCCGTGGCCTCTGTGGTGAATCTTTTCCCGGATCATCTGCTGCCCGTTTGTGGCCTGGGGCGGGTGACGCTGTAGTCCTCTTTAGGGCTCTCAGGCATGTCGGCCAGCAGGCCTAGCATGTCGTACACTTTGATCACCGCGTGATCCACCATGCGTTCCCCGGCCCCGGGCTCGATCCAAGTACTGGCGCCGGATGCGCCGTAACCACCCTCCGAGGCGGCGCGAATGGTGGGAAAATAGCCGAAGTAGGCATTGGCGTAGCCGAGAAAGAAGCAATCGCTGACCGGGCAGCGCGCGCGCCAATTCATCTGAAAGTCAACGAAGGGCTCTCCCGGCATGCTCATGAGCGCGATGCGGCGGTTGAGCAGCACCGTACCCACCGGCAACTGCTGCTCGGGCGCGGTCGAGGGAAAGTAGGCGTCGAAGGCGCGCGGGTCGACGGCTTCCGCGCTGGCCATAGCTGCCTGGCGAAATTTCTCCGAGTTCCAACGGAAGCGGAGGTTGAGCATATCCTCGGCAAAATCCAGGGTCGGCTCAGCCGCCGCCTCCGTACGGATCTCTTTCGCCACGCGCGCAGCCTCTTCGCCCAACTTCGTTCCCGTCCAGTCGCGCCTCTGGACAGCGTTTTCCTTCAGGGGAATGACGGCATAATACGGATTGATGTCGCCCGGCGCGCCTTGCAGGAAGAAACAGAGCGGTTGACCGCCCATCGCCTGCTCGACGCTTTTGGTCATGACGGCAGGATAGTCGGCAGAATATTGGGTATTGTCCGGACCAAACACTACGGGATGGCAGGCATAGTTAACCAGCACCGCGAGCGGCCGCCCGTCCACAGCATCCACGCGCAACACTGCCACAGTGGGATCGACGGGGGCGGTGGGGATCTGGGTGGGATTGTGCTCAAACCAAGTGACGGTGCCGTCCGGGTTCGCCCGGTGCCGATTGGAGCCGATGTAGGCAACACCGTAGCCAGTGCCGAGGCGAGCCTCGACGGCGTGCTGGCGAGCGTCATCAATGGCTTTGGCGATCTTGTCCAGAACAGCCGTTTCCCACGCCGGGATTCCATTGCGGTAGGCGTCCTGAATCACAGGACCAGAGTGGGTGTGCGAAGCGGCCGCGAGCACGTAGGCAATGCCGCTGGATTGGCGCACCGCGGCGCGCAAACGTCCGAGCGAATCGTGGCCGAAGCAGCGGCCCAGGTCGAGCGCCACCAGGGCCAGGCGCTTGTCGCCTACTTCCAGCACCAGAACGCGCGCGTAAAGCGGGTCGAGGGTTCCAGTGCTGTCCCGCAACGTGTAGCCCCACATCGGCACGCCGACGGGCGGAGTGATGTCAACCTTTGCCACACCGGCCCTGAGCGTCGCCCCCGGCAGGGACGCCGCCAGTCCCAACACCAGCAATCCCAAACACCCGGCCAGTTTCAGTCTGTGCACGTCTTCACCTCCTCATGTTTTGTACCTGCTGGCACAAATCCGCCCTTAATCCATGCGTCGCGATGAGAGGTGGCGTCGCTCACGGCTGGACGTTCTTCGGAAGACGGCTGGCCAACGCCTCAAGAACCTCGCGAGCGGTTGTGAGCGCCTCATCCGCCTCCTCACGAGAAGGCTCGCTCGGCTCGCCCGGATAGCGGAATCTCCAAGCGTACTCCGTGAGCGGTGCAGCCCGATCGACGATAGCCCCAAGCGTAGCATCGATGGAGACGCACGCGCGGCCAAGTTCTTCGAGATTGTGCGTCTTCCGAAACGGCACATCATGCCAAGCCAGGAACGCCTTGAAGGCCTTCTCGGCCGCCTGCTGCGCGTGGAAAACAACATCCGACCTCAGGCACGCCTCGGGTGCGGACCGCCCGTGTTGTGCTGCGCGCAAATCGAGGGTGGCCTTCTGCAACCAAGCGCGAACATCCTCCTTGCGTGCCTCGTCAGGCGCCATGCAGCAGCCTTCCTTCGCGTAACACCGTGCCGGGGAGGGAAGCTTTCAGGGATCGCCGGGCCTCAAAGTAAGAACGAGTGCAGACGAGCACGTCGGCGGCCCGGCCTGTGCCCCGCAGGACCTCGTAGGCCAGCCGGCTTCGCTTCCGCTCCGGGGTAGCGTCGTCGGGAACAACCACCAACAAATCGTAATCGCTATCAGGCCCTGAGTCCCCCCGGGCCTTGGACCCGAATAGGTACACTTCAAGTGGTTGGTAGGATGCTACCAAGCGGCGCACAATTTCGTCGAGCGCAAAGTCTGCGGGAGTGAGGCTTGCCTTCATATTCGCGCAGTCGCCGGAAATCTTTCGAGTAGCCCCCATTATACCCGGCTCTTTAGGATGCCTCAAAACGAAACTCTTTGAGCTGACATCAGGACTCTCGAAAGTCGATCTGAGCGGGGCGTTCTTTGAATCCGCGGGTCTTGAACGCATCATAGACGGTGCCCACGACAAACCAACAGGCGCCGACCACCTTGGCCGGTGTGGGCAAGCTCACCCAGATAGCGAAGCAGAAGACAATGCCCAAGACAGGCGCAATTGCGTCCCCAAACAGGCGCCTGGAGGCGCGGGACGAGGGCGTCAGATAGAATTGCCGCAGGGCCGCCGCGTTGACCCCCATAAAGGCGAGGAAGGCCCCAAAATTAATCAGCTCTGCCGCTCGCTCATAATTCAGCACGATGGCTCCCAAGAACGCAATCAGGCCTATCATAATGATATTCAGGCTCGGAGTGTTTCGCTTGGGACTCAGATAAGCAAAAAAGCGCCGAGGGATAACGTTGTCGCGGCCCATGCCGAAAAGCAGACGCGATAGGCCCGCTTGCCCGCTCAACCCGGAACCCAGGTTGGCGAGGATCAAGATAAAGGCCAGGGCTTGAAATAGAATGTTCCCACCCACTACACGGGTGACATCCATGAAAGCCGTTTCGAGGTTAGGAAACGTGTGGTAGTCGGGCCAAACCCGTTGCGCGAGGTAGATCTGGAGGCCGCCGAAGAGTCCCGTGAACAAACAGACGCTCACGGTTGCCAGCAGGACGTTCCGGCGCGGGTTCACCGCGTCTTCCGCGAGCGTCGTAATGCCGTCAAATCCGATATAGGTCAGCGCCGCCACCGATGTTCCCACGGCAATGGAGGAGACATGGAAGGTTGTTGGATTGTAAAAAGGCTGAGTCGCGAAGACGCCGTGCCAGCCCTGTAGGTGAAAGAGCAGGCGCAAGGCCAAGGCAATAAAGATCAGGATGACGGCGGTCATAATCGTGCACAGCACAAAATTGGTTCGAGCCGTGGTGCGAATGCCGCGCAAGTTGATCAACGTCATCGCTCCTGCGAAAGCGGCGGCCAGGACTACGTAAGGAACTTCGGGAACCAGACGTTGCACGGTCAGCGCGCCATACACGGTGCAGATGAGGGGGACGATAAGGTAATCGAGAAACATGGCCCACCCCGCCAGAAAACCCAAGTGCGGGTTCAGACCGTATCCTACAAAAGTGTAAGCGGAGCCGGCGGAGGGATAGACCGCTGCCATGCGGCCATAGCTAAAGGCGGTCAGCAGCATGGCCAGCATGGCCAGCAAGATGGTGGTGACCGCATGCCCATCGGAGAGTTTCTGGACCACCCCGAAGAGCGGCACGGGCGCGATGGGCATGATGAGTACGATCCCGTACAGGATCAGGTCCCATAGCGTCAGTACGCGTTTAAAGTGGGGCGGGGCTTGGGTAGAACTGTTTGGTGTGTTCACACTTGTCTGGCTCAGAAAGCCTCCTGCCTGCCCGGACGCGGACATCGAGGGCAGCCTTGCTGCCCGGGCCGCATTTGTCCAGGCCCGAGTCTGGATAAGATGGACTGCAGCCCATGTAAAATGCCGAGGTCATGGCTGGCTTCCCAACCTCGATGGGGAAAGCCTGTCTTAATGTTGAGGTGGAACGTATCCCGGAGGAGGAGCCATCCCTTCGCCAAAGAAAAACTGTTCCATCTGCTGGGCGATAAATTCCTGTGCTTCCTTGGTGGCGGGAGCCAAGCGATACTCGTTGATGAGCATCCTCAAATGGTCCAGCCAGCGGTTCCACGCCTCTTCCGAGACGTGGTCGTAGATCCGCTGGCCCAGTTCGCCGCTCCAGGGGGGCTCCTCGAGGCCCGGAAGCTCTTTGCCGAGCTTCACACACTTCACCATTCGCTGTGACATTGAATCACCCCTTCCGGTAGATTTCCAAATCCACCACTTCGCCTTCGAAAAGCGAAAGCTGCGCGTGGGGCTCAAGGAGCCCTTTGTGAAAGGTGGCGGAGACGCGCAACGGCTTGGCGACCTTCGCTGCATCCGCCACCCCTGATTCCCCTTCCCGGACGGGGAGGGGAGCACGGGGCGGGAGAGCAATAACCTGATGCCTTTTCTCTCGCTCCCCCGCGTCCAGGGCCTGGTTGGCAAGCCGATCGGCTTCCTGATTCTTTTCCCGCGGCACGTGCTCGATCGAGAATGATTCCAGGCGCGCGATCATTTGCTCGGCCCGCCCGCGTAGTAGTTTCAGTGCCGGACTCTTCACCTTGTAGACGCCCTCGAGTTGGCGCGCCAGTAACTCGGAATCGGTTCGCACGTGAATCCGCAGGTAATGGTTGCGGAGAGCGTATTCGAGGGCCGCGAGAAGAGCCTGGTATTCCGCGACGTTATTGGTGGCTTCACCAAAATACTCCGAAAAGCCGGTGATTCGGGAGCCGTCGGCGGATTCCATCACCACGGCATAAGCTGCCGGGCCGGGGTTACCACGCGAGGCGCCGTCAATATGCGCTATAACTTCAGGGGATTGGGCCATGCTGAAAAAGCGAAATTCGAAAATCGAAAATGGAAACTAGAAAATGGAAGCTAGAAAATAGGGCAATTCTCGAATTTCAGTCTCTCCGACAAGCTCGAAAAAAATGGGGCTGATTACCATCACCCTCTTCGCGAGTTTCGATTTTCGAATTTCGATTTTCGAGTTCCTTCAAGCCGTTGCCACGGCGCCTGGACCGTCGGCTTCGCCAGTCTGGGCCGGGGCAGGCTCGACGTAATAAATGATGCGCCCGCAGTTTTCGCAGGTCAGAAGCACCTCGTTGGTCCGCACTTCGTTATAAACTTGAGGGCGCAGCAGAACATTGCAAGCCGTGCAGAGGCCTTCGCGGGCTTCCGCCACCGCCATACCGCGTCTCGCCTGCCGGATACGCTGATAGAGATTGCGAGTGGATTCGCTCAAGCCGTCCTGGATTTGATTGCGGTGGTCTTGCAGGTTGCGGCGCTCGTCGTCGTCGGCCTTCCGCTCTAATTCTAATCGCGCGACCTCTGCCGCCACGCGCGCTTTCTCACTCTCCAACCGCGTTGCGGCCTCTTGCAGGTGTTTTTGAATCTCCTCCGCTTCCAGCATCTTCTCCAGAATCTCGTCCTCGATCACCCGCACTTTGGCTTCTTCGCCCTCGATCTCCTTAGTCATGGCGCGGAATTGGTCGTTGGTTTTCACCTGGTAAAGCTGGTCCTTGTGCCTGGCGATTTTCTCCTGGATGACTCTGATTTCACCATCCAGATCCTTGCGCTCGTGCACATTTGCAGCGAGACGCTTCTTCCGCTCCTCCTGGGCGTGAATAAACTCATCCAGCCGGGATTGGAGGGACTGAATTTGGGCAGGCAATGACTCAATCTGCTTGGTCAGCTCGGCAATCTTCAAATCGACCTGCTGAAGCTCGATGACATTCTTGAGATCCGGAAGCACTTCCTCTCCTCTTTTGGAGCGGGCGACCCTGACCGCAATCCTCCTGCTCGGCAGCCGCGCAGCCGCGCGTTTCGACCCATTTTCATTCTGGCACATTCCGGGCCAGCGCGGCAATAAATCAGTTATCAGTCGTCAGTAGTCAGTGGTCTGTTGCTAGGAGGGAATTCCGCTCTCACCCTCGCCGAGGTGTCATTTCGAGTCCTTTACTGTCATTCCGAGCGTGGCGAGGAATCTCGCCCTGGTTTGTGGAGGAAAGAATCAGAGCGAGATTCCTCGCTACGCTCGAAATGACACCAAAAGCCGGGACGACACGGATAGGGGGGAACGACACGAGCGATCTAGCCCTATTTCCGCACGATCCTTTGGATGGAGAGGGCGTGGCCAGTCAGGGGGTCGGCTTCAATCAGCACGGCATGGAGGCGGACGTCACCTTTGGCGACTTCAAAGCGGGCCGGGAGTTGGTTGAGAAACTTCTGAATCACCGTTTGCTTGTCCACCCCGATGACCGAATCATAAGGCCCTGTCATCCCGAGGTCGGTAATATAAGCGGCGCCGCCCGGAAGGATCGTCTCATCTGCCGTGGGTATATGCGTGTGCGTGCCCAGCACGGCCGTCACGCGGCCATCAAGGTACCAGCCCATGGACACCTTTTCGGATGTCGCCTCGGCATGCATATCCACGATGCGCAGCTTGACTTCCGCAGGTATCTGCCCGAGCTGCTCGTCCGCCGTACGAAATGGGCAATCGATGGGGCTCATAAAGACCCGCCCTTGCAGGTTCAAGACAGCGTAGCCGAATCCGGACCGAGTCTTGCCCAGGTACAGGCCGTGACCGGGAGTGCCATGGGGGAAGTTGGCAGGCCGCAGCAAGCGGCCGTCGGAATGCTCATTCAAATAAGCGTAGATCTCTTTCTTGTCCCAGATGTGATTTCCAGAAGTCAAAACGGCAATACCCAGGTCGAGTAACTCTTCCACCAAGGGAGGCGTGATGCCAAAACCGGCGGCGGCATTTTCGGCGTTGGCCAGCACCAAGTCAGGGCCGTATTCCCCAACCAGCGCGGGGAGCAGCTCCTTCACAATGCGCCGCCCCGGGTGGCCGAAGATATCGCCGATGAAGAGGACTCTCATGCCTTGGTTCAAGCCGTTTCCTTCAGGAAGCGGTCGAGCATCCGGGAGCACTCCTCCACCTTCTCATCCACGCGTTTGCCGTCTTCCTCGCACTTCGCCTTGATCTGGTGGTACTCATCAGCGATGTTGAGTGCCGCCAGCACGGCGACGCGCAGCGAATCCACCGTCCGAGTGCGGCCGGCGATGGCGCGCATCTTGGCATCCACAAAGTTGCCCAGCTTTTGGATGTATTCCTCGTCCATGGCGCCCCGGACATAGTATTCCTGATCGTAGATAATCACCCGAATACCTTCAGCATCTCTGGCCACGTTGGCGACCGGCCTCCTTCCCTAGTGTGCTGCCCCGCGTATTTCTTTGCAACAACCGCAACCACCCCTACCCCTCCTTACCAAGGAGGGGAGTCAGCTCATTAACTCCCCTCATCTCTGAGAAGGGGCCGGGGGGGTGAGCGCTTATCCGCTGGCTTCCGGGGCTGTCAACGCATCAATCCGCTGCAGAAGTTTCTCAACGCGAATTCGCACCTCTTCCCGTTCCCGCCGAAGTGTGATGAGCTCCCGTTCCTGTGCGTCAATCACCTTGGCGCGATCCCTGGACTCCGCCCTGAGCTTTTCAAGATCCTGTCGCAAAGCGAGCTTCTCCGCCCGTGATTGCTCGAAAAGCTCGAAGGCTTTCAGAACTTTCTCCTCAAGTTTTCGCAGTTGATCTTCAGTGTCGCTCAAGCAGGTTCCCCATTCCGGCAGTCAGCCTCGCAAACTCACGCCCAGCGGTTCGAGCGCCGCCATCACCCTTTGACTGGCGGCTGAAATTTCCTCACTCGTCAGCGTGTGCGCCCGGCTCTGGAAAGTAACCCGCAAAAGAAGGCTGTAATAACCAGCCGGTATGGAACCACCCCGAAAAAGGTCCACGGGGCGGAGGCTTTGGATTTCCTCCAAAGTCAGCCCTCTCAGAGCGGATTGGAGACGCGCAAACGTTACAGCTTCAGGAACCACCAGCGAGAAATCACGCTCCACCGCAGGAAACTTGGAAAAGGGGCGGAAGACGCGGGAGCGCAGTGGGAAAGTCAAAAGGCGTTCGAAGTCGACTTCGGCGAGCCAGGAGGGCTGGCGCAATTTGTAATCGTGCTCAATTTCGCAGCTCAGCCGTCCGAAGATCGCCAGCGTCTCGTCTTGCGATGTGAATCGGCCGCTCTGGCTGGGTTCGTAGTGGCCGCACCCCGCCGTTCCAAATTCGATTTCCGGAATCTCGAACAGTCCTAACAAGGCTTCGAGATCACCTTTAAGGTCGAAGAGGTCGAGGGCCCTTTCGCCATCGTGGACGGAGGCCGGACGCCGGTGCCCGGTCAGGCCCAAACTCAGAACCCGCCGCTCCTGGGGTGTTCCGCTCGACGCCCACCCATAAGTCTTCCCCAGCTCAAACAGCCGCACGTCGTTCTGGTCCCGATCGAGATTCCAGCGCAAGGCATGAACCATGCTCGGACCCGCTGACGAGCGCAAAACAGAAGCATCCTGGCTCAGCGGATTGGCCAGAACCACCGGGGGCTGGTCGGTGAAGCGGGAATTTTCCTTCGGATCCACCATCGAAGACTGGATCGTTTCAGAGAATCCAAGGCTGCAAAGAAGACTCGTAGCCGCCAATTCCTTTTCCCGCGTCGCGTCGCGGTCCAACCGCGGGGGGGCAGGACGCAGCCGCGCGGGGAGGCGGTCGTAGCCAAAATGGCGTGCCACTTCTTCAATCAGGTCGACCTCCCGGGTGACATCCAGGCGAAAGGAAGGTGCGGTCACCCGCCAGCCTTCCGCTCCTCGCCGCTCGGTCATGAACCCCAGTGAGCGAAGGGTCCGCTCGACTTCTTCCCAGAGGATCTCTGCCCCCAGCAAGCGCCGGATTTCGCTGCGTCGCAGCACCAGGTCTTCGCGCAGCTTCGGCTTCGGGTAAACGTCAACGAGACCGCGAAGAATTTCGCCGCCGGCAAGTTCCGCGATCAGCCCCGCGGCGCGGTCGATGGCGAGAGGGGCCATTTCAATGTCCGCGCCGCGCTCGAAGCGGTGCGAAGCCTCGGTGTGCATTCCGTAGGCCTTGGCGGTGCGCCGGATCGAGACCGGGTCAAACCAGGCGCCCTCGAGCAGCACGGCGCGCGTCGTGGAAAAAATCTGCGAATCTTCGCCGCCCATGATGCCCGCCAGCGCCACAGGGCGCTGGGCGTCGGCGATGACCAGATTCTCGGACGTGAGCACGCGGTTCGTACCCTCGAGCGTCCGCAGCAGCTCGCCGGGAAGCGCCCGGCGCACGATGATCTTCCGCTCTTTTAGCCGCGCCAGGTCAAAGGCGTGCAGAGGATGTCCGAGTTCCATGAGCACGTAATTGGTGATGTCCGCAACGTTGTTGATGGGCCTCTGACCCACCGCCTCCAAACGCTTGACCAGCCAATCCGGCGAGGGCTTCACCTGCACATTCTGAATTACCCGCCCACAGTACCGCGCGCAGAGCTCCGGATCAGCGATCTGAATGGATACTTCGTCAGAACATCGTGCCCCGGATTCCTTGACGAAAATCTCCAGCCGCTTCAACACCTTTCGGTAAACGGTCGCCACTTCCCGCGCCACCCCGTAGTGGCTGAGACAATCCGGCCGGTTGGTGGTGATTTCCACCTCCAGCACCCAATCGTCACCCACGACCGCCAAGGACTCCACGTTCAAACCGGCCATCGTCAGGTCGGCCTTGAGCTGACGAGGTTCAGTGGGAATCTCGACGAATTCTTTAAGCCAACTGAAAGAGACTTTCATTGAACGCAGTTCACAGTCAACAGTTCACGGTCGACAGCTTCCCCACTGTCATTCCGAGCGCAGCGAGGAATCTCGGCCTGATTCGCTTTCCCACTCCATCCAGAGCAGAGCGAGAGATTCCTCGCTCCGCTCGGAATGACAGGCAGGATCTGAGGGATTGATGGGCACGGCTCCCTGAATCCTGAATCCCGAACCCTGAATCCTTCCTTTAGAATTGTTCCAAGAACCGCACGTCTCCCTGGAAAAAGAGCTGAATATCATTGATGTCGTGCCTCACCATCGCGAAGCGATCCACGCCGAGTCCGAAGGCCCATCCGGAATATTTATCCGGGTCGATGCCGCCGTTGCGCAAAACCTGCGGGTGAACCATGCCGCAGCCCATCAGCTCGATCCATCCACTCTCTTTACACACGCGGCAGCCTTGCCCGTCGCAAACGAAGCAACTAACCGCCACTTCGCCACTTGGCTCGGTGAAGGGGAAAAAACTCGGCTGGAAGCGGGTGCGGACCTTCTCACCGAAGAGCATTTTGGCGAAAAAATCGAGCGTGCCCTTCAGGTCGGCGAAGGTAATGTCCTCGTCAATGGCCAACCCCTCGATCTGGTGAAACATGGGGGAGTGGGTGGAATCGGGGTTATCGTGCCGGTAGCACTTGCCGGGGATGATGATGTAAAGCGGCGCGCCGTACTTCTCCATGGCGCGGATTTGTACCGGCGAGGTGTGAGTCCTCAAGACGGTCTTCGCATCGATATAGAGCGTGTCCCAATCGTCCCGAGAAGGGTGACTCTCCGGAATGTTGAGAGCGTCGAAGTTATAGTAGGTGCTCTCGATCTCCGGGCCGCTCTCAATCCGGAAACCCAGGCGCAAAAAGATTTCCTCGATTTCGCGCTGCATCCGCGTTACCGGATGGATGGAGCCGAGCGGGCGGTGCAAGCCGGGAAGCGTCAGATCCCGCGGCGCAGCGCGGCTGGAATCGGAGGCCAGGGGCAGTTCCATCTGCTTGGCGACTTCCGGTTCAAGGGGCATTGCCTCGATCAGCTTCTCGAACTCCAGGCCGCTTGAGGAGCGACGCAGCTCGTTGAATTGCCGGCCCACCGCAGGCTTCAATTCCTTGCCCGCCGGCTTTAACCAGTTCTGGTCCACCTGCGAGAGAAACCCGCCCTTGCGTGCCAGCCACCTGTCGCGAAGAGCCTTGCAAAACCTCTCACGTTGAGGCTGGTCGGGTGCTCCGCGGGAGACCAATTCCGCGCGTTCCTGTTCTGCCGTCTTCCGCAATTCAGCGAAAAGCGCCTCCACACCCTGCGCGTCAGAGACGCCCAGTTCTTGAAGGGTCCTTTTGATTTTGTCGTAAATCGTCACAAGCAAGTCCTGAACCAGGGCGCCGGGAGCAAAGTCTTACCCCCCGCGAGACCTCCTCAAGAAGATCTTGAGAAGCTGCAGCTTCAGAAATCAGATGTGGCGTAACTAAAGCTCTTTACTGTCAAGCCTGGACTGCTGCCGGTTGGCCGGCCACGGCCTGCTTCACTCGACCCGCCAGCTCGGCAAAACCGGCCTGATCGTTCACAGCCACCTCGGCCAGCATCTTGCGATCGAGCTCAATACCCAGCTTCTTCAACCCGTAAATGAACTGGCCGTAAGTAAGCTCGTGGGCGCGCGCCGCGGCGCCGATGCGGATGATCCACAGCCGGCGGAAATCGCGCTTCCGCTGCCGCCGCCCACGGTAGGCGTGGCGGCCTGCCTTGTCGGCAGCTTCCTTCATGAATCTGTAAAGCTTGCTCTTGTTGAGAAAATAGCCCTTAGTGAGCTTGGTGAGCTTCTTCCGATTCGCGCGGCGCACAACGCCACGCTTGACTCGAGGCATGGGCTTTACTCCTTTCGATATTGTTCAGGGCGGCTTAGTCCCGCTTCGCGGGCTGAAGGCACCCAGCCGTTGGCCTTCCCGCACCTGTGAAGAGCAGGTTCCAGGTGTCAGGTGCCAGGTGTCAGCAAGAACACCTGAAACCTACCACCTGGCACATGAAACCCGCACCTAGCACCTGAAACCTGGTACCTGACACCTGCTCTTACTACGCGTACGGCAACATGGCTCGAATAGCGGGAGCATTCGCAGGAGAAACGATGACGGCTTTGGCCAGTTTCCGCTTGCGTTTCCTAGCCTTCGAAGTCAGGATGTGGCGCGCAAAGGCGTGCCGCCGCTCCACCTTGCCGGTGGCCGTCACTTTGAAGCGCTTTTGTGCGCCCTTGTGGGTCTTCAACTTCAGCTTGATCTTCTTGGGCTTTGGCAACTCTATCCTCCAGATTCTCCCGTTGACGGACCGGGGACCGGCGGAGCAGGGGCGGCAGCAACAGGCGCGGGAGCCGGCTTAGGTTGAGGGCTCCTGGGGGCCGCCGGGGGTGCCCCCACCGCAGGCCGCGCGGCCTGGGGAGCGGCGCCCTTGCCCGGGGCTTTCCGGGCGCCAATAATGGTGGAGAGGTTCGGCCCCTCGATCTTCGGCCGAGTCTCCACCACGCCCACCTCGCTCACTTCTTCCGCCAAGCGTTCCATCATTTTGAATCCCAGGTCCCGGTGGGCCATTTCCCGGCCGCGG